>ENA-UOOH01000071-UOOH01000071.1-fermentation-metagenome-genome-assembly--contig:-NODE-71-length-108958-cov-61.855514_pt1 | contig 108958 bp, 98 predicted proteins | sample MGYA00245778_ERZ724025 | MGnify/ENA primary metagenome ERZ724025 (study PRJEB28704, sample SAMN03018313) | fermentation metagenome | biome: anthropogenic terrestrial biome; feature: soil... | reverse complement strand
CCCGTGGTCCCCGGACACTCGCAGGAAGCCCCCTGCGCAAGCGGGGGGTAGTTCAAGCTTCTCTGGTGTACATTGGTGAATAGGAACAATGGCATTAAAATATGTATTAGTATACGCGGGGCCGAGAATATCCAGAAAAGGGAAAACACCGGGATTGAATGCTCTCAATCGGACGTACCTTCCCGAAAAGCACCGGGCCGGGTTCGTAATACAATTTTTGGGTACGGGTCTCCTCTCCTCAATCGCGCTTGCATTCATCATATTCTCCCGGTTAGGACGAAAGGAGAGCGGATGGGTGGAGTTGAGCGACGCATGATCGGGCATCACTCCGCACCGGATCGCCGGACGATGTATATTCTCTTCATGATCGGTTTTTTTGCAATCTTCTCGACCACCATCTCTAAGAATCCGGTGCTGCCCCTCTTCTCGCAGGCCCTGGGCGCCGGTGATGCGGTCATCGGTCTCGTTGCAGCGGTCTCCCCACTCGCCGGGATCCTGTTCTCGTTCCCGGTGGGAGTTCTCTCGGATCACCTGGGCAAGAGGAGACTGCTCATCGTATCCGGAGCGGTATTCCTCTCGGCACCTCTGCTCTACCTCTTCATATCCGATCCGCTCTGGCTGATCCCGGTCCGGTTCTTCCACGGGATGGCGACCGCAATTCTCGGGCCGGTGATCGCTGCTATGATTGCAGTGCGGTTTCCAGAGAAGAAGGGGGAGGTGCTTGGGCAGTATTCTTCCGCAACCCTGATCGGGAGGACCCTTGCCCCGCTTGTCGGCGGGGTCATCATATCGTTCTTCGTCTTTTACCCCGGGCTTATTCCTTACCGGATGGTGTACCTCACTGCGGCAATTGCCGCAGTGCCGGTGGTCGTCTTGATCCTCTTCTACCGGGAGGAGACCCCGGCTCCCCTCACGGTCCTCCCGTTCTCGGCGTTCCGCAGAAGTTTCGTAACGTTCTTCACAAACCGGAGACTGCGGGCAACGGCACTCGTGGATATGGCGACCTACTTTGCTTTCGGGGCGTTTGAGACGTTCCTGCCGCTCGTATTGCTCTCCCGGGGGATGGGCGCGTACCAGACGGGGATTCTGTTTGCCGCCCAGACGCTGATCATCGCGGTGACGAAACCGTCGTTCGGCAGGATCTCCGACCAGGTCGACAAACGGGTCCAGATAGTCATAGGACTCTTTGTTCTGGGATGCTCGGTTGCCGCTATTCCGTTTGCGTCGGCGTTTACGGCGTTCCTTCTCATAAGTTCTCTTCTTGCTCTCGGTATGTCGCTCTCCACCGTTGCAACCAGTGCGTACGTCGCAGACGTTGCACAAAAAGAACAGATGGGCGCCTCGATGGGGGCACTGTCGTCCATCATGGACATCGGGCACTCGGCAGGCCCCCTCGTGACCGGGATCGTTGTTGCCGCCGCCGGCTTCGGCCCCGGATTCTTCGTGAGTTTCCTGATCGCTGTGGCAGTCTGCGGGTTCTTTGCGCTGTCCGTCCGGGAGCCGGCACAGCGACCAGGGAGTCAGTACAATTAGCAAAGTGAACTACCCCGCCCGAGAGCGCGGGGTTGCTCCCTCCTGCCAGACGATTTTGTTGAATCTAATTTTGGTTGAGCGTTCAACGCTAATGAAAACACAAAAAGAAACGGAACCAACAAAAACCAGTATGCTGCTAAGGAGCGTTCCTGACTGAGGTCGGAATCTAGTTCCGGTCTTCTCCAACCTCTTTTCATACGTTGAACCTCCGTAGGGTTCTAGACGGAGGTGGGACGTCATCCTACATTAAGGTAATGTTCGCCGCCATGGGGCATACCCTTTCGGGGGTATGGGAAACCTTGGGTCCTTCCAGTCAGAAATTCTGGGGCGCCATTTCGGATGACTAATGTGAAGTAACGTTACCGATAGATAGCGTTATCGGGCGATATTGGGGACATCCTCGGCCGGGGCATTACAGAGGGCAGAAGGGGCCATGGAATGCCTGCTGGAAAGGTGTTGAAAGTGCATGAGCACCTTATAACAAGACCGTGGTTAACGGGCACCTGCTGCAACTCGTCGGTCAAAAAAGAATTGAGGTAGGAAAAGCCCTGGCCGAAGTTGACTTCAAGCTAAACGCCAGCATCGGTGAAGTCTCACCACTACTGTGAGTCCACCTTTGCCTTCACTGTTTCAATCTGTTGGAGAACCATTGCCTCTGTGTCATGGTCCCCGAGCTCCCGCAGGATCGCCAGACTCTGGTCGAAGGATTCCAATGCTTCATTGTACCGGTCCATCTCTTGGTATACTACCCCCCTCAGCAGGAAGCTTGAGGACTCTCCATCGCGGTTCCCGAGTTCCCGGTCGATTGCAAGGCTCTGATTGAGTGATTCCAGCGCTTTGCTGTAATTGCATGTCAACAGGGAGACCGTCCCGATGTGAAGGAGTGTTGCGGCCTCACCGCTACGGTCCCCGAGTTCCCGCTCGATTGCAAGGCCCTGGTTGAGTGATTCCAGCGCTTCACCATAGCGGTGAATAGCCTTGTATGTACATCCAATCTGGTGGAGTGCAGACGCCTCGCCCTCGCGATTCCCGAGTTCCCTCGTGGTCACCAGGCTCTGCCGGTAGAAGTCAAGCGCCTCATCATACCGGTTCAGCTTCTGGTGCACCATCCCAATCTGGTGGAGCGTGGACGCTTCTCCGTCGCGATCCCCGCGTTCCCTCTTGATCGCCAGACTCTGGTTGTAGAAGTCCAGCGCCTCGTCGCACCGGGACGTGTCCAGGTAGATGGTGCCGATCTGGTGGAGTGTGGACGCCTCGCCACCGTGAAACCCAAGCTCCTCTTCGATTGTCAAACTCTGGCCGTAGTAGTCCAGTGCCTCGTCATACCGGCGCATTGCCTGGTGCGTCATGCCAATCTGGTGGAGGGCTAGCGCCTCACCGGCACGATCTCCATTCTCCTGGGAGATCGCCAGGCTCCGGTCGAATGATGCCATTGCCTCATCAAACCGGCAGGTATTCCGGTACACCCACCCTCTGTGGTAGAAGTTCCCCGCCGTACCGCGATGATTCCCAAGTTCGCGCTCGATTGCGAGGCTCTGGTTGAAGTAATCCAGTGCGTCATCATACCGGTATGTCTTCTGGTACAGGATACCGATATGGTGGAGGACGATCGCCTCGCCGGCACGATCTGCCCTGTCTCGCGCAATCGCCAGACCCTGGGTGAAGGCTTGAAGCGCTTCGTCATAGCGGTACGTCTTCTGGTAATCCACCCCGATCTGGTGGAGATCTTTTGTATCACCGGCCGGGTCACGGTTTTGCTGTTCTGGCTCTAAAATCTGATTGTTTTGGTTTGGCTGATGGGCTTGGTCATCCGTCGTAGTCCAGGAGGTCGAGTTATCAGTCTCTTTTGCATCCGCCCTCTGATTATATCTCATCGCCTGTCTACCTACCATTGTTCACCAAATAGATTTTCGCTGGAATAGCATATGGGCGATGTCGTGAACAGTTCTGGTTGATACTAACAATTTCCAGACTTACCGGCTCTGGCTCCCCCGCTCAAGGAACTTCCAGGCGAACAGGCCATCTTCGGTCAGGCAGTACTCCTTCTCCCGCTTACTGTGGACCGCTTCACGCCCCTCGACCAGCCCCCACGTAATCAGCTGTTCGAGGTATTCTGTCATCATCCCCCTGTTCAACACCCGCTTCTCCTTCTGGTCTTTCCGATTTTTTACCGGAACATACTGCTTCTCCATCCGAGTATGCAGATCTTTCCGCAGCACCCACCCGTCCTTCGTCGCCTCACCGAGGGTATGGAGGATGGCAATGAGAGAAACGTAGTTCGGGTTTCGTGTGATGTCGTTCAGGTGCATCCGGGGTATCGAGAAAGGGATATACTCAGTATCCCAGGGAGTGATGCAGACATCGCCTTCCAGCCAGAGGGCCATCATGAAGAGCGAGAGCGAGAGCATCTTCGTCCCGCCGGTGACGTTGAATGAGTAGGTTGCCGAGGGATAACGCGTGTGGATATCGAGGACAGCATCCCTGACCGATGCAAGCGTGACGTCGGGAATTTTCACTTCGGTAAAGGGGATGCGCATCTTTGCGGAGACGTCCCGGACCTCGTTAATCGCCGCTATGATCTTTGGCTTCGTCTCTCTTTTGTAGGGAGGGTCATCCTCCCGCTGGCGGTACACATTCTCTTCAACGATGACAAAGCAGTGTGAGATCCCCCCGGAGCGCTGGATCGTCGTGGGGTAGGTGTTGTGAATGCTTTCACCGGCGCTGATGATATGGATGTGCTCGCCATGCATACTCGGATATTGTATCTAGAATATATTAACTGTTAGTTTCTTATTGAACAATTCGGGCAATCAAAATTATGTTTCCATATTCCAGACAAATGTATGACTGCCCCCGCTGTCAAATCGGTGAACTGGCATCTGACCTCCGCCTGCAACTATGCCTGCCGCTTCTGTTTTGCTAAAAACCTTGGTGAGTGTCATCTTCCCTTCGATTCGGGGCTCCGGCTCATTTCGAAACTGCACAAGGCCGGCATGGAGAAGATCAACTTCGCCGGGGGTGAGCCGCTCCTGCACCCCCGGCTCCTAGAATACTGTAAGGTCGCTAAAGCCTTCGGCATGACCGTCTCGATAACGACCAACGGCTACCTTCTCAATGGAAGGATGCTGGGGGAGATGGTCGGCGTCGTCGATTGGATTGGCCTATCTATCGATTCTTCAAGTGATGAGGTCGAAGAGCAGCTCTGCCGGGGCTACGGGGACCATGTTACCCACTGCCTTGAGATCGTTGATAAAATCCATGAGGCCGGGATTCGGCTGAAGGTGAATACCACGGTGACCCGCCTGACGTATAAAGAGAACATGCGCCCCCTCATCCGGATGCTGAACCCGGAGCGGTGGAAAGTCTTTCAGATGCTTCACATCCGGGGGGAGAACGACGATGCAGTGGCTGATCTGTCGGTGACAGATGAGCAGTACCGCTCCTTTGTCGAGCGACATTGGCTCTTCAGGCTTGATAACGGCAGTGCGCCAGTTTTTGAGTCGGCCAACGACATGGAGAGTTCATACTTCATGATCACGCCCGGCGGAAACGTGAAGATCGACACCGGCAGAGTGGTGACGAAGTACCCGCTGGATGAGGTGCTCAAGAGGGGCGTGGAGTTCATTGTAGACGCAAAAAAATACACCGGACGCGGCGGTTTGTACGACTGGCACAATTAACTAGGTTAATATTGAATTCAGGCTTAACGGAGATACTGTCATGTATATTAACGAGGACGAGTTGAAATTTTTTCTGTACGAAACTCATCTGCTTAAAAAAAGTGTATCAATCGCACATAGCATCCGCGATATGGGAGAGGAAGAAAGGAAAGCGATTAATCTCAATAAAAACTTAACAGAACTCTTCTTATTTCGTGTTTCTAGAGACCCGGGTTTCCAGAAATTCGTCATGACCTCATTATCCCGCGATGCGGCTGTATTAAGAAATACCCAAAGGTACATCACAAAGTTGATATACGATTATTCATGCACCGTATCCTCGTTTTATGCCATTCCTCAAGAGACTCTAACGAATGAGTGTGCTGGAATTGACGAGTTAATTCCGAAACTCATTGAGTATTATGATACTGACTACATAACCTATCTCACAGCTATTAGTCGAAAGGTGAGTGCACTCTTTTATCAGCACCTATACAGACAGTCGATATCCGATCAGGATGATGTCAGCACCACTGCGATAAAAACGCTTGAGAACTTTATTACAGATTTCAATTGCTTCGGTAAAACACCGTTTCTTGAGGACATTCACCATGTCCGCAAAGCCTTCAATCGGAAACGTGACTGTGAGTGTAGGTACTACATCTATCGGAATCTGAGATTTCCGGACAACTATGTCGACTCGAAGAGGACACAGTACGAATTACCACTGCTCCGTGTGGCCTTCTTTGCGCGAGACCTTCGAGACTTGTTTGCGGCTCGATTTAATGTGCCTATACCTGCTTCGCCTTGGATGGGCAAAACGGACTATTTAGCCCTTGAACATAAGGAAAAGAGAGAATTCATTCAGTACATTCGATTTACGAACGATGCGTTATTCATTGGGGCGGAATTCTGGTTCAATCAATTCAACGAAGACCACAAACTATCGCTTTTGAATCAAGAGTATCCGTTCGAGATAAAACCTGAAGATCTTCAGTCTCTGTCCGTAGAGCAAATGGACACGTACGCCAACGAGCTCTGCGATATAGGATATTTTGACTGTTCGTTAATTGTCTTCCAGGAGTGCCTAAAGCATGCCAAAACCGAGATAGATCGGTTTTTCTCTCTCGACGATATTGCCTACTGTTACAAAAACCTTGGAGAGTTTGAAAACGCAAAGGGATACTACGAAAATGCACATGCGATAATATCTCAATATGTAATGGATGAAGACTGGATTCGCAACGTTTCGTTCAATATACGGAAAAGTCCTTACTCTTCACGGTTTCTCTCGCTGTTAACAAAGAAATACATAGCCGAGATGGAGTATCATCTTGGAGAGATCGAGACCGCGGACAAAAGAATGGAGGAGGCGCTATCTGAATCGTCTTTGTTAAATCCTCACGAAAGGATTCGCCTTCTTCAGGAAATCGCTTTGACGTATCGGAACACGCTCAACCCATTCAAAGAGGAAGAGATATTAGTCCAGCTGCTTGATGAACAAAGTCTCGACGATATACACTTTAACAATGTAATGCACCGGCTTAAAGTGCTCAGTAATTGTTTAAAATCGTCAGGAGACCATAATCTCGCAAAAATTCGGCAGATTTATCATTTGGAAGAGATACCCCCAACAATTGAAAAAGTTATCCCTGCCATCAACTCGTTTCAGTTTTCAAGGTCTCTCATCCTGGACGAGAAATTATACCAGTTAAACCTTGAGGGGAGTCCCCAAGAAAAAGAACCTTTGGGTATTCTCGCACTCTCCCATCTTAAAATGCGTAATTATGAGACCGCAAAAAAATATTTTGAATTATATCGGAATGCATGTGAAATGAGAGATCCGTGTGTTTCCAAGGTCGCTGGTTATTTGGGCGTCTGCACAATTCTTCAAGGATCAGAAGAAGAAGGAATAGAAGAGATACTGAACGAAATCGCGTTGTTGAGTTCAATCCTGAAAGGGGATCAGAAAGGTCAAGGAATAGGTACGCTTCTGAATCATGTCGCCAAAGAGTTGCTCATTTATAGAAAAGAAGGAGTTTCGCAAACTATTGAAAAACTTCGTCCGGAGATTGAAAAGCACCTTTCAGTTGAAGAGGCCAACTTCTATATCATTTCTGCATATGTTAACATTAGTTGGTTCACGAAGGCAATTGAGGTATTTGATGCGCTGATTGAAGATGGGACTTTCGACGAAAATAAACGCGCCTTATTTATTAAGCGGAAAGGAGACCTTTATGTTGACATGGGGGAGATCGATGACGCCCTCTCATGTTACTTAGACGCTGGAAGATCCTACTTTTTCTCTCTTCCAACCAGAGACCGGGCTGAGCTCATGAAAAGGATGGCTGATGCCTACATTGAGAAGATGAAACTCATCGAAGCCAAGAAATGTATCGACACAGCTCAAAAATTATCGCCAGAAGATCCTGAGATTGAGAGTTTAAAGCGAGATATGGGGACCTTTCTCGACGAACACATTAGCCTTGAAAGTGTCAAAAACCATTCTGCGCGACTTTCACTAAAGACGGCTGAAAGAGAGGCGCTTGAGTTATATCGGACAATACGTGAAGGCGAGGAGTTTGATTTCTCTCCCCCTCTGGGCTATTATGGTAAGGGCCTTGAAATACTGCTTGATGCTGAAGTCTGGAGTGATATTCGACAAAAGGTGTTTGAAAAGTTCTCACTCGACGATTACGTAGGTATTCCAGACCGCCTCTATACCGATCTGCGTAACTGGCAAGGACCGCTAAGCCGATATCCAAAATCGCAAAAAACGGTGTCATTGGGGACTTGGGGAAATATCGATCTTGAGAAAAGTAACAAGCATCCGGTTGTCGACTGCATCCATTCCTTGCTGCATGAAAGGTTCGGTGATAAATTTTCTATAGTGAAAGACGCCTGTGCCTTTCTCGCCCTGTATCGAAACGATGCGTTCCATACGGTCGTAAAGGGTAAAGATGAAGTGACGGAAGTGCGGAAAAAAGCAATCCGGCATCTGAATGCCGTAATACACCTGTTATACGACTCAGATGTAACCGACAAATACAATCAATTATTCAAAGAAATGCATCGAGATTTTGTGCTCTATGAACAGTCGAAAGAGTACATAAGTGCGGGAAACGATGATCAGGCACTAGAACTATTAAATCAAGCGTTTGAGGTTGATCCGACAAACACTGATGTTTTAGTCGGGAAAGCTCAAATTTTCATTCGGAAGAGAGAGTATGATAAAGCGGAGAGGTGCTTGGAGATTGCCCTCTCGCTTGATAAGGACGAGTATGATGCCATGCATGAAATGGGTGTTCTCTATTCTAGTAAGAGGCACTTTCCTCTAGCTGAAACACGGTTCCAGGATGCTATCCGAATTAATCCGAATCATGAGTATGCTTGGCTAAACCTCGGATGTACGCTAATGAAAATGAACGATTACTCAAGAGCTTTGCCATGTCTTAAGATGGCAAGCGAAATAAACCCTGATAACCAGAATACGAGAAAAGAGATTGATTGCTGTATGGATGAGCTAGAAAAAGCGAAAGTCTCACTGGATGAGATTGAGTTAAGGCTTATTAGGGCTCCACAGCGTGCACTTCTTCATGCTGCTAAAGGGATAATGCTCTATGTAATTGGCAACTACTCAGACGCATTGAGATCTTTTGATACCGCTCTAGAACTCGGATATGATGATCCGGGACTACTGTTACAAAAAGCACAATCTTTGATTCGACTAAATCGCGCGGAAGAGGCGATTCCAATCTTTCAGCAGTGCAGTGCTATCAGTAAAAGCAAGAACGAAAGAAACCATGACTGAGTCAAGAAGCGTAAGACACCTTCCCGTGACATCATGCCGCGCAGGTATTCCCCGGATAGTATTCAGGCGATAAATTTACCGATTCTATCCAATCAGAGGCCGCAGCGGGGGGAGCGCCTTGGCATGGAAGAGGCCGCGGGTTCAATTCCCGCTCGGTCCATCCTTTTTCGTGATAAAAAATATCGCAGGCTGAATCCAAGAAATAGCATCTCTGGCTAAAGCATCCAGGAGTCGGCTACCTCACCGCAGTTACCCTGATCACCGAGGATGGGGAGTTTCGGGACATCTCATCCGAGATAAACTCGCCAGCTGGATCGGGTTGACCCTGAAGAGTATGATCTCGAGTGTTTCTATCTGATATGTCATAGAAATATGGGATGACCTCCATGATAGCGGTCCGCCATTATGGTTTAAGAATGAATGCGCACGGGAAAAGGTGAAGGGGGTGTTTTTCCAGTTGATATGGCATAACGCCCGGTTCAGCGCGGCGCCTTCAGCCCCCCAAAACGATCCCCCCGCAGGCGCGATGAGGCGCAGACCCGGGTCTAGCCGGTACCGGGGAGGAAACCCTCGATCGTGATCGCATCGGTGATCGTCTCTCTCCTGCAAGGGGGTGGTTTCCATCAACGGTGATGCTTTTATCGTCCACGTCAAGTACGGTTGCCCGGCAGGGTTTTCACAGCACCTCGACGCTGATGACCTCGCCGGGAACCGGTTCGCTGTCGAGTTTGAGTTTCCCGTGTTTTATCGTGACCACGGGTTTCCTGCGATATTTCCTGTAGGCTTTCTCCGGGGGCAGCACCACGACCATCGTCTCGCCCGGTTCTTTGCCGATCAGTGCCTCCTCAAAGAGGGGTTGATCTGCTTCGCTCCGAGGGTTACCTGTACCCCGACCGATCGCCTCCTGTGAGGACGTGATCGCCCGGAACGCTCCCCACGTCATCCCGGGCGAGCCGGCCTACCTCCCGAAGAGCGACCGGATCGCGATGCCGGCGCCGGAGCGGTTCACCTCGGCGGAGGCTTACTACGCGGCCTTCTTCCACGAGCTCGCCCACTGGACCGGGTAACGCCTCCCGGCTCGACCGGCCGGGGATCACCGGGCCGATCCGGTTCGGCAGCGAGGAGTACAGCCGCGAGGAGCTGACAGCGGAGATGGGCGCCGCGTTCCTCTGTGCGATGACCGGCACCGATCTGCCGGTGCTCGAAAACCAGGCGGCCTACATCGCCGGGTGGCTCCGGCATATCCGCGACGGTTCGGCGGTCGACGTGATCCGGGCCGCGGCGGATGCGCAGAAAGCGGCGGACTTCCTCACCGGGAACGGCGGGGAGGAGACCTCTTCTTTTTCGAGGGCGGGCGCGGCCGGGCGAGCTTCTTTGCTCCCGGTGGTCGCTGCAGAACATCGCCTTAGTTCTTGTCGGTGTATGGGGCCGCCGGCGCCCTCACTCGCTCGGCGAGGCCTCGCATCGTGACGGCTGCTCCGGCTCACCGCTCGCATCACCGGCTCCGCCGGGCATGCTCGCGGCTGATTTCAGCTTGAAATAGGAATAAGATGCGCCAAGGAATAGGGGTCTGAACAGCGACGAAAATAGATATAATTTGAATTACTCCTCAATACGAAGGAAATATGCACGAATTTTCCTTGCAGTGAGCTTCGACAAATCGTATGTATCTTCGTCCTCGTGCTTTTTGTCAAAACTGTGAAGATAGAGCCGGTGGCTGCCTTCATCTGTGAAGAATATGAGCCGGTATTTGCCGATCCGAATCCGCCATCCCTGATACTCTCCGAATCTCCCATTCCGGAGTTCTGTGATGGCTTTCTCCTTTCTTGAAACGGGGAATGTTGTTAGTAATGAGACAAGATCAGCAAAGAGATTCTTCTTTACACCGGGATCATCGAATTGGTCAATATCCTTGATGAAGTTCGGGTTGATCCCCACACTCCAGGGTGATTCATGTTGCTGCACTTTTTCAATGAGTACCCGTGCCTGATCACGGCCGAATAATTTCTCATAGCCCTCCTCCACGGTCTTGGAGAAGAGATCCAGTCCCTGCCGCATATCGGCGAGTACTACTTCGAGTTCGCTCGGTTCACGCGGCCAGTCCTCTCCCTTCGGTGGTGATGGGATGTTCCGGAGCATCAGGTGGTGCGTTCTGAGTTCCCATGAGTCCGGAAGCGTGAACAGATCCGATGCAGGCATGTGCAACAGCGGGTCGCAAAGTGCCGCCCCGAACGTCTTGATCTGATCCTCCCCCGGGCCGATATTAACCATCGCGTGGAGCACCCGGACATTTGGCAGTGCGTAAATTGCCGGCCAGTCAATCATCTCACGGTATGCCCGCTGCCCGGTCATATCCACGACAAGGCGTATCTTCTTTGCTCTGATATACGCGGCGAGGAGTCGAGTAAGCCGGTTGTCCTCCCTCCAGATCGCCTGAATCTCCGGGAGATCTTCGAGCGGCGATTCATAAAGTTGAATCTGTTCTTGGGGAAGAAGCAGACCATAGAGCCCGGAGATGATCAGAAGGTGATGCGGGGATCCGTTTAGACTTGCCTTAAGATCATAACTCCTTCCATCGTTACCCTTTCCGCCGTAGAACCTCCCGATATATCGGTCGATTGCAGGCAGGTAATTCGCACGAGCCGTACCATTGAAGTCCGGTCCCCGGTGGAGATCTCTGTTCAGGGGATGTTTTGCAAGCAGAGATCCTTTATTCTCGAGATTTCCCTGAAATATGAGCTCGAAAGATGCTTTTCGTGTCTGATAAAGAAGGTTAACTGTCTGCGAGTCTTTGAGCCAAGCTGCGACCGATTGCTCCCGCTTGTACGGCTCGTCGTTAGAGAACGTCGCTTTATTCAATGAACAGATCCCTATAAAGAGGACCGGGCTTGTGGGCTGATACACAATCGGTGACGGTTCCATCGCGATCAAGCAGCAATTAGTTTCGCTACATTTAAAGAGGGTTGAATTGATCTTCACTCATGACTCTTGATCTCGAGGCCTTGGCACAGGGCATTTCGAATCATGTCAGCACCTGCACCCCTGCCCGTTTTCTCTGTACGACGCAGGCTTCTTTTGAATCTTGGTTTCGTGTCGAACTGGTTCCGGTCCTCATGGAGATGGGGATTGATTTCGATGCCATTTCTCCAGACTATACCTATCCAGGCACCCACTACAAGGCCGACCTTGTCTATTCGGGTGTAGGTGGCCGAACAATCCTGGAGCTCAAATCATTCGTTTCGGGACAGGACGCCAATAAACAAGATCGTTACCCTGTACAGATCGAACGACTACGTTCCCTTCTCGCCCAGGAGGCTTCCATCGCGCAGGTGATCACATTCACAACATTCCAGGGGTACTCACCGCCGACACGACCAACAGGGCCGTCAGCCGGAAGAACCGCTGCATGTACTTTTTCGGCACCGGGAAGGCGACGCCGACGATCTCGGACATCGGTTACGCACCCTGCCCGGCCCGCTTGAGAATGAACTGATAGTCCTCCTCCGGGATCTCCCGCATCGCCACGCGGAGGTGGCCTGTCCACATCGTTTTGTTCCTGATGAACGCAAGGTCCGGGATCAGCGGCTTAAATTCGAGGGGGTCGGCGAAGACCGCGATCGGCTCGACTTTCACGCGGTAGGGAAAGACTTCGTCGCCCATATGCTGCGGGGTGACGAAGATGCGGGAATGGTCTTCGTAGGGCTCAGAGACCACCTCCAAATCCCCCATAATCGCTGATGGAAGGATTTCATCCCCTGCTTTCTCCTGCCTCACGTAGAAAAGAATGGCATCGCCTGGTTTCACCCGTTGCAGAATGTTTCGATTTCGCTTTGGAATTCCCCATACCTGCTTACTCTTGACAACCTCCCAGTTCTCGCGGTTCAGGGAGGCGATCCAACATGTCATAGTTTCCGGATTGATCCGATGTAATATAAATCATTGACACGTCTACCTCTGCCTCAAGGAAGGGGGTCTATCCGCCCCGGTAGAAGAAGAGCATGCTCTTTCCTGCGGAAGACACTTTCTCAAGCCACTTGTGAGTATTATCGATCTAAAGTCGTCATTGCGCTCGGAGAAAGCTTATAGATCAGTCTGTGCATGCTACGGGCTGAAACCTGTTCCTTTCAAAGATGGGGTAATGGTTGAAAGTGGAATTCCATTGCCGTCCGGATGCCGCCTTTTTCCGGTCTATCACTGTGGATGGAGAGGTTAGCGTAAAAACCGAAAAGACCCCTTGCAGATTCAGGATTGGAAAAAGATCGGGGAATACCTGGATACAGAAAAATGGTAGGTTAATATACTCCCTACCCGAAATTGATACTTAAAGTGTTGGAATAAGCGGAGAGGAGAGACGAGGACGGTATATACAGAAGATAACTCACCGCCCTGCCCCCCCCTTCCGTATCCATTTACACTACTTCTCTTGAGGTCACACCATGGACGCCACAACAACATCCCTCGCTCAACTCGAATCACATCTCTGGGAAGCCGCCAACATCCTGCGTGGGCCGGTTGATGCGGCTGACTTCAAGACCTATATATTCCCGCTCCTCTTCTTCAAACGAATCTCCGATGTTCATGATGAGGAGTATCAGGTAGCTCTTGCCGAATCCGGGGGCGATGAAGAATATGCCCTGTTCCCGCAGAACTATCGGTTCCAGATCCCCCCTGAGTGTCATTGGAACGAAGTCCGTACGGTGACGATAAACGTCGGGCAAGCCCTGCAGAAAGCAATGCGCTGCATAGAGACGGCCAACCCTGAGACTCTCTACGGTATCTTCGGCGATGCACAGTGGACGAACAAAGACCGCCTCTCCGATGCCCTGTTGCGCGACCTTATCGAGCATTTTTCTCGAATCAATCTCGGGAACCAGGCGGCCAAGACCGATATTCTCGGCCAGTCCTACGAGTACCTCATTAAGAAGTTCGCCGATCTCACTAACAAAAAAGCGGGCGAGTTCTATACTCCGCGCTCGGTAGTGCGGCTGATGGTCAACATTCTCGATCCACGTGAGGGTGAGACTATCTATGATCCGGCCTGCGGGACGGGGGGCATGCTGCTCGAGGCCATCCACCATGTACGAGAGGCTCACGGCGACGACCGGACGCTCTGGGGCAAGCTCTTCGGGCAGGAGAGGAACCTCACCACCTCGGCCATCGCCAGGATGAACCTGTTCCTGCACGGTGCAGAGGACTTTCAGATCGTGCGTGATGATACCCTCCGCCACCCGGCGTTCTTCTTGGGCGACAATCTTGCAACCTTTGATTGCGTCATCGCGAACCCCCCCTTCTCCCTGGAGAAATGGGGTGAGGAGGTCTGGGCAAGCGATCCTTTCGGCCGCAACTTTGCCGGAATGCCGCCGGCCAAGAGCGGCGACTACGCCTGGGTGCAGCACATGATCACGTCGATGGCACCCAAGACCGGTCGCATGGCGGTTGTGCTGCCGCACGGGGTGCTCTTTCGCATGGGGAAGGAAGGCGCCATCCGGAAGAAGATTCTCGGCATGGACGTGCTCGAAGCGGTAATTGGTCTTGGTCCGAACCTCTTCTACGGCACCGGCCTCGCCGCCTGTATTCTCGTCTTCTGCCAGCGCAAGGCCGATGACCGGAGGAACAAAGTGCTCATTATCGACGCTTCGAAGGAGTACAAGACCGGCCGCGCCCAGAACGAGTTGCTCCCCGAGAATGTCGACCGCATTTACGGGTGGTATCGAGACTTTTCGGATGTGGAGGGTGCTGCCCGGGTGGTGACGCTTGAGGAGATCGCGTCGAACGACTACAATCTGAATATTCCCCGCTACGTCGAGCCGAAGATCGAAGAGGATATGCTGACGGTTGAAGAGGCGCTGCAGCAGCTTCGCGAGAGTGCGGAGGCAGCATTTGCGGCGGAAGAACGGCTCATCAGCATACTGAAAGAGAACCGCTTGATCTTGGAGGAACAACAATGAGCTCGAGGGAAAATATCAGGGTCATTCCTGACACTATGAATAACGTCGTCGTCGCCGTAAGCAAAGGACAGTATCGGATTCCCCAGTTCCAGCGTGAGTACGTGTGGAAAAAGTCAAAGGTCATTGAACTGTTCGACAGCATTTACAAAGAGTATCCGATCGGCTCGTTTTTCTTGTGGAAGGCAGGCAGGGAACACAACCAGCTCTTTCGACATTCAGTCGACCTTGATATCCGTCCTATTCAGGCCGATGATAATATTGCCTTCATTCTGGACGGACAGCAGAGAATCACTTCTCTCTATGTGACCCTTAAAGGCCTGACAATCAGTGAGACTGACTATAGTCGTATCTGCTTTGATGTCAAGGAGGAGAAGTTCACTCATCGTGAGCCTGACGACAAGAGGTTCATTCGCGTTTGCGATATATGGGAAAAGAATATATTGAAAATCGCAACAGGGGTAGATCCTCAGTATCAAGATGCAATCGGTCGGTGCTATGAGATCCTTCGCACATATCCTGTATCGATCGTCGAAGTGAGTAACCAGGATCTCCCGGCCGTCTGCAAGATCTTCCAGCGTATTAACCAGTCAGGTAAGCGCCTCGACAGGTTCGATCTGATCTCCGCCATGACCTTTTCTCCGGATTTCGATCTGCGGGAGAAATTCAGGCAGGATGTACTTGCAAAACTCAAACAGAAATCGTTCGGCGAGATATCTCCTGCAATCGTCACTCAGCTTATGGCACTGATAAAAAAGGGTGCCTGCACCGAGAATGCCGAATATAGCCTTTCAACCGAGGATATCAAAGAGATCTGGAAGCAGTCTGTAGACTCGGTTCTGCTCGCAGCGGATACACTACGAAAGAGCGTCGGCGTTCAGAATGCAAATTACCTTCCCTATGACGCGCTCCTCACGCTGCTTGCATACTACTATGCTTCAACCGGTCAACGCGCTCTCGACGACAAACAACTTAAATGGGTGCAACAGTGGTTCTGGCGAGCCTCTTTTAGCCAGCATTACGGTTCCGGCGGCGCAACTAAGATCGGTCGTGATAAAGAACTGTTTGATCAGCTAGCAAAAGGCAGTTATCCACCTTTTGAACCGGCCATGAATCTCACCGCCGAGATATTGGTCGGCACCAAGATGACCTGGACGAGATCAGCGGTTCGGAATGCGTTTCTCTGTATGCTTGCCTATCGCAATCCAGTTCACCTGATCAACAACAGCAAGTTGGACTTAATTAATGGCGGCATCTCCGATTTCACCAGCACCGAAAAGCACCATATATTTCCGCAGGGATTTCTCCGTGACCACGGAACAGGTGAAGCCGAGATCCACGCGCTGCCTAATTTCTGCTTCCTGCCTGCCGAGCTTAATAAGCGCATTCTGGACACTCGCCCATCGGAGTACTTCCCCGAGCTTCGCAGGGAAAATTCTCAGTACAAAGAGGCTGCACGCACTCACCTGCTACCTCTGAGCGAGGACTCCGGGATTGAACAGGATGATTACCTGCAATTCCTCAAGATCCGCTCTGAACTGATTCTCCAAGAAGTCGAGCGGTTGACCGGGCTCTCGACTGCACCATCGGAGGATCAGCGACAGAAGGCCGTCGAGAGACTCGAGACTCAACTCCGGGATCTTATACATAGCACTCTGGCAGACGGCTATGGTTTAGAGTACTGGAAGATGGCGATTCCTGAAGACGTGCGGACGGGAGTGGCGGGCCGTATTGAGGCGGCGCTGCGTAAAAATCCGGATATTAAACCCGAGGATTATGTCAGCCCAAGGGAGAAGCTCAATTTCTGCAATATGGGGGATTACTCCAAGATCATCCTGATCAAGAGCAACTGGCCACGATTCGAGCCTGTATTCCACCGCCGGATTGATCTTGAGCGCCACATGGAGGCCTTTTCCGAATTCCGGAACGCCTTGATGCATAACCGACCTCTTACCGAGATCGGTCTCCGGGCAGGTGAGCTGGCAATCCTCTGGTTTGGAACAGTGCTGCCTCATCAGAATGCACCGGACACGAACGGAGAAGAGGGTGACGGAAATGAGTAGCCGTATTTCCCAGCAGCACCTCGAATCCTATCTCTGGGGGGCGGCAGTGCTCCTTCGGGGAACCATCGATGCCGGCGACTACAAGCAGTTTATTATGCCGCTGCTCTTCTACAAGCGCCTCTGCGATGTCTACGACGAAGAGACACAGACAGCACTTGTGGAGTCGGGCGGAGATGTTGATTTCGCCGCTTTCCCGGAGAACCATCGTTTCCAGGTTCCGGCCGAAGCCCACTGGCGTGAGGTTCGGAAGGCCCCCCGGGACGTCGGGCAGGTTCTCCAGGCCGGCATGCGGACGATCGAGACGGCGAACCCCGATAAACTCTACGGCATCTTCGGCGACGCACAGTGGACCAACAAGGACCGCCTCTCCGACGCCATGCTCCGTGACCTCATCGAGCACTTCTCCTCGCTCGAACTCACCATTGCGAACCTTCCCGAGGACGAACTCGGCAACGGCTACGAATACCTGATCAAGAAGTTCGCCGACGACTCGGGCCATACCGCGGCCGAGTTCTACACCAACCGCACCGTCGTCCACCTCATGACCGAGCTGCTGGAACCGCAGCCGGGAGAGACCATCTACGACCCGACCTGTGGCTCCGGGGGCATGCTCCTCTCCACCATCGCCCACCTCCGCCGCCGGGGACTGGAGTGGCGCAATGTCCGCCTTTACGGACAGGAGCGCAACCTGATGACCTCCTCCATCGCCCGGATGAACTGCTTCCTCCACGGCATCGAGGATTTCCACATCGTGCGTGGCGACACCCTCTCCGAGCCCAAATTCGTGGAGGGCGACCGCCTGCAGCGGTTCGATGTGGTGCTGGCAAATCCTCCCTATTCTATCAAACAGTGGGACAGGTCTGCCTTCGCCGCAGACCCCTGGGGACGCAATATTTTTGGTACGCCACCACAGGGCCGGGCCGACTACGCTTTCTGGCAGCACATCCTGGCCAGCATGGACGAAGAGACCGGCCGGTGTGCCATCCTCTTCCCCCACGGCGTCCTCTTCCGGCAGGAGGAGGCCGAGATGCGGCGGAAGTTGATCGAGGCGGACCTGATCGAGTGCGTGCTGGGGCTCGGGCCGAATCTCTTCTATAATTCCGCTATGGAAGCATGCGTGGTAATCTGCCGCACCAAGAAGCCTAAGGAACGACAGGGGAAAATCCTCTTCATCAACGCTGTCAATGAAGTCACCCGAGAGAGAACGCAGAGTTTCCTCACTGACGAGCATATCGAGCGCATTTTTACAACGTATAAGAAATTCGAGAATATACCAGGATTTTCCTACGTTCTCACGCAGGAGGATGCGTTCAAAAATGGCGGTAACTTGAATATACCTCTTTACGTGAAGTTAGAAACGGAGATTAATCCAACCAGTGGCTCTGGCAGTGAAGACGATCTCGCACAAGTATTTCGATCTTGGGTAGATGGTGCTGAATCGCTTGAAAAAGCGCTTTCAAAGGTCGTCCCGGGATTAGACACTGATCAAGCGCTCAAGAACACCTCAGTTTCAAATCTTCACGTACCACCATGGTTCAATCGTTCCAAATGGCGTAGAGTAAAACTCGGCGATGTTGCTATCCGTGTTGCTGGTAAGTACGAGCGGGATGAAACTACAGTCCATCGCTGGGTCGCAGCGGATCATGTTGACGAAGAAGATATACATGTTCGACGGTGGAGCGATACAAACGATCCACTATTTCCACCAACCTTTCGATTCACCTTCCCTGCAGGGTGTGTCTTACTCCATTCCCGGAATCCGAAAAAAGTTGCCATTCCTGACTTTGATGGAATAACTGGAGAGAAGTTTTTCGTTCTCAAGTCACGTGACGAGAAAGTGCTTCAAACAGATTTTCTCGCGTTCGTCCTCAAATCCTCCCATTTCACAGAATGGGTGAAGGGACGGCTATCTGGCTCGGTTAATAAATTCCTTAATTGGTCATCGTTCGAACGTTTCGAGTTCGACCTTCCGCCGCTCGACCAGCAGCGCTGTATTGCTAGGATATTGTGGGCGGTTGATGAGATTATTGAAATCTGGGAGCAAAATATTGTGGCTGTTCGAGATTTTCAAACTGCATTCTGGACAGAGCATATATCCCAACCAGATGTGAAAATTGTGCCCATCAGCAGGGTAGCCGATGTGGCAAACGGCTCAACGCCAAGCAAAGCAGAAGATAAGTTTTGGCAGGGTGGCACAATCCCTTGGCTACCTACGGGGAAAGTCCACGACCGATTTATTAGGTCAGCTGATGATTTCATTACAGAGGCTGCTTTGAAAGCAAAGAAGGCCCGAATCTTTCCAAAGGGATCCGTTCTTGTTGCTATGATAGGGCAGGGTAAAACAAGAGGTACGACAGCACTTCTAGAAATCGATGCAGCTATAAACCAAAACTTTGCCTGCATAACCCCACGGGAAGTTGATAATCAGTATCTCTTCTATGCTCTCGATTTCAGTTATGAGAGGCTCCGCAGGTCTGCTCATGGCAGCAACCAAGGGGCATTGAATTGTGGGCTGGTGGCGAACTTCCCAATCCCAATACCTTCACCTGCTAAACAGAAGATTGTGGCCGCGAAACTACATGAATGTGAGAACCTTCGGGTTCATTTAAAGTCTCATACCACCCAGATGCATCACCTTCTGGCAGAATTGATCCGGTGCTGGTTTCCATAGTCTCCACTTAATTCACTCCACCCTAGATAAGCGGGACCCCCATTGCCACTGCAACACGCAGCAATTGTGTCTAGAACTTGCACCATGAGGGTAATTTACCCAGTGGCGCCCACTCCCAGTTTACAGCAGGACCTTTTCCATCCCAAAATTCAAAATAGATTCACTCGTTTTAAAATCAATTCTCATAATTGCTCTTTAAGGTGTAAAAGAGTACAGCGCAACCAAATAGGAAAAGTAATCCATGAGAGAGTATAAAGAACGCTTTAATGAATCGACAGCTAAGAGAGCAGATCAATTCATTTTTATTGATCAGAAAAAGCCGCCAGGAGACGCTGGCATGATTTTCACCGTTTCAAGCAATTTCGAGAAAATAAGCCTTAATGCAGATATTGCGCTTGACGCCGCAACCGAACGTCGACTCTTCTCAAAAACTGGCTGGTAGCATGTATCTTTCCGAATTGAAACTTTGGAATTTCAGGAAATATGGTATCAATGGTGAGTCAATTGAGAGTTCGCTACCTGGAGTAACTGTCCAGTTCCATGAAGGAATGAATGTCCTCATCGGCGAGAATGATTCTGGTAAAACAGCAATTATTGATGCAATCCGGTATACTTTAGGGACGCAGAGCGGAGAGTGGATCCGCTTGGATGAATCTGACTTTCACACAGAAGACGGAAAGAGGACACAGGAATTAAGAATCGAGTGTACCTTCCGTGGATTTACAGATCAGGAAGCAGGGAGATTCCTGGAATGGCTTGGAAATGAGGATGCCGAAGGCTCGAAGCGTTATGTTCTTAAAGTTCGTTATGCTGCACGGATTAAGGGAAACCGAATTGTCACCGATTTGCGAGCAGGCCAAGATCAAATCGGAATTCCTATAGATGGCGATGCACGAGCGCTTTTGCGCATTACTTATCTTAAGCCTCTGCGCGATGCCGATGCAGAGTTAACTCCGGGGAGGCGCTCACGATTTGCCCAAATTCTTAAGGCCCATACTCTCTTCCAAAAAGACGGCCCTAACAGGCACAAGCTGGAGGCCATTTTTGACGATGCGAACAAAGCCATCGTGGATTACTTCAAACATAAAGGTGATGGTTCTGATGCCAGCGAAATGATGAAGATGCTGAATACCTATGTCGAAGCCTTTTTCCCGCAAAATGAGCCCCACTCGCCTTCTGTCACTATTTCCGGAGGTGACTTATTTGATATCCTCAAACGCCTCTCTCTGTCACTAGATATAAACCCATCCGGACTTGGGGCAGCAAACCTCCTGTTTATGGCAACAGAGTTGTTGCTATTACAATCTGAAGAGAATGTCGGCCTGAAACTTGCTCTGATTGAAGAATTAGAAGCCCATTTACATCCGCAGGCCCAGCTTCGTCTGATCCATTACCTCAAAGAAAAATCTACAACGGGTCAATACATCCTTACCACCCACAGCACCACTATGGGATCAAGCATTCCGCTTGAAAACCTGATCCTTTGCAAGGAGAGTAAAGCATTCCCTATGGGAAGTAATTACACAACACTTGAGAGAAAAAATTACGATTTTCTCCAACGGTTCTTGGATGCAACCAAGGCAAACCTCTTTTTCGCCCGGGGTGTGTTGCTCGTGGAAGGTGATGCCGAGAATCTTCTGATCCCCACTATAGCAAAAATTATTGATCGACCTTTGCACCGCTACGGGGTTTCAATTGTCAATGTAGGTAGTACAGCATTCTCACATTTTGTGGAAATCTTCCGTCGTCAGGATGGCGAACCAATGGGAGTCAAGGTTGCCCTCATAACCGATATGGATGTGAAACCTCTTGAATACAGTGAAATAGCCGAGAAAAAGCAGACAAAAGAAGAGATAGATGCGGCAAAAATTAACCGAAAACGTAACCTTTTGCGATTTGCAAACGATGAGATCAAAGTATTCGTCTCACCAAACTGGACTTTAGAATATGAAATTGTTCTATCACCGCAGTTTCGAACTGATTTCTATCGATCAGTGTTATGGGCAGAAAAAGTAGCGAACTCACAGAGTGGCGTTCCCCAAGAGGGCAAGGCTAACAAAGTCGATGAAACGGTTCAATCTAACCTTAAAGGATGGCTAGATACCTGGGATGGTGATCCTCGAAAGAGTGAAAAAATTGCTTTTGAGATCTACAAAAAGCAAATGCTTGGCAAAGAAATATCAAAGGCCATAACCGCCCAAGTATTCGCACAGTTTCTAGAAGATAAAATTGCAGTCGAAGGATTAAAATCACTAAAGTCTGATCTCCAGGCTGCCAGTTCCCTTCAGTATCTTCTCGATGCCATCTATCATGTTACCGAGCCGCAGGAGATCCTCGAATGATCGTTAAGATAACTGAAGATGACATCGCCTATGCTGAGAAACTACTGCTTCCGGCGGGGCAATCCTTTGATGACGAACGCAGGGCATTCATTCGTTGTATGGAGTCGCGTGATGTGATTGCCTGTCCAGGAAGTGGTAAAACAACTGCGTTGCTCGGAAAACTTTTGATATTGGCGAGAAGAATGTCATTTGAGGGCGGTCAGGGAATCTGTGTCCTAACGCACACTAATGTAGCAATTGATGAAATTACACGACGAGCGGGCCCTGCTACTGACTCGCTATTCCGATATCCAAACTTTTTCGGGACGATTCAAGGCTTCGTTAATCAGTTCCTAGCGATACCAGGTTACAGGTCTGAATTTGAAAAGTCAATTGTCGCAATTGATAACGATCGCTTTTTTTCGGAATTAAAGAGACTTTATTCAAGGGACTTCCGTCTTCAGAAATGGATGGAACCCAGAGGCGGAATAAGCACTCTGGGTAATTACTGGCTTCACCCTGAGACTTTGAAAGTTGGGAAAAATCTAGATGCACCAATAAGTAATCTACGTGAGGATACGCCTACATATCAAAGAATAAACAATATCCGAATGGATGTGTTAGAAAGAGGTTTTCTCAGCTTTAATGATGCATATTCTATTGCGTTAAGATATCTAAATTCCATTCCAGAAATTTGTCAGGCATTTCAAGATCGCTTTTGCATGTTTTTCCTTGACGAATCTCAGGACACAAATGAGCATCAGTTCCAAGTATTAGATGCCGTTTTTCAACCAGAAAAGATCATGGTTCAGCGCATAGGTGACCCCAATCAGGCTATTTTCAATTCAGATAAAGGGAACAGTATTGTCTGGCAACCAAAATCTCCACTTCACTTTTCAGATTCCCAACGCTATGGCAATACTATTTCAAGATTACTAAGTTCTGTCCGAGTTCAGGATAATATTACTCTAAAGGCCTGTCAATCAAGAAACACTCACGCTCCCCAGATAATCACTTTTTCACCCGGTGAGGAGCAGCAAGTCCTCCGCGTCTTTGCAGAACTGATCCATAAATATGCAATACCTGAAGATCCGTATTATGCAATCGGATGGATAGGGAAGGATAACACCGCTGAAGGGAAATTATGTATTCCAATGTACTTTCCCCAATTTAAAAGATTCCAGAAATCTTCCAGCAGGCAATTTTCTAATATGATTTCTTATACCGCTTACGCAATCCATATAGTGAATTTTGAGTGCGTAAAGTGCTTTTTTGAAATCATTCTACAAGGGATCGCTCACGCTCTCGATGATACCGGGATTAAAGTAGAGGGATCCGGCCGTTCTTATACTCCGCATGCTGTTGAGAGATATTGGAAGCATCAGGATGAAAAGAGTTATACTAAGTTTCGTTCTCAAATTGCCGATAGTTACCTTAGGGCTCTCAATTCACATCTAAACGCTATTGAGCTTAGGGATTCGGTAAATGCAATCATTATGCCCATTTGGTCGATAGACGGAGACGAAGAAGAGACTTTTCTTTTCAGTGACACCATCGATTTCACAACCCAACCCGATACAAAAGAACCAATCAACCGGTTTATTTCAGATAATGGGACTGTCATTAATGTCGGGACAGTTCACTCTGTTAAAGGCGAAACGCATGCCGCAACGCTATACCTAGAGACAGATTATTATGGGGAAACAGATGCAAAGCGGTTGATTAACTTCCTAAAGGGTAAACGGCCCTCGAGTGAACTAAAAAAGGAACGTCACATACAGAACCTAAAAATTGCTCACGTTGCCTTTAGTCGCCCAAAACACCTGCTAGCCTTTGGATGCCAAGTATCAAACACTATTGGACATGAAAAAGAATTGAAGAATAATGGGTGGGAGATTCATTCTGTATCAGAGCTGATTAAGGAAAAAGAGGTGCTGGAATGACCTTCACCGAAGCGAGCACCGTCGAGCAGATGATCCTCGACACCGTCACCCGGCAGCGGCGGAGCGAGCGGCCGGTCGTCCGGGAAAACCCTCCCGGCTGGGGCGGGTCTCTCGGCGGCGATCTCCACCCGGCCCGCTGGAAATACGTACCTCCCACGGAAATTCCTCGGCAGTGGGGCGACGTGATGGTGGAGTCGTGGCTGCGCGAGGCTCTTATCAACCTGAACCCCGAGATTGCTGCCGAGCCCGACCGGGTGGACGAGGTCATCTACAACCTCCGCGCCATCCTCCTCGCCGTACAGGCCGACGGCCTCGTCCGGGCAAACGAAAACTTCATGGCCTGGCTCCGGGGCGAGAAGACCATGCCCTTCGGGAAGAACGGGGAGCACGTCCCCGTGCGGCTCGTCGACGCCGCAAATCCGGCTAATAATCACCTTGTCGTCACCAACCAGTGGACCTACCAGGCCGGCTCGGTTGAGAAGCGGTTCGACGTGGTCTTTGTCATCAACGGACTCCCGCTGGTCATCGGCGAGGCAAAAACGCCCACCCGGAGCGCCGTGACCTGGTTCGACGGTGCCTTCCAGATCAACGAGATCTACGAAAAGCAGGTGCCGGCCATGTTCGTGCCGAACATCTTCTCCTTCGCCACCGAGGGCAAGGCCTACCGGTACGGCTCCATCAGAATGCCGATCGATCTCTGGGGGCCGTGGCGGACGGAGGAGAATGAGCCGGAAGGAATGCTTGTCGATGTGCGCCGGGCTGTCGAGAGCATGCTCCGGCCGGAGATGGTGCTCGACCTCCTGCAGTACTACACGCTCTTTGCTACCGATAAGAAGCACCGCCGGATCAAGATCATCGCCCGGTATCAGCAGTTCTTCACCGCCAACCAGATCGTGGATCGCGTGGTGAAAGGCTATCCAAAGAAAGGACTCATCTGGCACTTTCAGGGCAGCGGTAAATCGCTCCTCATGGTCTTCGCAGCGCAGAAACTCCGCCTGCACCCGAAACTCGGCAACCCTACGGTGATGATCGTCGTTGACCGCATCGACCTCGACACCCAGATCACCGCCACCTTCAGCGCTGCCGATATACCGAATATGGTGGGCGTCGCCACACGGCAGGAGTTGCAGACCCTCCTCGCCCAGGACGTTCGTAAAGTGCTCATCACCACCGTACACAAGTTCGCCGAGGCCGACGGAAGGCTGAACGAACGCTCGAACATCATCGTGATGGTGGACGAGGCGCACCGTACCCAGGAGGGAGACCTCGGCCGGAAGATGCGCGAGGCGCTGCCGAACGCATTCCTCTTCGGCCTCACCGGGACGCCCATCAACCGTGCCGACCGGAATACCTTCTGGGCCTTCGGCGCCGACGAAGACGAGATGGGCTACATGAGCCGTTACTCGTTCCAGGAGTCCATCCGCGACCGGGCAACCCTGCCTCTCCACTTCGAGGCTCCAGAGGTACGGCTGAAGGTCGACAAGGCGGCTATCGACGAAGCGTACCGGGAGGTCGCCGGCTCCTTGAACGAACAGGATCGCGACGACCTCGCCAAACGGGCAGCCAAGATGGCCGTGCTGGTGAAGAACCCCGAGCGTGTCCGCGCCGTGGTGAACCACATCGTCAGGCACTACCAGACCAAAGTGGAGCCGAACAGCTTTAAGGCCCAGGTAGTTACCTTCGACCGCGAGTGTTGCGTGCTCTACAAGCAGGTGATGGACGAGTTAATCGATCCGGAAGCCAGCGCTATCGTGATGATCAGCCAGTCCGGCGACCCGCTCGAGTGGAAAGTCCATGCCCGGGATAAAGACGCCGAGGAGAAACTGCTCGACCGCTTCCGTGATCCGGCAGATCCGTTGAAGTTCCTCATCGTGACCAGTAAACTGCTGACCGGTTTTGATGCACCCATCCTGCAGGCGATGTATCTCGATAAGCCGATGAGAGACCACAATCTCCTGCAGGCCATCTGCCGGACGAACCGCACATTCGGCCAAAAAAAGACTCACGGGCTCATCGTGGATTACATCGGCATCTTCGACGACGTGGCACAGGCGCTCGACTTCGATGAAAAGGTTGTGCAGCAGGTCATCACCAACATTGATGAATTGCGGAAAGCCCTGCCTATCCAGGTTCAGAAATGCCTCGCATTCTTCCCGGGAGTGGACCGAACCGTGAGCACCTTCGAAGGGCTCATGGCCGCGCAGCAATGCCTGCCGAACAACGATATCCGCGACAGGTTCGCGGCGGAGTATTCAGTACTGAGCACAATCTGGGAGGCACTCTCGCCCGATCCCGTGCTCGGCCCGTACGAGAAAGACTTCAGGTGGCTCACGCAGGTCTATGAATCCGTGAAACCGCCAAGCGGCCACGGCAAATTGCTGTGGCATGCCCTCGGCGCGAAGACTGTCGAGCTGATCAACCAGAACGTCCATGTGGAGTCGGTGCGGGATGACGTCGAGACGCTGGTGCTGGATGCGCAGGTGCTCCACGAGATCCTCAATGATACCAACCCGGGGAAGAAGGCCCGCGAGATCGAGATCAAACTCGTTGCCCGTCTCCGCAAGCATGCAAACAATCCGGCATTCATCGAACTGGGCGAGCGATTGGAGAGGATCAAGGAACGCCACGAGCAGGGCTTCATCACCAGCCTGGAGTTCCTGAAAGCGATTCTTGAAGTGGCCAGGGACGTGGTCGAGGCCGAGCGAAAGGTCGACCCGGAAGAAGAACGCGACCAGGCCAAGGAAGCGCTCACCGAACTCTTCAACGAGGCAAAAAGCAATGGAACGCATATCATCGTCGAGCGCATCGTCACCGATATCGACGAGATCGTGCGGAAGGTACGTTTCCCGGACTGGCAGCACACTTCACAGGGCGAGCGGCTTGTTCAGAAGGAGCTCCGGCGTACTCTTCTCAAGTACAAACTTCACACCGACCAGGAGCTCTTCGATCGGGCTTACGCCTACATTCGGGAGTATTACTAACTCCTCGAGCATAATCGAAATCCTCATAGGCTGTCAGCGCAATTCGGTAATTAAATGAAGAGAGAGGCTTCGGACGCTAGCAAAAAAAGTTTTCGTGATATTCAGGGAGAGGTGTCCAGCTATATTGATGAAATTGGTTCCGAGAAACAGTCTGTGGAACAGGAATTAATATGTCTTTATGCAAATGTCGAAAACTCTTTTGAAAATGCCCAAAATCAAATAGAACAAATTAATAACTGTCTGTCTAGTGATGAGATTGAGCTAGAGGAATTGATTAGGTCACGTTTAGGAATTGCAACATCTTCTGTTGCAAATGCTATTGAATCTCTTAGTAATATGAATCATCAAATCAAATATCGATACAATCAACTCATTCTTCCAGTTTTGCTCTTAATAGGATGTGTATTCACAATTTCGCTTTTTGGAAATATCGTTGATACATTGCCCCTTTTGGGAATCAGCATAATAGGGTTCTCTCTCCTTCATTTAATAATCTCAATAGTCATAGGTTATTCTCTTTTTTTGATGTGGAAATCATATCAGTCCGTTGAGAATTCTTTAGACGATTCATTTGAATCATTGAGTAAGAACAAATTATTAATCACGCAGCAGAATTGGAAAGTTAATAGAAGACAAGTCCAGACGCAAAAATTTACAAACACGAAACCATTTTTCACACAGGCAAGTAGAGTGATGGATACCCTGATTGTTAACGTTGGGAAATCATTACCCCTCATCTCACAAGCGTTCGATGAATTGACTCTTTTGACGAGATATCGCACTTTAGTTGAGAACTTCAGGATTGCACTCAATTATTACGGATTATGTAGAAATCCCGATTTTTTCAATACATTAAAGCAATTTGCACCGGCAGATGTTCAAATAATCGATGATGAAGGTATTTGGGAAAGATCGATAGTTGATGAGATAATCATCCAATTGAGGAGCGAGGGAGTCAAAGCCTCTCAAAATTTGATATTGCTGCTGTTTTACGAACACAATGGACAGGATACGAAAAAAATATTCAGGGAAATTCTCAATTCCCACAACGACCTCCATGCGCTTTCACAAATATTGATTAATAACAGAAGAATTGTCGACCCACCTCCATATTACCAATATCAACCAGACGACGTTGTCAGGATATTGGCGTCTATTGATACATTTGATCTGACCGAAATCAACAGAATAGTTTCCAATAAAATCAGGCAGATGGATTATATTAATAGTTACATTGGTTTTCTTGTAAGCAATGGAATAAATCTACAATTCAAGCCTACTCTTCGATATATAATTGATGAGCAAAAGGTTCAAACTGATAACTTTGCAATTCAAGTTATTGATTTAGCATACAAAATAGGCACGGATGCATTAAGCGAGATTTACTCGTTACCTGAGGAATATTGCCACGGCTTTGCAAATGCATCCATTTCGTTAAAATTTAATAATGAGTTGTCGATGAGGAGGCCTGCATGCCAAAGATCGGCTGACGATATGACAACATCGATTATTCGGGCATATTATGAAAAATCAAATGACTTCAATAGGGCTGAACCGGTTCTGCTCATAGAATTGATACAAGATCTTGAGTTGATTGAATTAGAATATTCAAAACGGAACTCTGATGACTTTAAATTCCTCAAATCTGAACTTAATGAAGGCAAATGGTTCGATAGTAGCGGATCGTATTTAAAAAAGTTCATTGAGACATCTGCCGAGGAGATTAAAGAAAAAATTTCTAAAATTGAAAAATTCTCAATATTGCAGGATTTATTGAGAGATAATTTCCAAAACGCCGACATCGATTCAATCGAAAAAGCTATTGATGCTCAAATCTTTGGGGCATATATAATCATGTTTGATTCAAGATGCGGAAATTTGAGAGAGTTGGTAGATTCTCTATCCATTAGAGATTTAGAATCACAAGACCCTGATAAAAAGTGGGGGTATAAGTCTCACGATCAAATCAAACAAATTGAAAGAAAATATGGTGTAACTCCAAAGTATGATTTTATCAATTTCTCCCGAAGCACTCGTATTGGCGTGTTAGAAGAGAATGAAAGTTTTTCTGATTTTGAAAAAAACATCTTAAGCGATTTGAAACTATTACTCCGTATATCACATCCCAATTTGGATAGCGAGAAGTTTGATATAGGATTAGTCATTCACAGAATCACTCTATCGAAATATTGTCTTGGTTTATTAGACGACAATGACATCTCAGATATTGTGACAATAAAAAATCTTGATTTTGCAAATTACATCTCAAAACTTGCTTCTGATCATGTACCCCCAGAAAAACAGGCAAGCGTATTGAGATTTGAAGAGAAAGTCGATCTATTCCAAACAATTAATTACAAATCGATTTATGAGATAATTAGGTCTGAAAACGACGACTTAAAAACAAAAGAAAAGAAAATTCTGACTAGAGACGACTTAAAAGAAGATATTTTAGATGCATTAGAGAGCAATCTAGGGGTAAATGAGTTTAGAGCATTGGCCTTTGACTTAAACAAAAGAATTTCAAAGGAACAAGTATCCAAAGTTGTTGAGAATGTGCTATATGATCGGTATATCCAGGAACCTGGCTTGATACGAAATGCCCGGATTCGTGCAAAAATTCAGTCTGAGAGATTTGCTGATTCTTTTGAAAAGTTATCTTTACTCTATGAGTTACAAAAACGTTGAAAAGCCATAACTGAAAAGACCTACCGAACATCCGTCCAAGCAAGAAGCGTGTTTCGTTGACTGCGCTCCAGAGCATCTTTCGCTTCGCCGACCGCCTCCACTTTGATGTTGATCCGGATCGTGTTATCCGTTGAGATCTCCTCAGTGAGGAGGTGGTTTATCGGGAAGAACTCCCGGATCTCCGACCGGATTTTATGGCCGGAGCAGATCAACTGGACGTTGTTCCGTTCGAGGATCGACCAGATCGGCTCCCAGAGGTAGTATGCGCCGGTAGACCCGAACGGGTTGTCGACTATCAGCACCTTTGCAGTTTTCTCGTAGATTCCGCTGACGACAATGTGCCTGATGAAAGACATGAGAATGACGAAGAAGATGATGTATATCGCGTTCTCCTGTCCCTCAGATGCCTTAATCATGTCCCATGCCTGGAAGTCCCGGGAGCCGCGGTCTATCTTGCGTATCTTTACGCGGACTCTTCCCATATCCATGACCCGGCTCACCAGCTGCTTTGGCCGTAAGTGATCGACGAGGTCGTCCTGCCCTATCTTCCCGCTCTCGATGCTCCGGCTGAGGTCCTGAATATACCGGCGCATCTCGACCTCTGCCTCGGCTTCCGGATAGGTGCACTGGGCGAAATTGATTCGCACCATATCGTAATCTTTACCATCGAGATCTATCTTCGACATCCCGGGGAAGTCCTTGAGATATTGCTGGTAAAGCATCGCCACCCCGAGCGCCTGTTTTACGACCTTCTCTTCAATCCCTTTGAACACTTCTATCTGCTTTCCGATCATCTCGACCTTCGAGCGTATGCTAGCGGAATATTTCTCCAGGTCGCTATGGGCGGACTCTGCCTCACCGAGAGTCTCGGCAGTCCTGAACTTCAGTTTGAGCGTATCTTTAAAGGCGGGTGCTACAGCAATTCCCGTGATATTATGGACGCAGGCCTCTTTTGCAGAGGTGACCTGTACTTTCCCGTTCCGGACACTCTTCTCCCCGCTCCCCAGCTCCTCTCTGAGAGCACGGTGTCCCCTGAGGTCCCCGGCAGGGAGTACATCGCGGTTCGCAAAACCATGAGCACCGTCCAGGACCCGGTATTCGGTCAGGTTGTCCTGCAGTTCGACAAGTTCCTGCTCCTTCTCCCGCCCGGCAACCTTCAGTTTTTCGATACCATAGCCGACCGTTGCAACCTCCCTTTCCTTTGCGGCCAGTTCCTCCTCTATCTGCGATGCATCGACGAGCAGAGGGTCAGGAACGTATGCATTGGGAGCATGGAGATGATAATCGTCGATCATCTTCGTAAACTCAAGGTGGAGGCGATAGCACTCCTCATACACCTTCGTAAACCGACCTTCGGCACCCTTCAGTTCTTCTTGGAGGTCGTGGATACCACTCTCGAGCTGCTCTATATACCCGTCCGAGTACGGCTGTTTCGGGTCGGCAGACCCAATCTCTTCCAGGGATATGCCCATGAGCCGTATATCCTCTTTGTACCCGGCAACGTCTACCCGGTTTCTTCGTATCCCATCTTCGAGTTCCTCCAGACCGCCCGCTGTTTCATCGAGCGCTCCCTTTGCAGCCCGGTACTCCGAGCGTACCCACTCGATGTCCCGACCACTGAGAGGTTCGACGCGTACTTCCGCGTAGGTCTCGTACTCTTCAAGCTCCCGTTTCAGTCCGACCAGATGTTTGCTCAGCTGCATGACGGACTCACTCTTTGCAGACTCCTTAAGATTGAGCCCGGATAACACTGCATCCATCTTTCGCAGTGCATCAACCAGCTCCCTCTCCCTCTGAAGTTCACTCGTCAGATCTTTGCCAACCGTCTCCTTCTGCTTCGTGACATCCAGCCATTCTTTCAGCAAGTCGAGTTTCTTCGCGAACACCTCACGTTGCCGCTGTTTTTCAGTCAGGTCATCCTGCTTTTCAGCAAGGGTTGTTTTATCTTCTCTAATCGCTGCTGCGACTGCCTTGAGCTGTTGCAGGTACTCTTCCCTCAGACGGGCGTGGTCCGCCAGTTCTTCTCCCTTTGCAAACTCGTTGGGATCCGGATAGCGGTGGATGAACTGCTGTACGAGACCAAGGTCCTCCGCTATAGCCGTAACCGACTCTTCACGCTGGGTGATCTCCGCATCGACTGTCGCGCTCTCCGTTTTTAAGCGCTCAATAACCCTGTTCCGGGTGAGGACATCGATGGCGTGATCGGCGTTGCGATGGGGGATGAATACATCCCCAAGCGACAAAACCCTGCTCTCCCGCAGAGAATTGAAACTGACCAGGATGACTGGAGAGTCCTGGACCTCGACGGGGAGGGCGTACGGGTTGCGGACGACCTCTTTGAAGTGCTGGTCGAGGAGGAGTACCGCCTTCGGCAGCCAGGGTGCAACCTCCAGGACATCTGCCGCCTTCACCTCGGGAAGACCCTTGAGGTACTCGGCACCGCTCATGACAGAAGGATACCGGCCTTTCAGGGCGTCGAGAGCCCGCACGAAACCATCGCTCAGGGGAAAGCCGTACTTCTGGACGGTTTCCAGCTCCTGATGCAGCGCCTTCAGTTTCAACTTGAGGACTGTCAGCGCATCTCTCCCGAGATTGGTCTCCGCCTGAAGGTAATCACGACAGGAGTGGACGCCATCTTTCCCGCAAGCTCTGACGACCTCCAGCACACTCCTCTTCTCCTCCTCAAAGAGTGCGATCTCATGCCGGATGCGGTCGATCATCTGCTCCTCACCCTGGATCTTTACCTTCAGGACATCCTCATCCTTCATCTTCACTGAGAGTGCGTCCTTGAGCGCATCGATCGCAGCAAAGAGGAGAGTACACGCCTGCTCCACCTCGTCGATATGTGCTGCAGTCGCATCGAGATGGTCCTCCAGAAGGAGGCTGCCGGAAACCTGGGGAAAACTCTTATCCCGATCAGACAACTCTTTTTCCCGCCGTCCCAGGTCTGAGACGGTTTTGCGGCACTCGGCGGCCCGCTTTTGAGCATCGCCGATTTGATACTGTATCTTCCCGCGGCTCTCCCGGTGCTCCCCGATCTCCGATCGAAGCCGACCAACTTCGCCCTCTTCCTCCTGCCTGCGTCCCTCTGTCCGGGCAACTTCGGAGGTAAAATAAGAGAAAAGCGTCTTCCCGAGAGGGTTGAGTTTGTTGAAGATCTCCTCGTAGGCGAGCTTTGTATTCTCCATCCTCGCCTCCATCTCCCGGATATCAGCCTCAAGGCCCTTGATCCTAAGGAACTTGTTCACCGCACGGCTAAAGGCAAGTGTGTGCTTCCGGTTGAGGCTCTCCCTTTCGAGGCCGTCTCTCTCCGTCTTCGCCTCTTCCCACCTGTTCCGGCTGAGGTTTACCCGCACATTGAACTTCTTCAGCCGCATCCTCTCGCGATCGCAGCACAGGGCTGTGTGGCGTGCCTCTTCAGTCCTGATTGCCTCAAAGACTTCACCGATCTCCTCACCCTTTCGAAATACCGCTGCTTCGTATCCCTTATACTGCGACGCAGCCCGGTCTCGTGCCTCTTCATACACCTGGTACGCTCTGACCAGGCGATCGTTTGCACCGCTCAATGCACCGATCTCCGATAGCAATTTTTCATAGTCCCGGAGGTGGTTTTGTTCCTCCTGTAATTGCTTGAGTGCTTCCTGAGACTGATACAGCGCATCGGCGAGTGATTCGATGCTGGACGCCTCCGTCTCTCCGCCATAATTGAGCCGTTGCCTATCCCGCAGGCAGACATCGATAGTATCGATCAACAGGCCTTCGATGAGTGCTCTTGAGGATTTGTAACTCCCGAAGTAGGTCTTGAGGTGGTTTTCACGCTTGTTGATATCCTTGATCAAGCCCCACTCGGACTCCAGAAGGTAATAGGCCTTAAGCCACTCCAGGTACTCCCATTTCTTCTCCGTGATCCGGATCGCGTACTCCGATGCTTTTTCCCGGAGCATGGCGTGCGTCTTGGCATAGTCCTGGACATCGAATTCGTCGCTCTCCCACGAACACAGGGGCATGCGGTGGATATCGTAATCGTTCCCCTTGCTATAAAGGTGGATGTAATTGAAATACTTGATATCGCTGCGCGGGGCATCTTCATCCGTGCTTGACCGCTTCTTCGCGCAGAAACCGGTCAGCAGGTATTTTTCACCCGCAACGCTATCATCCAGCTCCCACTCTGCAAGAACATGCGTCGTCCGGTTCTCGTCGCCTCCCGAAAACATATCTCGAAACGGCCTCTTCTGTTCGAGGGCGGTGTTCGGGAGGACACACTGTAAAAGCAGCATCAGAAGAACAGACTTACCCCCGCCGTTCACCAGTTCATACGTCGCGTTGAAACCGTTAAACGGCATCCGGAAGTCCTCGTATATGCCTTTCCCCTCGTTAAACTGGGCGTTAACAACCCTGACGTGCCGCAGTTTAGGCATCTTCACAAGCCTCCTGACGCGAAAGCGAATCGATGAAATCGGAGATCTCCGACTGGACGTCGCTCCGGTTGTAGGCCACCGCGATGATCGCTTTGCAGCGGTCGGTGAGGTAGATCGCGTTGTCGTGCTCCTCAACCAGCCCCTGTTTCCGCATAAACTTGACCGTTTCGTTGACCAGGGTCATCTTCGAACCTACTCCTCGCTGCTTTATCTCATCGGAATCATCTTTGAACTCGGTCTTAGGAAGGCTGGTCCAGAGATCGTAAATGATCTTGAAATTGAAATGATACTGCTCGCTGATGCTCTCGAGGTCCTCGAGGCCTGCCATCGCCTTCACCTTGGTCTCGACGGATTCGAGAAGACGGTCTTTGGGGAGTTTCAGGCGGAACGTCTCGTATACCGCCTCCCGATGAAACTCCGTCACGAGGACATGCATGATAAAAAACGCAGTGTACATCTCAGGGTTATTGAACCCCTTGCCGAGCTCATTCTTGATCTCGGTGTTCGAGAGGCCTAAGACCCGGTTGTTGACACCCGGACTTAGATATAATGCATCTTTATACTCGCAGACAAGCAACCCCAGCTTTTCAGTAAAGAGGTCAAGCGCATCTCTGACTTCAGCATCCTGATCGTACCGGATGAACTCCTTGGGATGCTCACTCCTCACCACCGAACCCGTCTCGAGCATGCAGGAGAGTAGATCCATGGCAATCTCAAGATTCTCACGTTTATATTCCATATTTTCCCTCACCCAAAAACCTGATCTGCGAGATATACGCGTTGCCGGTCATCCCGATGGGGATCCGATCGGTCGGCTCGGCACGCACCCGGATGACCCGGTACGGAAAGTGCACCGCATCAGATGCAGCAATAAGAGCCTCCTCAACTGGTTCGCGCCTGACCGGCGACTCACGGTGGTCCGAGAGGTCAAAGACTGTCTCATACGGGTCCCGGATCTCAGCAGCCTCCGGCTTGCCCGCATGCAAGATCACCTCAGCTCCGCTATTCAGTTCGATGAGAAACGGAATGAGATCGACATTTTCTAGCCCTTCCTCCCCCAGTCTGCGGCCTATCTCCTCAAGGTACGCAGTAAGGTCAAGGTCTCCGCTCTCGGCCAGGGACGTTAAGAGAATATCCGCGTACACCCTGAAGTTGCCTGCCTGACGCTCTTTAACGACCTCGTCGATCAATTTTCGGTCGGTCCATTCATTTTTCGTGCGAGTTCCGGCGGTATCGTCTTTCTTACCCGTGACTGCCTGAGGCTCGAAGATCCTGAGCAGGCTGAACGATCTCTTCAGTGTGGGGAGCAGCAATGGGCGCATCTCCACGATATGTGCATCGTTCGGGAGATTGGCACGGACACGGTTCTCCAGCGCCTCCTGGAACTGGTACCGCTTCTCAAATAATGAATTAACTCTGATGCGACAGATCCGTTCGTACTCCCGGGGAAAGTCGGTATAGTCCTTCAAAAGGCCGTTGTGGAGGTCATACCCGTGCTCGAGTTCCACCATGATCTGTTTTATCACAATGAAGTCTTCCTCTTTTCCAAGATATTCGGGATTTGCGGCAATCTTCTCCCGGCTTTTTCTCAGACCGGCGAGGCTGCTCCGCACCTGGGCAAAGAGTTCATGCTCCTGTTTGAGCTGGGAGAGCACCTCATGGGTATACTTCTCAAAGTCCTCGATCACATCGGGACTACCATACAGCAGTCTATCCAGAAGGTCCTCTTTTTTCCGTTTTTTCTGCTGGACTTTCAGGTTGAGGTCGCGTATCGTTTCCAGGGCGTTTCGAAAAGAACCACTCTCGATCTGTTTCTTAAAGAGGATCAGGCTGACCGATACTCTGGACTCTTCAGGGAGTTCCTTTATACTAATCATGAAATCGAGGCCTTCATTGGTAATACGGTAAGCCCGTTCCCTCCTGTCGTACTCGACCAGGTTAATGTAATAGTCTACTTGGTTTTTCCGCACCGGGTCAGGATACTGAAAATGATAGAGCATCCCCTGATTGTCGGTCTCAAGCAACTCAAGGACCGCCCGGGAAACAGCCCGGCAGTCAAACTCTCTGCCGGGGTACATTGCACCCATCGTCTTCTCAACGTGCTCTTCAATCTCATCGACCGGTACCGCCCGTCCTAAAAGCCGTCCTTTCTCTATGAGCAGGGTCAACATGTCCAGCGCCAGATAAGGCACGTTGTAATCCATCTTTTGGATATTCGGAGAGTTAAATATCTTGAAAAACGGATAGAAGCATTTCAAGTTGTCCATACGCTTGTTAATCTCTTTGAAACGCTCAATATATTCCAAAGTGCCCCACGCTCCTTATATCTGTCTTATTCAGGACCTCCTGCGGAAGGTACTTCTGCTCCTGAATGATTCTCCTAATCGCCGCACCGGCGCTCTGGTCAAAGAAGTCGATGAATGGGGATAAAGAGACTGTCTTAATATTGCGGGAACGCCGCAATGGCTGCGCCTTCTCAGCCCCGACTTTCGATAAAAGATAGGTGTATAGGGAGACGGTCGGCTTGATATCATATTCCAGATAGCGCTCCCGGAGCCGGTTGTAGATATAGATGCCCTCCTGGTCGATATCGCCAAAATAGAAGTACTCATCTTCAGGTGTTCCCCCGATTGTTTGCATGTACTCAAACTTCTTTAGAATGGCATTCCCCTCACCATAAACGACGAGATGAACTCCTGCAATTCCGCCCGACATCACTGCATTCTGCAACGTCCAAAAAGTATCCTTATTCTCTACGATGAGCACCGACCTTTGAGAAACGCCCTCATGTGCATAGAAGTTTTTCTGTATTGAGACAAAAGGTTCAAAGACACGCTTCGCCTTTATGTCGCGGAGGGTGAGTTTCAGGTTCCGGAGGATGATATCGCCGTCAACGGACGCCTCCCTGGGCATGGTGATCGCCTTTTCGTCACCGAACAGGAGATACGACCTCTCGTTTGCCGTCAGCTCTTCGGAGTCGCACTGGCGTATCAGGTCATTGATTCTCAGTATGTACTCGCGGTCCCTGGCATAGTGCTCGCTGTGCGTTGCATAATAGTCGATATCGATAGGAGGGGAGAGGGACAATAGCTCGTCTAGGTGCTCTCTTGAGAGCGAGGCACCATCTTCTGCGATAGATTCTCTGGCTATGGTGTACCTGTTCGGAAGCCGCCCGTACTGTTGGAGAGGTATTGCATTCTTCAACGGCTTCAGGACGCCAAGGTCAATATACATCCGGATAACATCTATGAACTGTTTTTGCTGCTCAGGATCTGCAAAAAGGGATATTCCATCTGCTTTGAGAGCAGCGTCTATATCGCTGATATGAACCCTCTTATTCTTATGCCGGAGAAGAATCGTTCGTAATAATTCTTCCATGTCCTCAACGAGTCATATTCGTGTAGGTTTACATAACCCATTCGATTTGGCCACCGGAAAGTTAGAACATCATTATGGAGATTGCAATCATTCTTTCCTTAATACCCCCGCCTCTCCGGAATCACCCCTCGCACCCCGCCCCGCGGATCCTCCATATCCCCGGCATACCGTGGGATGACGTGCACGTGCAGGTGCATCACCGTCTGCCCGGCAGCCTCGCCGACGTTCACGCCGATGTTGTAGCCGTCGGGACGGAACCGCTCGTCGAGGAGCCGTTTCGCCTCCCGCACGAGCGCCAGCAGTGCGACCTGCTCTTCGTCCGTCGCCTCGAAGAAGCCGGCGACGTGCCGGAACGGGATGACCAGCAGGTGGCCGGGGCTCACCGGATACTTGTCATAGCGGGCGTAGCAGAGATCGCTCGCGAGCGCGATCTCCTCGGGGCGAGGATTGCAGAACGGACAGGTCAGATCGCCCATGCCGCGTACCCCCGGACATCGGTTAAGTAGGTGCAGGTCTCGACGAGGCGCTCGAACGCCGCATCCTGCCAGCCGCTTTGCAGCCCCTGCGTGCCGAGAAGCGAGACCCCGATCTCCCGCTCGAACGGGCGTGGTGCGTGGTCGTGGAGCAGGTCCCAGTAGTCGGTAATACATTCCCGCCGGGACTCCAGGAGTAAACGGCCGGGAATCCGGTCACGCTTGTCGGCGTTGACCGGCCCGAGGGCAGGGAGGAGGTTCCAGAGGTCGTTGTTCTTCCAGACCGAGAAGGGGAGGACGTGGTCGATATGCATCGCGTCCGGCGACTGTATTGATCTCCCCGACCAGACACAGGTCAGCCGCCCCTCCTCCGCGAAGACCGAGCGGTAGATGCCGCGTGCATCCGCGATCGCCCGCTCCGTCGTCGGCGTCCTCGCGAGCAGGGAGAGCATGCACTCCTCGGTGACGGTCCCGGTCTTGTCCGCCGCCGCGGTGAACGCCGCCCACTTCTTCAGCAGGCACTCTTCGCCGGAGATGAAACTTCCGAAGTACTCGAAGATCGTGCAGAGGTCGCGGGAGAGGGAGAACCGGCCGGCGTTCTCGATCAGGTAGAGCCGGTCGACCGGGCGGCCCTTCGGCAGCCGGTACAGCGGCCGGGGGCAGTCGAAGACCGAGTAGTGCTCCTTCGACTGCGAATACCCGAGGTGCTTCATCGGCATTGCGGTGATGGTGCTCCGGATCTCCTTCACCAGCGTCCGCAGCGCCGGCTGGATCTCCTCCGGGATCGAGCCGCGGGTATAGTCATTGTAGAAGACCGATACCCCGCCCCGGTCGCGGTAGTAATCGATGACCGGCATGAAGGACTTCCGGAACGAGACAACCTTCCCGGCGTTCTGGTCAGGCGTCTCCCCGTTCTTCTGCGGGATGAACGTCGCTGCCGCGAAGATCGGGTAGTAGTAGAGCAGCCACTTCTCGACGAGCAGCCCGAGGGGAACGAGACCGCATCGCCGTCATCCTCCCAGAGATGCGGGTACTGCTGGCAGACCTCGATGACGCCCCGGAGGAGGGCGTACTTGTAGGTCGCGTCGGCACTATCCCGCTCGATGATGGTATTGATCTTTCGGTATTCGGCGAGATCCATGCTGCTCCAGGAAGAGATCGGGGAATGGGAAGATATGGGTGCCGGCTTTCGTTCAGCAGCGCCACCAGGATAGGGTTATCCCGCCGGAATCGTTCCGTATAGAACGATCTCTGCTCCCCGGTTTCACCAGCACAAGCAGTCTCACGCTCAAGGAGTCACCGGCTATCTTCCATCCATACTGCCGCTCCCGCCCGAATGGAGAAGGGCAGCCATATCAGGTACCGGGCGGGAGGGTAATTTTCGCTACCGATAGTAGGCCGTATAGCAGTCGTTACAGATCGGCTTGATCTTCGTTGTGCCGCGTTTGGTTCCACACTTCTATCCTTTCAGCATGCCTTCCCGATAGGGTTCATACCAGTCGAATACAGTATTCTTTGTTGATTCGTACCCGCCGTCCAGGTACATCGCCCCGATGATCGCCTCGAGTGTCTCGGCGATGACCGTAGGCTCTTCGTTCTGCTTCTGAGCTTTGGCACCCAGTCCAACACAGATCTCGTTCTGCAGATCAAAACGTCTTCCCAATTCGGCAAGAAACGGTCGGCTTTCAATAGTGCTTTTCTCAATTGTGATATCGCCTTTGGTTTGGTACCCCGATCGCATAAGGAGATCGCACAGTATTGCTTTCAGCACCGCGTCACCCAGTGTCCGGAGAGCATCCTGATCTTTGCATGCTTTCTGTTGCTGCCTCTCTTCATTTGCTCGTGAAGGATGGAGTAAGGCACGACGCAACAGATCTTCGTCTCTGAAAGAGTAATTGATCTTTTTTTCGAGATCGGATTCCATATAGACCCAATATTGGGTAATAATACAATAAATATATCTATTTCCGAAACATAGCCCAGATATCCCTCGGTTCTCCGTTCATCACAAGCATTGCAGCATTCAGTACGTACCAGCCACACGTTTCTTCTCGTAGCCTTCAACCTGCTGCGACGCGTAGCTGAAAAGCGCCGTCTCCACATCCGCCGGCAGCCACATACCCTCCTCCCGAAGCCCGGACTCCGTATAGCATGGCGGATGCGGACAGGCAATCCCATCCCGGTTCAGCGTCTGAGCGATATGGTTGAGAATCGCAACCCAGGTGCCGTACTCTCTCGGCCAGCCCTCCTGGGAAGAAGGGATCGTCCAGCGGTTTCCGGATTGGCTAACAGAGAGGTCAAGGAGTTGGTAGCGGTGAAGAGTTCGATCGTCCCCTCTCCCAAACGTCCGGACGAGCCGCGTATCGAGGGCTCCGAAGACCTGCGGTACCGCAAAGTGGAGGATTTTACTACAGTACGTCGGTCCGAAACCGCGAATCTGGGACTCGAGGATACAGACCGCGTTCTCCGGCTCTCTCGATAGCCAGCACGCCGGCGTATCGTCGACGTAGAGCGTTACCTTAAGAGAACTCCGGCAGGAGATCCCTTTTTTATTCGGAAGTTTTCCCCACTCAGCCACCTGCAGCAGGTGATCCCGGTTGATTGCATACCGCTTTGCCGCAGCCGAGATCTCCCGCTCTAGGCGGAAGAGATCAGGGAACCCTTTCTTCCAGGTATCCCCTTCCCAGATGTATGACCGGTAGAGGTTGGGCATATCCTGTTCCTGAAGGAATGTGCTGATCACACTGTACTGAGATGACGAGAGGGGCATGTGAATGGTCTCAAGGTGAGTTTGGGCGCTGGAACAATAATAAGGGATGATATTCGGGTTCCGGTTCGCCACCAGACCATTCCGAGAGCACGCTTTGGTAAACCTGGTTTTTCAGGAGATCTCCAGGTGGCGGTGAGTGAATGAAACATGGCAGATTAATATAGTCGCAGCATCCTGATAGACAGTTAAGAGTTGCCGTAACGTGAAACCGGGGGCGAGACGCTCTCCATCGACCCTCCAAAACCCCACACACGAACAACGGCATTCAAGGAAAACCTTCCATGACGACCCCGTACCCTCCGTCCAAACGTGATGACCTCGCGAGGTTCTACGTCCTGATCGACGAACTCAAAGACCGTCTCGGAGGATATCGCTATCTGTCCCGATGCCACGATCGGATGGACTGGCCGAGACGAGGGGTCTACTTCTTCTTCGAGCCCGGTGAAGTCCGCTTCGATGGGACGGCGTTGCGGGTCGTCCGTGTAGGAACGCATGCCATAGCCACGAATACGGGTACCCGGCTCTGGCGGCGCCTCGCCACGCACCGTGGAACCAGGAGCGGCGGCGGAAATCATCGCGGTTCGGTCTTTCGAAAACTCGTCGGCGCTGCGCTGATACACCGGGGAGACTATCCCGCCTCTGCTACGGCACTGTGGGGAATCGGCAACACAACCCGGCGGGAGGCTCATGAGAGAGAGTGGATTGTCGAGCGGGACGTCAGCGAGTACATCGGGAGGATGCCGTTCCTCTGGCTCCCGGTTGATGACGAACCCGGACCGGAAAGCGATCGTAAGGTCATTGAAAAGAACGCGATCGCACTGCTCAGTGCGGTTCACGGAAGCCCAGACCATCCCTCCGAGACCTGGCTAGGACACGCATGCCCCCATCCGGACATGCGTGCATCCGCCCTCTGGAACTCGGATCACGTGCGGGAGCCCTACGACCCGGCATTCCTTGACCTATTTGAGGGATATGTCTCGTCCGTGGCATCCAGTGGATCTCCGCTTTCAGATGAGAGTCTTGAAATCGTCACGCAGCGACACCGAAGCATGGACGATGAACAGCACGCAGATCACCTCTGGCTTGCCACAGTCACCCTCCGCTCTGATACATTCAAGTACCCGAACAATGACCCCGAGAAGAACCGAGCGAAGAACGAAGACCGGTTCACCGCTCTCACCCGGATCATCACCGACCTCGCGGCGAGCTATTCCGGACCGGGAGTCGTCGTGTTTCCCGGCGGGTATTTCCATTCAGGCACTGATGAGGTCGATGCGCAGGAGAACTCTTACCTGCAGGCAATGGTGGACAGGGTTGCAGGCCTGCTGAATGCTCTGCCACATCATCCAGCCCCGATCTATGCAACTATTGGCATTGACGGCAAGGTTGACGTTCAAGAGGGAGACTCATACCGGTACGATCGGAACCAGGTGGGCATCGCCGTCACGCGGGACGGGCTTGTCGCATTTGCAAAGAAATTTTATCCAACGGATGATCGCGAAAAGAATCTGGTCGATCTTGCTGAAAGTTACTCCTCACGCGAAACGGCACTCGGGCAACGATGGGATCGCGTGTTTTCGATCGGCAAGCAGGGATTCTACCTTGCCATTTGTAACGATATCAAGGGACTGCCCGCGATAGAAAAGCCAGATGGTGTCGCGTATATCCTGAATCTGGTTCATGGCTGTTATCGACCGGGTGAAGGCCCTAAATGTACTTATTTCGTTCGAATGGGATTTGGGGGTGCATCCAGGTCCTGGAAATGCCCGGTCTTCGGTACAGTTGTCTTCTTCCAACGTGACATTGCAGAGAAGTGGCGACCAGGCATGTACTACCGGACATGGGACAAGATGCCCATACAATGCACAACCGATGAAAACAGCACCATGCCCGAGCATACTCTCGATTTGATAGCATTGGCGGACGGCTATGCCCGCGTTGATGTATACGATCTTGACACACTACCCGCACAGGCGGCCATCACATCCGAAATATGCAGAGAGAGATCGAAGATTCCGGTGAGGTCATCGACGCCGCAAGTCCGTGAACCCGATTCAATCCTCGATGAGCGCTATAACCGGCTTCTCTCGGCACTGACACAGGTCTTCGGAAACACTGTCATGGAACAGAAGACGAAGAACACTATCCGTGGAAAGAATGTGATCGGATATCCCGGAAAACAGCAGATCGACATGATATCGTTGTTTAAACCGGGAAAACAGAGCGGGAACGGCATAAGATTCCGTATGTACACCCATCTCATTGCGGCACATCTCAATACTGGTGAGAAAACAATTGCAGCTTTGCTCCCACAAAATTCAGTGTACGGAGAGGAGCGGGAGAACCCGCATATTGGAGAGATCTTCCAGGAAGGTTCTTTTAAAACTGAAGGCGAGGTAGAGGCATTTCTAACCGGCGTTCAAGAGCTGCATGGCAGAGGTTGATCCCTCACAGTAACCTATTCAACGGTGTCGCTCTCAAGCAGCCCGCTCACACAGGCAATGTACCTCCCGGCATCGGTTATGTGAACAGTGAATCGTCTGCCCATCCAGATGCGAGTGATGTAGCCTGCAGTTTCCAACTTGTGCAGGTACTTCCGGTTCGTCCTGTTGAGGAGCTCCCGGTTCAGCGAACTTGAAACATATTCGCCGCTCTTGTTCTCCTTATCGGGCAGATGCTTGTAGCCTTCGATCCCTTTCTTCTGGAAAAGGGTGAAGAGGTCTTTGCTGGTCATTCCTTGCTCCCGCCGGTAGAGTTCGACAAGCAGCAGCTGACACTCGGCGTCCGGCATCATGATAGAGAAGTTGTACAGCGGTTCGACCCGTCCGGTCTTCACAATACTCAGACCGTGATCTGCCTCGAGCGCGGCATCGTCGCCAGTTGCATAGCGGTCAGCATGCACATAGTACGCCGTAACCCCGTGCACCATCGCCGCCATGGTGACGGCCACCGATGTCATCCTGCCGCAGGCTGACATATTGATGAGGATCTCGTTCCCCTGCCGCTTCTCTTTCACAATCAGGGACGAGACGACCCGGAGCACGTCGAGGATGTCGAACATATTGCAGTAGGTGACTTCCGGATGGACGCCCGCCGCCAGCAACCCTTCACAGACTTTCTTCGTATAGTGACGCTGCTTCTCCAGCATCTGCTCGTCCAGATCGGCGGTGTCCGGGACAACAATGACGTACGCCCGCTCGGCCCGATAGGTATTGAACGGCTGTACTGCCCGGTCGATCTCATGCCCGAGCGGGATCAGGTGAACCCGCTCGTTCAGGCCGTCGGGCCGGGGAGGCTTGATCGGATCGGAAGTCTTCACAATAGTCACAATAGTCACGTGAATTTATTAAAGGTTCCCCTGTGCGTATACAGCAATGGGACAGGGCGATGGGGAGCTCTGCTCGCACGAGGAACCAGAAATGAACGGACATACCATCAAAGCACCGGTAAGAGAGCGGATCGACAACCTGATCAAGACCTGTGACTTCGCAGATCTCTACCGCACGTACGCATGGAAACGGGATCGCTGGCAGAATGGATTCCCGGATATCTGCCGGCTCGAGCATGAGATCGGCGACGCGGCCAGAGCAGGAACACTCTCCGAAGACCACCTGAAAGCGATCGCGCGGTGGGGCGGCCTGCCGAGCATCGAGCGGATTAAAGCGCCCACCCCGATCCAGATCGCGCTCTTTGAGGATGGAAACGTCGCCCGATGGGCAGAAGACAATCCAGAGAACGCCATCCGCATACTCGCCGGTCAGATCCGGGGGTTCGGCCCCACCTATACCAGCAAGCTCCTGCGGTTCGCAGCACCGGAACTCTTCGGGGCTATCGACACCCGGATCGTCCGGGTTTTCGGAATAGGAGACACCGCATCCGACGACCTGCGCCTTCTCGACCTGACTGCAACGCCCGTCGACGGACGCTGGGCGATCCTCTCCGGTCAGCAGGGCTGGCCGGATGAGTATAGAATGTGGATCGCCATTCTGACCTATGCAGCGGCGCAGCTCAATGCAGCAGGCAAACTGTGCCCCCACCCAGACGCTTGCGTCGATTCAGGACTTCGCGAGCGTGGGATCTGGCAGAACGCTGATGTGGAGATGGCATTCTTTAATTACGCTTCGGAGAATATCCAGAACATAAGGAGGAACTGAAATGAATACCCCTGAAGACCGCTCACGGGAAGCAAATGAGCTGAGGAAAACTGGGAGATGCAACGATGCCCTGGAGATCTATCGTGAGCTCTGGGACGGCCAGTATCACAACGGATATACTGCTGCAGGCCTGCTGCACTGTCTCCGAAAGCTACACCGTATCAACGAGGCGATGACTTTCGCCGACGAGATCGCCGCGCGGTACCCCGATCTCAACTGGGTAAACCTTGAGGTCGCGTGGGCATACGTCGACTACATCAAGGAGATCGCAGAGGACGGAGCTTCCGTCCCGGTGCTCCACGCCTGCGGAGAGAGGGTTCTCTCCAGAAACCCGCCCCCACAACCGGTGAACCATATCGCCTTCACCATTATGAAACCGGCAAAAGACGCCAAGGACTGGAATACACTGGCAGCATGGATGTCCCGGGTCGATCCGTCGCTGCTCAGCCCGGCGGGGATGAAGCTCCCCGACGGCAAAGAAGGCTGGAGTTACCTTGCCCGGTGGTATCACTACCGGAACATGGGTCTCATCGGCACCGGGCGAGCGCAAGAGGCCCTTCCCCTCTGCCGTGAAGCGATCGAGAAGTTTCCGAACCAGTACAAATTCTTTGCATACGACCTCGCCAGGGCGTATGCGGGCATCGGTGCGTACGAAAAGGCAGCAGAGACATTTGACGAACTCTGCCGGAATGTCCGGCCGGACTTCTACCACCTCTTTGATTATGGAAAGGTTGTCCACCAGCTCGGCCGCCCGGAAGAAGCATTGGGACTGATGGCCCGGGCTGCGAAGGCAGGGCAACGCCCGGAGTTCATGGTCGGATACTTCATGGATATGGGTGACATCTTCAAGCAGGTCGGCCGCCTGGACGCAGCTCGCGACCACTATACGCTGGCAACAGCCCTGCGGATGCGAAATTCGTGGTCCATCCCTGCTGAATTGCAGCAGCGCCTCGATGAGAACGCCATCGCTTCGATCGAGGATTCCGTCGAGGAACTCACCTATCGGTGCAGTCGCCACTGGAGCGACTGCGAAACCGAACCGAGTCCCATAACGACGCAGTATGAGCGGGAAAAACCACTTGAGGAGGGAATCACCGGCACGATCTATCTCGGCCATCCAGAGCGCGAGTATTTCTTCATCAACCCGCCGGGCACTGACGGATACATTGGATTCAAGAACGAGCTCACCTGGGCACCTGAAGACCGGAGCCAGGTTGTATTCGATGTGGTTCCATCGTTTAACCGGAAGAAGAACGAGTGGGCTGCAAAGGCGGCGAACGTCCGACCGACAGACAATACCCCAGCAAAGTGAGGAGAACACAATAACAGGAGGGCATTTGAGATGGAGATAACTGTCATCGCCAGATTTGGGGTAGGCGATATCGACACCTATGAGATCTCACCGGCAGTCTTGGAGATAGTCGTAGATCCAGAACGAGGCGGGGTTGTGGAAGACATACTCCTCCGTCACTCCACTTTAGGGAACTTTCGGTACGCTGCAGAACCACCTCTCGGAAGATTCCAAATTACAGTAGGTCAGCATAGCGACCTTGACCGCATCGAAGAGGCACTGGTGGAGATCGCAACGCTGGAAGGCGATGGAGTTCCCTTTAACTTCAGCAACACCTATGCCATACGGGATCTCATCCGGGAACTGCAGCAGCAGCGAGAGGAGATGATCGTGAGAAAAGAGACTGACACGATCGAAGACGAGATCGCGACAGGAATTTACGGCGACGAGTATTACTGAGTGCCGCTTTCAGGGTACTCAAAACAGAGTGCACCTATTTGATGTTTTTTCAGAACCGATCACAGTTTTTAGATCAGCGATATGGTCTGTAGTAAAATAAACTGTTACCCGCCCCTTTGCAAGAACGATCTCCAATGCATTTCCTTCCATCCTTTCAAACAATGCTCTCATCAAATCACGTGACGCATTCGCATATTGGAACATTGCACTATGGTTAGGGCACAGCGCCAGATAGTTCTCACGATGGCGTTTCTTCAGGTCAGTCAGAAATTCAACCTTCTCCACATAGTAAGTCCCATCGTCAAGCTGAAAGGGGAGCGGTTTTTTACAGATCTGACAGATCATCACCCCATCACGATCTGTATAGTGGTCGCGAAGATATTGCTCAGCCTCTAACTTGACCTCTTCTCGGCCAATAGAGACAGAACGTTCTCGTGTTTCAGTGATCCGATCTTGAGCCATAGTGGCCTGTTGCGCAACACGTGCGGCTCTGAAGTCCGGGTTACGGGACTCATGTTCAGGGAGCTCATTCGTCCAAGGAGAACGCTGCTCTGCCAGGGGCTGATCAACAGCCAATCCTGGGCTATAAACGGGTCTGGTAGTTCCTTTGAAATCCACTGCATCACTACTCTGGCCGAACTCACCAACGATCACTCCGTCGCTTGCGGCGTGATGTGTCTGAGCACCCCCTTCACTGGAAGGAGCTGTCGTGGGTACTCCCTTCAAAGGTGATGGACTGACAGGCGCTATATCCTCCGGAAATAAGCCAGGTTCCCTCGACAACTCAGGTTCGAGAGAGAGAGTGTTTCCGTCTTCTCCCAAGGAATCAATCCACTCCCTGACCTCATCCGGAACTTTTAGATTTTCTTTCTTAATTCTCCATTCCCAATCGTTTTCGCCAAGGACAACTTCAACCCGGTTAGATAATTCGATGTAAGCGTGATTTGGCATTAAGCAACGGGCAATAGCCCAGGCAACAGAGTTTTTGACGTGACCACCTGAGCTGTTTGAAATAAGCAGTCTGCCCGAATCTATATCCAAGTACGCATCACAGGGTTTTTCTATCGCGATTTCCCCTAGGCGATAAACCACATTTAGTTCATCAGTCAGACATTCAGTCGTTTTCAGGAATGACTTGAGTGTTTTCCTCTCCAGCAGTCTCTTGTAATCATCCGGAAACTTTTCAAAGATCCAGGTAGCGACGAGAATTTTTGCCGAATCGGTCAGAAAATCAGGTTCTTCTTTATTTCGACGTCCACTATTTCCCACCACTGAATAGGTTACTGCATCTGAGAGATATCGAAGTCCGAAAGCCTGAAAAAATACCCCCCAATCCGCAGAAGAACCTTTTGGAGGATGCCATATCAGGTGGACGCCACTGCTTTGAAATATTTCTTTCAGTTCCCCATCGCCCGGAATAAATACAGATTCTGGAGATTCAAAGGTAGAATTCTGCGTCAATATTTTCGCTTCATGTTTGAACCCATCCCACCACGCGGGACGTTTCTCTTCAGCCATTGCACAGACAGGACGCACTTCCCGGTAGATGTTGGTCAGAATCTTTTCGATCCTCTGCTTTTCACCATCTAATTCACCCTGAAGAGACAGCCACCGCCGAGCGAAACATTCGGTGTCAACATCCTTTTTAACTGAGAGCGCATCTACAAAAAAACCCTTAAGTTTTGGGTAATGTTTTTCGAGGTAGAAGAACTCATCACCCAGCATCTCGCTGCGATCACTCCAGATGACTTCATTGATCGAAGCCCAGCGGGGCGCTGTTGCTTCCGCAGGTATGAAAAAGAGATTGCCTACCTTGAACCGTTTGATTATATCAGAATCTAGATCCAAAGAGGCGAGATATCGGTACACTCTTTCCGCGAACTCCGGGGATCCAGATCCTTTTTGCGACTGTTCTTCTAGGATGGCGACTAATTCTCCGGCGTTTACTTGATCTCTGATACCCAGTAGCTTAATCACACTTTTAGGAAGAGTCCCTCTAAAATAGGGAACAGAATCGCTAAAAATTTCTCGAATGTTCTCGAAATGGAGAAACGCTTCATCGGGACGGGTATAGCCTTTTGCCGTAGGCAGCCAAGGAGTATTTTTTAGCGATACAAGGAGTTCTGAATCGTAATTTGATTTTCTCCGAGAATAGTAAAAGTACGTGACCGTGGCTTTTAACCAAGGCATCGTTTCATTTTGGTGATTTAGCCAATTGATTAAACCTTGTGAAAATTTGACTTTCCCTGCTTCGTCAAGCGTGTGGAAGCGATTTAATAATTCAAAAGGTCGCCAATTGGATATTTTTCTTCCACTTGTGGAATTATTATCACGTACACATTCTCTTTCGTATACTGTCAGTGGACTAGATTCAAGATCTTCATTTTTTCGAGCTGGAGGATAGCGCGTAACCCCCACTTTATCCCACAGTTTTTCAATCCCATCCGGTAGACCAGTTACATCGTCACTGCAAATATAACGGTTTGAAAGTGAGACAAGGTGTTGCCTATCCTCTGTTGTCGCAAAGACGTTTTGCCATCCAGTTTCAGGGTCTAATGCTTCTGGCGTTACTAGGACCTGGATCCCAGGCAGGGCTTTTGCTTCCGACAGCAGCATCTTCCTGTTATCCGAGAGCAATACCGGAATATCCTTGAAATCAATCTCCTCCACTTCGGCAAACTGTGAGAGAAAAATGGTTACAGATACGAGCTCATCTTCTGATAGATATTTATACCCTATTTTAAGCGAGTCCAGAATATCAACTGCGCAATTTGCTTTTGAGAAGGGCTTAATTCTCAAAATTTTGGTCATCCAGTCGCAGATCTGTTTGTCGTTTTTTATTTTGCTGTAAAAATCCTTATGCAGAAAGGCCAGTGTTACACAGGTGCACTCAGGGACATCCCTCAGTGCTTTCTCACAGTCCTCATCGCATTCGAAATAAATTGGTTGCTCCCTGTCACAGGACCAGCGTGTTCCATTTTCCATCTCTATCGGGACAATCGGACAACCTGCCAAACCGGCTTCTGAAATAGAGGTAGACGAGAGATACTGGTAACTCTCTAGTAGCCAATCTAGGCTGTGCTGCTCAACCCAACCCCTGTCCAGAAAGCACTGTCTGACAATACCAGACGTATAATGTCTGACGCCAATATGTTCCAGTTGTTTTTTGTACGCCTCAATACTCTCCAGGACAAGCCGGTTAGCTAATAGTGCATCTGGATACGCCTTTGCCGAAAGCAAAGAGCGAAAATTCTTTCCTGCGGTCAAGGTCTCGGATGGCTTACATCTCTTCCCATCAGGTTCGGTCAGGATGACTTCTCGATCTTTGAGCGTATCCTGAATCGATTCTACAACCGGTTTAAAGAACGCCACGTGTGACTCAAGGGGAATAAAACGATATATTATCTCACCAAATTCGGTGATGTCCAGACATTTCTCAAACGCTTCAACAAAAACTGCAGGAATGCAATCCCGAAGCCATTGGTTCCAGGGTTCATCCTCATGGATAGCCTCGCGGGAACTTGGCAGGAGGAAATCAGCGTTGAGTAGAAATGGCAGGCCTGTATCTTCACGTACAGGGAGGTAGGCAAAAACCTTGCCGGCACTTTTAGTCTCGCTGTTTAGCGGGAACGCAATCGAGACAGATCTATTTTCAATCCCTTTCCTCTTTTCCGGGTTAATATCTGCTGGTTTGTCAAAAGATTGGGTGTGTAAAATGAATTCTTGAGTATAAGCAAAAGACTCACCTTGATCTTTCCCTTCAACCAGAACTTGAACCAGTGGTGTATTGGTATCATCTTTCCGTATCGAGCGTTTGTAGCCAGATTCTGTTTCTATGACAATTTCTTTCAGTTTCGAAAGGAAAAGAATAGTTACCGGATCGATTTCTTGGAGCATTTTCGCGATATGCTCGTAGGAAAAGTGCGGTTTGCTGAGCGGCAGGATGATCGTAGTTCCTGATCCGCTGAGGTTTCTAGGAGCTTCGTCGATCCACCGGGGTACGATATATCCCAGTCCGGTTATCTCATTGTGCTCCGGTAAGCAGAATCTGTAGCCATTGGAGAAAATATGAGGGTTTGTTGTCACACGGAAGACGGACTTAAAGCCAATTCCCTTCTCGCCGATATACCCCTGAACTTTGGTTTTGGTTGACTCACCTACCTTGCAGATAGCATCGACATTTTCAGGGGAAAAGCCAACCTCGTTGTTTTGAATGATCATCGCCCCGTCTGATCCGGGAGTGCCCATTGGATCAGATCTTACCAATCGAAAGGAAAGGGATGGTTTCAGTGCAGTATATGCGTTATCTTCCGCATTCTGGATTAACTCAAAGATGAAATGAGTATCCTTGTTATACAGGTCTCCTGCAAGGATCTTGATCGAGTTATAGAGGCTATCCCTGACGCGCGGCACACTGCTTGCTGCCTCGAACTCCCCACGTATTTGTGCGATATGATTCCATGGATCTAAAACCATTCTCTCAACTCCCATTGTCCGCCAGATTATGAGTTCAACACGTTCGTTCCCAGAAACTGTTTTCCAACTCGAAGCTCCCGGTTGCGGTGCGGACGTTCTCACCCATGCAGCACATCACCTTACCAGAACAGTCCCGAACATCACCGGAGTTGCGTGAATATCACCACTGCTTGCAGTTTGTTGGAGACCTTTCATACGCCGGTTGAAATCAGCGTTAGCCCTCGCCAGCTCACTCCGTTTCATCAATAGGATCTTCTCGTTTGCGTTTCCCCGAATCTGATCCTCAATAGCCTTACATCGTGCCTGGTGGCTCACCATCAGGCTCTGGATGCGGTATTCAACCTGCTGACGGTTTTCAGCAATGTGATTCGACCGTGCGGCAGTCCACCGGGTGTAATGTCGGCCGTCCAGATCTTCAAATTCAGACGGATCAGGTAGTATAGCATTTTCGATGTCCGTTGCAGACTCCAAAATTGACAGCAGTACCTCTTCAATGGCTGGTTCAGAGGCGACCGGGACAAGTAACTCATCCGGGTTCACACCCTGCTTCTTCCAGCGATATAGTCCGAAAAGATAGTTCCCGGGTGGCACCTCTGCATTCTGCACGGAGAGAGCAGTGTAAACTACCTGATTAGGTTGTAGAAAATGGGCAGCCTGCCTCACCAGGGGATGCACTACTGATAGATACACAACCTTTGTCTGTTCTGCCGCTGCCTCCTGATCAAAGGTGACGGACAAGGTAGGCTGATCGCCCTTGAGCCACCCCTCCCATTCTCGAGCGACTGGTTCGGATGAGCGGGGTAGACGTTTGAAATCTTCGAGCAGTCGGCCTCTGGCTTCCATGTTGAGTCTTAAAGTCTTGATAGCCCTCTCTCCGAGCAGGTGTTCCGTTTCTGTGCCGAGGATGTCTGCAATATAGCAGGATACACACCGCTGAATCGCTTCCGGAGATAACCAGTAACTGTCAGCCTCCTCGATCTCCTGAAGCCAGGTATGGTTCGGTATATTCAGTCCAACCAGTTCGGCCTGCCTCGTTTCAAGTTCCTGTTCCTCCTCAATCCGGCGAATACTGTTATCTGCAAGCTGACGAAGTCTACTTTCGCGTTCCTCTAGAGTTAGGGTAAATCTCTCGGCAATTTCATGAATCTCCTGGGTTATCTCTCCAAGAATCTCTTCATTCCCGCCAACAGAATGCTGGAAAACACCGATGCGCCATAGGCAGCGCTCATAGATATCGGCATCAATAGTACCGGGTGTAACGAAGTTAACGATGGCAACAGTCTCGCTTTTCTGCCCGTAGCGATCGATGCGACCAATACGCTGTTCGATTCGCATGGGATTCCAGGGCAGGTCATAATTGATAAGGAAATCACAGAATTGGAAGTCGAGACCTTCACAGCCCACCTCAGAAGACAGGAGAAGATCGATGGCCAGGGGGTCTTCCTTGGGTAAAGCAAACCGACGGCGCAGATCGGCGCGTTCCTCATCTCGCACACTCCCATGAATAAGTCCGTAGCGCAGTTCCGTGCGTTCCACGTACTCGGCCAGGTAGGCCAATGTGTGGCGGAATGTGCTAAAAACGAGAATTTTGTTGTTGGATAACTTACTCTTCTCCGTAATAATTCTGACAAATGCTTCGACCTTTGGATCGGAAGGGTCTAAGTTATGAGATTTCTCCAGCAGAGCCTTGATGTCTGTCCGCAACTGATCGATGGAGCTGAAATCGGGCTCATCGTCGCTGTCACTCACCTCCATAAACTCAAGGCCGTTGAGGTGCCCGCTCAGCATGTCTTCGAGGAGTGGAGCCAATCCATAAAGGCAACTCGCTGCTTGCCGGCGAACTGTTGTCATCATAAATTTTACATTCTGCTGATCATGACTGAACGCCAGAGCCGTTTCGATTATGTCGAGGAAACTGTCGTGAAATTCCTTTTGTGCAGCAGTAAATTCGACCGTCACGGTTTCGGGCTTACGCGTGGTGAACTCTCCGATATCGCGCCGACGTGTTCGATTAATCAATGAACTAAATGTGTATAATTCTTCAATTGACCGGGTCAACTGGATTCTATCGATATCTGTGAGCGAATTTTCCCGCAGGCGATCATAAATGCCCTGAAATACCGCTGATTCTCGCAGGAACTGTCGACCCCATGGGGTCTGGGCCACCGCTTTAAGACTGATAAGGGCGTTATCCTGCCAACCGTCCGATCCTCTGCGGCAATGTTGCACCGCTTCTGTAATATAACGGTTCGGCTCCGCCATGCGGTCATAACTGACGGAGTCAATTATCAGATCAGGCCTCAGTACATTGAGCAGGGTATAAAGATCGCGGCTATTCAATTGAACCGGTGTTGCGGTGAGGAAAACAACAGCTTCGGCATGGTCACAGAAATAGCGTATTCCCTCATGCAGGTAAGTATCCGGGTTTCGAATATGGTGAGCCTCGTCAACAATAACCAGATCAAACTTCGGTGGCGGATCCAACGATAGCAAACTCTGATGCTTTCGCCGGCCAGGCTCCTGTGGGCCGGACAAAAGTTTTTGATCGAAAAGTGAAAATGGCAGAATGGCCTTAGCGTACTGTTCAGGCCATTCTCCCTCGAGGTGAGTTTCATGAAGACAGTGTCTGAGCAGTTTGCCATCTAACGCGGTGAAGCGTTCGTCAAAGCGCTTCATCTCCACATACCACTTCCGTTCAGCGACCAGAGCACGGGGACAGATGATCAGAACTGATGACAGGTCCATTCTTGCTTGCAGTTCCTTCATTATGAGTCCCGCTTCGATGGTCTTGCCGACACCCACTTCATCGGCGATCAATAGGCGTGGACGATCGGATCGGATCATCTTCAAAACCGGCCGATATTGGTAAGGGACAAACTGGACTCGACCTGAACGTAAGGAAAGGAGATGCGTGGTTGAGGGTGACAGAAGTTGAATACTTGTCAGATAAGCCTGCACTTCGTTGGATGTGAGCACCCTGCGTTCATCTGTAACCTCAGAGACCGCTTGTAACTGGCTTTCGTAGTAGGTGGCTGGGCTAGAATCTTGAAAAACACGATAACGACACTCACCAAACCCCGGGAGCACTTCAATCACCGGCATCACTTTTTCCGGGTTTGAACGCAGGGTAACAAGATCGCCCTTTTGGAACAGCGAAGCAGGGGAGGGAGGATTACTCACATTAGTAGCGTGAGTTTCGGAATGTTCACTTGGGCAGGACAACGCATGGGATGGCAGGCAATGTGCCTGGATAATGCCATCATTGGCTCTTGCCATCGAAGTAACCGCTGCCGCTTTCACTCCTTCTACAGCTTCCAGGGAAACATCCAAAGCCTCAACCATCATCAGAAGGCGACCAAGAGTATCTGCATCCCGATATCTTTCGCTGTCTGGCATCGCATCTGAAGACAGATGAGCCCATCTATTACGCACAGTCTGAAGTTCCTTTACCCAGGTTCGACCTTCACGGGGCAAGGAAAACATCCTGGAAAGTTCGTACCAGTTCTGATCCAGCACCCTCAGCAGTGCAGCAAAATCAAGCTGTCGGAGCGACGTATAACCCTGCTCCTGTATGAATCTCTGCTGCTGAAAACTTAGGCATTCCATAACATTCTGCTGCCACCAGTCTGGAGATAGATCCGGCAATCTCGAGTTGAGAAACCGGGATAACTCCACTGTTGCTATTTGGATGAGGTTGTTCAAAGTTTCCTCCCCTCTTAACCGATTATAGAGCATTTTCGCCTTTGATACAACTACCAATTGTGCAAAATACGAGATCTATCACCGGTAATCAACAAAGACCATGATCTACGCTAGACGCTTCCCTAGTATTTCCTCTGACCAATCCTCAAACCACTTTTCCATCCATGCTCTGGATCATCTGATTTTTGCCTAAGTTTATCAACCGTGTTGAGGATTGAAATGATCAAGCCGCTATATATCTCTAGTATTGATTGAAACTATCTAAATATTCCGGAAAGTAAAAAATCTCTTCTTAAAATTAAGATTCGATGTCAATCAGCTCGTTAGTGAAACCATCTGGATCTCTACGAGGGTCAGGAGGTGAAACATCGGAACTATCTCTCCAAAAGCACCACATACGACACCTGCTCGTGCCAGCTCAAGTGCCACGACCGTCCAGCGAGATCTACTACGTCACGTTCTTCCGCGATGCGGTCTGGATCACAAGCTACCAGGACAATGCTATCCGCCAACGGTCGAGACCAGGGCAGATGGCATCCCGGAGCTCAGGTGAGAGGGAGCGCCCTCTCTCCGCACTGGAAAATGGCTATTTTTGGTTATTGCCCAGTTTTGAGGCCAGTTTCAGAGGGTGGATCTCGGCGGAATTATAACCCGGAGCATAGCGCCCGGGTTCCTGAAATACAGAGGAAACATCGAGATATAATAGCCGTATGGGGGACAGTAATTTTGAGGAGGTGGAATCTACGCCTCGCCTCGAGATCGGCCATCTTTGAGCGCCTATAGGCGTCTGTGAGGGTGGTTCTTCCGGTGGATGCGGCTGGGAGTGCAGGTATATATGGATTGCTTAACCGGAACAGCCGCGAGCATGCCCGGCCCTGAGCCGGTGATGCGAGCGGCGGGCTGGAGCAGCCGTCACGCTGCGAGGCCGTGCCGAGCGAGTGGGGGCGTCCGAGATCCCGTACGCCGGGAAGAACCAGGGCGATGTTCTGCAGCGACCACTGGGAGCAAAGAAGCTCGCCCGGCTGCTCCCGCCCTCGAAAACGGAGAGGCCTCCTCCCCGCCCCGGTATTGGAGCACTCTAGAGATAGTCGCTGAGACACGTGCCCTCCGGCGCCCTCGGCTGCTGCATCCGATGCAGTGCACGCCGGGCAACGCACCGCACGCCCTCATCCGGTTCGGTCTCCAGAAGCGCTGTGATTGCCTCTTCGATAACCGGATGGCGTTCCGTGATGCACCACCCGCCGAGCCGGGAGACTGCGGCAGACCGCACAGCGGGGTCGGGATCCTGCAGCGCCTGCAGGATGCATGTCAGTGCCGCGGGCTGCCGAGTAAATTTGAGCCCGTAGAGCACTCTGATGCGATCGTCCGGATCGCCGCTCTGCAGCAGGCCGACGAGCGGCGCTACCGCCTGCTCACTGCGGGACGAGCCCAGGGTCATCGCCAGCTGCACCCGCACGCGGGCGCTGCTCTCGGTGGCCAGGGCGTCGGTGAGCGCCGCGATCACCTCCGGCCGGTTTTGGATCTTGCCGAACCGTGCTTTCGCCTCGGCATACCGCACCTCCGGATCGGGGTCGTGGAGGTTTTCGAGGGAGAACCGGTGGCGGCTCAGAATACTGCTGCTCGGGTACATCGACGCACGTCCTTGCACGGCCACGATCGATCGCCTGATCCGGCGGTGCGTTCGGGCTCGGCCGCCGGAGATCAATCGGATGGGTGCCTAGACTCTTCTCAGCCCGGGGGTATATCAATACTGCCTCATTGACCTGAAGAAACCCTTGCTGATGGCAGGCTCCCGGGGGGAGGCTGGGTGCTTGTACTCAGGTGAAGATTTCGCACGATCCATTCAACCTGATCACGCATCTTCGCATACGATTCAGCATATGGCAGACCCGTTGTGGATCTCTTCCCGGCGGTAGGATCCGGTTTCGGATTCAGGTTTTCTGCCGGAGTATTCACTGTACCTATTCACCTGTACCTATTCAAGTGAGTATTCACCCTGTTATGTGCCTGCCGAACACCTTAAAATATTCAGCATATGGCATACCTTTTTTCGGATCTTTTGGGGGGGTATGATTCAGGGTTCCATTCAGGTTTTTCAGCATGTATATTCAGGGTTCCATTCAGATTTTTCAGCATGTATATTCAGATTTTTCACGCTGGCAGGCACAGAGGGCGATGCCGACATGACCCGGGTGCGCATACCGGTTCTCACTCCGGCACACGGAATGTCCGTCGTTCGAGCATTGCAGCCGCCAGCGGGGACATCTGCAGGCCGAGACGCTCTTTTGGCGGGCTAAAAGGGTAACGTCGTCTCTCCGGGATACACCACTCCGGATCAGGTACACCCTGCCGTAGCCTGAACAAGAGAGTCCTTCTCCGGGCCGCTTTCGCGTCTGGTGCGGCACTGCTGGTAACGTTATCCGGGTTGCATCAGCTGCTCACTCGTGCTGTGCGCACGGCAGCGGTAACGTTACCGATAACGTTACCGATAACGTTACCCTTCGATTAATACCTATTAATCGAAACATTCCCGATAACGTTACCTTTAGATTAATACCCACTAATCAAAACATTCCCGGCCTGGAGCCGACCGAGAACCGACGGCCGGCGTCGTGACGGCATTTGCGAGGCTGTGGGGAACTGGGGCGATCTCAGGGAGATCGCGGATATGAATGCCTGCACCGGAGCAGACGATCGCCCCGTCACCGGGACGTTGGCTTCAGCTCGCCCCCTCTCGATCCCCCCTGCGGAGGCGGGCTCCTCTCTCGCCGGGATCACGGCAGGGGAGCCGCCGGCCCATACTGGGCGATGGCGGTCTCCCGGACTCGCCAGAACGAGGAACGCTTGCCTCGCTTCTGCTCCAGCCAGCCGTCGGAATAGAGCTTCCGGAAGGTGCCGACCGTAAACCCGGGGATCGCCCTCGCCTCCCTGAAGGTGAAGGGGAGGGTGCCGAATCGGGCGATCAGGTCGCGGAGGAACTCCACCTTGTAGGCACCCCCGCCCCGGAAGGCAGTCCGCATCAGCAGCCACCCCCGGGAGCGATCTTCGCGAGGTTGGCCGGATCGATCTCCACCAACCGCCATTTACCGGTTCTGATAAGCGTTTCAGCGACTTTTCTGTGCAGATCTGGCAGATGTTCCAGCTGCTCTCGAGTGATGATCTGGATACTCATACTCATCCATGAAACGTCACATTTTCCTCAGATAAATTCGATTTTGGACGATTCTTAGGCAGTTTTATCCAGAACGGGGCAGGATCCTGGACGAACGAATCCAGAGTCTTTATCAATCCGGACGATCAGATCCCTCTCCTGACACGGGAGCCCCTCCACCGTCCAGGTGGGGGTGCCCTCCCGGACGGCAGGAGAAGATCGATGCCCGGCGAAACCAGCCTCACGAATAATAGGATTGCAGTACAGAATGCTTCCCGAGCGCGCCGCCATGCGGCCAGGGAAATCGAAATCATCCGCCACCTGCTCGCCAACCCGGAGCTCACCACCCTCGAGATCGCCGCCCTCTGTGGGTTTGGCGCCCTCCCGGACGGTGGCCGCGACAACGTCCGGCGCCAGATGGATCAACTGGAGGGGGAGGGATATCTGGAGGTCGAGGAGCGGCTGCAGTCGGAGACCCGGCGGGTGGGCTACTACTGGATCCGACGCGATATCGGCGTCATCCGCGACCTCGCTGCCCGTAGAGAGTATCAGAACTACGCCGACGCGTTCCGGGAGAGCGGCTGGGTGCGGGACATGATACTCGATCAGGGGATCGATTTCGACCTCGGGGACTGCCGGGAGGACGCGAGGGAGATGCTCCGGGTCTCCCGCCGGTTCTTCGACTACTGCCTCCACAACCCGGTCAGAGACGACGATATTCTCGACTGGACAGCCCGGATCGAGTTCCCGGTTCCCTCGGCGCTCTGGTTCTCAGAACGATTCGACGTCGAGGAGGCACATCAGCCACGGCCGCACCTGATCTACGACCTCTTCACCTTCTGCATGTTCGCCGATCAGATCGAGACTCCCCTCGACCTGGAGTCCTACGTCTTTCTCACGACAATGGCGAGGAAAGCCGCCTGCTACCGGCAGACGGCGCGGGGGTACCGGACGTCCGTCGCGGTCATCGACGCGATCCTCGCCGTCCGGGACGCCTGCGATGAGAACGAGGGCGCCTTCCCCGAGGCCCTGGCCGAGAATCTCGACACGTACGAGGAGTTCCGACGGGTGTTTCTGCGCACGAAACAGCCCCTGCCCGAGCTGCGAGAGGAGCTGGATGAGACCTACAATGCGATCGCCGCCGACCTCGGTCTCGCGACCGTCCGGGGTGAATGCGAGATTGCATTCGAGGATTTCCGGATCGATGCCCCCGACGGTGTCGTCATCACCTACAAGGATATCCTGGCGATCGTCGAGCGGGAGTACGATGCGGTGTTTGACGAGATCGAGCGGGAGAATGCCGCTGCCGCCGACCAAAAAGAGAAACCGTGAGCGAGCAGGCGCTCACCGCGCCTCGCCCAGCCGCTGCTCGATCATGCTCCAGACCGCCTTGAACTCAGGGGTCTGCTCGATCTCGCGGCGGACGCCCTCCAGGCCGATCCGGACCTCGTCGGAGAGCGGCTGGCCGCACTGCATGCAGAACTGGTGCGTGGGGGCGTTGATCGTCATGCAGTTTGCGCACTGGTGGGCGGTCATCGACCCGGTCTGCCGCTCCTCCTCCCGCCGGATCCCCATCCGGGTCAGGATCTCGGTGTCGATGTCCCGGTTGGTCAGGTGCATGTAGGTGTCGAGCATCGTCGTGTTGACATCGCCCCACATCACCTGCTTGATGATCGACTCGTTGTAGTTGCTCCGGACCATCTCGGTGATCCGGGAGTGGCGGAAGAGGTGCGGGGTGACGTGCTTCGGCACCCCAGCCCGGTGAGCGATCTTCCGGAGTTGCGCCGCCACCCCGGCGTAGCGCAGCGGGCGCCGCTGCTGGGAGAGGAAGACCAGCGCCTCGCCGGCCGGCTCGAAGGGGTAGTCGTTCCGCCAGGTGGCCAGATAGGAGGCGGTGGCGATCAGCCGGACGTAGCGGGGTTTCTCAGTCTTGACGTCGACGTTGACCACCACCCCGTAGTTGTCGAAGAGGACCTGCTCCCAGGTGAGCTCTCCCACCTCCTTGACCCGGAACCCGCCCTCGTAGAGCAGCGAGACTATTGCCCGGTCACGGGACGACTGGCACACTCCGATCATCGCCAGGACGTGATCCTCGGTGAGGAGCTGCTCGGCGGTCTTGGTCATCTTGTCGGTGCGGGGGACTTTAATCTGCTTAACCTTGTCGCGGGGCACCCGGGAGAGGTCGTTCTCGATCAGCCAGAGGTAGAACCGCTTCAGGAAATTCAGAAAATCCCGCATCGTGTTCTGCCGGTAGGGGTGGCCGTCGACCCGGTGGTTCCGTAGGGCCTCGATCCCGCGGTAGAGATCGTAGATCGAGTTCTCGGCATAGGGGCCGATGAACTGCCGCAGGCTGACCAGAGTGTAGGTGATCTTGTTCGCCCGCGAGGTGCCGATGCCTTTCGATGCCCGGATCTCGGTGATAAAGTCCCGGATCAGGTCGGCATCTTGCGCCGTGAGGGTGCCCTGCTCCACTCCCCGGCGTAGGGAGTTCTCGGCGTATTCGGGCTTAATGTTGTGGAATGCGCGATCGTGGACAGTCGGTGCTTTTGATCGTGATTTTACTGGCATAAAACAGTCTTTTTGCCGCGTACTTATAAGCGTGACGGCAGGGCTTTTGACCTCAGGAAAGGATGCTGCTAAGGGGATTCGAACCCCTGTCGTAGGAGTGAGAGTCCTACATGATTGGCCGGTCTACACTATAGCAGCGCATGCACACCATTGTGCTCTAAATTATTAGAGCTCATTTTACTTAAACCTATTCCAGGCCGTCCTCTCTCCGCTCCTGCTGGGAACCGGCTAATTGGAGCCTGATCCGGGTTCGGATCTCCTCTCCGCTCCACGATTTCCATCACAGACACCAATAAGTAGCTTCCCAGCATACGTGTACCGGCAGCAATGAGCAGTGTCGAAGAGCAGATACGGGAACTTGAGGACGAGCTCAAAAACACCCCGTACAACAAGGCGACCTCCAAGCATATCGGCCGCCTCAAGGCGAAACTCGCGAAGATCCGTGACGACGCAGTAACCCGGGCCATGGCCTCCTCCGGAGGGGGTGAAGGGTACTCCGTAAAGAAGTCGGGAGACGCCACTGTTGTTCTGGTCGGCTTCCCGTCCGTTGGAAAAAGCACGCTGCTCAACCAGCTCACCGGCACTAACCTGAGTGAGACGGCGGCCTATGCCTTCACGACCGTCTCCGTGATCCCGGGCTCGATGGAGCACCGGGGTGCAAAGATCCAGATTCTGGATATCCCCGGCCTGATCGCCGGTGCTGCCATGGGCAAAGGGCGCGGAAAAGAGGTGATCGCCGTCGTGCGGAGCGCCGACCTGATCCTCATCCTGCTCGATGTCTTCAACGAGAGGCATGCGGATGTTCTCCTCCGCGAGCTCCACGACGCCGGTATCCGGATCAACCGACGAAAACCCGATATCACCATAAAAAAGGCCGCAAACGGTGGTATCCGGCTGAACACCGTCGGCGCCACCGACCTTGATATCGAGGATGTCCGCTCAATCCTCGCAGAGAGCAAGATCGTCAACGCCGATGTCCTGCTCCGCGGCGGAGCAACTCAGGACGACCTCATCGACGCCATGATCGGCAACCGTGTCTACGTTCCTGCGTTCATCGCGGTCAACAAGGTCGATCTGGTGAGCGAGAATACAAGGGCAGAGATCGAGGGTGAGTTGACCGGGCGGTTCGGCGAGCCGCCCATCATGATATCGGCGCACAGCGGGTACCATGTTGAAGACCTCAAAGACGCCATATTCGATAACCTGGAGTTCATGCGGGTCTATTTAAAGCCCCTCGGCGGACCTGCGGATATGGACGAGCCGCTGATCATCCGGAGCCCCGCCACGGTCGAGGATGTCTGCAACCGCCTTCACCGGGAATTCGCGGATAAGTTCCGGTACGCAAAAGTCTGGGGCGAATCAGCCAAGCATGACGCACAGCGTGTCGGAATAACCCACACGCTCGCGGACGGGGACGTCCTCTCCATCGTCACCCGCCGCTGATCACTTTTTCAAGGACCGGGAGAGGAGCATCGGTCTTTATGGCCGTTCCGGAGTAGTGCGCGCGGCTTGCCCGGTATCCGAGGGCCGAGAGGCGCTCGATGACGGTCCCGATGCCGCCGGGGGAGACCCGCAGCGATTTTGCGATGACGTGGTAGTCGTAGTGACTCGATGTCTCCAGTTCCAGGCGACAGGTCTCAAGCAGCCGCGCGATCCGTGAGCCCGTCCCGGCCGTGACCGCGGTGAGCGCCTCCTGCATCTCCAGAAGTGTGCGGTCGTCGTTGATGCCCCCTGTCCAGAGGGGGCCGACCGGCACGAGGTCCGCGCCGCAGAGTGCGCACTCCTCCGGTTCAGGGAGCATCCCCGCCTGCTCTGAGCGGTAAAAGCAGTGCGGGCACTGCATCACGTAGCCGAGCCGCGCAAGCGTCCGGTCGGCCGCCGCCGCCCCGTCCCGGAGTCTGAGGTGCAGGCGGTGAAAGTGCTCGTGCGCGTAACAGAAGAGGGGTTCGACGCCCCGGTCATACTTGATCACCTCGCGCACAACAAATCCTAGAAGCGTCCGGAGGCCGACCTCGGCGTGGTATTCGGTGTTTCGGGGACGGGAGAAGTAGCGGCGCATACCGGCTTTCAGGTGCGCTCCACAGAGGGGCGCGGTGTCGGTGGCGGTGACGAAGAGGTAGGGCCCGGCGCTCCGGGCCGCAGAATCGACGAACGGTGCCGGTGTCCCGAATGGGTCGAGGTCGACGGCATCGAACTTTCTGCTGCTCATAAGAGCGTTCGCGTCCTCCCTGGTGATCTCGGCGGTGAGGCCCAGCGCCTCCACGTTCTGCCGGATCAGGTTGACCGCCGTTGCGCTACGGTCGTTGATCGTCACCGGTATGCCGACTTCATGTGCCACCCGGAGTCCCCGGACACCGGATGCTCCCATAGCGTCAAGGTAACTCCCCGGCCGCAGGACGGAGAGCAGGAGGACGGTAGCGTCCCGGTTCAACTCCATGCGCGAGTTGTAAAAGACCGGGCCGCTTCCCGGCGGGAACTGGAGGTGAGGATCCTGCCTCGGCACAAAAAACCGGGTCTTTCCTTCAGTAACCTCAACAACGTCCATGCTTCTGGAAAAGGTGGATGCTCGATACCCTTATACCTTCTCATGAGTAATACTCTTACTCCGATGTATGGGCTTGTGGCCTAGCCCGGACATGGCGTCAGCCTCCTAAGCTGAATGTCGGGGGTTCGAATCCCCCCAAGCCCGTTGTTTTTCAAATGCCGCCTTTCGGCTGACCCTCTGGTTATTTATCTTCACCGCTTCAACCTACCTCTTCAAGAATGAGCGCCTCCGCCTTCGTCAGGATTACCCGCCCGCATAACGCCGTCGTTGCCGGCCTTACGGCGCTCCTCGGGTACCTCATCGCCACAGGAACCCTCACGCCGCCGTCGCTCCTGCTTGCCGTGGTCGTCGTGCTCATCACCGCCGGCGGGAACGTAATAAACGACATCTATGACGTCGAGATCGACCGGATCAACCGGCCGGACCGGCCCATACCGTCAGGAGAGATCAGCCTCTCCGGTGCAAAGATGTACACAGTGGCGCTCTTTGCCGGCGGGATTGCCTTTGCGACCCTGACGACGGCGCTCTGCCTTGCAATCGCCCTCATCAACTCGGTTATTCTGGTCGCCTACGCCATCTGGCTGAAACGGATCCCTGGCCTGGGCAACGTGGCTGTCGCTTACCTGGCTGCCAGCGTATTCCTCTTCGGCGGGGCGTTTGCGGGCATCGGAGGACTCGTCCAGAACATATCGCTTGCGGCGATTACGTTCCTTGCCACCGTCGCGAGGGAGGTCTTGAAAGACGCAGAGGATGTGGACGGGGATGCGGCAGGGGGGGCACGCACCCTCCCGATGATCATCGGTATCCGGCGGGCAGGAATGCTGGCGTTCGCCTGTGCCTGCGGTGCCGTGCTCGCAAGCATACTCCCCGTCGGCGACTGGTGGGGTCCCTTCTACCTGACCGCCATAGCCGTCGTGGATATCGTCATCCTCTTCGGGGCCTCCCGGGGCCTCTGGTGCACGACATCGGACTGTGTCCGGGGGTCCGGTGCGACGTCGATCCTGCGGACGGGAATGTTCGCCGCCCTCGCAGTGTTTGCGGTTGCCGCGGTAATATAACCGAAACTCCGCCTGCTGAAGTGTCCTATCGAGACCCCCGTGGCAGATCCAGATTCGCCCCTGTGTCCTCATCGGCCGGGGCAAATGACCAACACCGCCTCGCGGCATTGAAAAATGCCACTGATAATTTTATCTGGTTACGGGCCGAGCTGTTATCCCGGGAGATCTTCATGAAAATTTACCGGCACGGGGACACATACATAGCACCGAAAGGTTCCTTTTTTGACGGAAACGTGAAGATAGATGGGAACTTCATCACCCCTGCGGAGACGCACATCTGGGGCAACATAATAGTTGGCGGCTGCCTTGAACTCGGGCCACACTCAACGGTCGGCGGTTACGTCGAGGCGGAGAGCATCGTCATCGGCCACGATGTCAGGATCAAAGGGCCGCTTCATGTCCTGGAGACCGCCACCGTCTGCGATAACGCGTGCCTCCACTCCATCCGGGCGGGAGGGAACATCACCCTCCGGCCGGGCGTCAGGGTCGGTGATGTGAACAGCGCCGAGACGATCTTCGTCTATGGAAAGGTCACCAGTGAGCGGTTATTCGGCAGGGCCGTGAAAGTCTACGGGATCTGATGGCAGCTCGATGCCGAGCAGGGCGGCATCCCTCACCGCGGTCCAGTCCGCGATCGTCTCCACGCACCCGTCTTTTAAGTTCACAACACCGAGAGCAGTAAGCCCTATCCGGTCACCCATATCGATCCCGTCCTTCACCTCCATGAGGCAGCCGACGCCGATGATCGCCCGCGGGCGATACTTTTTGACCATCCGCTTTATGAACGTCGAGCCCGGGACGATGAAGACGCGATACCCGATACCCTCCAGCCACGCTGCATTCTCACCGACCGAACAGCGGCCGCATTTCCGGCATTTCAGGCCTTCCGGCGTCAGGTGTGCCGGACACTGCGCCGACCGCAGGCACTGGGGCAGGAAGACCGCTCGCTGCTCCACCGGTGTCTCGGCGAAGGCCTTTGAGTTCATGGTGTTCCTGAGCGTTATGAAGAACGTTATGAGATCCTTGTCATCCAGCCCGAGGAGTTTGCAGAATGCTTTCACCAGCCCCTCCAGGAGGACCATACCGGGTATCAGGATCCGCGGGAGGTAAAACTTTCCTCTCGTGATCGAGGCGGTGGCGATGATTGCGAGGGCTACCGCCGCAAGCAGCATACCGAGGATGAGGAAGAACGTAACCTCGCCGATGAGGGTCATCAGCCCGACCCAGATCCCGGAGTCGAAGAACGTCACGGTCAGGCCCCCTGCCCCCGGCGATGAGCCGGATTCCCGACCAGCCGGAACGATTCGCTATACGGCGGCCGGAGCACCCCGATCTCGGTGATGATCGCATCGACGAGGTCGAGGGGGGTGGCGTCGAAGGCGTAGTTGAGCACGTTCACGCTGTCGGGCGCGAGCTGCCGGTCGCCGCAGTACGCGAGTTCGGCCCGGTCCCGCTCCTCGACAGTGATCTCCGACTCCGTCCGGGCAAGGTCGAACGTGGAGAGGGGTGCCGCGACATAGAACGGTATCCCATGGTGGCGGGCGGCAACGGCGTGCATGTAGGTCCCGATCTTGTTGAAGACCGCGTCCTTTGTTATCCGGTCCGCGCCGACGATGACGAGGTCGATCGCTCCCTTCCGCATAAGGTATGCGGCCGAAGAGTCGGGGATGAGGGTCACGTCGATACCGTCCCGGGCGAGTTCCCAGCAGGTGAGCCGGGACCCCTGGTTCAGCGGCCGGGTCTCGCAGGCGATCACCCGTACGTCCTTTCCGGCCGCAACCGCCGACCGAATGACCCCGAGCGCCGTTCCCCAGCACCGGCAGGCGAGCGCTCCCGCGTTGCAGTGGGTGAGCGCCGTGCACGCGGTCGGGAAGAGTTCTTCGCCGAACGCACCGAGCCTCCGGCAGGTCAGTTCGTCCTCTTCGGCGACGGCGTTTGCTTCCGCGACCGCGAGCGCCTTCGCCTCCACGACCGATGCGGCCATTGCAACCTTCCTTGCCACGCGGTCGATCCCCCAGGCGAGGTTCACCGCGGTCGGGCGAGTGCTCCTGAGCAGGTCCGCGGCCCGCCCGACATCTGCGAGGAACCGGCCGAGATCCGCCTCGGTGCTCCGGACGGCCGCGAGCGCCACGCCCATCGCACCGGCGATGCCGAGCGCCGGTGCCCCCCGGACCTCAAGCCTCCTGATCGCCCGGGCGAGGTCCTCGACGGTGGTGCACCGCATCTGCTCGCACCTGCCGGGGAGGAGGGTCTGGTCGATGTAGACGATGCTCCCGGTCTCTCTCTCCCAGGCGATGGTGCAGAGTTCTTCTCTCTCCGGCATGCTCATCCCACCCTGACTGCGTCGAGATACGCCCGCATCGCCGCCGCCCCGCCCATGGCGACCGAGTCCGGTATATCCCTCGGCGCGGTGGCAGTCCCCGCCACGTAGATCCCGGGCTTCACCGTGAGAACGGGACCGGTCTTCTGGTCGGCAACGCTGAAGAACCCGGTCTCATCTTGCGGGATGCCGAGCATCCGGCCGATCGCCTCCGCTCCTCCGGCAGGTTCAAGCCCAACGGAGAGCACCACCAGGTCCGGGTGAAACGTCTCCACCTCGCGTGTCTCGGTGTTCTCCGCGATCATCATCAGGTGGTCGTTCTCCTCAAGCACCTCGCCCGGGAACCCGCGGACGAACCTGACCCCAAGACTCCTCGCCCGCTCGTAATACTCCTCGTAACCCTTGCCGTATGCCCGGACGTCGTTATAGAATATAGTGACCTCGATACCGGGATTCTTCTCGCGGATGAGCATGGCGTTCTTCATCGCATACATGCAGCAGACCCCCGAGCAGTAAGGGCGGCCGGCGGCGATGTCCCGGGAGCCGACGCACTGTACGAACGCTATGCTCCGGGGCTGTTTGCCGTTCGAGAGGCGCTTCAGGTTACCGCCCGTCGGGCCGCTTGCGTTGATCATCCGCTCAAACTCAAGGCTCGTGATCACGTCGGGGATGGTGAGGTAGCGGAAGTGCGCCTTGTTTCGGGCATCAAACGTCCGGTAGCCGGTCGCGACAATGATGCTTGCTGCCGGGATATCGATCACTCGCTCCTCATCTTCGGCGAGGATCGCCTCCTTGCCGCAGACGTCGTAGCAGAGGCCGCACTCGATGCAGTGCTCTTTGTCCTTGATGACGATATCCGGGACTGCCTGGGCATGGGGTTTATAGATCGCCTTCCGGACCCCGATGCCGGCATCGAACTGGTTGTAGACCTCCACCGGGCAGATCCCTGTGCAGTCCCCACACCCGTTGCACTCGCTCTCGATGATATACCGGGGATGCTTCCTGATCCGGATCCGGAAGTTCCCCACCTCTCCCTCGACCGACTCGACCTCTGAGCAGGTGTGGATCGTGACGTTTGGGTGCCGGGCCACCTCCACCATCTTCGGCGAGAGGATGCACATCGAGCAGTCGTTGGTCGGGAACGTCTTGTCGAGTTGGGCCATATGCCCGCCGATGGTCGGTTCGCGCTCGATGAGGTGCACGTGGATGTTGTGGTCGGCGAGGTCGAGCGCTGCCTGGATGCCGGCAACCCCGGCGCCGATGACCGCGACGTCAGCCATGGCGGTACCTGCCTGCGAGTTTGACGTATTCGCGCGCGTTGTGGGCGATGCCCTCCTGCTGCTCGGGTGTCGTCTCCCTGACCACTTTACCGGGCACGCCGAGGACCAGCGAGTGCGGCGGGATCTCCTTCCCTTCGGTGACCACGGCGCCGGCGCCGATGATGGAGCCTTCCCCCACCACCGCGCCGTTCAGGACGACGGCGCCCATCCCGACGAGCACCCGATCACGGATGGTGCAGCCGTGCAGTATGGCGCCGTGGCCGACCGAGACCTCCGACCCGATACTGACCGGGAACCCGGGCGTGGTGTGGACGACGGCGTTGTCCTGGATGTTTGAGCCCGCTCCCACCGTGATTGTATCCCTGTCGGCCCGGACAACGGCGCCGAACCATATGCTCACATCGTCGGCGAGCGTCACGTCTCCGATGACTGTTGCGTTCTCCGCAGTAAAGACGCGGTCCCCCACAACTGATCCGCTCTCCATAGTATGTCTACTATTAGTCACGGCGATACAAAATGCTCTCCCTTGATGGCAGGGGAGGGGCTATATGCTCCCGGTCAGCGGGCCGGTGGGGCCCCGGGGGGAAGGGGAGATCGCTCCGGAGCCGGGCACCGGGTGCGCGGGCGCCCAGACCGGGATGCCCGCGGCATCCCGGGCCGATCACTACCCATAAAACCCCCCACAGCAAACCCCTCCTGATGAGAGTCATGGTCGGGGGGACGTTCGATCCCCTCCATGCCGGGCACAGGAAACTCCTCTCCCGTTCCTTTGAACTGGCAGGGCCTGACGGTGAAGTGATCATCGGGCTGACGACCGATGAGTTTGCCGGAGCAAAGGTGCACCCCGTCCGCCCGTACCAGGAGCGGCTCGCAAACGTCGCGTCTTTCATCAGGGAACGCGGCTACACTGCAGCCTGGAAGGTCGAGCCGCTCTCCGACCGCTACGGCAGTGCTCTTGACACGGACTTCGACATACTCGTCGTCTCCGAGGAGACCTTCCCGGTCGCCGTAGAGATCAACGAACTCCGGCGGAAGCGGGGAAGAAGAAGAGTGGATCTCCACGAGATATCATGTGTCCTTGCCGAAGACGGCCGGCGGATATCGAGCACACGGATCTGCCGGGGAGAGATCGACCGGCACGGACGCCTGATCAGATGATGTAGTTTGCTATATCATCCTTGATCAGCCAGTCGCAGTAGAGGCAGTGCAGCCCTTTTTCGAGCACCTCGAAGGTGCTCTCCACCGGCTCGCTCGTGTTCGTGATGCAGCCGGGGTTCGGGCACCTGACAACGCCTTTGAGGACCTTCGGGATCTTCACACCCTTCTTCTCCACCACCTGGTAGTCCCGGATGATGTTGATCTTAGCCTGCGGTGCAATCAGGGCGATCCGATCAACCTCCTCTTTGCAGAGTTCCCGGTTCTCTATCTTGACAATATCCTTCTTCCCGAGCCTCTTACTCTCGACGTTTGTCGCAATGCTCAGGCACTCCCGGGTCGACCCGGTGATGCCGAGTATCCGCAGAACGTTGAGCGCCTCACCTGCCGTGATGTGGTCGATGACGGTGCCGTTCCTGATAGGGCTGACGAGCAGCCCCCCTGACGGGTCTTTTCTGCTCATTTCATCACCTCGTGGAGGAGCGCCATCCTGACGGGCACACCGTTCCTTGCCTGCTCAAAGTAGCGTGCATGCGGCGTGCGGTCCACCGCCGGGTCGATCTCCCCGGCGCGTGGGAGGGGGTGGAGGATCATCATGTGTTCCTTGACGCCGGTAAGAAGATCGGGCGTGATCCGGTAACTGGACGCGACGTTGTAGTAGGACGCCGAGTCCGGGAACCGTTCGCGCTGGATCCTCGTGACATAGAGGACGTCGAGATCCCGGATCACTTCCTCGACATCCGCATGCTCGATCACCTCCGTGCCGCGCTCCCGGAGTTCGAGGGTGATATTCGCCGGCATCTCGAGCCCTCCTGGCGCGATCGTGTGGAGCGTGACGCCGTAGAGGGAGAGTGCAAGCGCCAGCGAGTGTGCGGTCCTCCCATAGCGCAGGTCCCCGAGGAGCCCGACGCTGATTCCGTCGATCGGCATCGACTGCCTGATGGTGTAGAGGTCGAGCAGCGTCTGGCTCGGGTGCTGCCCCGCGCCGTCGCCGGCGTTGATGACCGGCACCGTGGCGAACTCGCTTGCCAGCCGCGCGGCCCCCTCCTTTGGGTGGCGGAGCACGATGGCGTCCGCATAACCGCTCAACACCCTGATGGTGTCTGCGAGCGTCTCTCCCTTGACAATGGAACTTGCCTCGACCGAATCGACGCTGATCCACCTTCCGCCGAGCCGCGCCATGGCCGTCGCAAACGACATCCGTGTCCGGGTGCTTGGTTCAAAGAAGAGGAGGGCTGCAAGTTTATCCTCAAGCATCCGGGGCCGGTACCCTCCGGTGTCAAACTCCCGTGCCCGGTCCAGCAGGTAATCGAGATCGCTCCTTTCAAAATCGCGGATAGAGATAATATGGTACATCGTGTGGCTACCTTCCGGGGTTTTTAGTTCTGCTGGCGGGAGCGGCTCCCGAATCACCCTCCTCCCGCCGTGGTACGGATAAAACCCCTCTTCTCTCCTGAATACTGGTTCGCCCCGCACCCACTAATACTTTTTTTCCGGACCCCCGGTCGACCCTCATGGGAACCTTTGTCTGGTTCGCCCGCCTCATACTACTTTGGGAGGAGATATCGTGTCCGAACCGAAGGAAGAGTATGCCCCGGAGGTTTGTTGCCACTGCGGGGGGCTTGGATGTCTGTACTGCAATAAAAAGGGCACCGTGATGGTGCCGCAACCCTCGCAGAAGTGCCATCACTGCGACGGTGATTGCTGCATCTACTGCGGGTACACCGGGTGGGAACGCCCGCTGCGGGAGTGACCCCCTCTATCTGGCGGGGCTCGTCGGCGGCATGATAAGGAGGACTCCCTCCGCACGGGGGAGGTGAGAGCGGCGCCCTTTCGTCAGGCTCACGTTCACCCCCCGCGGCGTACCCTCATGCCGGAGGCGGGTTAACATGACTGTATCGTATGCTGCGAGTCACTGTTACCGGCTGTACCCGACCGAGGGACAGAAGATTCTGATCGCCAGGGTTGGGGGAGGGTGAGCGCCCGGTCCCTGCAGCAGTCGATCGACCACCTTTCTCGTCTGTTCACGAATTACCTCAAGGGGTCTTCGCCGAAGAACGAATCCCATCATGTGCAATGGTATTATAAAGGATGATACTGTTCTGGGCTGTGGTGAAGATCATGATGTTTGTGGCTACTCTCGTACATTCGCCTGAACTCTGTCTTGCAAGGAAGGAATTTAGTCCTGAAACCAAGCTCTGGATTGATGGAATGGAGGATTCAGCGAAGAAACTCGGCGTAAAGGTTCACGGAGCGTATTCCTGTCCGACTGAGCATACATTCTACTTTTTACTTGAATCAGACGATTTCAAGTCCATTACTGAATTCTTCTCGGGCATAATGCTTACCAATAATAATGGACGAATATCCCCCGTAAATCCCATTAAAGTATCTGCTGAAATTCTTATCAAGTGAAGCAGGTTCTCCAGGTTGGAAAAAGAACGAATTTTATTTTTCACCCGCTTTCACTCTGTCCACACCCGGTCCCAATCACATTCTCCCGAATCAGCCCCGGTGATGGGTGATCTCTGGGTGCGGTGTCCCGATGCGGGTTCCGGTGGACCAAGAAGGAAAAATAGGAAGCCCCGCCCAGAAAGGGCGGGGCAGTTCACTTTCGTGCAATCGTGACGTAGCCGCTGTGGGCGACCCGGGTCGACGGGCGGGTTCCCCGGGCGGAGCGTGTCAGTTCCCGCTCCATGCACTCGTAGCAGTGGACGTCGCGGAAGAGCGGCGTTGCGGCATCGAGCGCGACGAACGTATGCTCGAGGAACGGTGTGTAGCATGCCAGGTAGCCGCCGGGCCGGAGGAGCGAGAAGGCGTGCTCCACGTGTGCCGGGGTTATCATCAGGTCCAGGTGGACGACGTCGAAGATACCGGTTGCCTCCAGTATATCGGCCGCGATCACCTCGACGTTCTCAAGGCGGGCGTTCCTGATGTTCCGCTCCGCGAGCCGGGCGAACTCCGGGCGCACCTCGTAGGTCTTCACCTCGCGGGCGATATTCCCGAAGTAGATTGCGGCAACGCCGCTCCCGGTACCGGCGTCGAGGACAACGTCCTCGCGGTTCATCCCCGTGTAGGCGATCACGATCCCGATATCCTTCGGGAGCATGGGTGCCCCGCTCCTCTTTGCGTGGACAAAGAAGTCGGTCGGCCGGGGGCGCAGGACCGTAAACGGGACGTCGAGGTGGGTCCTGATCTCGTCCCCGGGGTTCATACCTGCGAGCGCTCCACGGTCGATCATTCCCCGGTCGGTGGAGAACTGTCCCTCTTCTGCCTTCACGAAATACTCGCGGTCCTCACCGACGAGCAGGAGGTACTCACCGGTCTCGATCATTGTTGTGCGAGTCTCAGGATCGCTTCGGCGATGTCGCCGCGAGTCTCGATGAGGGTCGCCCTTGCAACCTCCCCGGCAACGCCGGTCTGGGATACGACGAGGGCAACGTCTTCGTCGGGGATCTCCGGGGCCGCCCCTTCAAACCGGGCCTCTCCGGTGAGCTGGTAGGTGGTGACCCCCTGCATGGTGGTTGCGACGACCTGGGCCTCGTCAAAGACGTAGTTGCCCGCGGGCGTGTAGATAACTACCTTCTCCACGCCCTCGATCTCCTCCATCTCCATGCCCATCTGCTTCATCATCTGCTTCATCTTTTTCGGGTTTATCTTTCCGGGAAACATTCGGATCCTCTCCCCTGTCGTACTTTTACCGCTACACCGTAATTAAATGCCAGCATCTCCCGGCCGGAGAGCAGGGCTGCGCCGGTGGCAAGGAGCACGTCGTCCCCGGTCACCACCAGCACCTCGTCCCCTGCACGGATGCCGTCATCGGCGGCGACGACATGCTTTGCCATCGCATTCTTCCCATCCGCAATGAACGCTGCTACGTCCTCCTGTACCGCCACCCGGTAGGCCGGGGGAGCAAGGACGGCCGCGAGACGCGCCGCTCCGGCGACCCCGAGGGTCAGGCGGCCATCCTGTGCTCTGACAGTGGCAAGCCTCTCTTTTCCGAGCCGCACCTGGCGGATGCGCCCTGTCGTGGAGAACTGGAAGGTGCATTCATCGGGGAATACCGCAACTCCTGCCCCGGCGCCGAACTGGAAGTCAGCTATGACCCGGATCCGCTGAAGCAAACTGTCTTTTGAGTATTCGGTTGACACTATCAACAAACTCCTCTTCTCTATCGTGGGGAATAAACGCACCGGCCGCAATCCGATGTCCGCCGCCTGCGCCGCCCACCTCTGCCGACGCCTCGACGAGCGCCTCCTGCAGGTCGACTCCCCGGGCGAGCGCCCACTCGTTGGTCCGCATCGAGACCTTGGTTACCTCCGGTTCGTCCACCATCGCGGCGAGCACCATGATCGGTTTTCTCCAGTTCAGTTTGGAGAGCGCCATGCCCGCCCCGATCCCGACGATAGTGTCGGGGAACCGGTCGCCGGTGTGGACGTACTGGAGGTGCGAGAGCTCGGTCACCCCGGTATCAAGGATGTACTGGAGCAGGTCCCGGATGACCGAGCGGTGGTGAGCGAGCATGTACTCCGCCTCGCGGTAGGCGTCCCCGCGGTCCCCGCGGCAGATGCTCCCCCCGACCCTGGGCTTTGCCCACCGGCCGCAGGCGTTGAGCAGGGTGGCGTACTCGGAGGCGTTCCGGAGCGGTGTCCGTTCCGGCTCGTCGGGGAAGATGTAGGTCTCGGCGAGGAGGCGGTCGGTCTCCCTCCCGTGTGCGATGAGTTGCTGGGCAAGGGCGCTGATGATCGTGCGTCTGTCGTCGAACGGGAGTTCTTCCCAGACGAGCCAGCCTCCCCGGGACGACTTCAACTCGACGCCGAGCCTCTCAAGGAACCTGAGCGCCCCGCTCGTGCTGTTCGAGATCCCGTCGATGTAAGGGTCGTCGCAGTAGCCGAGGCAGACGTGGACGGGGCGGGTGGACGTCCCATAGCAGTTCAGGTCCGGCTTCTGCACGATGATGTTGCCATACTCCACGCCGTCCTGGACGATATCGCGTGCCGGGCCGACCAGCCCGCAGTTCTCCCGGGCCATCATATCTCCGACGTTCCCGACCACGGCGAGCTTCGCGAGGTCGGTGCTCGCCGGATCGATCGCTTTTGCGACCAGGTATGCTATGCCTGCGGCGCTCATCCGGGTAACGCCGTGGTCCAGGCAGTTCACCTGGGGGTAGGCTGTGGGGCAGGGCTGGCTGACGTGGTGGTCGAGGATCAGGACGTCGTCCGCACAGAGACCGTGCTCCGCGAGAAGGTTCTGCTGGCCGGCCCCGAGATCGGTGAAGAGTTTTAAGGAGTCGTCCTTCGGGATGTGGCGCATCGCCATCGGCTCGAGCTGGCGGACGAAGACCGAGTCGACCGGTATGCCCTCACGGATGAGCGCCTGCGCAAGGATAGACTCCGTGCTGATGCCGTCGGCGTCGATGTGGGAGATGATCGTCACCGACTCCGCTTCGCAGATACTATCTGCCGCTCTCCGCAGATCGTTTTCGAGGCCCATCTCCATAGTAGTGCGTCGCGGATATCAATAAACCATGCGAGCGTGAGGGGAAACGGGGAGTAGTCGAATCCCCCTCCATCTATCCTGCACCTTTGAGTGTGTGTGCACCTTTGAATGTGTGGTTTGAGTCTTCGAGTGACGGATTGCATAGTCTCCACTCCTCGGCGCTCATATTCCCTTCTATCGCATGTACCTGTAAACAGATTTCAAGTGAATATCGCCCCGCAGGGGGGGTGGGGACAGGGGAGGAGGGTTGCTCCCCCCTCCGCGTCAGCCCCTTCCCCCAATGGCGATGTCTCCACGGTCCACCGTACCGGGCTTTTGCCGGTCCCAGCCATTCTATCTAACGCAACCTGCGCTCATTACCTCTCTGGTTAGAGAAGGTTGCCACCTTCGACCATTCAACCTCTGTCGATGATCGTGCACACATCCTGCCCACACGCTGGCTAACTCCCCGCAAATCCCCTTCAAAAACTATCTAAGAAAGAAACGCCATAGCACCCATCAGGCAACCTTCCGGGAGGGGGACAGATGACAGTAAACGAAATGCGGGAGTTTCTGGAGACCGGCGTGATCAGCGCCGGCCGGATGCGGGCGGTCGAAGAGAACGCAGCGGCGTTCGGTCTTTCCTCGCTTCTGATGATGGAGAGCGCCGGCCGGGCACTCGCGGATGCCGTCCTCGCCTATAACCCCTCCCGTGTCCTCGTCCTCTGCGGGAGGGGGAACAACGGCGGCGACGGAATGGTGGCAGCCCGGTACCTCCAGCACCTCGACGCGGTCGATGTCGTCTACCCGTACTGCGGCTCAATGACCCCGGAGGCCGCAGCCCAAGCATCCCTTCTCCGGCACTCCTCCGTTGCCCTCCATCCGGTCAGGTGCGCGGCCGACGTCGAGCCTCTCCGCCGCCTTTTTGAGGAAACAGAGATCATAATCGACGCTATGCTCGGGACCGGGGCCTCGGGCGCGGTGCGGGAACCGCTCGCGACCCTTGTTACCCGGGCAAACGCAAGCCCGGCGCCGGTCGTCGCCGTCGATATACCCACTCCCGGCATCCGGGCGAGCCGGGTCATATCGTTCCACCGGCCCAAGGCGGAGGGCGCAGACGTCGCCGATATCGGCATCCCGATCGAGGCGGAGGTCTACACCGGCCCCGGCGACCTCACGCTCGTCCCGGCCCGGGCGCCCGGGGCCCACAAGGGTGCCGGCGGAGAGGTGCTGGTGGTCGGGGGCGGGCCCTACCAGGGGGCGCCCTACATCGCGGCCATGGGAGCACTCCGCGCCGGGGCCGACATCGTGCGGATCGCCTCCCCCGCCTACATCCCTATGCCCGACCTGATCTACGAGCGCCTGGAAGGAGACGCGGTCACGAAAGATCACCTGGAGACGATCCTCCGCCTCGTCGATCGGGCTGACGTGGTCGTCTGCGGCATGGGCCTTGGGAAGGCGAGCCACGGTGTCGTGCTCGCCATCGCGGAGGCGGCAGAGAGAGCGGTCTTTGATGCCGATGCGCTCGCCAGCCCCCTGCCGGTAGCAAAGGAGACGATCTATACCCCACACGCCGGCGAGTTCGCCCGGATGACCGGGACCGAACCCCCGGCGGACCTCGTAGCGCGCGGCCGGTGCGTGAAGGCTGCCGCAACGACGGGGACCGTTCTGCTCAAAGGTCCGGTCGACGTCATCTCCGACGGGGCTCGGGTCAGGTTCAACCGGACCGGGACCCCGGCCATGACTGTCGGGGGGACGGGCGACCTGCTCGCCGGTGTCGCCGGAGCGCTCTTCTGCCACCTTCCGGCGTTCGAGACAGCCTGCGTAGCGGCGTACGCGAGCGGGAATGCCGGTATGCGGGCCGCAGAAGAGCGGGGGTGCGGTATGCTCGCCACCGATATGCTCGACTACATCCCGGAAGAACTCTTCCGGCGGAGAGCGCCGGAGTAGCCTGCCGGCCCGCCCCACGGTGGCCCGGAGGCGCCCTCTTTTATCCCCAAAAGAACAGAAGATCTCTTGATATACATGAACAAGTCCGGCGAACATGGTGAAAGCCCGGTCTTCACCCACATAGAGAACGACCGCGCGCAGATGGTGGATATCTCGGGAAAGACCGAGGTCATCCGCGAAGCAGTTGCGAGCGGTAGAATCTACCTGCGGAGCGCGACGCTCCGCGCCATCCGGGAAGGAACCGCGGTCAAGGGCAACGTGCTTGCGACCGCGCGGGTGGCGGCTACCCTCGCGGTGAAGGACACCCCACGCATCATTCCCATGTGCCACCCCATACCGCTCGGGGGCATCACCATTGATTTTGAGGAGGGAGACGGCTACATCGAGGCGACCGCCCGCGTGAAGTCCCACGGGAGGACGGGTGTCGAGATGGAAGCCCTCACCGGTGTCTCCGTTGCTCTTCTCACCGTCTGGGACATGGTCAAGTCGGCGGAGAAAGACGAGAACGGGCAGTATCCGGTCACCAGGATCGATGCCATCCACGTCGTAGAGAAGCGGAAGGGGATCTAGGTTCTCCTGCGGGCACGGCGCTGGGAAAAAGGAATTCTTTATTAACGCTCTCGTCAACCTGTTAGGAACCACGGGATACGTCCCGGAAAGGCATGTGGCGGAAACGCTGAACCTGAGGTGATCTGAAAAATGGCGAAATCAATGTATGCCTACGTTCGGGAGGCATGGAAGCGGCCTGATAGGTCGGAAGTGAAAGGTCTCCTCTGGGAGCGCCTCCAGAAGTGGCGGCGCGAGGGGAGTGTCGTGCGTGTGGAGCATCCGACCCGGATCGACCGGGCCCGCTCGCTTGGCTACAAGGCCAAACAGGGGATCGTCGTTGTGCGGGTCAAGGTCCGCCGCGGCGGCCGGAGGAAGCCCCGGTACATCCGCGGGCGCAGAACCGCACGCATGGGCATGCGCCGGATGACCCCGGCAAAGAGTCTGCAGCGTATGGCCGAAGAGCGTGCGTCCCGCAAGTTCCCGAACATGGAGGCCTTAAACTCCTACTGGGTCGGGGAGGACGGACGGTCCAGGTGGTTTGAGGTGATCCTGGTCGACGGTCATCACCCGTCGATCCGGAGCGACCGCAACCTCGCATGGCTGGCTGACCCCGTTCACCGGGGTCGGGCAGAGCGCGGCAAGACCTCTGCCGGCATGAAGGGCCGCGGCATGCGGACGCGTGGGCGTGGGACCGAGAAGACCCGCCCGAGCATCCGTTCCAATGCAAACCGCGGCAAATAAATACCCCTTTTTTGCATACGGCCTGCCCACGATGAAGATCACAGATGCCAGCGTATGTCCCTATCCTGACGGTGACTCTACGCTTGCGCGGATGGCGCTCGAAGCAGCAGAACTCGGGTTCGATAGCATCGTAGCCATCGGCGAGGGGGGGCACCGGGTCCCCGGACTGGAGGTTCTCCGGGGTACCGTGATCAGTGCCTCGTCCCAGAAGGACGTCATCAGGCAGGTGCGCGGGCCCGTCGCCCGGCGTGCCGACGTGGTCTTTGTCAACGCAGGGGATACCTCCTTCAACCGGGCCATCGTCTCGGTGAAAGAGGTGCACGTCGTCAGGAACATCCATAACGCCCGGAGGAACGCCTTCGACCATGTCGCTGCACGGTCGGCAGCAGAGCATAGCGTGGCGGTGGACGTCTCGATGGCTCCCATCATACAGTACCGGGGGACCAGACGCCAGAGGGTGCTCCAGCGGTATGCGGACATCCTTTCGCTCCAACGGCGCTATGGCTTTCCGCTGACGATATCGTCGGGCGCATGCTCGATACTTGGGCAGCGGCCCGTCCGCGACGTCCGGGGCCTCTGCGCGCTCTTCGGCATGACCGGGGGGGAAGTGAGTGAGGCCCTCGGATCCATTGGCCGGCTTATTGAACCCGAGCGGCCTGTGAGGGTGGTCAGATGAAGCCAAGGCCCCCGGCGATGCGGACAAAGCGACGTTACATCCTGGCGCGGATCCTCCCTTACGGGATGAAGGTGGACCAGAAACAGGTGTATCTCTCGGTCATCGAGGCCGCGACGTCCCTCTGGGGGGATGCGGCTACCGGTCTTGCGCAGCCGGCGGTGGTCTTCTGCGACGGCGGGTATGCGGTGGTCCGGTGCCGCCGGGGAACAGAGAAGGATATCGCCACCGCTCTTGCAACGGTCACCGCGATCGGGGACGAGCAGGCTGCACTCCGGACGGTCGCCACCTCCGGGACCATCCATGCACTACGGCGCCGGATAAAGCCGATCCGGCTCCTCTCCGAGACCGGGGAGATGAAGCTCGGGGAGAATTATTTTACGGTGTACCGCTATCCCCGTCAAAAGGTTGATTTGGTTGAAAAAGGTATTAAGCATCAGATGTCATTGTTTTTCACCGAAGCCGATTTGGAGGAACGATAATGCAACCACAATATCAAATGGGATATGACCGGGCGATCACGGTATTCAGCCCGGACGGAAGGCTCTATCAGGTTGAGTACGCCAGAGAAGCAGTGAAACGGGGCACAACGGCCGTCGGCATCAAGTGCAGCGAAGGCGTCGTGCTGATTGTTGACAAAAGGGTGACGTCCCGTCTCCTCGAACCGGTGTCCATCGAGAAGATCTTCAAGATCGACACGCACATCGGTGTGGCGTCCTCCGGTCTCGTCGGCGATGCGCGGTCCCTTGTGGATAGGGCACGGGTCGAGTCTCAGATCAACCGGGTCTCCTACAACGAGCCCATCAACGTCGAGACCCTGGCCAAGAAACTCTGCGACCACATGCAGACGTACACCCAGTTCGGCGGTGCGCGCCCCTACGGAACTGCTCTCCTGATTGCAGGGGTCAGCGACGGAGAGGCCCGGCTGTTTGAGACCGATCCAAGCGGCACGCTGCTCGAATACAAGGCGACCGGGATCGGCACAGGCCGGCCTGCGGTCATGAAGGTCTTCGAGGACGAGTACCAGGAAGAGGCGGACTTCACCGGCGCCATCAAACTCGGTATCAAGGCCCTGCACGCCGCAACAGAAGGCAAGCTGGATGTGAGCGCCATCGAGATCGGCGTTGTCTCCATCGCGACCCGGGAGTTCCGGAAGCTAGGGAAGGACGAAGTGAAGACCTACGTTGATCAGTTCGAAGAGTGAGCGTTACCATCCATGATACCCCTGGACCAGGCCGTTGTAGCGCGGCTTGAGAGTTACGGAGAACGGTTTGAGGTGCTTGTCGACCCTGATCAGGCTATGCGTATCCGTCAGGGGGATGACGTCGAACTGGAGGAGGCGGTTGCAGCCGACTACGTCTTCTCGAACGCCGCTCATGCTGAGCGGGCCTCAGACGAGGCCCTCCTGAAGGTCTTCAAGACGACCGAGTTCGAGCCGGTCGCACTCAGGATCATCCAGAAGGGCGAGATCCATCTCACCTCCGAACAGCGCCGCCACCTTATCGCCGAGAAGCGGAACCGTGTCGTCACGTTCATATCAAGGAACGCCGTCAACCCGCAGTCTGGTTTCCCTCACCCGCCGCAGCGTATCGAGCTTGCTATGGAAGAGGCGAGGGTGAACATCGACCCCTTCAAGTCCGTGGAGGAGCAGGTCAAAGAGGTAGTCAAGGCACTCCGCCCCCTTCTCCCCATACGGTTTGAGGAGGTCCGCATCGCTGTGAAGATCCCCGCGGATTATGCCGCGAAGGCCTACGGGGAGCTCCAGACAGCGGTGACGCTCGAGCAGAACGAGTGGCAGAAGGATGGTTCCTGGATTGCCGTCGTCAGAATTCCGGCGGGTATCCAGGAAGAGTTCTATGACCTGATCAATAAAATCTCCAAGGGGAATGCAGAGACCCGGATTGTCGAACGCAAGTCGTGAGTAACTATATTAATCGACAGCACAAAAATTAGAGGACATACAAGAGGTACGCGAAATGGCAAGTCGCAAACAGAGGGCCAAGGGCAGGGTAGTTGGAAGTGCCGGGCGTCTCGGCCCGAGGTACGGCCGGTTTATCCGGAAGAGAGTAAACCAGATTGAGCAGGTCTCCCGCGCACGTCACGCCTGCCCCCGCTGCGACCAGGAATCGGTCCGGCGTGAAGGAACAGGTATCTGGACATGCCGCAAGTGCGGGTTTAAGTTTGCAGGTGGCAGCTACGTCCCGGAGACTCCGGCGATGCGCGTGGCTGTGAGGAGCATCGAGCGCTCGCTGCAGAGGGAGGGCTAATCAGTCTTGGCTGCCTATAAGTGCGCTCGTTGTAAACAGAAAGTGGAGATCGATGTAAATATACGCTGTCCCTACTGCGGACACCGCATCCTCTTTAAGGAACGCGGAGCCGGAATAAAAGATCTGAAGGCTCGATGACGGTCGTCACGACGTCACGCAAACCGCTCCCCGAGGTGCGCTCCCTCTCCCGGGATCTGGCGTTCGCGATCGGCGGGGAGTATATCACCCGTGGCAAGGCGGGCATGGGTGATCTCTTCTCCCTTGATGAGTCGATTGTGATCGTCTCCAAATCAGGTCCTCTTTTTCTCATTCAGGTCTTCTCGGACGTAGAACCAGTGGCGGAGATCTCCGTCAAGTCGTTTGCCGTCGAGAAGCGTGCCGGAGAGATTACCCGGGGGCTTTTCGTCTCGGACCGCCCCGTATACGAGGCGCTCAAGGATCAGCTCAACGTCGTTTTTGCCGGTGAAACTCTCTCGGAGCACCGTATCGTCTTCGACGGGACACAGCGGAAACGCTACACCCTGAAGGTTGTCCCGTGAAGCATACGGCAGCGTTCCGGTTCACGACCGCCGATGCCCGTGCCCTCTACCTCTCCGTCTGTCAGGAGATGGGTGACGTGGGGGACCGGTCGTCCGCCCGAGTACGGCTCGCGGGGGACGATACGCTCATCCTCGAGGTGACTGCCGCCGACATACCGGCGCTCCGGGCGGCCCTCAACACCTGGCTGCGACTTATCAACATAGCAGTCGAGGTTCGGGAGATCGCCGTCCCATCCGGGTAATGCCGGGGCGAGCCGATGGCAACCGTCCCTTTCCTGGTACCGCGGGTTTCCCCGGGAGCGGATCGTTCTCCTTCCCCGGGCACATGATGGGCCGGGAATGGGCGTGACGAAGTTCTCTTTCCCGAACCCTCACATTTTATGGGTTCCACGCCCCTATCATGTAGAGAATGGACAGAGGGTCGGGAAGGCCCACTGTCCGCCACCCCAAATATTGTTACCCATCTCCGCCCCATTCAATGAGGATTGATGAATATGGAAAATATTCCACCGAAAGTCCAGAACCAGCTGGCGATGCTCCAGCAGATGCAGCAGCAGCTGCAGACTGTAGTCTCACAGAAAGCACAGTACGAACTGACGATCCGCGAAGCCAGGCGGGCGGTCGAGGATCTCGCTGACGTCTCTGAGGATGCGGCGGTCTTCATGAACGTCGGCAGCGTGATGATGCAGAAGAGCAGGGAACAGGTACTCGCCTCCTTAAACGAGCGCATCGAGACGCTCGAACTCCGGGTTAAGTCGCTCGAAAAGCAGGAGAAGGCCCTGCAGGGCAGGTTTGAGCAGTTGTCCTCACAGATCCGGGGAGCACTGGAAGGGAAACAGCAGCCTCCCGGCGCTACCTGAACCCAAAATTTCTTTTTGCTGAGTGAAAAAGGGGGTGAGGTGTTCACTCCTCCCGCTTTCTGTCATTCTTTCGTGTCCGGCAGACGAGGTTGATCGCGTTGATCACCGCCTCGACCGATGCGAGGATGATATCGTCGCTTGAGGCGCTGGCATCAAAGACCCGGCCCCGCTCATCCTCGACGGCGATGGTGACGTGCCCCAGGGCATCGGTGCCCCCGGAGATTGCCTCGATGTTGAACTCCTTGAGGTGAACCGGGGCCGGGATGATGCCGAGGATCGCTCGCACGGCCGCATCCACCGGCCCGTTGCCGACACTCGAGAAGATATGCTCAACTCCCTCGACGGTCGCCCTGACACTGGCTGTCGGGATAACGTGGTTGCCGGTCATAATGGCGACATCCTGGAGTATCAGGGTCTTCTCGTCGGGCGCAAGCTGCATGACGCTTCCGGCGATCTCGTAGAGGTCTGCATCCGTCACCCGCTTGCCCTTGCCGGCAATCCCCTTCACCCGCAGGACGATCTCGTCCAGCTGGGCATCGGCGGGCTCCATGTGCACCTCGGCGAGCATCTGCCTGACCGCATGCCTGCCGGCGTGTTTGCCGAGTTTCAGCCTGCGCCGGTGACCGACCATCTCCGGCGTCATGATCCCGGGTTCGAACGTATCCGATCGGGTGATCACGCCGTGGGAGTGGATCCCGCTCTCGTGAGCAAAGGCGTTCTCGCCGACGATCGGCTGTGTAGCGGGGATGCTCATTCCTGCGTAGCGCGAGACAAGCCTGGAGGTCTCGACAAGGCTCGTCGTCCTGATTCCGGTATCGATACCATAGATGGACGATAGGACCATTACAGTCTGCGCGAGGTCGGCGTTGCCCGCCCGCTCGCCGATGCCGTTCACCGTCACCTGCACCTGGGAGGCGCCGCTCTCGACCGCCGCGATGGTGTTTGCCACCGCAAGCCCGAAGTCGTTGTGACAGTGGACGTCGATAGGGCAGTTCACCTCCCGGTCGATCCGGGTGATGAGGTGTTTCATGGCCGTCGGTGTGATCACCCCGACCGTGTCGGGGACGTTGATGATCGTGGCCCCGGCGTCCACCGCAGTGCGGTATACCTCTATCAGGTAATCCGGATCTGTTCTCGTGGCGTCCATGGCGGAGAACATGCACTGGCCGATATGGTCCCGGGCATACGCGATGATGTCGCCGGTGGCCTCAAGGACCTGCTCGCGGGTCTTTCTGATGGTGTACTCGCGCTGGACATCGGACGTCGGGATGAAGACATGGACCATATCGACGTCGCAGTCGATACACGCATCCACATCGGCCGCGAGCGATCGCGCGAGGCCGCAGACCTGCGTATCCAGGCCAAGGCCCCTGATGGCCTTGACGATCTCACGCTCGGCATCGGAGGATGCGGGAAAGCCTGCTTCGATGGTGTGCACTCCGATCAGGGAGAGTTGCTCAGCAATACCGAGTTTCTCTTCACGCGTGAATGAGATGCCCGGTGTTTGTTCACCGTCGCGCAGTGTGGTGTCGAAAACAGTGACGTTACTTTTCGCACGGCTATCGGTGAAGAAGACAGTACGCTTCAGCGTTCCTGGGTGCATCAGCGTTTGTAGAGTTCATATTTACTCATTATCGGAGGTTGTATATAAAGAATAACACCTGGAGCGTGCAGTGCCCGGAGGATTAGGCGAAATCTATAATAACAACTCCCGCTAACATTATTAGAGCAGAGACCCGCCTTAACTCAGACTGGTAGAGTGCGCGGCTGTAGTATAGTCTTCGCTCTCGGGCGAACTGCGCGGCTACCGCGATGTCCCCGGTTCGAATCCGGGAGGCGGGATCCTCATCAACAAAGAGTGCCCAGGTAGTGTAGTGGCCTATCATGACGGCCTGTCACGCCGTCGACACGGATTCGAATTCCGTCCTGGGCGTAATTTCCTCCCATTTTCCCTGAATGCAGCGGAGCGTATCTCCATCGCTGATGGAGGAGAAATTACTCCCTGACGGCCAGGAATACGCCGGGAAGTGCCGTAGGTTTGCCATAATCTCTAACTGCTACAATCCAGTAATTGGGATAATTGAAAGTTATTATATACCGGATTTTAATTTTATTTCTCAGATAAAATATATATACCTGAATGCAGTATCCGGTGTCATGCACGATCTGGCAAAATGGATTGAGAGTGATCCCGTATTCCACACTCTGGGGACGCTCATCATCGGGACTGGTATTCTCGTTCTTGCAGGTTTGATACTATATACCTGCGGGTTTCTGATCTGACGGCGGATCGCGATCGCCGGGGTAGTGTGCTACGGCAGGCCCCGGCGGCCTGAAGTATTGTCATGCGACGGTGCCCTCTGCCCTTCTCCTGAAGTGTTATTCAGTCCTGTGCCACCGGGACCGGGGGTTCACCCTTGCGGCCCCTTACCTGCATGAGGTGCCGAGGGCACCCTGCCCGCTGCTCGCCGCCTGAAGGCGAATGATCAACTCTTATTATAAATCCCCCTTAACGTGTGATACGAGCAGTTATGCTGCGGATGTGACATAAGATGAACCACAATGTGCTACCAGAGGTTGGAGACGGTTGTTTGAACGGGCAGGTCCCTGACACTCTGCTGGCCGGGCTCTCCGATCCGGATAAGGCGGTGCGGGCGGAGGCTATGCACGGGCTCGCAGCGATTGGAAGACCGGCTGTACCTGCCTGTATTGCCTTACTACAGGACGGCGACTGGAAGGTGCGCTACCGGGCGGCGGAGGCCCTTGGCCTGATCGGTGACGGTGAGGCGTATGCACCCCTCACTGCAGCCCTCGGCGACGGAAAAGACCATGTCCGCTACATGGCGGCGAAGGGGCTCGGGCTGCTTGGCGATCCCCGGGCAGTTACGCGCCTTGGAGCCATGCAGCGCGACGAGAACGAGTTTGTGCGGCGGAGTGCTGCCGGTTCCCTCGGGAAGATCGGCGGCGAGGAGGCGATCGGGATGCTCCGTGCGGCTCTCAGGGACGAGGCGACCGAAGGCGTCCGTGCGGCGATCCATGCGGCGCTTCATGATGCGGGAGCGGATGGGGCTTAACACTCTCCCCATACCCATCCATCCGTCGCACTAAGGGCAGTCGTTTCTCACGACGATAACGGTGATGTTGTCGGTGCCTGCCGCGTTCCTGGCGGCATCGATCAGTCTCCGGCATGCCGCGTCGGGCTCGCTCGCCATCACGATCTCCCGAATCATGCTCTCCGGGACGTAGTCGTGGAGCCCGTCCGAGGTGATCACCAGGACCGCCCCGGCGATCTCCATGAGGTCGAGGTCGACCTGCACCCGTGTCTCAAGCCCGAGTGCCTGCGTCAGGATGTTCTTTCCCGGATAGAGCATCGCTTCGGCAGGGGAGAGTACTCCTGCGTCCACCAGACCCTGAACGTAACTCTGGTCGCGCGTATGCCAGACGGATGACGGTGTCACGATGTGAGTCCTGCTGTCGCCCACCGTGCCGATCCAGCACCTCCCTGACTCGCTGACGATCGCCGCCGAGAGCGTTGTTGCGGCGTTCAGGCGCATCTCCCGGTTGTAGGCGTACACTGCGGCGTTTACGCGCTGGAATGCATCTTCGAGCACTGCGGCAGGTCCGGCCTCAGAGAGGCCCTCGCCCGCAGCCTCTGCGAGGACCGCGACGGCCATCCTGCTCGCAACGTCTCCGCAGGCATGCCCACCGAGTCCGTCGGCGACGGCGAATACATGATATCCGTCCACCCGACCCGCAAAATATGCATCCTCATTCCGTTCCCGCCCCCCGAGGTCGCTCATCGCTGCGTACCGGAGTCCTGACTCTCCCCTCACCTGCTCTGCACCCAGGAATCCTGGGGCGCCTGATCGAATATTCTTTTGGTGGCGGAACTTCCCGCCCATTACTTAAGGAAACCCGCGATGCAGCCCGTTCTCCCTGGCGCAACCAATGGCATACCCGTACTCCCGCGCCGTGATCGGGCGCTGGAGCGCCGCAAGCACCGGGCTTCTCCCTCCCTCAGCCGCCCTCCACGCCGGATGGTACTGGGCCATGATGTTCACGTAGGAGTCCCGCGAGATCTCCTCGGCGATGAACTGCATCACGATCTCGCTGTTTGCGAGGTTCCCCGGGAGCACCAGGTGACGGATGATCATGCCCCGCACCGCAAGACCATCTCTGACCACCAGGTCCCCGACCTGCCGGTGCATCTCCGCGAGCGCGGCCTGCATGCGGGCGGTGTAGTCGGGGGCATGGGAGAGTTCCCACGCCACATCGTCCCGTCCGTACTTCGCGTCCGGCATGTAGATGTCGATGACGCCGTCAAGGAGCCGGAGAGTCTCCACGGAGTCGTAGCCCCCGCTGTTGTAGACCAACGGGATATTGAGGCCGCGATCGGCGGCGATGGCGACCGCACGGAGGATCTGGGGGACGATATGCGAGGGGGAGACAAAGTTGATGTTGTGACACCGGCGTTCCTGCAGGCGGAGCATGATCTCGGCGAGGTCTTCACACGGGACTCCAGAGCCGACCCCGCACTGGCTGACCCCAAAGTTCTGGCAAAACTCGCATCGCATGTTGCAGCCTCCGAAGAATATCGTCCCCGACCCGTAGTTCCCCACGAGCGGCGGCTCTTCACCGAAGTGCGGGCTGTAACTCGAGACCATTGGGAGGAGACCGGTCCGGCAGAACCCCAATTCGTCTTCAATACGGTTCACATGGCACTCCTGGGGGCAGACGACGCAGTCGCGGAGCATCTCATGCGCCCGCCGCGCCCGGTCCTCCAGTTCGCCGCTCCCGGACAAGCGTATGTATCCGGGCAGCTGGGTTTGTTCTGCTTCGACCATGATCCACCCTGGGCCTGAAGCAGAAGAAAGTTTACCCCCTCCCCCTGCAGGGCTCATCCCCCGGTGGAGGATACGACGGCGGGACACCTGTCCGGGGTGGCGGAAGGGTCGACGAAGAGTGCCGGGCGGACGCCTCGTGCTCACCCGGCGAGCCTCCTAGCAGGCTCCCGGCTACGGTGTCGAACATCGGCATCACGGTTCGCCTCGAATACTATTTCCCTTTACCCCCGCCCGGCAAAGAATGATTTTGACAACGTTTATATTCCGCGTGAATAATTCTTCATTATCGTATGCCCGGCGAACGTAACCGTGCGTGCAGTCGCACACCGCGCAGAACCCCTCCTGGCGGGGTGATCATCGTTCTCGTCATCATCGGCATAGCCGTCATATGGGGTGGAGACATCTATTCGTCGATCGGGGCGCTGGTCGCCGGGCCGTCGGGCACACCCGCCTCCCTTCAGGTCGCCCCAGAAGACCTGGAGACGGGAGAAAAAACCATCAATTACCCGTATGTTCTCCGCGGTAAGCCGGGCCTGATCCGGTTTGATGCCTACCGGGGCGTCAACGACTATCTCTCCACGAAGTACCCTGTCTCATACGATGATGAACGCGACTACTGGCTTCAGTTTGTCGACGAGAGCGTCCAGGACCGATACCTCAAGCAGCTGGCTGAGAACATCCGGGCGGCGGAGGAAAAGCCCGACGACCAGGTGCGGGCCGCGATCAGCATGGTGCAGAAGATCCCCTACATCGATTACTCGTTCGATACGCTCGCCAAGTACCCCTACCACGTGCTCTACCACCAGAACGGGGACTGTGACGAGAAGTCGCTCCTGCTTGCGCACCTCCTCCGGGAGCTGGGGTACGGCGTTGCGGTCTTGCACTTCGGGCAGGAGCAGCACATGGCCGTGGGCATCAAGGCTCCTGCCCGGTACTGTTACGGGAAGACGGGCTACGCGTTCATCGAGACCACCGTGCCGGCCATTCCGACCGATGCTGGAGGGGACTATGGCGGGGCCGGAAGGTTGAGGTCGGCCCCGGAGGTCTTCGTCGTGGCGGATGGGGACGCCTTTGAGGGGATCTGGCGGGAGCATACCGACGCTGCCGAGTGGAACAGGATCCGGGGCATGGGCAGAGAGTTAGACCAGTACACCTACGGGCGGTACCGGAACCTGGCCCAGTGGTACGGGATGCCGTATTAGGGGCCGGCCGCCGGGTGCCGTGAAGAGGGCACCGAAACTTCCTGCAGGGCGCTGGAACGTCTCTCCGGACGACCGCGGCCTCTCGCACACCCATGCCACGCTCCTGATGGTCGCCATCACGGTCATCCTCGCCATCCTCCTCCTCCTGATTCTGCTCGGGATGATCCCCTCCTGGTCGTGGGCGGAGCCTTCGCTGCCCCCGATCGTCATCACCGAGATCGTCCACACGAGCGGGGCTACCGGAGAACTGACCTATGCAAGCAGGGTCTACCTCCTCAACAACGGCAGCACAGTCTACGAGAACGATTGCCTGAGGGCGGTCTTCTACCGGGACGGCCAGAGGACCTGCACCGTCCATACCCTAAACGGCCACCTCCTCATACCGTCACACCATTACGGGGTGCGGTACCTCAAAGGCGCGGGTTGCCGCTCCCCTTACTGGAACCCGGGCGAGGAGATGGAGGTCGACCTTGCCGACGAGACGCTCGTTCCGGGTGTAGAGATCACCGTGGAGATCGTGGACAAACTGACGGGCAAGGTGGTATCGAAGCACACCGTCCGGGCATGACCGCAAAGACATGTATTTGTACCGGCACGCGTCTAAAGGAGAATTATGTTCAAGACGATACTTTCGGCGGTCGACGGGTCGGAGATCAGCCGCCGTGCGCTCGAAGAGGCACTGGACGTTGCCCGCGCGATGCAAGCCTCCGTACATGTCGTGCACGTCATTCAGGCCGGCACATATCCTGCACTGCCCCTCAACGAATTCGAACCTTCTGATATAGCAAGGCAGGCGCTCCTGGACTCGCTTGAGCGGGAGGCGGACGAGACCCTCGCTGACGCACAACAGCGTGCAGTCGTTGCCGGCCTCCAGATAATCGTCCACAAGTGCTGGGGCCACCCGGGAGCCGAGATCACCGCACTGGCCCGGGAACTCGGTGCCGACCTGACGGTGGTCGGGTCACACGGCAGGGGCCGGCTCGACCGCTTCTTCCTCGGGAGCGTCAGTTCCTACGTCGTCGATCACGCAACATCAACGGTCATGGTCGTCAGAGGCTGACGACCCCGCTACATTCGGACGACCGGACGATGCCCCGGGCGATGAGCCGCGCCACCCTGATGGGCTCGGGCACCCTCCCTTCATGCGTGAAGTCGTTGCAGAGCCTCGCAGCATCCTCAGGGGAGAGGCCGTAGGGGCGGATGAACAGATCATATCCGGTGTGCAGCCGAACAGGAATCCGGTCGCCGAGTCGCCGGTATGCTGCGAGCCTGCCGGCATCGTCCGGGAAATGACGACGGATATCCTCTGCGAGCCCCTCTGACTCCTCGTAGGTGGCAACGATGATGGGGAGATTGGTCGCCTCCTGCACCGCCGCCGGATCGATGATGTTGTACCAGGCGATGATGCTCCCGCCGACCATCAGGAGGTTGATGTCCCGGCGCCCGAGACTGCTGAAGAGCCGGATGACCGCATCGGTCGCATCCGACCCCCCGACGGTTACCCGGGCAAAGGCCACCCCATCAATCAGGAGGTCCTTTCGCATGACAGCGCCGGCAAGGGTGGATCGCTCCCGTCCGGAATAACTCTCGGCGATACCGAGAGCCCGGAGCCCCGATTTGGCTACGTGCATGCGAAGCCCTTATGATACTAAATTGGATATAGTACACCGATGAACATCGAGCGAGATGAGGTATGCATCTTCATCCCCACGTTAAACGAGGCCCCGACGATCGGCGAGTTGATTGAGGGGTTCCGGCAGCGCGGTTTTCAACATATCCTCGTCATGGACGGGAACAGCACCGATGGAACACCCGATATCGCACGATCTGCAGGAGCTGTTGTCCGGACACAGACGGGAAAGGGAAAAGGCAACGCCATCATCGAGGCCGTGGAGATCATCGATGAGCCCTACGTGCTTATGCTCGACGGTGACGGCACCTACTCACTGGACGACGCGGATAAGATGCTCAATCCCCTCAGCCTCGGGTTCGACCACGTCATCGGCGACCGCCTCGTCAACCCCGAGGGAGAGGCATTCACCCGGTTAAACCTCCTCGGCAACCAGCTCCTTAACCTCCTGTTCAAGATCGCGCACGGCCGGGATCTCTGTGATATCCTCTCCGGCTACCGCGCCTTTACCCTCCACTCGATCCGGCAGATGACCCTCAAAGAGTCGGGGTTCGAGATCGAGACGGAGATGGCGGTCGAGGCGGTGAGAAACGGGCAGCGAATCACGGTCGTCCCGGTCCGGTATATCGCGAGGCCCGGCACGGTCACCAAATTAAACCCCCTCCAGGACGGCGCGAGGATATTCTCGACCATATACCGGCTCGCAAAGATGAACAACCCTATCTTTTACTTCGGGATCATCGGTCTCTTCATATCGCTTGCAGGGGGCGTCACCGGCATCTACGTCATCCTCGAATGGTTCAGGAACGTCGAGCACCTGCCGCTCACCATCCTCACGGTCCTCCTGATCACCATAGGCTTTCAGATCTTCATGTTTGGGGTGATCAGCGACATGCTTCTTGGGTTCCATCGCGAGACCACCCGCCAGATCGAGCAGTTACAGAACCCTGCCGAGCCGCCCCGTTAAGAAGAGGATCCGGCAGGCGTACTCGGCGATCGAGGTGTAGATATACGCCTCGTCCAGCGTTTTTCCGGCGGCAAACGTCCCGTGACCGCGGACGATGACGATATGGCCGCCCCGGAGCGCCTCCGCAACGTTGTGCGCAATCTCGTCGGTCCCCGGATTCCCGGGAACAACCGGGATCTCCGGGCAGAGCATCCCGCCCTCGCTGTCGGCCGGCCGGACGATATCGGCGTCGAGCGATGCGGCGACGGCGTGGACCGGGTGGGCGTGGACGATGGTGCGGTGCGGCGTCTCCAGGTAGACCTCCCGGTGGACCCGGTACTCGCTTGATGCCTCACGCGGGACATCGCCTGCCTCAGGCACAAACGCCGGCATCTCCCGGGCGTCCAGGTAGGCGCCGGTCCGGGTGATGAAGAACCCGCCTTCAGTGCGCACACTCATGTTCCCAAAATTCGCTCCGACAAGGCCCTCGAGGAAGAGCCGCTTCCCTATCCGTTCAAATTCCTGGTCCAGCATCTTCTGCACCCAGACTTCCTTACAGAACACTTCGACATGCCCGGGGATATGTGCTGCCCCGGGGTTATGCCGGGGGCATGAGCGTCCGGATACATCGTGCCCTCCCGAAAAGAGCAACCTTGCCGGGCACCGGGGGAACCGGGCACGAGCCCCGGGAAGACGCAAACTGAAACCTGTGCGGAAGTGAACGCGCCGTCCCCCTACTCGCCTCCCGGAGGCGGTTTTCCGCCACCGGGCAAGCCCCCTCACTCCTCCACACGGATCCAGGAAAATAATGTGACCTTATACAAATTTGACGCCTACGTCCCTCATCCTGTTAAAGCGGGCGATGTTGAGGAGGAGGGGTGTGACGCTCTCGACGATGGATGCTGCCGCAAGCGGCCCCGCATCGTAGGCGCGGAGGCTTGATACGCTGTTGACGAGGTCCATGACCTTCTGTTTTGCACCGTCGTCATCACAGCAGACGGCGACGGAGTAGTCGAGTTCCTCATCGAGCATCTGCCACTTGTTTGCGGCGACGTTGTTGAACGCCGCACAGACGGTCGCGCTCGGAGGAAGCATCCCCTTGATCATCATCGCCGCGGAGCCCTCCGGCGGGGGGGCGTAGTAGAAGTAGGTCGTTCGTTCGATCGGGTTGACAGGGCTGACGACGATCTTATCCTCAAACCCGGTCAGGGCCTTCAGAGTCGGGGCCACATGCTTGAAGGGTATCGCAAGGACGACGATATCCGCCTCGTCGACCGCGTTCTGGTTGGTGACGCCGGCGAGGCTGCACTCCAGCCCCCGCACCTGCAAGGTCTCCCGGCAGGTATCACAGGTTGCGATCGCCTTTGTCTCCTCACGCGACCCCACAATCACGTCGTAGTTCGGAGAGAGCCGGAGCGCCATGCCCTCGCCGATATCGCCGGTTCCGCCAACGATGCCGATCTTCACTGCCCCACCAGCGGCTTTAAGATGCTCTCAAGGCTTTTGAGGTCCTGAACGCCCACCAGTTTCTGGACGAGCTTCCCGTCTTTCTCGATGATGAGCGTGGGTACGAACTGGATGTCGTATTTCGCGGCATACTGTCGTGTCTGTTCGGAGTCGACACCGACATCGATCTTTTTGATCTCGACCTGATCGCCCATTCTCATTTTGAGCTCATCGATGATCGGTGACTGCTGGTGGCACGGACCGCACCACTCGGCAAAGAAGTCCATTAAAATCGGTTTTCCCATAAGGCTGTACCCCATTCACACATTGTGTGTGAACGGGGCAATAAATGTTGTTGTAGGGTTGTTATTTTGAGAGGATCGCCATGATAACCTTCCCGTACGCGGGCCTTGTGACCAGGATACCGATCAGGACACCGAGCATGGTAATGATGGCAAAGCCTCTGAGGGTGGAGAGGTCCATCAGCGCCAGCGGGAGCATGGCAATGAAGACCGTCGCTGCAGACACGGCGATGATCCCGAGGGCTCGCCCATACCGCTTCATGTAGAGGTTCTGCGACGGGACACGCCCTTCGTGGAGAACCTCGTCCGTGATGATGACGAGCTGGTCGATGCCGGTGCCCACCACGGCTATCAGGCCGGCGATGGCGGCGAGATCAAGTTGCTGGATGAACCGGGCAATGCCGAGCAGGATGATGATCTCAGCGAGGTTGATGGCGAGCATCGGGAGTACGATCAACGGCTCGCGGTAGCGGTAGTAGACGACGACCCCGACGGTGAGCAGCGCGAGCAGCCCGGCAAGGACGACCGTTGTCTTGAAGTGCTCACCGAGCGCCGCCGGGACGGAACCGGACCCGACCACATCCACTTTCACCGGCAGAGCACCGGCCCGCAGGTGGATCTCGAGCGTCATTGCGTCATCAAGCCCGGCATCGCCGGTTCCGGTGGTGGCCGAGAGCGACCTGACCGGGCCCGACCGGAGCTGTGCTGCGAGGTCCCCGGCGAGGGGGGCGCTGTAGACGGTCTTGTTGTCGAGGAGCATCACGAGATGGTGGGCTCCCGGGTTATCGACTGCCCCCTGTTTGAGGGCAGCCTCACGGAACGCCTGGGCGCCCGCCTCAGTGAGCGCGAATCCGACGCCCCATGTCTGGTACTCGGGATCCCTCTGCGGCACGCCGACGCTGGTGATCTGGTCGCCGAAGAGGACATGCTCGGTCTCGTTTCCTGTTGTCTGGATCCGGATCTCGAACATACCCTGTTTGCCGACGATCTCCTGCGCTGTCTCCATATCCACGCCGGCAAGTTCTATCCGTACGTACTGCGGGTACTCGCTTCCCGTCGGGGTGAGCAGGTTGATCCTTGCATCCTGCATGCCGAGGGCGTTCACCTTATCGTTGAGGATCCGTTTCACCTCATCCGCGGTGAAGGAGGAAACGCCTTCCTGGTAGCCGACGATCTTCGCACCCGATGCCGCGAATAGCGGTTCGAGATCGGCACGCGAGACGCTCTTTCTGATCTCCAGATGGTTCTGGTCGATCTGGATGACATCTGCTTCCAGGCTCTTCTGCAGATTATCTACGAGGTCTCCGACCGGCTTATCGGTCGAATAGGCAACGATTACAGACTGGAACTCCATCTGCAGCCAGGAACCGCCCTGGAGGTCGAGGCCAAACTGGAGGTTCCCCTCAAGCCCCTTCTGCAGGTCCGGGGGGGTCAGGTAGATGCCTGCGAGGGAACCGATGACCAGCACGAGCAGCAGGGCAACCCGCCAGTCCTTGACGAGGTTTATGATGGCTTCTCTATTCATTTCTTACCGCCCCGGAGGATGTACTCCTTGAGAATCCCGGCGTTCAGCATCCAGGTGTTCATCATATCGACGAAGAGCCCGATGAGGAGGACGCTTGCGATCTCGCTGATGATCTGGACCTGCCCCGCCGTGGAGACGACCCACATGGCAGCGATAGCCGCAAGCGTCGTCGTTGTCATGATGATCCCGGTCCTGAAGGCCCCGGCGAGTTTCTCGTCAAGTTTCCCCTTGCGCTTCAGGAGGCGCGTGGTCAGCAGGATGTCGCTGTCCACGGAGTACCCTATCAGCATCAGCAGGGCTGCCGTTGTCCCGAGGGAGAGCGGAATGCCGATGACCTGCATGATCGCGGCGGTGACGGCAATGTCGGCGAAGGCCGCAAGGACGACCGCCCCCGCCGGCACCAGGTTCCTGAACGCTATGAGAACCACGATGGACATCCCGATGAACGAGAAGAGCAGGGCGAGGAAAGCCTGGCTCTGGAGCGTCTTTCCGAACGTCTCGCCGATCTGGTCCACCTTCGCATCAGGATACTTCTCGTTGATGAGCGCAACGAGGCTCTGGTACCGGGCGTCGTCCATGGGGCCGAACTGGATGTACTTCCCGCCGCCGATCCCCTCGCCCACCGATAAGAGTGGATACCCCGAGAAGGTCGCCTCTATTGTCTCTCTGCTGTCAGAGGTGAATGCGGTGACCGCCGTTCCTCCCACAAAGTCGATGCCCGGTTTTAAGGGCAGGCCGGTGGTGAGCGTGGTGTAGCCAAGCAGGATCCCGGCAAGGAGGAGAAGAACGAGGGGCAGCGCTACCATCTGCCGCGGAGAGTATTTGTTGATGTCATATCTGGCAAATTCCATGCTGTATCAGTGTACGATTGTGAAAGGTTAAAGGGTTACTCATGGATATTAAGCAGGAATTGGGTTTCTCCGGATAAAGTTGCAGCGTCCCGTGATCACCCCGCGGAGGAGCGAACTCGAAAGTCCCGGGTGCTCCAAAACTCCTGCCGTCAGTCCATCGCTCGTGGTAGGTGGGGGGGCAGCACTGCACGGGAAGTGTACCGGGGAGGGACCATAGAGGTGGGCATGTACTTCCTGTGCAGGAGATCACGCCCTGTAATAGTCCTTTCCAGGATAATGGAGTTTCAACGTCTGCCGATATCCCATTTCGTCAGACAATTGTCGTCCTCCTGGCATAATCTCCGATTAAATGACTGAAAAGAAAAGATATATATAAAATACCGAATCACAAGCACATATGAGATCACCCTATGAGCTCAAAAAAGAGATAGAAACTCGACTCAAAGGTTATCTCTCACGGGACCGGGACGGAATCCGGCATGAACTGCTCAACCTCTTCGTAAAAGTGAAATCTCTGACCATACCCCAGATCTACGAGAAGTTGCAGGAGCAGTTCTCCACCAGTTACCACTCCGTCGCATCCATGGTAGGCATCATCGCGTCCCGGATAGGCATCCTGCATGTGAGGCGAAACGCAGAGGGAACAAACACCATCTACGAGTTGAAAGACCAGTACGTGGACGTGGTGGCAAATATCCTGGGAACGACGTAAACTCAAAAACCATACCTCTTTTTTTACACCCAGAACCAATATGAAGGACTACCATGCAGAGCGATACAAGGGAGCCAGAACCATCACGGAGCATATATGTCACGGATGACGTCCGATCGTATGTTCTCCAGAGAAAACGCGACTTCAGGGTGAGCACAGCCTGCAGCGGCCCAATCCTCCTTCCGACATCAGTAAAACCGCCGAAGGCGACCGACCTGCAGGTTCCTGTCGGCGATTATACCGTCTATATATCGAAGTACCAGGCCCGCTACATCGACTCCATCCACAGGGGAATGATTCCCATATTCTATGAAGATTTCTAAACCATGAGTTTCGAAGAACTGGACCATACCGCCGACGTCCTCATGCGGGTGCGGGGCACAACCATAACCGAGGTCTTCTCCGATGCAGGCCGGGCCCTGTTCCATGTTATGTACGGCCCCTGCGAGGACCGGGGCATCGAGAGGCAGATCTCCCTCGCAGCGGAGGACCTGGAGTCCCTCCTCATCGACTACCTCTCGGAGCTGCTCTTCATCACCGACGTCGAGAACATCGTTTTCTGCACCTTTGACGTCGATATCCAGGGCACCCGGCTCTCCGCTGCCATCAGGGGCGAGCCCTTCGACCCCGCGCGGCACTCCGCGGGGGCGCTCATCAAGGGTGTATCCTACTTCGGGCTCGAAATCGTTAAAGAAGAAGAGGCCTATGTCGTGGACATTATCTTCGATATCTGAGGGATCGATATGCTTGAAGGAATCAACCAGATTGGAGATCTCGAATGGGAGGTCCCCGTTGGATATGTCCCCAATATGCGGGTACCGGGGCGTTTCTTCCTCTCCCGGGCCCTCGCGGAGACACTCGAAGAGGGGGCCGTCCGCCAGCTCGCTAACGTCGCAACCTTGCCCGGGATTGTGAAGCATTCACTTGCCATGCCCGATATCCACTGGGGATACGGGTTTCCCATCGGCGGTGTCGCCGCGTTTGACATGACCGAGGGGGTCATATCTCCCGGGGGGGTCGGGTTCGACATCAACTGCGGCGTCCGGTTGATCACGACACCCCTGACCGAGACCGATCTCGCCGGCAGGAAACGGGATCTGATCGAGAGGCTCTTTGCTGCCGTGCCGACGGGTGTGGGTGCAAAGAGCACCCTGCGGGTCTCGAATAAGGAGCTGGCTGATATCATGGTGAGCGGCGCGCGGTGGGCGGTTGAGCGCGGGCTCGGTACCGGGGCGGACCTCATCCGGTGTGAGGAAGAGGGCGCGATGCCGGGCGCAGACCCAGGAGCCGTCAGTGCCAAAGCGCGCCAGCGTGGCCTGCCGCAGCTCGGGACGCTCGGCGCGGGAAACCACTTCCTGGAGGTCCAGGTGGTGAGGGAGATCATCGATCCGGAAGCGGCAAAGGTCTATGGGATCACTGAGGGGCAGGTCTGTTTCATGGTCCATTGCGGCTCGCGGGGCCTCGGCCACCAGGTCGCCACCGACCATTTACGGCTACTCGAGCGCGCGCTCGGGAAGTACGGGATACTGCTCCCCGACCGGCAGCTTGCCTGCGCTCCGATCGACTCCCCGGAAGGCCGCGCCTACTACGGCGGCATGGTCTGCGCTGCAAATTATGCCTGGACAAACCGGCAGGTCATCATGCACGAGGCCCGGAAAGTGTTCGCGCAGATGTACGGGATCGACTACGACGAGATGCGGCTCATCTACGATGTCGCGCACAACGTCGCCAAGTTCGAGCGTCACGACGTCGACGGCGCGTCGATGGAGGTCTGCGTCCACCGCAAAGGCGCGACGCGGGCGTTCGGCCCGAATGCCCCGGGTATCCCCCACGAGTATGCCGCGGTCGGGCAGCCGGTGATCATCCCCGGGAGCATGGGGACGTCCTCCTACCTCCTCCACGGCACGACGATCGCAATGCAGAAAACCTGGGGGAGCACCTGCCATGGCGCCGGCAGGGTGCTCAGCCGGTCGCAGGCGAAGAAAGAGGTCAGGGGAAAAGAACTCCGGGAGCAACTCGCAAAAGAAGGTATCCTGGTACGCGCTTCCCACGACTCCGTCCTCGCGGAAGAGGCGCCCGAAGTCTATAAGCCGAGCCATGAAGTGGTGCGCGTCGTGCACGAAGCGGGCCTCTCGGGTATTGTCGCCCGGCTGGACCCGCTTGGGGTGATCAAGGGGTGACCTGCAGAATCGGGCTGCTCTGGGACAGCCCCCTCATGTTCTCGCGCCTCATCGAGGACTGCGGCGCCTGCTGCGAGACGGTCAACCCCTACATGCTCGCCTCCCCCTTCTGGCGCGGGAGGTTTGTTGCGCTCATCGTGCCGACGGGGTTTGCAAATCCGGCCTACTCGAACCTCCTCCCGGCGCTCCGGGCTGCAGAGAGGCGCATCCGCCGTTTCGTCGAGAACGGCGGGCGACTGCTGGTCTTCGGCGCGGGGTGCCCGCGAGAGGACGCCTACGACTGGCTCCCGTTCCCGGTAACCTACACGTTCGCGTATGGGCCGCGTGCCGTCCGGTTCACCAGAGAGAGTAACTATTCATCCCTCTTCGCCGGGTATGACCATACCGCTGTCGAGTGCGACGGCTCTTTCCCGGCCCACGGCGGGGAGACGCTTGCCGTCTCGGCTACCGGCGAGGCGCTCCTGATTGGAAAGGCGATCGGTGACGGCATGATTCTGGTCTCCAGCATCCATGAATACCCGTCACGCGAATTCCTCAAGGAGTTCTCCTGCGGCGAGAGGGAAACCTTATTCTAGCTATAACATGATGAAAAATATAGATATGACCATGGAGCAATACGTCATCTCTGCCTCCTCGACAGCGCGCGATCTCGCTCCCGTCATGATGTGCATCCATGATCTGCTCGGCCATCTGCCTGTCACGGCACGGTCCCGTGACCATCCGGGGATCAGGATCGAGGACGGAAAGGTTATCGACGAGGCCTACACGGGCCCCATTCTCGAAGAAGTCCTGGTTGAGAACGCCACATTGAGGGTCAGGCCTCCAGCGGGCCCTTACCAGGGTATCCCGGTGGTGGTAGCGCCGGTGAGAGACGGCAAAGGCGGGGCTATCGGTGCGATCGGCATCGTCGATGTGACCGGCATCTTTGATCTGGCGGGTTTCATGGAGCAGAGCGCGGAGATCCGAAGACAGGTATGCGGCAGGGATCCCTGCCCGCTCCCGACTGAGTCGCCTGCAGCGAAAAGGTAATGTACGTCAACTACCCCGCCCTGAAGTGCGGGGCTTCGCGAACGGCTCAGCGAGACCAAACAGTAGACTAGGAGGCAAGCAATTGCAGCAGCGTTACGGGCTACAAGAACGGCAGAGTGTCTCCCTAGCTCTGCCCTCTTCCGGGCACGCCGAACCCGACGTACCTCTCGGGGTACTAAGCCCGTCTCGCCCCTCCGAAGGGAAATGCAACCCCGGTTTGACCGGGAGGAGATAATCTCATGCGAGTACCAGTTATGGACACGCACAGGACGCCGTTGATGCCGACCACTCCCACACGAGCTCGCCTGCTCCTCAAGCAGGGGAAGGCGAAACCGTACTGGAACAAGCTCGGCATCTTCTGCATCATCCTGACTTACACGGTTGAGCCTGACAACCGGTCGCTGGTTGTCGGGATCGACCCCGGCAGTTCCTTCGAGGGCTGGTCGGTGGTCGGGACCAAAGAAACCGTCTTGAACGGGATGTCGGAGGCCCCCAAGCATGTCAAGAAAGCAGTTGAAGTACGGAGAACCATGCGTCGAGCCCGGCGGCACCGGAAGTGCTGGCGGCGCCCCGCCCGGTTCAACAACCGGTCGAGAAACAAGGAGGCTCTCCCCCCAAGTACATTCGCCCGGTGGAACGCCAAGATCCGGATCCTTGAGCAACTGCGCAAGGTCCTCCCGATCACCGATGTGGTCGTAGAGGATGTCGCTGCTGGAACAAAGAAGAACTGCACCTGGTGGAACACAAACTTCTCCCCGCTGGAGGTCGGGAAACAATGGTTCTATCGGACGATCCGAGATCGCGGACTCGATCTACACCTGCATGCAGGGTATGAGACAAAAGAACTCCGTGAACGGTTTGGCCTGAAGAAGACCCGGCAGAAGAGCAAGCAGGTTTTTGCCGCCCACGCGGTCGATGCGTGGGTGATGGCAGCCGACGTCTCGGGTGCGGAGCACCCAACTGAACGGGGATTGTACTACTGGGCACCGATCCGGTTCTTCCGCCGGCAGTTGCACCGGTTGCAGCCGGAGAAAGGAGGAAATCGTAAACCCTACGGGGGAACCAGATCTCTGGGGTTTTCCCGGGGAACGCTGGTCCGGCACATCAAACATGGGTTGACGTACCTTGGAGGAACCCTGAAAGGAAGGGTATCGTTGCATAGCGCGGTCACCGGGAAGCGGGTGACCCAGAACGCAAAGGTAGAGGATTGTACGATCCTGACTCGTATCGCCTGGAGAACACAACTGTATGCCGGGACAGGCAGACGGCATTCCTCCCCGGCCTGAAGACCGGGATCTCCTGCCTGAAAGAAGATGAAGGACACGGCAATCAACGTACTGAAGATTCTCGAAGAATCCCCCGGCCCGATCTCGGGCGAGCGGATTGCAGAGCAGCTGGGTGTCACCCGTTCGGCCGTCTGGAAACAGATACGCGAGCTCCGGAGATTAGGATACGGCATATCGTCGTCCCGGGCAGAAGGCTACCGCCTCGAGGTGACGACCAACAAACTCCTCCCATACGAAATCAATAAGCGGCTCCGCACCCGGTCCATCGGTAAGCAGATCCGCCACTTTGATCGCACTGCTTCCACGAGCTGGATCGCAAAGCAGCTCGCGAACGAGACCGATCCTGAGAAACTGCACGGCATGGTGATCGTCGCCGAAGAGCAGACCGGCGGGGTCGGAAGGCTCGGGCGCGCCTGGGTCTCACCTGCCGGCGGCATCTGGGTTACCATCATCTTAAAGCCGAAGATCCCGATGGATCACCTCTTCATGCTCACCATGGCCGGGTCGATCGCGATCGCCCGCGCCATCAGAAAGGAGTACAACATCAGTGCGCTCATCAAGTGGCCCAACGACATCTTCGCCGGGGATAAGAAGGTCGGCGGGCTACTCCTGGAACTCGCCGCGGAGGCGGATACCGTCCATTACGGCCTTCTTGGGATAGGGATCGACGCAAACATATCGCTTGTCGACCTCCCGCCGAATCTGAGAGGGACGGTGACCTCACTCCAGGCGGAGGTCGGTCACGAAGTCGACCGCGTGGCGCTTCTCGTCCGGATCCTGCGGGAGTTCGAACTGCGCTACCAGCAGCTCGAGGATGGAGAGTATGATTCCATCATCCGCGAGTGGAAGAGCCTCTCCCTGACGCTTGACCAGCGGGTGGCCATCAGGACAATCAACAAGACCTTTGAGGGGGAGGCTATCGATATCGATAGTCACGGCGCCCTGATCATCCGCAAGGACGACGGAAGAATAGAGCGGGTTATCGCCGGCGACTGCTTCCAGCTCTAGAGCGCCGGGAGTATGTACACCACCCCATAATTTTTGGTTGACAGGGTTTTTATCGTCAACCCGCCAATTTAAAAGGGTTGACATGAAACACCGCGCTCAGATTCTTGCCTACAGCGGCACATTCATCGCGCTGATCGCTGCCGGAAGCTGGATATCCATACCGCTACCTCCGGTCCCGCTCACGCTCCAGACCCTCTTTGTGCTTCTTGCCGGGATCGTCATGCATCGGTACGCCGTGATCCCTGTTGGCCTCTACGTGCTCCTTGGGGCGGCAAACCTCCCGATCTTCCATAACGGGACGGCGGGCCTCGGGGTGCTCCTCGGTCCCACGGGAGGGTTCCTGCTCGGCTTTGTCCCGGCCGCCCTCATCGCCGGGCTCGCCTACGAACAGCAATCGGCGAAGTGCCGGGCCGCAGGGCTGATCGCGGCGACCGGTGCGATCTACCTCTTCGGTGTCGTATGGCTTTCATACTCGGCGTCGCTTTCGCTCCTTCAGGCGGCCCTTCTCGGTGTCGCCCCGTTCATCATCGGTGATGCAGTGAAGGTCCTGGCGGCATACACCATAGGAAAACGGGTGGCATGATCCGTATCGTCAATCTCCGGCACCGTCTCATCGACATCCCCGACCTCACGGTAGATGCGCGTCATATCGCCGTGATCGGGCCGAACGGGAGTGGCAAGACGACGCTTCTTGCGGTCTGCTCCGGTATCGAGGAACCGCGGAGAGGAACGGTCCAGCTCCTCGGGAGGCCACCGTCCGCCGTGAGGATCGGGTGGGTGGGGGAGTTCCCCGACCGGACGCTCCTCTTCTCCCGGGTATACGACGAGATCGCGTCATCTCCCCGGTTCCATCATCGCTCCTGCCGGGAGACCGACGAGCGGGTCAGGGCGGCCGCCACACAGGTTGGAATATCGCACCTCCTCGAAAAGAAAGTCTCGGCCCTCTCGGGGGGCGAGAAGGCCCTCGTTGCGCTGGCTGCCGCCGGCGTCGATGACCCCGAGGTGCTCATCCTGGACGAGGCCGACTCGCACCTGGACGCCGGGACGGCAGCGTGCGTCCAGAGTGCCGTGCAGAAGAGCACGGCGGCCCACACACTCTGGTGCACACAGTCGATGGATACTGCGGCTCTCGCGGACTACGTCCTCTTTATGGCGGGAGGTGTGGTCCGGCACCACGGCACGCCCGAAGAGGTCTTCACGAGGCTCGAGGAGACGTGCTTCTACCCCACGATGTGGAGGATCCGCCGGTGAGGGTAGACCTCGAGGATCTTCTCTTCTCCCGGGGCCCGTTCACCCTCCGGGGCAGTGGAACCTTCGGTGAGGGCGTTCACCTGGTCAGCGGGCCGGTGGGGAGCGGGAAATCGACGCTGGCCCTTCTGCTCGCTGAACTGAGCCGTCCTGATAGCGGGGCGATCCGGCGGCAGGGGATAACGTCAGCCCTGCTCCTGCTGCAGTTCCCCGAATACCACATCACCTGCCCGACCGTTGCCGAAGAGGCCGGGTCCTGGGGATTCGCGCCGGACGACGTGCTCGCGCGGGCGGACCTTGCCGGGCGCGGGGACACCGATCCGTTCCACCTCTCCCGCGGCGAACTCAAAAGGCTGACCCTGGCCTGCACGGTCATGCGGAACCCGGACCTGCTGATGCTGGATGAGCCATTCAGTTCGCTCGACTGTGCCGCCAAACGGAAAGCCTGCAGGATGATCGATGAGAGAGATGAGGGTATCACCATCATCTTCTCGCACGAGCGCGCGGTCCTCCCCCGGGTGGACACCATCTGGGAGATGGAGGGCGGGACTCTGACCGCCCTCGGCAGCGTGCCCGGGGCGATTTCCCGGTGGCGGCACGCTCCGCCGTATCTTGCGTATGCTCTGGAGCAGGGCGCCCGCCCGGAGAACATCAGGCTTTCCGATGCACAGGAGGCGTTATGCAGGACCCAAGGCTGAGACTTCTATCCACGGCGGTCCTCTCGCTCGCTGCGTTTGCGAGCACGACGGGCGCCGTCGCCGCTCTGATCTGGTGGCTCGTCTTCACGCCGCGCACAAAGGCTCTCCCGCGGCCCGGCGTGCTTCTTTCCCTCATTGCGATGATCGCCGTCACAGCGCTCGTCTCCTGGTGGGGAGGCGGCCCGGGTGTCTCCTACCTGGTCAGGATGGTCGCGGTCCTGTTCCTTGCCGCGTGGGCGTATGCCGAGACTGAGGAAGGAGAGATGCTTGCCGTGGCTGTCTGGGCCCTCGGTGACCGGATCGGGTTCGAGATCGGGCTCATCGCAGAGATGGGGCTTACGGGGCTGGCGGTGATCCGGCAGGACATCGACCAGATACAAGTCGCACTTGCGCTGAAGGGGATCCGAATCGGCGCTCGCTCGATCGTGCCGATCGCTGCTCTGCTCATCGTCGCCCAGATCCGGAGGGCCGATGAAATGGCCAGACTGCTGGTGGTACGGGGATACACGCTCGGAGGGCGGATATGTCCCCTGTTCAGAACAGACTCGCGAGACATTCTGGCATCCCTATCGGCGGTGATACTCGGGCTTTTATCCTGCCTGCCAGTTCGAGACGTTTTTATATTATTACAGTGAATTTTTTAGAGGCTTTATTGCAATCTCCTCAGCCCTTCGAGGTGCAAAATTCGATGTGTGCTGCCAAATCTGATACACTCTATATCACCGATACCACGCTTAGGGACGCGCATCAGTCGCTCATCGCCACCAGGCTCCGGACTGAAGACATGCTCCCTCTTGCCCGCGCCATTGATAACGTGGGTTTTTTCTCCGTCGAAGCCTGGGGCGGGGCGACCTTTGACAGCTGCATCAGGTTCCTCAACGATGATCCCTGGGATCGCCTCCGGATGCTGAAGACCGAGCTTCGGCGAACTCCCATCCAGATGCTCCTGCGGGGCCAGAACCTCGTGGGCTACCGGCATTACCCCGACGACGTGGTGGAGAGGTTCGTAGATGCATCTGCGCGGAACGGGGTTGATATCTTCCGGGTCTTTGATGCGCTCAACGATATCCGGAACATGACCAAAGCGATGGAGGAGGTCAGGAACGTCGGGGCGCACCTGCAGGGTGCGATCTCCTATACGACAAGCCCGGTCCACTCCGTCGCGACGTTCATCGATATGGCGGAGGACCTCTACTCGCTCGGGTGCGACTCGATCTGCATCAAGGACATGGCGGGGCTGATCATGCCCCACGATGCCCGCGATCTGATTTCGGGGATCAAGAAGGCGGTAGACATCAAGGTCTGCCTCCACTCCCACTGCACGAGCGGCGTCGCGCCCCTGAGTTATCAGGCGGCGATCGATGCGGGTGTGGATATCCTCGATACGGCGATGTCGCCGTTCGCGCTCGGGACCTCCCAGCCCCCGACGGAGAGCGTTGTCGCAAGTGTCTCCCGAACGTCGCGCGATACCGGCATCGACCTGATAGCGCTCCGGGAGGTGCGCAACGTCTGCCGGGAGGTGCGGGAGAAGTACGAACCGCTCTTTTCCGCCATCGCAGACAGGGTCGACTCCGACGTGCTGATCTACCAGCTCCCGGGCGGCATGATATCCAACCTCATCTCCCAGTTAAAGGAGCAGGATGCGCTCGACCGCCTGGAAGAGGTGTTCCTGGAGATCCCCCGGGTGAGGAAGGACCTCGGTTACCCGCCGCTTGTGACACCGACGAGCCAGATCGTGGGCACCCAGGCGGTCTTTAACGTCCTCATGGGTGGGGAACGCTACCGGAACGTGACGACGGAGGTGAAGGACTACGTCCTCGGCCTCTACGGGCGCCCTCCCGCCCCGATCAGCCCCGAGGTGCGGAAGTTGATCATAGGCGACGAGGAGCCGGTCACGGTCCGCCCGGCGGACCTTCTCATGCCTATATACGAGCAGATGCGGGGGGAGGCTGTGGAGCAGGGCCTGGTCACCAGGGAGGAGGACGTCCTCACCTACATCCTCTACCCGAGCATCGCTCCGTCGTTCCTGAAGGGCGAGCGCCAGGCTGAAGTGATCTCGAAACCGTCAGCCGAATCGGCGAGGACTGCGGAGATTCCGAGTTCCATGGAGGTGGAGGTGGACGGCGAGATCTTCTCGGTCCGGATCGTCACCGTGGAGGGGAGTTCGGTCACGGTCCCGATGGCCGCCCCGGCCGCCAGGGAGAGGATCCCTCGAGGGGATGTCGCCGGCGGCGTTAAGAGCAACATGCAGGGCATGGTCCTGCAGGTGCTGACCCAGAAGGGGAACGCCGTCAGGAAGGGGGATACACTCATTGTCCTTGAGGCGATGAAGATGGAGAACCCCATCCGCAGTCCGCGTGACGGCACAGTCGAGGAGATCTTTGTGAATGCCGGGGACGTCGTGCAGAATGGCGACGTGCTGATGATTATTGAATGAGGCCCGCCCCGGGTTACCAGAAAGAGAACTTGCGTGATGAAGTATTTTGACAAGATCCTGATCGCCAACCGCGGCGAGGTCGCCATCCGGGTTATGCGCGCCTGCCGGGAGCTGGATATCGATACGGTTGCGATCTACTCCGAGCCTGATAAGAATGCGCTCCACGTCAAGTACGCCGATGAAGCCTTCTGCGTCGGTGAGGCACACCCGTCCAAAAGTTACCTCAACAAGGAGCGGATCTGCGATATCGCCCGGAAGTCCGGGGCTGAGGCGATCCACCCGGGATACGGGTTCCTCGCTGAGAACTATCGGTTTGCAAAACTTGTCGAGGATGAAGGGCTGACGTTCATCGGGCCTTCGTGGAAGACGATCGAGGCGCTGGGCTCGAAGATTGGGTCGAAGCGGATGATGCACGAGGCCGGTGTTCCGGTCCTTCCCGGCACGCCGGACGGTGTCACCTGTCTCGATGAGGCGAAGAAGGTCGCCGCCGAGATCGGCTACCCGGTGGTCGTGAAGGCGAGCGCGGGCGGCGGCGGTATCGGTATGCACATCGTCGAGTGCGAGGAGGAACTCGAGGAGGCGATCGACATGGGGATGCGGATCGCGGAGTCCGCCTTCGGGGACCCGACGGTCTTCGTGGAGAAGTACCTCGCGAAACCACGCCATATCGAGATCCAGGTCCTTGCCGACGCGAAGGGACACACCCTCCACCTCTACGACCGGGAGTGTTCCATCCAGCGCCGGCACCAGAAACTGCTCGAGGAGGCGCCCTGCCCCATCATGACGCCCGATCTCCGGGAGCGGATGACGGCGTCAGCCATCACTGCCGCAAAGGCGGCGAACTACAAGAACGCCGGCACGGTGGAGTTCCTCTACGCGAACGGCAACTACTACTTCATGGAGGTGAACACCCGGCTGCAGGTGGAGCACACCATCACGGAGTTCATCACGGGGATCGATATCGTGAAGCAGCAGATCGCTGTCGCCGCCGGTGAGGAACTCTCGATGGACCAGGAGGACGTCAGCATCCGGGGGCATGCGATCGAGTGCCGGATCAACGCGGAGGACCCGTTGAACAACTTCACCGCCGATCCGGGCAAGATTGTCCGCTACCGGTCTCCGGGAGGTCCGGGGATACGGGTCGACTCCGGCATCCACATGGGCTACACCATCCCTCCGCATTACGACTCGATGATATCCAAACTCTGCGCCTGGGGGTCCAACCGTGAGGAGACCATCCAGCGGATGCGCCGGGCCATCTACGAGTATGTCATCCTCGGCGTGAAGACGACGCTTCCGCTCCAGTACGCAATCATGCACAACGCCCACTTCATCGCCGGCGATACGCACACGCACTTCCTGCAGGAGGAGCACATCGGAGCGAGCCTGCGCCGCTACCTCCGCGAGGAGGAGACGCGCATGCAGACGCTGGCGGCATCGCTCCGGCAGGGGAAGGAAGTGGCGGCGATCGCCGCGGTGGTCGATGTGTATCTGCGGAAAAACATGAAGTGACCCCTCACTTCATGTTTCCGGGATGCATAAGGTTTATTTGCCAATACACCATTGTTATAATGCACTTTGTGTGCTGCGGTGGCCTAGTCGGTTAGGGCGCCAGACTCATAGGGTTTTCGAGAGAAACGGTGCGTCCAAGCCTGGGACATCTGGAAATCGTGGGTTCGGATCCCACCCGCAGCATCTTAACGGTTGATTTAAAATCCAATTCTGAAAGAACGTTTTTCTTTTGAGGTTGCTCTCTCACGGTCCTGCCCTGCTCCCGGGATAAAGAGTTTTTCAAGAGCGCGATACCGCGCTGATCGGGGCACCGTGTGTGGAGCATGATGGGATCTTTCTCCATCACGTGCCCACAAACAGATCAAAAAGATAGAACCTGAACTCCCGGCAACCTTAGGCACATCATTACACAAATTTCGTAGCAAATCCTCAATTTTTCGAAAACGCTCCCATAACCTTGTTAGAATCGAAAGGCCAAATGTGTTAATGTGCCTAAAATAATATAGGCGCATTATGCCTCGCTTACTGAGGCATAAAAAGAGGAAACAAGCCGAGTAATGGTGAAAGGAACCACTACTGTGCGAATATGGAGTCTCATGCGCCTAATTTCCGCGGGAGTTCAGGATAGAAACTTCTCGTTTTCCCGATCCAGGAGAGATCCGGTACGATCGCGGTTCTGCACATGAGCGGGGAGTGAAATCACCATCAAGTACACCAGGATTAACAATTTTGATAAGGTTGGTGTATTAAATGAGGAATGCAGGGGAAAGCAGGTGACAATTGATATCCTGAAGGCCATCGTCCGCGAAGGGCAGGTATACTGACCCTCATGGCGCTGTGCTCGTATCCTGCCGAACATCACGCCCACTCCTCTTCGAGGCCCCCTGACTGCACATAGTGGTTGAGATACAACTCGATGCAATGGTGACTCTTCTCGCGGACACCGTCGCGGAAGAGCACTGCACGGGCAGCGTGGGATCATGCCATATACACCCCGATCAGGCTTATTCTTCTTGCACCGAGCCCGGCTACCTGCCGCGCCTCGTCAAGATAAGATTGGGCGAGGCTCAACGATTCTCTGGCTTTCTCCGCAGAAGACGTGACCCTGCGAAGCATCTTCTCTCTAAAGCAATTCTCAAGCGTTGTCAATGGGTGCACCCCCAAGAGTTAGACTCGACCGGACGAGGCTGATGTAAAACGGCTGATCGGTCTCTTTCAGGTCAGACAGTCTCTCCGGGGTGAGAATGAGCAGGTTTGCCTCAGTCCCGACCACCGCACCTGCCCTTCTCCCGACCCTTGCCGCATGGACCTCAAGATCGGGCGTATACTCATCAACGAGCACCCGGAGGTCGAGGTCACTGCCGGCCGTGTTCGCCCCCTCCGCATAGCTCCCGTAGATACCTATCCCCCGGGCCCATTCCGGGAGCGGAACCCCGGCCGCAAGGAGGTCGATGTAGCAGGCGTTTCACTGCCAGACTTCGGGCGTTCTCGCTCCAGGTGTATGCCCGGTCATGTTGCGTACAGAAACCGCCTTTGACAAGCAGGCGCAGGTAGCGTGAGACAAGAGGTTTTGAGGTCCCGGTTGCCCCGGCAACATACCGGAGGATGCATATCCTTTCCTCGGTCCTGAAGAGTTCGGTTAACACCGGTTTTCCCATGTTGTTTCTGCCTCTGAAGAGAATGTTTCCGGATCGGAAACACAAGGGCGCTGGGACAGAGCCACCCGCTCCCATGATTGTGATGCCGTCTCCGGCGGTTCTTGAGCCTTGCCCATCCAACGTCCCCGATCCTGCGCAGAAGGGGCCCACCCCTTCCATGCAACCGCCGGACCATACCTCTTGCCTGGCAACCGTTCAGCGTATTGAACGGCAATTCATTGTATTATATGCTCCGGAGGTTTTTGAGTGGTTCGTAGGGCACCAGATCCTTGCCCGGGAGATTGCAGTCGCTCGCTCCTGCTGATTGCCCGACACCGCTTTCAGTCCAGGATACTCCCCCTCGACGGAGGGCCTTCCGGCCTGTCTTATTTGCCACCGGCACCAGCCGGGCACCCCTCTCACAACGGGCTTTCTCTCCCAGAAAAGCCTTTTTATAGGGAGGCCGTGCTATCCGCCACAATCAGCACCGGGAGAGATCCAATGCTCCGTAGCCCCTCAACGAAGAGCCCTGCCACCCGGGGTGACGAGCCGTGACGCACCCCGATCCCCTCATGGATGCCGCAGCCGCCGCCCT
>ENA-UOOH01000069-UOOH01000069.1-fermentation-metagenome-genome-assembly--contig:-NODE-69-length-112836-cov-18.516514_pt1 | contig 112836 bp, 89 predicted proteins | sample MGYA00245778_ERZ724025 | MGnify/ENA primary metagenome ERZ724025 (study PRJEB28704, sample SAMN03018313) | fermentation metagenome | biome: anthropogenic terrestrial biome; feature: soil... | reverse complement strand
ACTCTATCTATTATTTCTAGCTCAAATCTTAAAAAATACTTTTGAAATTACCTCTATTAAATACAAACGAAAAAATCGCTTCAGAAAGGACCCATTGCTGAAAATAACGGCAGTACGCCCGGAAGAATATACTCATACCGGATACGATAGAGGACATCTGGTTCCAGCTAGAGATATGAATTTATTTCCTGTTGCCAGAGAAGAAAGTTTCTTTATGAGTAATATCTCTCCGCAGTTACCACGATTTAATCGCGGAATCTGGAAGAAACTGGAGTCGGAAGTATGGAAAATTGCATTACGGGAAAAAGATCTGCTCATTGTAACCGGGCCAATTTGGAACAATGAAAAAAATGAAACTTTGACGAATACTGATATTCCGACTCCTGTTGCATTCTTCAAAGTCATTTTTGATTTGACGCCTCCAGAAAAAATGATAGCTTTTATAATTCCGCACAACGCCTCAAGTAAACAATTAGAAAGTTTCGTCATGTCGGTTAAGCATGCAGAGGAACTTACCGGATTGAACTTTTTTCCAGAACTCCCGGAAGAACGTCAAAAAGAACTTGAAAGCACTCTGAATATAAATGAATGGCGGTTATCAAACTCAAGGAAAATAAAACTATGAAAAAACCTTTTTTCATGATTGGAACTCTCGCATTAATTACATGTATGTTTGCAACCGATTTACCGATGAAGGTTTATCTATGCAGAAAATGTTCTATGACAGTATTCAAAAACGGAATCCCGAATACCGCAAATTGCTCTGCTACAGGAAATCATCAATGGACTAACTTGGGGCTGATTGGTACATCTGTATATCTTTGCAGTAAATGTAAAGTTTCTGTTGCGACTGCCCAACGTCCGAACAGTTCCAACTGCCCAGCCACTGGTAGTCATTCCTGGAATTTATTGGGAAAGGTAGGAAAAGATCAATACCAGTGTAAAAAATGTAAAATTCGTGTGTTTATGGATATACGTCCAAATTCAGGTAATTGTCCAAGCGGAGGTAGCCACGACTGGAATAAATTTTGAAAACTCTCCTCCCCTTTCCCGTATTCTAACTTGAGTTTCCCTTTCTCAACAACTCCACGGGGAAGGGGTTTTCCATGCAAATTACCAAGGACGAACTTGAACGTGCAGGCTGGTTTTGTTTCGCTGAACGGTCGTAGGATGAGGGTCTCAGAAGAGCTTCCAGCAGGGTTTGAAGTTCGGTGTGGACGAGAGCAAAACGGGGCAAAACGGCTTCGTGTGTAAGATTGGGAGGATTTGGCTGGAAACTTTGTAAGCGGCAAAAAAGATAGGAAGCTCCATCCCGGTTGTTGGCCGGGATGGAGTGCTATCGGAAGCGGTGGTGTTAGGGCGATGCTGACGATCAGGATGGTCGCCAGGACACCGAGGCCGAAGCCGAGGCGGCGTCGGTCAGGCTGTCGTCCGTCTCGAACCGGAAGATTGCCGGGCTGTTTTCGAGATTGGGCGCAAGCTCGATATCGAGCTCGGGTTTAGGTTCGAGTTCCGGCGCGTGGTCACGGACTTCGATGTTTTGAGTGATGGTTTCTTCAGGTTTTTGAATTGATTTGATTTTTTGTGGTTAAGGTATAAATTAACTTTTGGCAGATTTCATATTTCCTGACGGAAAGTGAAAAGAAAAAATTTCATTTCATCCAGTTGGATTATATGATATCTCATTGACTGATGTTGGACCGGAAAGTGCCGAAAATGCATGACTAGAAAGCATAAGCAAGCTATCCTAAGAAATTGAGCTTGGGGTGATAGTGATGATCGCGATCACGACCAGGAGTTCAATGAGCGTAAAACGGTTTTTCGGTTTCATCATAACCTCGCTGAATTAGGATTTTTCGTTGTATTTGTGAGTATATTATATACAGGAGCCCCGCCGATGTCAATATTCCGCCACCGGTGAAGTTGACAATACTCTAAAATTGCATGAAGTATCTATATACTTTTATAAAATATACGGATACTTTTGGGGATATGTCGTATAATCATTGATTTTCCGGAAAATAGAGATATAATAAACCGCATGAGAAAACAGACCAAATACGAAGCCGCCGCCGAACTCATTATCGCGGAAATTCTGCCCGGCCTGGAACCCGGCATGAAACTGCCGCCGGAGGCGGAGCTTGCCCGCCGCGCCGGAGTCAGCATGATGACGCTCCGGCACAGCATCCAACTGCTCCACGAACGCGGCTATGTGATCAAAAAACCGGAGTACCGGGCGGTGGTCGCGGAGCCGGGCGGTCGGCGTTTTTTCGCCCGCGACCTGAAAAAAATCCTGATCGTCCGGATGCAGGACGATATCGCCTATACCGAACAGATGATGCTGCTCCAGCAGGCGCTGTTGCAGGATGCCGGAGTGACGAAATACAGCCCGATTCCGTTTTATATGCCGTTTTTCAACGGGTCTAAAAAGGAGCTGGAGACCAAAACCGTCGAAACGCTGTGCCGGGTGGCCGGGGAGACGCAGTGCGACGCCGTGATCCTGCTGCCCGGCATTGTTTTTGAACTCAAAATCCAGCGCGAATTGGAACGGATGAAAATCCCCCTGATCGTATCCCAGCCGCGGGAGGCGTCGGAAAATTATATCTACTTCAATATGGCGGCGGGGGCGTATTCCGCGCTCCAGCACCTGTACCAGATCGGCTGCCGCCACATCCGCTACATCGGGGGGATGAATGAACTGTTCTGGGAGCGTTCGCTCGGCGTGAAGCGCTTCCTGCGCGAATACGATCCGAAATCGGACCCGGCGGAGCGGATGACGCAATGCCTGGGAACGATCGACGACGGCTACGAAACGTTCTGCCGCCTGCAGGGGGAGGGTTGCCGGATCGACGGGATTCTGGCGCATAACGACCTGTGCGCCATCGGCATCAGCATGGCGGCGCGGAAATTCGGTATCCGGGTGCCGCGGGAGCTGGCGATCGTCGGCTTCGACGACCTGGAGCATACCCACCGTATTTTCCCTCAACTGACCTCCGTCGCCGCGCCGAATAAGCGGCTGGCCGAGGAGATGCTCAAATCGCTGGACTTCATTTTTGATCATCCGGGCGTCAAGGTTTCGAACCGGAGCGAACTGTATCCCCAGCTTCATATCCGCAAATCTTCCGGCGGCTTCAGAGGTAAATAACCCCTCTTTCGTTTCGCCCTATGCGGCAACGTGCCGCTCCGAAATTCGGTTGAAAAACTTGCACACGGCGCGAATTGTGATATATTTATCCGAAAATAACACCAAGGAATCTATTATGCGGATCATTGATTGCACCAAAGCCGGTTATAAACCGGAGTTGGAGAAAATTTTCAACCGTCCGGCCAATCCGCCGGAAATCGATATCGCGGTACGCGAAATCCTGAGCGAAATCGAACGCGACGGCGACGCCGCGCTGGTTAAATTTGCCGAGAAATTCGACCATGTCACCCTGACTCCCGCGCAATTCCGGGTGGCCGACGACGAAATCGCCGCCGCCGAAGCCCAGGTGAGCGACGAGTGGAAACACGCCATCAATACCGCGCTGGCGCACGTCGTTTCTTTTTCGGAACAGCGTATTCCGAAGGAGTGGCGTTATTCGCCGCGCCCGGGGGTGGTCCTGGGTGAACGTTTTGTGCCGATGGACCGGATCGGGGTCTATGTGCCGGGCGGCACCGCGCCGCTGGTGTCCACGGTCATCCACACGGCGGGCATCGCGAGAACGGCGGGCGTGTCTGAAATCGTCGCCGTCACTCCGGCCAACCGCGAGGGCAAGGTCCATCCGGCGGTGCTTTATGCCATGAAAATGGCCGGGGTCACCGAGATTTACCGCCTCGGCGGCGTTTACGCCGTCGGCGCCCTCGCCTACGGTACGCAGAGTATCCGCAAGGTGGAAAAAATTGTCGGCCCCGGCAATGCCTGGGTCACCGCCGCCAAAAAACAGGTTTACGGGCGGGTGGCGCTCGACATGGTGGCGGGGCCTTCCGAGATCATGATCATCGCCGACGATTCGGCCCGTCCGGATTTCGTCGCCGCCGACATGCTCTCGCAGGCCGAACACGGCAGCGGGTTCGAGCAGTCCGTGCTGGTGACGACCGACCCGGTGCTGGTCGACCGCGTCCGCTGCGAGTTGAATGCCCGCCAGAAGCGGCTCAGCCGCAGCGAAGCCATCGAAAAGGTTTTCGCCAACGGCGTCTATTTCATCCTGGTGCGCGATCTGAACGAAGCCGCGGCGGTCGCCGGCCGTTACGCGCCGGAGCACCTTGAAATCATGTGTGCCAACGCCGAAGCCGTGGCCGATAATATTACCGCCGCCGGAGCGATTTTCATCGGCGAATGGACGCCGGAGCCGATCGGCGATTTCTGCGCGGGGCCGAGCCATGTGCTGCCGACCGCGGGTTCCGGGCGTTATTTTTCGGGGCTGACGGTGGAGGGGTTCTTCCGCCGCATGAGCACGCTTCAATACACCCGCGAGGCGGTTCAGCCGGAACTCGACTTGGTAAAAGCTTTTGCCGAAATGGAAGGGCTCGACGCCCACGGCATGAGCGGCGAAGTACGGAGGGGATGAACATGAAGACATTCCGCTTCCGCCCCGCCGTCGAAGCCATGGACGGCTATGTCCCCGGCGAACAGCCCAAAATCAGCAACCTGATCAAAATCAACACCAACGAGAACCCGTATCCGCCCGCGCCGGGCGTATACGAGGCCATCCGCGATTTTGCGGCGGAAAAACTGCGGCTGTACCCTCAGCCGACCGCCGACATGGTTCGCGAAACCATCGCTTCGCTGCACCGGGTGACGCCGGACATGGTCATTGCCGGCAACGGTTCGGACGATATCCTGAATATCGCCATCCGCAGTTTCTGCGGCCCGGAGTTGCCGCTGGCCTGTTTCGATCCGTCCTATTCGCTGTACCCGGTGCTGGCCCGGATGCAGGAGGCCCCGGTCGTCCGGATTCCCCTGACCGCCGGGTTTGAAATGCCGTCCGACGCGGCGGAACAGGCGGCCTCCGCCAATCTGCTGATCGTGACCCGCCCGAACGCCCCCACCGGCAACGCGTTTCCGCTGGCGGCGGTCCGCCGCGTGATCGAAACATTCGGCGGCGTGGTGCTGGTGGACGAAGCCTACGCCGACTTTGCCGACGACAACTGCATGGGCCTTGTGCATGAATACGACAACCTGATCGTCAGCCGCACCATGTCCAAGAGTTATTCGCTGGCCGGTATCCGTTTCGGTTACGCCGTGGCGGGCCGCGGGCTGATTTCCGGCATGATGAAGATCAAGGATTCCTACAATGTCGATATGCTGACCCAGTACATCGTCCGCGCCGCGCTGTCCGATCAGGCTTACCTGAATAAAACGCGGAGTGCGATACTGGCAACCCGTGCCCGGCTTGAACGGGAATTGACGAAGCTCGGCTTTTCTTATGTGCCGTCGCAGACGAACTTCCTGTTCGCCGTGCCGCCGGACAACGACGGCAGGCGTTTTTTTGACGTCCTGCGCGAAAACGCCGTGATCGTGCGCTATTTTCCGGGAGAAGTCACCGGGCGCCATGTGCGTATCAGCATCGGCACCGACGCGGAAATCGACAAAGTGCTGGAAATCGCCGCACAGCTTTACGGTTGAACGGCTTCCGCTTAATTGCCGCTGATGGTCCGGTGGATCTCCTCAATGATGTCCTGCAGGGTCCCGCTGCTGAAAATACCGAAAACGCTCTTGAGAAATGAGCTGGTGTTGATGGCGGCGAACTGCACGACGGCGGCGGCGTAGTCGGGTTCCGGGTCGTAAACGGTTCCGCGGATGGTGATGGGCATCATCACTTCTTCAACGTTGATGGTGGAGTGCACCAGCATTTGCGGATCGCTGCCGAAGCCGAGGTCGCCGGTGAATTTGAGCTGTTTAATGAAATCGCCGGTGAATTTGACGTTGTTCAGCTTGACGCGCCCCTCGTGGATTTCGGCGTCGATGGCGCCGGTGTTGAAATACATGTGGTCCGAGGCGGAAACAATCCGGCTGAACGCATTTCCAAGCTGTTTGTTCTTGATCCCCCCGAGCTGGTAACGGATTTCATTGACCACGCGCAACGGCATGAAAAGCAGCCGCCCGGTGATGGTGTTCTGGAGGTTGTTCGGGATCGAAATATCCCGGTAGCTGGAGGTCAGGCTGCCGTTCATATGGTCCCAGACTGCCGGATAGCGGAGGCCGCGCCCGGAGAGTTTGAGGTCGACTTTTTCGGCGATGCCGGACAGGTTTTTCATGCTTCCCTCGAACAGCGGCGTGGAAACGGGGTCGAGGTCGAGGTTTTCCGTGGAGAGGGCGAGGTTGTAAAGAATGCCGCTTTCGGAACTGCGGGCGTCGGCGCGCAGGGTGATGGGAGTCTCATTGACGTGAAGCCGGGCGGGATCGATCTGCAATTCCTTGCCGTTGCCGTGGATGGTGGCGGTCAGGCGGAGGTTGTTTTCGGCGGAAAAGGTTATGCCGTTCAGGTCCAGGTGCGCCGTGAAGGGGGAGAGGTCGAACGACGGTTCATTCCGGGGGCCCGGCTTTGCGGGGACGCCGTTTTGCAGAAAAAGATGCTTCAGACGCAGCAGGTCAAGCCGCGTCGACGCGATATTGAGCACGCCACCGTCAAAATCCCAGCGGAAATCCGCAAGGTCTTCCAGGTTAACCGTATTGCCGGTACTGGAAAAACGGTCTTTGTCGCGGCGGTAATTGAGGTGGCCGCGGCCGCTGACGCTTTCGCTCATGGCGGTGGTCTGGAAATGGTTGAGCTCAAGGTCGCCGTTGAGGGTGATGCCCCGATAACGGTCCGCCAATTCGGCGTCGATTTTTCCCCGGAGCGTACCGCCGGTCAGGAAACCCGGATCGAAGACCGAATAAAACTCCTGGTTCAACTGCTGGATGTCGGCGGTGAAACGGCCGTTGCCGCTGTCCAGCTCAAGGCCGCCCTGAATGGCGGCGCTTCCCATGTCGTGCCCGGCGGTGGAGCCGCGGACGATCAGCATGGGGACCCGGAGCCGGCTGAATTGGTCCAGTCCCAGCGTAAAATCACTGCTGAGCGAAAATTGCTCGCCGTGAATGTTCTGGTTGCGGACGGCGAAGTTTTCCAGCGCCATGTCGCCCTGCAGGCGCATATACTGCCCGAATTTCTGGAAATTCCCGGTCAGCTTCGAGCGCAGAACGCCGTGTTTGAATTGCATTTCGGGGTCGGAAATGAGGGGATTGAATTCAGTGAGGGGGATGTTCTGAATCACCAGCCCGGCGTTCAGTTCGGGGTTTTCGGCGGGGACGGAGATGCTGCCGGAGGCCGGCGCCAGCGTGAGATCGGCCGTTCCGCCGGAGGCATCCTTCAGGTTGATTTCCATATGATCGAGCTGGACGCGGTCATAATCGGTCAGCGAAATTTTGAACTTCGGATGCAGGGTCAACCGATTCCATGAGCGTCCGTCGAACTCCACCGCCAGGTCGTTGGTGCTCACATCCACATCGGCCTCCATCAAGGTGGCGATGCCGTCCATCCGGTACAGGACCGTGCCGGACGCCAGCCCGGACCAGCGGAGCGGCACTCCTTCGGGCAGCCAGGAATTGACCTGGCTGGTATCGAAATCCCGCAGGCGGACGACGGCGGTGCATGGGCCCATGACGGTGTCTTTGTCCCAGTTGATGTAGAAGTCGTTGATGTCGACGGTCTGTTCCGCGCCCGCCTGGAGCATGCGCAGCCGCCCGCGGGGGACCCGCAGGAAGCCGTTCCAGAGGTCGAGGACGGCGTTGCCGGAGAAGCGGTATTCGGCGGGGAAGAATTTGCCCATCACGTGATCGATGATGTCGCGGACGAAATTGGGGATCATCGCCTGCTGGGATACGTCGTCGTTGCCCACGCCGCCGGCGTTGACGTCGGCGGTCAGGACGAAGGTGTTGAGGTTCCAGACGCCGGAAACCTCGGCGTGCCCGATGTCGCCGCGGGCGGTGGACTGTTTGGCCGAGGCGAGGTCGATGATGAACATCCGGTTCAGCGGGTTGATGTTGCCGCGGACGGTGCCGCTGTATTCGGTGGGGACGTATTCGATGTCCACGTCGTCGATGCGCATAAAAAAGCGGTCGCCGCGGACCTTGGCGTTCAGGTCGAAACCGCCGCGCGCGGCGGAAAGGCGCCCGTCGATCCGGACGTCGGCGGCGCTGTCGGCGCCGAACCAGATGAACCATTTGCCCAGCAACGGGTTGAATACCGGCAGCGCCAATTCCCGGATGAAAAAGGTCCAGCCCGGGTTTTCGCCCCCGAAAGCCGATTCCGGCGGGGCGTTCAGGTCCACCGTGAGCGGTCCGTCGTTGAGCTGGAAGCCGATGGTTTCGCGTTCTTTATCCAGAAAGCTGAACGAAAGGGCGCGGATGGCGGCGTCGCGCCGGCGGTGATTGAACGTGAGGTCATGGGAGGAGATGAAATTCCATTGGGGGATGTCGAATTCCTGGCCGAGCGCTTTCAGCGGCCCCCGGCGGAGCAGTTTCAGGTCGCCGCGGGACGAAACCGTGTCGTTTTGCCGTTCCAGCGCGCCTTTGTAAAAGAGTTGCGTGTCGCCGGGGTCGATGCCGGTGAAATAGAGCGAGGCGAGGCGGATGATTTCGGCGGAAAGGGGCGCGACGGTGATTTGAAGCGAAGCGGCCCGGTCCTCTGCCCGGAAACTGCCGAGGGCGGTGATATCGGATATTTTTTCCTCGCCGATGGACTGTTCAAACGAAAAATGGTGCAGGATCAATTCATCGGTTTTGTCGGCGCTGAGATTGGCGGAAACGGTCAGGCTCTGTTCCCCGACCGGTGCTTTGCCGATCTGCCCGGATATGGACTGGAGCCGGAGGTCCAGCTTCAGCCGTTCCGGGATCGTGGCGCGGGCGAATTGAAAGCGGCTTTCCAATTGGATGCCGCCGCTCTTGACCGTAATGTCCGGTCCGGTTTGAAAGGCGGCGGCGCCGTTGGCGGTCAGGGTTCCCTCGCGCCGTTCGCTCAGGTGGTCGAGCTTGACGCTGAAATTGGTCAGCGCGAGCGATCCGTTTTTCTGCTTGAGGTGGATGTTGAGGTTGTTGAGTTCCAGGTTTTCGAGGCTCAGTTTCAACCGGTTCGGCAGTTTTCGGGGGGGGGCGGAAGGCGTTTCCTCCGGTTCGGCGGCGGATGAATCCAGATACAGGTTGATGTTTCCGGCTACGGTATCGTGCAGACGGGTCACTCCGCCGACGGTCAGCCAGAAACCGTAGCCGGTTTCCAGCGTGCCGACGGTCAGCAGCGGTTTGTCCACATCCCCCAGGCGCAGGTTGCGGACGTTCACCCTTGAGCGGAACGGTGAGATTTCGAATCTCTCGGCCTCGATCTCCTCGCCGGTGGCGATCGAAACGACCGGCAGGGCCACCTTGGTGATGAACTCCGAGTTGGTGATCAGCAGATAGAGCGCCAGCAGCAACGCCGCAATCAGCACCGTCACCCAGACCGCGGTATATCCGAAAAATTTACAGATCCGCTTGAACATATGGCGCTGTCGGGGTCAGCGCGCCCCTCCCTGCAGGCTCCGCCGCAGTTCTTCCACGAACAGTTTGGTATCTTCTTCGGTCGGTTCGCCGTTCACGTCGTCGAAACCGAGGCCGCCGGAACGGTCGAGCATCCAGGTGGCGGTGGCGCCCGATGCGAATTTGACCGTTCCGCTCATGGCCGCGCCGGGGCGCACCAGTTTGCTGACTTCGACGATGGTCTGGCCGTCGGCGGGGCCGAGGGCGGCGGCAATGTCCTTTTCCTCGGTTTTTTCTTCCGGGGCGGGGTCGTTTTTGGACCAGTCGATGTTTTCGAGTTCGGCGGCGAGGATGCGGATTTCCATGTACGAGAATTTCTTGCCGAATTTCTCGTTTACCATCTGCTGAATGTCGGAGAGGGAATTTCCGGCTTCCAGTTGTTCCGCCATGAATTTCTTGATTTCGATTTTATCCATGAGACTTTTCCTTTTATGTTACGATCTTAATGCTTGTCATTTCGCCCTGCGGGCGGCACGTGCCGCCTCGAAGTTTCTTTTCGAATAATATAGCGCCCTGTATTATTTTTTCAACCGTACACGCGGATCGGCCCAGGCATATGCGATATCCGTCAGCAAATTGATGCCGACGAACAGCAGCGCGCTCATGATCACCAGCGCTTTCAGCAATTGCAGATCCGAATTGTTGAGCGCGTCGATCCCCGCGTAACCCAGCCCCGGAATGCCGAAAAACGTTTCCAGCAGCAGACTCCCGGTAAAAAGAAACGGCAGCACCGTCGCCGCGCGGCTGATGATCGGCAGCGCCGTATTCCTCAGCAGGTGCCGGGCGTATACCGAAAACGGCGCGCAGCCCTTCGCCAGCGCCGTCCGCAGGTATTCCCGGTTCAGCTCATTGACGAATACCGTCCGGTAAAAACGCATTCCCCCGCCGAGCCCGCTGATGACGCCGATCAGCACCGGCAGCATCAGGTAGCGCCAGCCGTCCCAGCCCCATACCGGGAACCAGTTGAAATAGTACCCGAAATACCATTGTCCGAAAATAATGAACACCAGATAACTCACGCTCATCCCGACGACCGACACCAGCACCAGCGCCCGGTCCGCCCAGGTGCCCTTGAACGCCGCGGAGAGCAGCGCCAGCGCGATTCCGACGATCATTTCGCCGATGAACACCGGGATCATCAGCGACAACGACGGGCCGATGCCGCGGCAGAGGATATCCCGCACCGGCTCCCTCGTGACCAGTGTCTGCCCGAAATTGAAAAAACGCACATACGGAAACACCGGTTCGAACCGGACCAGCTCCCCCAGCGCCGCCGTCAACTGCGAATGGAACGGCGAAGCCTGTTCCCGGTAAAAGGTGACCGAGGCGATTTCGGGGGCGGTTGCGGCGGTGATTTTGAATTCCGGTTCGGCGGCGTCCACCGGAACGCGGATGGTTTTGCCGTCCGGCAGTTCGATCACGGCGCAGACCGGGGAGTCCTGTTCGAAATTGCGTTTGAAAACGGCCGCGCCGTCGGGACCGAGCGCCAGTTTGCCCGGTTCGAACCGGCAGTTCCCTTCGAGGCGGATGCCCAGCCAGTCCTGTTGTTTGTCGAACACGGCGGAGCTGAACGTTTCGGTCAGGCAGTTTCTGCCGAAGAAAACCGGGAGGTCGGTGCCGAGTTCGCGGCGCATGTTTTCGATGTCGCGCGGAGCGGGATTTTTGCCCAGCACCGCGGCGGCGGGGTCGCCGGCGGCCATCCGGAACATGACGAACGTCAGCGCCAGCACCCCGAGGATGATCAGCACCGAGTAGCAGAGTCTTCTGACAATATATCCCAGCATGAAAACTTCCTGTAAAGAACCGTCGCAGCGGGCCATGCCCCGGACGCGGCAGCGGAACTGCCTTATTTCGCCCCGCGGGCGACCAGCGCATTCCGCGCGCTGGACCGCGTGCGGCAACGTGCCGCCTCGAAGTTCTTATTTTATTCCGGCGTAATATAGACCGCTTTCGGGGGCGGGTCAATCCCCGGACGGCGCCCGGACGGAAATTTTCAACGCTTTTCGGTTCTTCGCGGAATCCGGTTTGAAAAGTGTTTTTAAAATGCTACAGTTATAACAAAGGTACTTCGAAGCGGCACGCCGCCGCCCGCCGGACGACAAGAAGCGATACTCCGAAAGGAATGAATAACGATGGAAAAAATTTCAATTAAAACCGGTTCGCGCGACGCCATGCTCGACATCACCGATCAGGTCGAGGCGCTCGTTCCTGCCGACATGCGTGAAGGGCTTTGCACAGTCTACTGCGAACACACCACCGCCGCGGTGACGATCAACGAAAACGCCGACCCCGACGTCAGGAGCGACATCCGCAGCACTCTCGACCGCCTGATTCCGTTCAACCAGCCGGAATTCCGCCACGCCGAGGGCAATTCCGCCGCCCACCTCAAATCGTCCATGATCGGGTGCTCCGTTACCATCCCGGTCAAAAACGGGCGCTTGTACCTCGGGCGCTGGCAGGGGATCTATTTCTGCGAGTTTGACGGGCCGCGCCAGCGCACGGTGTCGGTATGGTTTATCAAGGGCTACTGATCTGCTGGCTTTTTCTGGGCGGGCTCTGCGCTGCGGAATTACCGCCCGAGCTGGCGGAAGCGGACGCCTTGGTTCACACCGGGCGTTACGTGCCGGCGGCGATCAGTTTCCTCCAATACCGCCTCCGGTTTCCGGAACACGAAACCTATTGCACCGAACGCGCCGCTTACTGCCTGGTGCAGACGGGCGAAACCGGGCGGGCGCTCCGTCTGCTCCGTGATTTCGACGGCCGGGCTCCCGAACCGGACACGCCGCACGTCATGGTCGGGCGTACCCGGCTGCGGGCGCTGCTGGCTTATCTGTATGACCGCGCCGACGACCCCCGCCGGGCGCTTCAACTCCTGCGCCGCAACCCCACCTTCGATACGCATGCCGAACGGAACCTGCATCTGCTGGCGCGCCTGGCGTTGGAGGAAGAGATTGAAGGCGTGAATGTTGCCCATGTCCGGCGTCAGTTGCTCACCGCCATCCTGATGAGTCCGCCGGGGACTCCGGGACGATGGAGCCTGTTTCAAAAATTTATCGAATATGGGGGCGATAAATTACCGATTGCGGTTGAAAAAATCATTAGCCGAAACTATTTTTATAATCAAATGCAAAAAAACAACCAACAATTTCAGGAGAAGAATTAAATGGAAGATATCGTCATCATCGGCACCGGCCCTGCCGGCCTGACCGCCGCCATTTACATGGCCCGCGCCAACTGTAACCCGGTGGTCCTTGCGGGGCTCCAGCCCGGCGGGCTTCTCACCCAGACCACCGACATCGAGAATTTTCCCGGCTTCCCGAACGCCATCAACGGCTTCGAACTGATGATGAACTGTCAGCAGCAGGCCGAAAAGTTCGGCGCCAGAATTCTTTATGAAGTGGTGGACAAAGTCGAACTCCGCGAGGGCGGTCCCCACAAGTTGTTTCTGACCTCCGGCGAAGTCATGGAATGCAAGGCGTTGATCATCGCCACCGGTTCTTCGCCGCGCTGGCTCGGGCTGGAATCCGAAGAACGGCTGAAAAACCACGGCGTTTCCGCCTGCGCCACCTGCGATGGCGCGTTTCACCGCGGTGTGCCGGTTGTGGTGATCGGCGGCGGCGACAGCGCCATGGAAGAAGCGCTCTTCCTGACCAAATTCGCCTCGACGGTTACGCTGATCCACCGGCGCGAGGAATTCCGCGCGTCCAAAATCATGCTGGAGCGCGCCCGTGCGCACGAGAAAATCAAATTTGTCGTCAACAGCGTGGTCCAGGAAGTACTGGGCGAACAGGATGTGGAAGGGCTTCGTCTGGAAAACGTGAAAACCGGAGAAATCAGTGATTTCCCCTGCAAGGCGGTTTTCATGGCCCTCGGGCATGACCCGAATACGGAACTGTTCCGCGGACAGCTCGAAACCGACGCCAAGGGCTTCATTCAGACGGTCGGGCGCAGTACCTATACCAGCGTGGAAGGCGTTTTTGTCGCGGGCGATTGCGCTGACGACGTTTACCGCCAGGCGGTTACCGCCGCCGGAACCGGCGCAGCGGCGGCCATCGACGCCGAACGCTGGATGGCATCCAAGGAATAATAAAGAATCCGTTTCGTCCTGTGGGCGACCGGCGGCGGGCACGGCCCGCCGCGCCGGATTTTTTGATTACCAGTTGGAGCGGCCGTAGCCTCCGGTGAACGATAGCGGATCGCATCAATAAGCGGTAGCCCCCACTTCTCGGAGCTTCTGCTCAGCTCTCCAAGAGGGAGTGTGGAAATGATCTGTCTGATCATTTTCATGCTCCTCAAGCGGCAAACTCTCTTCAATTCTTCAGGCTTATCCATTCAGATAACCTATTGGAAGAATAATAAAATCACTCCCCAGATACTGTTGCCCAAGGTAAGTACCAATCCGATGATATTGAGTGTGATGCCGAGGGCATACCTCTTTTTGCATCCTAATATCAAGCCCACGATTGTTATCGGAAACCCGACTAAAGGAAATAACCAGGCCAGCATGCCGATCCAACCCAATATCGCCGAGGCAGGGCTTATTTGCTTGACTGGCTCCGATTCTGTATCATATCTCCGCGAAGTATTTATTCTTGGTTCGGAAGGCAACCTTTGCGGTTTTATCAGAGTTGGCTCTATCACGATTACCTGCTTACAGTATGGACATTCGGCTTCCTGTCCTAGCCAATTATTTTCGGCTTCGAGTGACTCTTTACACATGGGACACTGACATTTTACCATAGTATAACTTCCTTTTATTCTTCCATTGATTTTATTATAGCACTTTGGGTTCTCGAATCCACATTCATAAAAGTCGCATAGAAATTCATGCGGTCTTCGCTTGTTCCTCCACCACCATGCAGTATCCTTTGCTGTTCATCCGGCAAGCCATTGATAAATTCTTTTGCAAGTTTTTTATCATGATCATGCTTCTCATAATTACCTGAATATATCATTGAATTCGTTCCTTCAATATACAAGTACAACAAGCTTAACAATATTGTCACGGTAACGACACCAATACCGACAAAAGTTAACACCCATATCAGTGAATTACTACCGGGTTTGCTTTCTGCTTGCTCCCTGGAAATTGGTTGTTTTCTTATCGTTATCAGGGATAGGCAATAAGGGCATTCGGCTTGTTGCCCATCCCAATCATTTTCTGCTTCAAACCTGTTTTTGCATTTTGGACATTGACTGATAAACATAATTTTTTCTCCTTACTGGTCGAAGATCAGGCTCAATAGTATTAATTGTACCGGAATGGCCAATATACTAAGTACGATTCCAATGATCGCTTTCCCATATTGTGACTGATTCCTTGAGTTATCGATTCTTGATAGCGCGACAATAGAGAAGAATCCGCCAAAGATACAAAATAAGCCGCAAAACAAGATTGCGAAGATCGCCCAGATGATTCCAGAATTTGCCGCTTTCGAATATGAAATACCTTGGCGTTTCCGGTACTCCGGCGGCATCTGATAACTTGGAATCATTTCCAGCCGCAACTCCCCGTTCTTGTAGTCTTCTAATGAATATTCAATGATAAGTTTTATTTTTTCAGTCATGAAGAGGTAACGGATATTATCACTGTCAATACCCCATTCCAAAACAATAGAGCCTTCCCGGATAGAGAAAATAAGATGAACCCATGCCCGTAAACGCTTGCAAATAAGCAAGCCATCTCTGGGGTTATCTTCGAGAACTTCATATTCCTGTGTTAGAAATCCCTGTTTGACAGCAGCGAAGATTTCTGAGTAGTTCCCGGTAATGACGAATTCCTTTTCCCGCCGCTTTATGTTGCTGATTCCAGTATGAGGGATAGTATTGGTAAATTTTTTCAGCCTGATTCCGGATGCCCTGACAGGTGAAACCTCCTCCTGAATATTATTTTTACAATGGCGGCAAAAAATGGCTTCCCGTTTAATAACGCCGTTGCATTTGGGACAATTTGCCTCATCGGGATTTAGACTCGAAGGAGGATGAATAAGGATTGCCGGCTTTACAGTCGGATTGATTTCCGGCATAGGCGGCGGGGCCTCTTCTTCGATCATAAATGGACCATTGCATTTGGGGCAGGTCACTGTTTTCAGGTTTGAGTCTAATCTGATTTTTTGCTCACAATAGGGGCAGCGGATTTTAATTTTTCCTTGCTCTTCCATTATACATTCCCGTGATAATTTTTTTATAATTACTGAGTATTTTGTAGCTCGTCATTCACATAAATAGAACTTTCGCTAATGTTACCTTCTTCGTCATAAGATATTTTTTTACCATGTAGTTTTCCATTTCTGAAGGGAGTACGGCTCCGTATGCGCCCATTGTTCCAATAGAATAAAACTTCGCCATGTATCTCGCCATTTATTAAAGGAGCATGAGTTTTTACTTTTCCATCTTTGTAATAGGAGGTATGCTTGCCATGTAGTTTCCCATTTTCCCATGACGCACGGGATTTTATTTGCCCATTTTCATCGTATTCAATATGTTCTCCATGTGCGCTACCATCTTTGTAAAACTTACGAGCTTTTATCTTACCATCCTCGTAATAATCGATTCCTTCGCCGTTCAAAGGACGATGAATTTTTATCTTACCATTTTCATGATATTCAATGTATTCACCATGCTTACCATTTTCGTAAGGTATGCGATATTTTATCTTACCATTTTGGTAATACCGAATTGATTCACCATGTTGTTTCCCATTTTTATAAGAGCATCGTAACAATATCTCTCCATTGTCAAAATGATCAATAACAACACCCGAAAACGGGATATTATTTTTGTATGCCACCTCATCACGAAATTCTAAATCCGATAACTCAGTAACGTCCTCTTGCGTCCCGCAAACTCGGAATATTATAATTCCGCCAGCCGCAATGGTAATTATTGATATAACCAATATAATTGTTTGTAGAATTCTTTTCTTGGGTTTTCGAAACTGTTTATCTTGAGGCAACATATAGCGGTCAGTATCGCTTGAACGATTGGAAATAATGATGGTTTCACTGCAATACGGACATTCAGCTTGTTGTCCTTGCCATTCCGATTCCGCTTCGATATTATTACCACATTGAGGGCAGGGAAATGTAAATTTTGTCATTTGAAATAGATTCCTTCATATTAGTTTCTGATGATTATTCTATGAATTGATTCTGAAAACATCAGATAGAATTTGATGGAACCATGGCTTTATGATTTCCGTTTGGTTTTCAGCGATTACAAACTCCTGTCCGATGGAGACAGATTGAAAATACGCTATTTCAGTATGGTTTCGACATAAACAACCATCTTTATCTTTGAATCCGGGTTGTCTGCGTTCGTCTTTTGCATTTTCTTTGGGATTATGCCCGGTCATATTGGCAGTTAGATTCTTTGTATCGAGCCACGGTAATTTGTTACAATCCCAATAGCTAAAGCATTTTTTCGGATTAGGCAGCGTCAGGATCAGGGGAGATTGTCCGGTTTTCAGCTTGAATGTGCCATAGCCGGGATAGGTTTCATCCAGCGAAAGTTTTTCGCGGCCGATATACAGGGTGTTGTTTTCGTTGGTATAATGGCTGTGGGGATGCCAATTGTATTTCTTTATATCCGCTCCGGTGACAATGGCATCTATTTGCAGATATCCCCAAATCACATGGAATGGCGATCCGTCAAACCGCCATGAACCGTTTTTCATGATTACCCTTTGGAAAAGACCAAAGAAAAGGAAGATGTCCCCCGGACTAACCCCGTTACTACTGAGATGGGTTTGCGCTCCACCGCATTGCCCGAAAAGCGGTTTCCAGCCATCCGGCAGGGTCTGATACAGGTCTTTCCGAATATCAGGATCAAGGTGGCAGTGCTTATATCGGATATTTTGCAACAACTTCCTTTGATCTTCCGGTAGATTCAAATCCTCGAACGCCATCTTGGTATCCTTTTCCTGCATCTGACCGTTTTCCAGTTTTATTTCGGGAATCGGCAGCGAAAGCATAGTACCGTCCGGGAAAACCGGGCTGGGCATACCGCCATAGGAGGAATCAAAACCCTTCCTGCTCAAAATAAATTTCATGATTAAGCCCTTATTGTTAAATGATTCACAAAATACAATCGGGGCAAAAAAAGAGACGTGCCCCATTTCACATGATTGTCCCTTGGCCTACCACAGCCTCCAGATGAGTCATGGGAACAGGACACGTCTATATTTGTATATAAACATGCCTGTCGGGCTCATCTGTTGGCGCTGGTAGCGGAAGTGGTAGTTCAGGGACAACGCCGATTCGGTTGTTATTTCATTTCTCGTTTTATGTTAACTCGGTCTTCTCCTTATGTAAGTTAAACATCCGTAAGTTACAATGGAAAAAGACTTCTGTCAACCCGGTTAACCGATTCGGCGCTCGTTTTTTCTCGGCTTTTGTCGCTCCTTTCATGGTTATTTGGCAGACAATGCGCGCCATGAAGGAATTTCTTACACCGGAAGAGGAAAAATTGAAGTTTTTTTATTCGGTTATAATTCGGACAGCGTTTTACGTAAGTTTTCGAGTTCCCGAGGGGTCAACCGAGTTCTTGGCTGCCGCATACCGGATTTTGGAGGATTGAGCCGGGGAGTAAAAAGTTCATATTCATCCAAATATTTGAGTATGGTTTGTTCATCCGTGTCGAATATCCGCGCAATCAAAGCACTGGTATGACGCTCTGCCAAATAAGCCAAGCGTTCACGGGTAATCGGTATGATAGGTTCAGTAGAGATCTTTTTCGGTACAGCCAATATCGGCAAATGATATTGAGCTTCAGCAGGACAATCGGGATCATGCTTGATCGTGTAAATTTTAAAATCTTTGATTCTGCAGTAGTCAGGGCTGGACTGCTCGTCAACACCAATACTAAAAATGCCGCCAAAGAAAAGCGATGGTACATACAAAACCAATTTACTATCAATATAAAGATAAAGCAATCTTTCTGTCTGCACCATTTCAATACGAATAAAATCTTTGGCATTATTTGGCTGTTGAAGTGGTTCCAATAAGATTTTCGATCTATTTTCCGGTTGATATTCCAATGATGATAATGTCAGTTTATCATCCGTTTTTCGACTTAGCGCCCATTGGTAAAATGAACGTTCATTTTTTTGACGGTCCAAAGCAGTAACCTTAAAATAAACGGAACCGCTCAAACCTGAACTGTCAAGATCAAAACGGATAACATAAGGAGATTCCAATGGTTGCTTCAGTCGAATTTGACCATGTGCACCGACGATCAAAGTATTGTCAAAGAATGTGAAATTGGCACTGCCAAAAGTATCCCATGCTTTCTTGGATGAAAAATCATCGGAGAATATCAAGTTTTGTCTCCGCGGTGTATTATCCTGATATGGTTGTTGTTTTTGATGAAGGATATCACCGAACTCCGGGATATATAAAAAACCGTGACCATATGCAATAAAATCCAATTGTTCCCATTTTACAATTTCACCGACTTTCAATGCCGGTTCTTGTATTGCTGTACGGATAAGCCACAATACAATAAGAATAAGTAAAACAATAAAGATATACCGGTAGCGAAATCCCAAGGAGGCAAAGCGTTTTTTCCGGGGGATACCATTTGCAAGAGCCTGTTGGAACTCATTCGCATCCTTAAAACGGTGAAAACGATTCTGATCGCAGGCGGTTGAAATTACCCGGTTCAGGTGCTGGCATTCTTTGTTATCGATCAGTTCCAGTGGAAATGAGGGAAATACTTCAACACCGTTTCCGGTCAGACAGCAATATAGCACTTTGCCGAGGGCATATAAATCATCGGCATGGCCTTTGCCGGTCGAGCCGGATCGTAATCGCTCGGGCGGAATAAATCCCAACGTACCGCCAAGGGTTAGCGTTTGGGAAATCGAGCGAACCAGCCCGATATCGGAGAGTTTCGGAATACCATTGACGTAGAGAATGTTTTCCGGTTTGATGTCGCGGTGCACCAATCGCGCGCGATGAAGCGTTTTCAGCCCTTCAAGCAGCATTTGCCCCAGTTCAATGGTTTCATCGGGAGTAAATTGTTTTCTCTGCTTTAAGATATTTGCCAGTGTAGCCGGAATATACTGATCTTCGGAACCGATATTATCGGCAAGTTCCATGGTATAATAAAGGCACGTTCCAACCTCGCCTATATGCAGAATACGAATCAGGTACGGAGAATCATCGATCCTTGCGTAACTTGACAACCCGGCGAATTCCTTTTCGATTTGATCCGAACGTTCTATGGTCTTCAGAGCAACAAACTGCCCGGAACGGTTACGGGCGATCCATACTTCACCGTAAGCTCCATGGCCGCATTTTTGAAAAAGTTCGTAATCGGGTATCTGCATATTCTATATGGATGAATGCTGTTCAGGTATCTCTTGAAAGGTATCACAAAGCCGACGGTAAGCAACTCCGTTTTCAGGGATATTCAGCTTTTTTACCGACTCTTTTATATCCCGGAGCAAAAGATCATCCTCGGCCAGTCGATTCAGACGTACCCGGCAGCGGTTACATCCGATCAGGTGCCAGCGACATGGCAACCGGGATAGAAACGGCATTTTTCCGTTACGATACTGATCCAGTTCAGGTAATTGATAATGTCGCATGGTTATTCCTCCCGTAACTGTTCAACGATCTTCCGGAGCTTGGCAACTGCCCGGCTTTTCGCCACATAAACCGCACTGACGGAAATCCCCAGGAACCGGGCCACCTTTTCCGGCGGTTCGCCCTTGATGGCATATAACTCAAAGACTTGAAACGTACCGATCTCAACTTGCTCCCGCAGTATCACCAGCGCCTGACTCAAAATATGTGCCTGCCATTCCTCCTGCCAATGCGCTTCATTCATATCGGTAAGATTGCCGGGAAACTCCGTACAGGCGCATTCCCGGTCTTTACGCTTCCGAATCAGGTCGATGGCATTGTGTGAGATTACCCGGCGCAGATAATCTCGAAACCGTCCTTTTGCCGGGTCATAACGGAACCGTTTTCCCATTTTGAATATATCCAATAGTACCGACTGACACAAATCGTCCAGTTCCGTGGAAGATAACCGGTAGTCATTTCCACGCAGGATAATCAACGGCCGATACGTTTCATAGAACTCGAACCATGAAATTTCATCACCATTCTGAATTGCAGCTAAGAGAGATTTTTTCGTCGTATAGCCCATAAACCATGGATATCCTGATTCAATTTAACCAAAAATCTTTATCACCATTTTTCAGAACAATACGTACCGCCAATGAACATTCTTACACCAATTCGGAAAAAATCGCCAATTTATTACCAATTGGAGCGGTCGTAGTTGCGGTAGCTGATTGCTTCGTAGAGATGATTTTCCTGAATGTCCGGTGAATTGGCGAGGTCGGCAATGGTCCGCGCCACCTTCAAGATACGGTCATAGGCGCGCGGACTGAGATCGAAGCGCTGGATGGCGTGACGTAACAGAACTTCGCTCTTGGGACCGATTTTGCAGAAGTGGCGCAGTTCACGCGGTGCCATGTGGGCGTTGCAATAGATGCCGCTGCCTTTGAAGCGTTCGGCCTGAATTTGACGGGCAACGATAACTCTTTCACGGATTGACGCGCTGGATTCCCCGGAGGGTGCTTTAACCAACTCATCTTCGCTGAGGCGCGAGACTTCGATGTGCAAATCAATGCGGTCGAGCAGCGGCCCGGAGATTTTGCCTCGGTATTTACGGATTTCATTGGGCTTGCAACGGCAGCCGTGAGCGCCGGTCATGCCGCATGGGCATGGATTCATCGCGGCAACCATCAGGAACTTGGCCGGAAACGTAGAATTACCTCCAGCTCGAGAAATGGATACAATACCAGTTTCGAGCGGCTGACGAAGCACTTCCAGTACGCTGCGTTTAAACTCGGGAAGTTCGTCGAGAAACAACACACCGTTATGGGCGCGGCTGATCGTGCCGGGAGAAGGGACTTTACCGCCGCCGATCAATCCGATATCGCTGGCGGTATGGTGCGGCGACACAAACGGACGGCGGTTCACCAGCGGTTGACCGGGCTCTAATAAACCAAGCACACTATGAATACGGCTGGTTTCTAATGTTTCCTCCAGTGTCATCAGGGGCAAAATGCCGGGTAAACAGCTTGTAATTAAGGATTTCCCGGTTCCGGGCGGACCGACCATTAAAACATTGTGAGAACCTGCGGCGGCGATTTCCATGGCGCGTTTGGCGAGGCTTTGACCCTTGACATCACTGAAATCCGGCATTCGGACATTGAGTTCGCCGTTTGACAAAGCTCCCGGTTGATACGGCAGCATCGGTTTACCAGTGAAGTAGTCAACTGCATCCTGCAAGGTACTGATTGGGAAAACCGGAACTTTACCCGAGGCTAAGGCGGCTTCGGCGGCATTGGATTCAGGAACCAGCAATGCTTTGATGCCGATTTCATCCCGCATACGTAACGCTACGGGCAGGACTCCACGTACCGGACGAATCGCTCCATTCAACGCAAGTTCGCCAATCATTGCCGTTTCGGCAAGCTTCTCACGGTTGACAACTCCCGACGATGCCAGCATAGCCAGCGCAATCGGCAAATCGAAGCCCGTACCTTCTTTACGTAAATCGGCAGGAGCCAGATTGATCACGGTAGTCCCCGGCGGATGGGCATAGCCGGAGCTTTGCAGGGCCGACTTCACCCGGTCACGGCTTTCCTTGACCGCAGCATCGGGCAGCCCGACAATCGAAACAATGGACTGTTCCCCGGCTTTGGTGGCGTTAATCTCCACCTCTACCGGAAACGCATCGATTCCGACTACAGCCGCCGAATATGTTTTTGCCAGCATAAGCAACCTTTTCTTTTCATTCAGAACGATAATGTAATATGCTCAACTGTTTACAGCAAACTCAAAAGCAAAAATTTCGGAGAAAATCCCGGTTCCTTTCATTATATATCGGCAATTCTCTTCAGGAATGCTTGAGTTCTTTTCGAGTTAAGACCACTTCTCTTTTTCAAATAAGCACCCGGTTCCGGATTTTTCCCCACAGTAATAATCTCCATGGACTCATCTTCAAATATAACGGATACCCTGCTGTCCCCCGAATAAAATGATTTGTAAAAATATGTGATATATACTTTTTTATCTTTGACTTCGAGAGTCCAGTCAGGTAAAATACGAGCGCTGGCGTGTGGAATACGTTCCAACTTCAGTTGTTTTCCGTTGACAAAATCAATGACAATATAATAGGCATACATGGTAATTTTTTCGATTATCTTATGAACGTACCGTTTGTAGTCCCATTTATCAATACGTTTCAATCTGATCGCGAATAAAAAATCAATGATTCTTTTTTCTTCTTCATCTTTATCGACGGAAACCAGCTCCAAAAGCTTTATTATCAATGTGGATGCTTTATCAAACTTCTCTTTGTTTTCAGCAAACATGTTTTTATACTGAGTTTCATCAATAACATTGGCAAGAAGCCAATTCCCGAGACGTTTTTCGTTTTCCTGATATACCTGTTGATTGACTTTGGCTTTTTGTATTTCATCCTGGATTTCATCCGGTACCATGAGTTCCTGCCATTCGTTCACAACTATAGAGGTAACCAGCGGCATGAGAGACTCGAACAATCCTAAACTGGACAATTTATCAGGAAATTCATATTTTGTGAAATCGAAATCTTTCGGTAGTGCTTTCCGTTGCATGGTTGCCGGGTCAAAAACGTTATGGTAATACTGGTATCTTATATTGGCTTTCCCTCAATTGTTTTTATACTCAGGGCTGTATGAATTATGAACACATGAGAAAAAATGCCGTTTGTAATTACCTTCCTTGGAACCGGGAAACGGCTCGGCAGTCGTAACCTGCATCCTCCTGCCGCAATACCCGCAAAAACATAAACCGGTAAATGCGTAAACCTCTTTCCGGTCATGGTTATGGACGCGCTTATTATTAAAACGCTCCTGCATCCGGAGAAACTCCGAAAGGGTAATTATCGGAATATCCTTGAAACATTGAGATGGAATCAGCTTACCTTTTGAATTATATTGATATCCGGCATATTCAGGACGTTTGTAAACACCTTTAAGAAAACTATATGACAGTGAGCTAAGCCCAAACTCTCGGCAAAGTATCCGACAAATTCCCTGATATGATACATAGTCGATCCCCAATTGATACGCCTTTTTGACGATTTTCGCTTCTTCCGGAACAATCTCGTAAGTCTGATATCCTATGTTTCTGTATCCCGTGAAATTCGATCCGGTAGCCCTATATCCCTCATCTTTGAGCTTACGCAGGGCTCCAATACTCTTTTCACGCTGAATTTCGATCTGATTGGCATTGATTTGGGATACGATCGTTGCAACCAGATTATCAGTAAACGACGACATATTGACTATACCGCCTTTGACGCAATGAATCTTGACGCCGGTCATCTTAAAATGCTGAATGATATGACTTTCAAGATAACTCGCCGGAAGCGGACGCATTAACCGGGTAAAATCGTCCACCAATACATAGTTCACGGATTTAAGAACGGAAATAACCTCCGCAAGACCTTTCCGATAACGTTGGCTTTTGTCATAGGTACTCTTTACCCAGGCTTTGTATGCCTCATCGACAGCCGCAAGGGCAGCGGCCTCGGTGGTATCCGGGTAAGTTTTTCCGGATATATTCAGATCCTGATAAACTCCAACAATCTCAATGCCATTCTCAAAGGCAAGCTTTTGACAATTGACGATTTGTTGCTCCACACTTGCAGACTGCTCTTCATCCCCGGAGGATTGCCGAGCGTAAATGACGCCTTTCATTTTGCTGTTACTTCTTTTGTTTTTTGGTGTTGACATAATTCAGTAACAACATATACTTATGGAGCTTGTGCCTGGCGGGCCGATCATCAGGACATTGTGCGAACCGGCGGCGGCGATTTCCAGCGCGCGCTTGGCGAGCCCCTGCCCCTTGACGTCGGCAAAATCCGGCATCCGCTCCAGCGGTATGCCGTCCGACAGCGCCTCCGGGCGGTAGGGGAGCATCGGTTTGCCGGTGAAATAATCCACCGCATCCTGCAACGTGCCGACCGGAAAAACCGGCAGGTCGCCGGACGCCAGAGCCGCTTCGGCGGCGTTCGGTTCGGGTACCAGCAGGGCTTTGACCCCGCCTTCGCCGCGCATCCTTAACGCCACCGGCAGGACGCCGCGTACCGGCCTTACCGCGCCGTTCAGCCCCAATTCGCCGATGATCGCCGTTTCCGCCAGCCGTTCGCGGTCGATCATTCCGGACGCCGCCAACATCGCCAGCGCGATCGGCAGGTCGAATGCCGTTCCTTCTTTGCGCAGGTCGGCGGGGGCGAGGTTGATCACGGTCGTGCCCGGCGGATGGGCGTAGCCGGAGCTTTGAAGGGCTGATTTCACCCGGTCGCGGCTTTCCTTGACCGCGGCGTCGGGCAGTCCCACGATCGAAACGATGGATTGTTCCCCGGTTCCGGTGGCGTTGATCTCCACCTCCACCGGGTAGGCGTCTATGCCGATGACCGCCGCCGAGTAAGTTTTAGCTAACATGCGATATCCTGAAAACGTTGATTTGACGGATTAATGTAATCCGGCAACCATCATCCGGCAACCGGGATTTTTGAAAAATCGGCGTTTTATTTCCGTGCCATGTGCGTTTTTTCGGTATTCAGCCCGCTCTTTTGGCGGGAACCCGATGTTCGCAGGGAACCGCGGTCTGGCAGAGGCCGCAGCCGAGCGCCAAGCCGTCCCAGCCGTAGCGGGCCAGGCGGTCGGCGTTGATTTTATGGTACGCATATTGAGCACAGGCGGGTTTGTCGCGGTCGGCGATTTCCTTGCCGATGGCATTGACCGGACAGCGCCGGATACAGGCTCCGCAGCGGCTACACCAGGCAAAGGGGTCATCACCATACGGGCGTTCGTCCGGCGGCAGTTCCAGCGCCGTCACCACCGAACCGTAACGTACCGCCACGCCGTGTTCCGAAATCAGCCCCGCGGAAAGCCCAAATGTCCCCAGTCCCGACACAAATGCCGCGTGCCGTTCCGACCAGTGCGACGAATAGCCGAGCGCCGCAATATCCAATCCCTGCTTGCTTTGCAGTAAATGCGGGGCCACCGCCGCGTAGCCGCGGTTTTCCAGATGGCGGCAGAGCTGATGCCGCATCTGCTCGTTGGCCAGTTCTCCATAGGAGCGCACCCGCGCCCACAACAGAGACGGAAATTCTTTTTCGCGGGCATTGGTTTCGCGCGCGTCTTTGCGGATTGGCAGTACCCAGTTGATCACCGACTTCGCCCCCGGCACCACCTCGTCCGGCGTCCAGTGATGCGGCCCGATCACGGTCTTGAATTTTTGGAAGAAAGGATCATCCGCGGCGGCGACCTTCATGACCGGCGGATCGAAAAAGGCGTCCGCGCCGGTGACGAAATACAATTTCTGCAGAATTTCATTGATCTCATTGTACTGCATCATCATTATGCCTCCGATGAATTGCCGACTCCAATCAATATAATTCATGCTTGCGGATTCGGCAAACGCCCAAGGCGTAATTCCGGCGTTTTACATAAAAGCCGGGATGCTGCGGTGAAACGCTGTCCGTGCGCTGGACCGCGTGCGGCAACGTGCCGCCGCGAGGTTTCCTTCTCGTAAATATGCTTTGGGCGATTTGCAATTCGGGGAATTCGGCAGTAAATTTCTCCAGTATGACAAAAAAAAACAATCTCAGGAGGCATACAGATGAATACTAAAACTGTGGCAATCATAATCGGTGCCGTGGTCGCGGCGATCCTGATTATCGTAATTGCGATTATTTCCATCCGCAACGGACTGATTTCGCGCGACGAAGCCGTCCGTGCCGCCTGGAGCCAGATCGATACCCAACTGCAGCGGCGCGCCGACCTGATCCCGAATCTGGTCAATACCGTCAAAGGCTACGCCAAGCACGAAGACAAAATTTTCACCGAAGTGGCCGACGCCCGCAGCCGCCTGATCGGCGCTCAGGGCCCGGAAGCCAAAGCCGAGGCCGGAGCCCAGCTCAACAGCGCCCTCGGCCGCCTGATCGCCATCGCCGAAAATTACCCGGACCTGAAAGCCAACCAGAACTTCATCCGTCTGCAGGATGAACTCGCCGGTACCGAAAACCGCATCGCGGTGGCCCGCGGACGCTACAATGAAACGGTGCGCGCGTACAACGCCGCCATCCGCAAATTTCCGGGATCTATTTTTGCACCGGGGCTCGGCTTGACCGCCGCCGAATATTTCCAGCCGCCGGAAGGCTCGGCCGCCGTACAGAAAGTCCCAACCGTAGCGTTCTGAACCGATGAAAGTCGTTAAGGCGCTGGTCGCCGCCCTGCTTTTCCTGCCCGTTGTGGCCGCTGCCATGCCGGAAATACCGCCGCTGACCGGGCGGGTCGTGGACCGGGCCGGTGTTTTCGGTGAAAACGGCATCGCCAAAATCGAAGGGGCCATCATGGAGCTGGAAGCGGTTTCCGGCGGACAGATGGCCGTCTTGACCGTCAAGACCCTGGACCGGACCCCCATCGAGGAATTCGGCATCGCCGTCATGGATAAATGGAAGATCGGGCACAAGGGCAAGGACAACGGCGCCATCCTGATCCTCGCCGTCGAAGACCGGGAAATGCGCCTCGAAGTCGGTTACGGCTGGGAGGGCGATATCAACGACGCCCGCGTCGGAGACATTCTCCGCGCCATGGCGCCTTTTCTGCGCGACGGCTGCCATGCCGACGCCGCGGCTTACGCCATCGGCGAAGTTCAGCTTCATGTCACCGGACAGGCCCCGAAAGGGCATCAGTCCGTCAGCCGGGAGGAAGAACCGGATATCGGAATCGTGGTTTTGCTGGTGATCCTGGTCCTGGTGTTCCTGGCTTTCGGGAAACACGGGCGGAGCGGCCGGGGAGGCGGTTTCTTCATTGGCGGCGGCGGCTTCGGAGGAGGAGGAGGAGGATTTTCCGGCGGCGGAGGCGGCGGCGGAGGCGGCGGCGCATCGGGCCGCTGGTAAAAGCGGCGGTTATTTCGCCACTTCCCAACTGTGGTTGTAATCCTGATCGTGCCCCGTCAGTACCTGAAACTCCCGGGTGGAACGGTTGTAACTGTACAACACGCCCCTTGTCAGGTGAAAATACCAGCCGTGAAGAAAAAGTTGCCGGGATTCGACCGCTTCCCGCACCCACGGAAACGTCAGGAGATTTTTCAATCCCTGTACCAGCGACATTTCCTCGCAGGCGCGGCAACGGGTCGAATGCGGCGCGTCCGGCAGATAAGTCTCGACCTTTTTGCGGACGGGCTCCAGCAGGCTGAGCCAGGTTTTCAGGAATTCACTGCCGGAGAAATCCATGCCGGGGTCCAGCAGCGTCCGCACGCCCCCGCAGTCGGAATGCCCCAGAATGATGATGTGCTCCACCTTCAGCACGCGCACCGCGTATTCCAGCGCGGCGCTGACGCCGTGAAAATGGCCGGTGCCGGGTTCATACGGCGGCACCAGATTGGCCACGTTGCGGATGACGAAGATGTCGCCGGGATCGCAGGAGGTCAGCAGTGCGGGGTCCACCCGGGAGTCGGAACAGGCGATCACCAGTACCCGGGGATGTTGTCCATGATGGAGCTGGGCGAATAATTCGGAATTTCCGGAAAAATAAGTTTCCTGAAAATTATGGAATCCGTGCAGCAGTTTCCGGATACATTCTTCCAAACGCGTTTCTCCTCAGTTCAGTTCTTCGACCGCGATCTTCAGCGTCATGGTGCGGCTTTCGCCGGGGGCCAGGGTCTGAAGGATGCCGCGCTCGGCGTTTTTGAGCTGCCCTTCCGGGAAGCAGTTGGCCGGTTCGAAGCCGATGACGTAATCGCTCTTGGCCAGTTTCTTCCACTGGACGAAGTACGGGAGTTCTTCGGTCCGGTAGGAGAGCTTGAACGCCAGTTGCAGTTTCGGGTTGATCAATGATACTTCCGCCCAGCCGTAGTGGTCCGGCTCGATGCAGTGATAGAACACCTGTTCGGGGAACCCGGCCTCGGGCGGCGTCACTTTGTTCCAGTCGGTAATGCCGGCGGCGGCGGTTTCGTTCTGCGGGATGACCTCGTGCTCGGTCGTCTCGATGGTACAGCCGTCATCCACCAGCGGCCAGCCGAGATTCATATGGTAAAGGATCATGAGCGGCGACGGTTGGAAGCTCTCGTTGGTCACGGTATCCTCGACGATGATGGAGTTGTCCCCCATCGCGGTGGAAATCCGGCGCGTCAGCAGCAGGTTTTCGCCGAAGACCTTGCTCTGGCGGATCCGTCCGGTGATTTCGAGCAGGTAAATGCCGGATTCGCTCCAGCCGGATTCGGTGTTGATGTTTTCCGCGGGCAGATTGGAGAGCCGTCCGTGCAGCCCGAGGTTTTCGCCGCCGACCTCGACCGGGCCGCCGACGTTGATCATGCCGCAGCCGGTCAGGAGCCCCCCGCCCCACGAACGCAGCCAGCCGAAGGAGGCGGGTTCGTAGAATTGCGGAGCCACCGGGCCGTTTTTCGTCAGCCACGCCAGCGGAACGCCCTTGAACCAGGCTTCGCCGATGTCCATGCCCCGGTCCGGGTACACGGTGAACGACAGCCCGCTGCCGTTGTTGATGTCCAGTATCCGCATGCCGCGCGCCTTGCCGTCGTCGAGCACCGAACGCCGGATTCCGGCCAGTTGGCGCATGCTGCCGATCCGTTCGTGCAGATAATCTTTTTGCTTATACATGGTTCGTTCTCCTCTGTTCGTGTTTCCGGATATAGGCGTCCTCCCAGTCGAGGTTGAAGTGCAGCCACGGGCGCTCCGCCCGGACAGCCGTGCACCAGGCGTTCAGGAGCATATCCACCTTTTCGTGGACGAACACCCGGGTGGCGCGATGGCTGTGAATCCATTCGCGGAACTGTTCGATTTCGGGAATTCCGGCCTTGCCGGCGTGATAATCGTCGAACACGGCTTTGAACCGCAGCAGGTATTCGGTCCAGACGGACAGTTCACGCCGGAACGGGTCGTCGGAGCTCAATTCCTGAGCCATGGCGTGAAGCTCCCGGTATTGCTCCGGCCGGGTGCGGCTGAGCAGGGAATACGGATACGGGATATGACAGCCGCCGGTGCTTTGGAGCAATTCTTTCAGCTTGCGGTAAAACGCCTCCGCCCGGGGAGCGTCGGCCCCGAACAGCCGCCGCATGGCAAACGTGACGGCGGTTTGTTCGTCTTCGCCGCGTAACGCCTTGGCCATCAGGTAGTAATTCAGCCCGTAGGCGGTCCAGTGGGGGATATGGAACTGGGTCAGCACGCCGTCCACGCCCTGCTCGTGATACCAGCGGGCTTCCTTGAAAATATCGGCATGATGGACCATCGGCAGTGAAATATAGAGGTTGACCCCCATGTAATACTCGTAGATATTGACTTCGCCGCCATCTTTGGCGGCGCACCAGGCGCGGATATCGCGCGCATAGTTGGAATTGATTTCGCAGCATGGTTCGTCGATGCGGTGATTGATGCAGCGCCAGTAGGGAGCCATGTGAACGGCCATGTTTTTCTCCAGCCGGAAGCCCGGCGAGGGGGCGCAGTAATTGATGTAGGCGCAAAAGGTGACGTTCACGTCCGGCAGTTCGCGGCGGAGCATGGTGATGACGTCGTTCACCATGTCGTGATAAATCCGCCCGGCGCGGTAGACGTGTTCGGATACGCTGTAGAGGTCGCCTTTGCTGTTTTTGTCGTAAAACTTCGAGCATTCGGCGCATTCGCACCAGCCGAAGCCGTCGTTCGGCACCAGCGAAAGGGTTTTGATCTCGGGGTTTGCGCGGCAGTACGCGACCATGTTTTTGACGATTTCGCGGCGCAGCGCCGGGTTGGTGGTGCAGAGCTGTTCGCTGAGCAGGAGTTCGGCCTTGCCGTCGCTGCTGGCGATGCGCCGCCCGCCGATTTCGGCGAAGAAATCGGGGTTGGTCTGGTTATAGCGCCGTCCGGGAATCCAGTAGTTGAAATTATGATGCCCGCTTTCAATGTTGATGCCGCGCACGGCCAGGTATTCCTTGGAAGCCGCGTCGAGAGTGTCGTAATATTTCATCCAGGTCAACAGATAGTTGAGCTTGTTGCGGGCCATCCAGTCAAACAGTTCCCGGCTGTCCGGGCCGAACGGGAATTCCTGAATGAACCCGCGGCGTTTGAGCAGGGGCTTGCGCGCCGGGATCAGGACGCCGTCCGGCAGGCGGGGCGAGTCCGTTTTTTCGAGCCGTTCGCGCCCCGGTTCGAAGAAGCAGCAGCCCAGGAATTTTTCGGCAAAATCGTAAACACCGTACAGCCATTCGATGGAGGAGGGGCCGCTGATGACGATCCGTCCGTCCCGCGCGCTCACTTCAAAAGCGGGAAGGTTCGGGTCCAGCTTGAATTCGGGTTCTGCCGGAGGCCCGGCGCCGCAGCTTTTTTCCCATAATGCCAGGAATTCGTGATGAGCCAGGCGGTGGGTGTGGTCCGAGAAATTCATAAAGTCTCCATATTTCCACGGCATGTTTTTCATGATTTCACGCCGTGTCCAAATTTTTCAATAACAAATCAAAGAACAGCGGTACGTCGCACGGATGCCCCGCATCCTGACTGAAACGTAATTTATACGCGGCGGCGCAGATTTGCAACCCGTATTGCAAAATTCGAAAAATATTTACCGGTATCGCCATTTGTAAATATGAAATCCGGCAATATAGTAAAGCCAGGGTATGATTCCGGAGAGTTCCTGTATTCCTGAGCGGTCATCAAGGTGGCGGAGCGATGTTTCGGGTGATTTCCGGGTGACTTTTGTAACTTCACGGAGATTCTGACCAATGGCGATAAAAAACAAACTGAAATTGATTATCCGTATTCTATTGCTGATTCTTCTGGCGGCGGGGATCGGGCTCTTTATCCTTTTTTCCGTACGGAGCTGCCGCAAGGTTGAACGCTTCCGGGACGCGCTGGCGGCTTTCGATTCGGGCGATTACGGATTGGCCCGTAAGCTGCTGTTAGATACGTTGATCGAAGACCGCAACAATGAACTCGCGTACGTCAAACTGGCCGAAATTTACCATCGCGACGGCAACTGGCCGGCGGAAGTCGAATGCTGGAGCCGCGCCATCGCTTTGAATCCCCAGAATAAAGCCTATCCGGAAAAGCTCTGGGAGGCCCTGTTGCTGAGCAACGATTACCGGCGGATTTACTCCGAATTCGGCATGAAATACCGTACCGCCGGGCAGCTCCCGGACAAAGAACTCGAAATCTACGTGTTCAGCGCCCTCCGGACCAACAATTCCAGGGAGGCCGAAAAAGCCTGGAAGGAAGCCACCGCCCAAAACCCCGGCCTGCGGCTTCAACCGATGGGCCAGCTCATTTCGCTGATGCTGAACCTTGACAAACAGACCCCGGACGAAATCCGTGCCGGCCTGGAGAAACTGTCGGAATCCGAGAACCCGATCGTGGCGTTCGACGCTCTGCGCATGCTGGCCATCTATTACCGGTTCAACAACGGTACGGACCGCCAGCTCGAAGACGTTTTACTGAAGGGCGCCAAGCTCAACCGCTTCATCGGCGAGCCCGCCCTTGGCGAATATTACACCGGCAAGTACCGCTTTGACGACGCCATCAGCACCTACGAGAATTATCTGAAAGACCACAGCATCATCCGTTATGCGCTGGCGCTGGCCGACCTTTATGTCTACAAAAATGAAAAAGCGAAACTGACCGAACTTGCCTCCAAATTCCATTCCGGCAACAAAGTCGTCCTGATGGCCGGTTATTACATGGACGCCCTGCTCGCGTTCATGGACGGCAATACCGAAAAACTGGTCAGAATCTGGAACAGCAACGATGATATTTCGCGCTCGCCGCTCGCCGCCCTGATCGCCCTGCAGGTGAATATCCTGCGCGACAACCCGGACGGCGTCGCCGCCATCGCGCCGGTATTTCTCCAGACCCGTCCGTTCCTGGACTTCAATGCCCGGGCCGTTGACATGCTTTACCGCTACTGCCAGAAATTGATTTCCCAAAACAAATTGAGCGCCGCCACCCGCCTGGCCCAACTGATTTACGATCCGGCGCGGCCGGATATTTTTCTGACCCGCGTCATCTTGCAGGACCGCCTGACCCGGAACTCCCTGGACGAAAAGGCGTTGAATACCGCCCTGAAGGAATTTCCGCAGGACCCGTTCCTGCTTCAGCTTGCCGCCGAGTTTCATTACGGCAAAAACCAGATGCAGGAATCCCTGAAACACGCCGCCCGGTTCCGCGAAGTTTACAAAGAAGATTCGCCGGGCGTTGACCTGATCGAAGCGCTGGCGCTGGAACAGACCGGCCAGCTTGACGCCGCCTTTGCCGGGCTCGGTAAATTGCTTCAGAAATACCCGGACAATATCGGGCTCAACAACCTGTTTCTGGAATTCTGCCGCAAACATCAGCACCGGCAGGCGCTGGAACTGATGTACCAGACGCTCTCCGCCCGCAAGGAGCCGGCTGTCCGTGAATTCCTGCCCTATATCGCCGCCGAAATCAACCTGCTGGACGGCAAAAAAGACGAAGCGCTCAAACTGCTGGCGGAGGCCGATTCCAACCATGAACAACTGCTCCTTCGCGGCGCGTATCTGCTCGGCGAAAACGACCGTTTCAAACCGGCTGTCCGCTATTATGAAAAACTGGCGGAGCTCTCCCCCTCCCTGCGTTCACTGACGCTGATCAACCTGTCCGAAATCTACAAAGCCCAGAATGAGCAGGAAAAGGCGCTCCGGTGCGCGTTCGACGCCTGGCGGCTGGACCCCGACAACGGCAACGTGAAATTCTGTTACGCCTCGCGGTTGTCGGAAAACAAAGACTATGCGCAATTGGTCCAAGTCCTGAAACTGCCCCGTTTCAAGTCCAAAGACGTGGACGAACGCTTCCTTCCCCTCTGGCAGCCGGCCATGAATGAGGTCATCAAAGCGCAATTCGACGAGAAACGTTACGAACAGGTCCTGGAAAGCTGCCGCCACTTACAGGCTTACTTCCCGAATTCGCCGACGGCGCGCACGTATATTGAAAAAGTAACCGCCCTGCAAGAGAAAAAATAAATGTCCGGTTTTCTTAAAACATTGCAGATGCAGATGGTTGCGTTCGGGCAACTGAGCCTGATCATGGGGGCCGCCCTGATTTACGCCGCCGTCTGCATCGTACAGGAAATCCGCAACGAACCGGCGGGGGCGTTTTCCATGCTGGCGCTGGGGATTCTCCTGACCGTCGGGGCCTTCGGCAAAATTACCCGGCGGCAGGTCGAACAGCGGCGTTATGACCGGATTGCGGCGTGGGCTCTGTTGATTCTGGGGATCATCCTGCTGTTGGTTCCCGGGTTTATGCAGATGTCGATGGGGCTGAATCTGGTGCTGGTGCTGTTTTTTGCCGCGGCGATCTGCTGGTTCTGCGGATTGCGGAATATGGGGTGGATGTTCGCGGCGGTATTGGTTTTTGTGTTCGTGATTCCGCTGCGGGAGCAACTGTTGCTTTTCATCAGTTACCCGCTGCGCCTGAGTTCAACGGCGATTTCGGTGGAAATGCTGTGTCTTCTCGGTGCTGATGTTTCCAGCTACCTGACCACGATCCGGATCGGCGGACAGGAAATCGCCATCACCGACGCCTGCAGCGGCGTCCAGCAGCTCGAAGCCATGGTGCTGGTCGCCTATCTGCTGGTCCATGCGTGGCGCCGGACGGCGGCATGGAAAATCGTGCATTATCTGTTTCTGCTGCCCGCGATTATTTTTTCGAATGCGGTGCGGATCATCCTGATTGTCCTGCTGTACGATGTCGTCGGGGAAGCCGTCCTGGTCGGCAAATGGCATATCGGGCTCGGTTATTTCCAGTTGGTCCTGGCGCTGGCGCTGATCTACTGGACCGGTTTCTTCCTGCCGGAGAAAAAACAGGAAAAACAACACTGACCGGGGGGAATGATCATGCTGATTCTGAAAAGCATTCTGGCGCTGTTCGCCGGTATCCCGTTCCTGCTGAACCTGCCCTACATGGCCGCCTCCTGGCGCTATTCGCCGCTGGACGGCTGGGATTGGGTGCTGCTGCTGGTGTTCCTGGTCAACGGCGGATTCCAGATTCCGAAGGTATTTGCGCTGAACAAGGGCAAGTTCGACCGGATCGCCCTGATTCCGATCGGCCTGTTCGCCGCGCTGATCCTGCTGTGCAAATTTTATTACAGCATCAATACTCTGGTACTGCTCGGGGCCGTGGCGCTCTGGTGGAGCGCGTTCTGGTTCCTGTTCGGCTGGCGCAGCGCCTATTGCATGATCGGGTCATTCGCAATCCTGATGCTCGGCTGTACGAGCACCACCTACTGGATCAGCTATGTGCTGATGATTCAGGGGCCGGTCGCGCTGGCGGTCAAATTCGCGGCAGCCGGAATTCTGGTGGTGCTGGACTTGTTCAACCGGCGTTTTCAGGTCAGCCGCGGCACCCTGTGCTTTACGCTCGTCCTGGCCGGAGGCGCGGTGGCACTGCTCCAATCGGAGGATATGAATATCCGTTCGCGGCCGTTCCTGCCGGATTTTTCCACCCTTTCTTTTCAGGATTACCTGGGGCGCGAACAGGAGGTGGATGCCGAGACCCGGCGTTTCTTCGCCCACAGCACGGTGGCGCAGTATTCGTTTGCGGACAACCGTACCTCGTTCGGCGTGCTGGTGGTGGAATGCGGGGATGATATCCATGAAATCCACCCGGCCAGCCACTGCCTCCGGACGACTGGAGCGAAAATCATTTCCGAATACCCGGCGGAGTACCATATCCACGGTGTCGCGATTATCGTCAGCGAGATCGTGGCTGCTGACAGAGGGGCGCATATCCTGGTTGCGGTCTGGTACAGCAACGAAGATTTTTCCACCAGCAACTTCATCGGATTCCGCCGCGCCTGGCGGCCGGACAAACACTGGATGACCTATCAGGTCTCCACGCCGGTCATCAACGGCAACCTGCAGGCCGCGCGGGAAGCGCTGGCGGGCTTCCTGAATGCCATTCCATCGACCTTGAATCCGGTTCAAAAACCTGCTGATTAAGGGGGCGGCGGGATTGTAAAGAGCGGGTTTCCGTATTATATTAACGTTGTGTACAAGTTTTTAAACGACAAAAGCCGGGATGTGAAGCATCCGTACCGCATTCGATACGTGCCGCGTCAGAGGACTTGCTAAATGTGTATGCGATGTAAATAACCTGACAGCAACAAGGATCGCCGAAGGCTATGATGAAAAAATTAAAGATATTTCTTTTTTCGGATGCTCTCGGATACGAACTGGCTCAACGTTATCGTTTTATGCAGGATGAACTGCCGGTCCGCCTGCCGGTCCGTACCCAGCTCGGTTACTCTTCTACGGCGGTCCCGACGATTTTGAGCGGGGAGCCGCCGACGGTTCACGGGCATTTCAGCTTCTTCTGCCGGACCGGTGTGACGCCGTTCCGTTTTTTCAAATACCTGCACCCTTTTTTACGCCCGCGGTTTGTTTTCGACAACCACCGGGTGCGCCATAAACTCAGCCGCCTGATCGCGAAGTGGAAAAAATACACCGGTTATTTCAATCTCTACCGGGTCCCCTACGACCGCCTGCCGTATTTCGATTACTGCGAGAAAAAAGATATTTACGCGCCCGGCGCTTTGGCTCCCGCCCCGAATATCCGTGACATGCTGGGGGCGTCCGGCGTCCGTTACCATATCTCCGACTGGCGGCGCGGCGACGACGAAAATATCCGGAAGGCGCTCGCTTCCATCGCCCGCAAAGAATATGAATTTTATTTTATCTATACCGGACAGCTTGACGGCATACTGCATTTCCATGTGCACGAACCGGAAGTGGTAGAGGAGGCGTTCGCCGCGCTTGCAAAGCAGGTCGGCAAGCTTCTGGAAACCGCGCACCAGCACGCCGAAGACGTGGCATTTTACCTGATGTCCGACCACGGCATGACCCCGCGAACCGGCGTGGCGGACCTGAGGCCCGTGCTGGAGGGAGCGCCGTTCCGTTTCGGGCGGGATTTCCTGGCCTGTTATGATTCCACCATGCTGCGGTTGTGGGTGTTGAACCCGGAAGCGCGGACGCCGCTGATGGAGCGGGTCGCCGGCGCGCCGGGCCATTGGCTCAGCGAAGACGAAAAGAAAGCGTTTAATATCGATTTTTCCGACAACAGCTATGGCGATGAAATCTTTCTGCTCGATCCCGGCGTCCAGCTGGCGCCGTCGGATATGGGGGCGAAAGCGATTCCCGGAATGCACGGTTATTCGCCGGATGACCCGGATTCGACCGCCGCGCTGCTGGCCGAGCGCCCTCCGCCGTTCGACCCGGTGACCATCGCGGACTTTTTCCGCCTGATGCGCCGCGAGGCCGAAGACCTGAGGGGCCCGGGCGCATGAAAATCAGTGTGATCATCCGTTCCCGCAACGACGAAAACATCATCCGCCAAACCCTGGCCGCTCTTTGTTCGCAGGACATCGGGGCGGAGCTCGAATTCCTCAGCTTTGACGATGGTTCCGCCGACGCCACCCCCTCGATTATCCGCGAATTTCCGCAGGTGCGGATGATTCCCTATGACGGACGCCCCTACAATCCGGCGAATACCCTGAACCGCGCCGTGGCGGAAGCCTCCGGCGAATGGATCGTTTTTAACAACTCCGACGCGGTGCCGCTGAGCCGGGACTGTCTCGAAAAACTGACCGCGCCGCTGGCCGATCCCGCCGTCGGCGCCGTTTACGGCAACCAGTTGCCGCGTCCCGACGCATTCGTTCTGGTCCGCAAGGACCACCGGCGCGCGTTTGGAGACGGCTCGGTGGCGGCGTCCTGGAACCATATGTTCTCGATGGTATTGTCGGCATGCCGGCGGGAAACGGCGCTCCGGTTTCCGTTCGATCCGGCATTTCAGTATTCGGAGGACATCGACTGGTCGCTCCGGCTCAAGGGCGCGGGGCTGAAAATCGTTTACGCGCCGGACGCCCGGGTGGAGCATTCGCACAACTACACCGGCGCGCAACTGAAAAAACGCTTTTACAACGAGGGCCGCGCCAACGGCATGCTGTACCGCCGCCGTCCGTCATGGTTGCGGCTTCTGGCGGCGACAGGGCTGGAAATCCTGCGGGATGCGTGGTTCATTCTGCGGGCCGGGGAGCCGGGCGCCCTGTTGAAAGGACTGCGCTACCGTTATCTGCAGCGGATGTCGGCCTACCGTGGAGAACGTGATTATTGCAGGGAGAATGGAATCGCATGAGAACAGCACAGGTCATCCGCCGTTTCACCGCCCGCGAATGGGGCGGCACGGAAAACGTCGTTTCAAACATTTCCCGGATTCTCAACCAGACCGGCAACCCGGCTGAAATCCTGGCGACGAAAGCGTTGGACTCCACTGAAACGGAGGAATTCAACGGCTGTCCGGTCCGGCGTTTCGACTACCGCTATCCGTATTTTCCGATGTCGCCCGCCAAAAAGAGAATCCTTGACAAAAAAGGCGGCAACCCCTGGTCGCCGGGTCTGGAACAATATTTGTCCGCCAATCAATTCGACCTGATTCACTGTCACAACCTCGGACGGCTTGCCGAGCTGTCCGCCCGTTGTGCCGAAAAAGCCGGTATCCCGCTGGTGCTCTCGCTTCACGGCGGCTGCTTCGACGTCCCCGGGCAGGAGCTGGAGGAACTGACGCGGCCATTGCGGCACACTTTCCCCTATGGCGGGCTCGTCGAGCGCCTGACCGGCATGAAGCGCGATGCCCTGCAGGCGGCTTCGGGCATCATCTGTGTGGGCGAAAATGAACTGGACGAGCTGACGCAGCGTTTCCCCGGCAAAAAAATCTGCTTTCTGCCGAACGGCGTCACTCCGGAGAAATTTGCCCGCCCCTCCGCTTTCGACTGGCGGCGCGAGCTGAACCTTTCCGCCTCCACCCGGCTGCTGTTGAATATTTCGCGCATTGATTACCAGAAAAACCAGATGCTCCTTGTCCGGCTCGCCGCCCGGTTGAAACAGCGCGGCGACGACATCCATGTGCTGATGATCGGCCCTCCGACCTCCAGTTGGTATTATGAACAACTGCGCCGGGAAATCCGGGCGGGAGGATTGGAACAGGTGATTACCATTATCCCGGGAATGCCGCCCGACGATGAACGGCTGGTCGCGGCATACGCGCAGGCGGACCGCTTCATCCTGCCGTCGCAGCACGAACCGTTCGGCATCGTGGTGCTGGAAGCGTGGAGCGCGGGGGCGCCGGTCATCGCCTCCAATGTCGGCGGACTGGGGCGGCTGGTCGAAGACGGCGTCAACGGAGTCAAATTCGCCGGCGGCAGTCTGGACGCCTTGCTGGCGGCCTACGACCGTTCGCCGGAGCGCGGGAGCGCGATATGCGCCGGCGCCTTGCGCGAGGTCGAGCTCAAATATGATTGGAAGATCATTGCGGGCAAATTTCATGATTTTTATTCGGAGGTCATTCATGGCTGAAATCTTGTTTGTCGGCGAATACTGCGGCTTTGTCGGCGGCGTGGAGCGTTACATGGCGCGCAGCGCTTATTTGTTGTCGCGCCACGGGCATCGCGTCCGGGCGCTTACGTTCAGGGAGACGGCTGATTCCCAGCTTTTCAGTTCGTCGTTCAAGCAGATGTTCACGTTTTCAAGGTTATTGCGGGAGCGTCCGCAGTTCGACCTGGTGGTCGTGCACAAGATTCCTTCGGCGTATTATCTTCAGAAGCTCAAGGAACTGTACCGGGTGGTGATTTTCGTCCATGACCATGAGTATTATTGCCCGCGCAAATCGTATTATCTCCCTTTTTCCCGACGGAATTGCAGCCGTTCCTACTCCTATCCGGTCTGTTCGCTGTGCGCTTCGCTCAAGCGCCCCCGCAGTCTGAAGGGGCCCCCTTTCGACCTCGGCATACCGTTCATGCGCCTGTGGGAAGAAGTGAAAAAAAGCGAGCGCTTCATCGTCATCTCCTCTTTCATGCGCAGCGTACTGATCCGCCAGGGCGTGCCGGAAACCGCCATCAGCCTGATTTCCCCTGCGATCGGGCATTACCGGAGCCCCGTCGAGTTGAGCAACGGCCGGGAACCCCGTCTGCTGGTGCTGGGGCAGTTGATCAAAGGCAAAGGTGTTGACCAGTTGCTGGACGCGCTTCCGTTGACCCGGAGCAAATTCAGCCTTGACATCCTCGGCACCGGCAACGCCGAATCCGGGCTGAAACGGCAGGCCGCCAAATTCGGCGACCGGGTACAGTTCCACAACTGGACGTCCAAACCCGAAAAATATCTGCTCCGGGCGCAGGCGGTGGTGCTGCCGTGGCGCTGGCAGGAGCCGTTCGGCCTGGTCGGGCCGGAAGCGCTGGCGCACGATTCGCCGTTGATCGGTTTCGACGTCGGCGGCGTCCGGGAATACCTGATCGACGGCGAAACCGGGCTGCTGGTCCCGCCCGGCGACATTCCGGGCCTGGCGCGCGCCATTGACCAACTGTTGGACAACCCTGCCGAAGCGCGGCGGATGGCCGAAAACGGGCGCAAGCTGGTGGAGGAACGCTTTTCCAAAGAAAAATTCATCGCCGGCTGGAATGCTTTTATCAGGGAGGCTACGCAGTGAAGCGTTCTTTGATCATCATTTTCCGCACAGTTTGCCGTTTGGGGATGCCGGGAGGTGCGCAGTGAGGATTTTAATTTCCTGCATTCCATTTGACCGTGGCAAGTCCGGGATTTCCGTCTACATTCGGAGCATCATCGCGGCTTTGGCGGAAGAAGGGCACGAGCTGACGTTGCTGATCGAGCCGGGTGACGCCGTTTTTTTTCCGGGTTTCCAGCTCATTGAAATGCCCCGTTGGACTCGGCAAGCCCCGATTTCGTTTGTCTGGCATTTGCTGGCGGTGCCTGTTTTGATTTGGCGCAGGCGGCGTTATGATTTCTGTATCATAGCGGCGGCAAACCGGCGCGCGTTTGCGTTTTATCCGCTTTTTACCGTGGCGGTGGTGCATGATCTCGCGCAGTATCATGTGGCGGGCAAATACGATCGATTTCGGATGTTTTATTTGAAACGGGTGTTGCCGATTTTTGTCCGGCGGGCCCCGGCGGTGCTGGCGATCAGCGATTCGACCGCGCATGACCTGAAAAACCACTGGCGCGTCCCGGAGAAAAAAATCAGAATGGTATACAATGGGCTGTCGATCCCGGCGGAAAACAACCCGAATCATGATTGGATAACCCGAAATAGGCTGGATGGAACGCCTTATATCCTTTATATTTCGCGAATTGAATCCCCCGGCAAGAATCATTTGAACCTGATCCGTGCTTTTGAATTGCTGTCGGAAAACCTTGCCTCGCGTGTCCGGTTGGTTTGCGCCGGAGCCGATTGGCACGGCGCGGCGGATGTGCACACGGCTGCATCGCGTTCTCCCCGTGCCGAGCGTATTTTATTCCCCGGCTATCTGGCGGCGGGCGATCTGGCAGACGCCTACCGGCACGCCGAATGTTATGTGTTTCCGTCCTTTTTCGAGGGATTCGGACTGTCTTTGATCGAGGCGATGCACCACGGCGTCCCGTGCTGCTGCTCCCACAACTCTTCGCTTGGCGAAATCGGCAAAGGCGCCGCGTTGCTGTTCGACCCCGAAAGCCCGGAAGAGATAGCCGCCGCGTTGACCGAAATTCTCAGCTCCGAAGAAACCCGCCACCGCCTGGCCGTAGCGGGCAAAGAACGGGCGAAACAATTCAACTGGGGTCGCCATGCCCGGGCAATCGTCGATTGGTATCGCGAAGACACCGCCCGGAACGCCAATACGGTCCTGCTCGGAATTCCTGTAAAAAGGGCTCGCACCAAGGATATGCTGGATCTGGTCATTGCCCAGGGCAAAGACCGCGCCCGGAGCGGGTGCCGTATTTTGGTTACGTTGAATGTCGATTTCATCGTAAATGCAATCGGGACCTGGTTTCACCGCGCGGTTCCCGGATTGCTGCCCGTCCTGCGCGATGCCGATTTCTGCTGTGCCGACGGAATGCCGCTGGTGCTGCTCTCGCGGCTGCTGGGCTGTCCGCTGCCGGAACGGATTGCCGGCGCGGATTTGGTGCCGATGCTGGCGGAGCGCGCTGCCAAGGAGGGGCAGTCGATTTACCTGCTTGGCGGTTCTCCGGAGAATACCCTTCGGACAAAGGAGATTTTGGAAGAACGCAATCCTTCTTTGCGGATCGCCGGGCTGGACACGTCATTTGTTTCGCTTGCCGATTCGGAAGAAAGTCGCCGTACGGATCAGGCGATTTGTGACCGGATCAATGCCGTTCGCCCCGATCTTCTGCTGGTCGCTTTCGGCAATCCGAAACAGGAATTATGGCTGGCGAAAAACGTGTCCAGGCTGGATGCCGGGGTCGCGATTGGAATCGGCGGTTCGTTCAATTTTCTGGCGGGAGCGGTTCGCCGGGCTCCGCGTTGGATGCAGCGTTTGGGGTTGGAGTGGATTTACCGGGTGGCCCAGGAGCCGTCCCGCCTTTGGAAGCGTTATGCGCTTGGGCTGTTGAAGTTCGGTTGGTTGGGCGGTTGGGAAATCCTGGCGGCTGGTTTGTGCGCGTTGTTGCTGAATCGCCGTTCTTTGTCGTTCCAATACGAGAACGGGGGGCATGAGGTGATTGTTGATTGCACCGGAGTTTTCCGGCTCGGCAACCCGGAGCGGTTGATTATGTTGGCCGCGATCCGGGAGGCGGGGCGAAACGCCTGTCCGCTTCGCAGAAAAGGCGGTGGAATATTGCTGCGCTTCCAATTATGGGCGCATCGGCTTTATTTTTGAAACAAGAATTGAAATTTGTGCAAATAATACGATTGTAATAGCCGGCAGCGAGCATGGCGCCACCTGCATCGGGCGAAAAAATTGAAAGGGAAAATTTAAGGTCGATGAAAAACCTGTTGTTGAAAAATACCGCTACCAACTACCTGACCATGATCGTCCGGTCGCTGCAGGGTATCCTGGTCACGCGCTGGATGATTGCCTATCTGGGGACGGACAATTACGGTTTGTGGGCGCTGCTCTGGGCCTTTTTCGCCTATGCGCTGCTGTTGGATTTCGGTTTCGGGCTGACGGCCATGAAATATACGTCGTCCGGGCTCTACCGGCAGGATATCCGGAAGTACAACTCCATTATTTCGGCTGTATTTTCATTTCACGCGCTGGGCGGGTTGCTTATCGCGTCTGGGGGGCTGCTGGATTTCGCATCGGGCAGGATTCCGCGCGCGCCGAAATGGATGTTGACGCTGAAAATCGAATGGATTTACCGCCTTTACAATGAACCAATACGCCTGTTCCGGCGTTATATTATCGGCAACCCGCTGTTTCTGTGGCGGGTATTCCGCCGCGGGGCTCAATCGCTATACCAAGGAGACAGGAAACCATGAAAAACAATACGATCGTAAGTGCCAGCGACATGAATTACCGTTGGGGGGTGTGGCTCCTGGTCGCGTCGATTCGCAAGGCGAACATGGATGAACCGGTTCTGATCGGAACTTACAACTGGTCGAAGGAGTGGATTGAGGATATTCATAAATTCCCGAATGTGGAAACGGTGGATTTGCCGGCTATGGACCGGCGTTCCGTAACCTGCCAGAAACCGGAAATCATGCTGAGAGCCGACAATGAATTTGTCACCTGGGTGGATTGCGACGGCATATTTACCGGGAACTGCTCCGATCGTTTGAGCGGCATGGGAAACGAAATTTATATCCGCAGCCGGACGCCGTCGGAGGTGGTCGAGCTGTATCACCGGAAACGGGCCCCGAATGATGACCCGGAGGAAATACCGGTGGCAATTCTGGACATCTGGCGCCGCGACGTGGGCGAATTGAGCGAGCCGCGGCGCAAGCGCAGTTGCAGCGCGGGAATTATCTGCGTCCATAAGTCGCGCCTGGATTTCCTGGGGAAATGGCGGGCGCAGATGATGAAAATATTGCCGCCCGGGGTTGATGTCGTTGCCAAAGGAAACATCGGTTATTTCCAGACCGATGATTCCATCCTGAATTCGCTGCTGCTTTTCGCGGCGGACGCGCCGGAAATAACGACCGATTACCGGGCCGATGATTTGACCGGCCCGCATTATATTCACTTCGCATTCAATCCGAAGCCGTGGATTATGTGGAATCCGAGGGCCTTGCGGCATTATTCGCTGGCGCTCGACATTGTCGAATGGGCGGAATCCGCCGGCTACAGTCCAAGGGCTCCGCGGCCTTATACGTTGAACCGCGACAAAGAATGGCTGGCAAGGATGCTGGCTCCGTTTAGCCGTAATGTCAACCGTTTCAAGAAGCTGAAAAGGAAAGTTCTAGGCCGATGAAAAACCTGCTGCTGAAAAATACCGTTACCAACTACCTGACCGTGATCGTCCGGTCGCTGCAGGGTATCCTGGTCACGCGCTGGATGATTGCCTATCTGGGGACGGACAATTACGGTTTGTGGGCGCTGCTCTGGGCCTTTTTCGCCTATGCGCTGCTGTTGGATTTCGGTTTCGGGCTGACGGCCATGAAATATACGTCGTCCGGGCTCTACCGGCAGGATATCCGGAAGTACAACTCCATTATTTCGGCTGTATTTTCATTTCACGCGCTGGGCGGGTTGCTTATCGCGTCCGGGGGGGTGCTGGCGGCGATCTGGGCGGGGGAGCTGTTCAATATCAGTGATCCGCAAAGAATAGCCTATTGCCGCCTTTGCCTGCTGCTGTTCGCCGGCGGCGCGGCGGTGGCGTTTCCTTCCGGGGTTTTCCCGGAGATTCTGATCGGGTTGCAAAAGCTGTACCTGCGCAATTATGTGACCTCCATCACCAAGCTGGTCGAACTCTGCGCCACATTTGTGATTCTGGTGCTGGGGGGGCAGGTGATTCCGTTGATTATCCTGTCGATCATCCTGTGGCTGGGGGCGAATTTGAGTATGGCGGCGCTGATTGTCCGCCAGATCAAAGGCTTCCGGCTTTACCTGAAAATCGATCCGAAAGACTTCCGGGAAATCTTTTCTTTCAGCGGTTTTATCTATCTGAACGCCGTTTCTACGCTGTTGATGGAGAAAAGCAGCTACATGGTAATCAGTATCCTGAGCGGTCTGCCGTCCGTGGGACTGTACCAAGCGGCCGGACGGCTGGGCGATTACTGCATGCTCGGCTGTTCGCAGTACCAGGAAAACGTGCGCCCGACCACCGCCTCGCTCTACGCCCACGGAGAGTTCGGGGCATTGAAGAAATTCATCCTCCAGTCTATGCGTTATAACTGCTATTTCGCCTTGTTTTTCATTCTCCCGGCATTCCTGTATGCGGAGGAGGCGCTGGCGGTGCTTTTCAAGATCAGCGATCCGGAAGTCATTTATTTCTCCCGGCTTTTCCTGATTCTGGCATTCGTCAAGGTGACCGGGCGGCAGGTCATGCACTCCTATCTGATCATGGTCAACAAGCATAAATTCGTCGGTCTTTCGGCCATTGGCGAAGCGCTGGTTTTTCTGGTGTTGAGCGTGATACTGTTCCGGCCGTTCGGCATTCAAGGCATTCTGTGGAGCGGCATCGGGTTGAGGCTGGGGGTTTCATTCCTGCTGCTGGCGCCGACGGCGCTGGGGGCGCTCCACCTGTCGCCGTTCAAATGGGGCTGGCAGGTATTGATCCTGCCGCTGCTGGCGGCCGCGCCGTGCGCATTGCTCGGGCTGGCGTTTCGTTATTATTTTGCGTCCGCGCTGGGGTCCTTTCTGACGGTGGCGCTGGGGGCGGCGCTGACTTCCGGCGTTTTTGCCGTTCTGGTGTTCTTCCTGCTGTTCAGCCGGTATGAACGCGAAAAAGCGTACCGCATGCTCCGCCCCGGCCCGAAAGAACCGTCCGGAGACAACGCTTCTCCTCCGCCCGCGATGCTGCGGGAGGAGACGCATACAGACCTCGATTTACTGTAAGCAGAGCATCTTTTGGAGTGGGAGTTGAATTTATCAGACTTTTTAGGGGAACGGCATTGAAATAATAACCCGGGAAATTATATTAAGCCCGATATTGATTCAGCCGGAACAGCAATGAGAAGAGTATGAACAGGATTCGAGTATTGGCCGTTGACGACGCCGTGGCAAACCTGATGATTCTGAAAGGCATCCTGAAAGGGAACGATTTCAAGGTCGTCACCTCCACCAACGCCCTGGATGCCCTGCAGTTGTTCAAGCAGGAATTTTTCGATGTCATCCTGCTGGACGTGATCATGCCGGGAATCGACGGTTTCGAACTGCGCAAGCTGATTCGGGAAGTCGATATCGAGCGCCCGATTATTTTCCTCACCTCGATGGTTGAGGACGGCAGCATGAAAATGCTCAACCAGATCGTCTGGGACAGCAATACGTTCTACCTCAACAAAGTCACCGACAAAGAAACCCTGATCCGCAAAATCAAGGAAGTCGTGGCCAATCACCGCATCCGCAACGTGGAACGGCAGCGCAGCAACAAACTGGAGGGCGAACTCAAGCTCGCCGGTGAGCTCCAGCGCATCCTGCTGCCCGAATGGTGCGAGATCGACGAACACATCATGGCGTCCTCGCTTTACAAACCGGCGTCGCATGTATCGGGCGATATTTTTGAAATCATCCGGATCAGCGACGCCAAATATCTGTTGTTCATCGGGGATATCGCCGGTCATGGCGTTTCGGCGGCGCTCTACATGGCGACGATCCAGGCCTGGCTGAAGGTCAGCCTGAAAAAACAGAACCCGTCGCCGCACGATTTGCTGAATCAGCTCAACCAGTTCTTCTGTAAGGAACTGCAAAGTTCGACCTATATGACCGCCCTGGTGGCGATTATCGATTTCGACATCAACCATATTTCGGTTCAGTCCGCCGGGCATCCGCCCGTGTTCATCGGCTCGGCTTCACAGAAAGTCGCCATGACCAGCGATTCCAGCCGCGGCGGCCTGCCGATCGGCTGGTTCAAGGAAACCGAATATCTGCCCTCCGACAACTTCGAATACGATTTTCCGGACGACGCCATCTTTATCTGTACGACCGACGGCGTGTTCGACATCGAAAACGAGCAGCAGGAAGTCTTGGCCGAAAGCGACTACCGGGAAATTACCGAAGCCCTGTTTGGCGACACCGACTGCCTGACCTTTCCCTACCGGCTGTGCGGAGTGTTGGAAAAGATGGGGTATTTCATCGCCCCGGACGACTATACCTTTGTGGCCGTTTCCAAGAACATCCGCAACCCGAACCGGAAACAGCACCTGATTCCCGCCAAACTGTCCGCCATCGCGGAAGTGGCCGAGGATTTCGCCTCCATGGGCGCCACCCCGGAGCAGGGAGTGGAAATCGACCTGCTGGTTCATGAATACCTGAACAATGTGATCATCCACGGCGGGAAACAGGCCGATAAGAAGCAGCGTATCATCTATATCAGCATCGAAAAAAACGACGACGTGCTGGAAATCCGGGGGCTGGAACAGGGCGCCCCGTGGAATATTCAGGAAGCGGCTGAAAACAGCGGCGGCGAACCCGGCAACAGTTATGCGACATCCGGGCGAGGGGCCCAGATATTACAGTCCATAACCGAATATATATCCTATAATTCATTTTGCGGTCTGAACGAAACCAGATTTGTACTGAGAAGAGGAGCAGAAGATCAGCATGAAAAAGGACATCATTGAACACTTAAAGGTCATTCTCGACTTGCGTGAAGAGGAATGTGGAGAGTACCTTGAAGCGTTCGCCCAGTCTTTCGACGAGTGTTGTTTACAACTCGAGCCGTTGCGACAGGGTGAACTGGACTACGGGCGACTACGTGTCGTCACTCACACCTTGATCGGATTTTCCGAAAACATGGGGGCGATGGATCTCCTGGCGTTGTCAAAATCATTGAACGCCGCCGCCAAAGAGCCCGACGAAGCCGCTTGCCGGCGCGATATCGAGCGCATTTTCGCGCTCCGCCGTGCCTACCAAGATGAAGCCTGAAGCCTTCTTTACCCGAACGCGAAACCAGACCGTTGAGGCCATGCTTGAGCAGGCCTTGAACGGTATCGCGGCGGATATTGCGGATGTTCCGGTTATTGCCGATGGCATCCGCGCCGTCGTCCTCGGCGGCGGCTACGGCCGCGGCGAGGGCGGCGCCACGCCCGACGGGAAACCGTACAACGATCTCGATTTTTTCGTCATCGGCAAGCCGCCGGGAAGCGCTGAATTTTTCCGGGAACTCTCCCGCAAATGGGGTGAGGTGCTCGGCATCGACGTCGATTTCCACCCGGCCGCCTCCCTCGGAGAGCTGTACGCAAACGCCGGGACCCTGATGATGCAGGAGTTGTTCGCCGGATACCGGGTGGTTTACGGCGATCCCGGCATTCTGGCCGACGCCCCCGTCCTGCCGTTTGCAAAACTGCCGTGGCGCGAAGGCGCCCGGCTGCTCCTCAACCGGGGAACCGGATTGCTGCTTGCCCGCCGCCGCCTGGAATCGGGGGGCGATCCGGAATTCGTCCGGCGCAACCTTCACAAAGCGGCCCTCGGCTGCGGCGACGCGCTGTTGATCGCCCGCCATGCCTACCGCCGTTGCGGCGTCGACCGCCTGGCTGCCATCCTGGATACCTGCCCCGGAACCGCCCTTGCCGCCGCTTACGAAAAAGCGCTTGACTACAAGTATACTCCCACCCCGGAAAATACCGTCACCGCGGAGCATTTATCCGTTGAATGGGATTTGCTGCGGTCGGTCTACTTCGAATCGTTCATGTTATTCGCCGGAGCCGTCTGCGGCCGGGGTTTTGCCGCGCCGCCGGAAGCCGCCCGCGGCCTTGCCGCCGCCGGAACCGAGTCCCCCGGCAATACGGTCAAAAACGCCCTGCTTTCGCTCCGTTTTCTGTACCGCGCGCCATCCATCCTCCTGCCGTTGGGCGAACACCCCCGGGTGAAACTCCCCGTCCTGCTGGTGAAATGTCTGGCCGGAGCCGGAAATGCTTCCGCAGAGGCGGCTTACCTGAAGCTGTGGGCTCGTTTCAACTGAATCAGGGCAGGAAAATATATCCGTTCAATTTGCGGATATCGCTTTGCGGCTTGAGGTTTTTCCATTCCGGCGGAGGGCGCCAGCCCGGCTGGAGCAGCGCGCCGTACGCCGCCGCCGCCGGAGCCATGGTTTCCGCCACCGTGAACTCGTTCTGATTGACGGCTTCCCCTTCCAGGCTGGCAAACCGCCGCCAGACCGGGATTGCCTGCTGGACAATCTGGAAGCATTCCTGGCGGGACGGTGTTTTGCCCCGGCTCAAAAAATCCGGCAGTAGCGTGATATTGCATCCCTTGTACTTGTGGTCGGGGCGCGCTTCCTTGAAATAACCGAATAATTTATCGGTTACTGAATAGTTGTTGGTTTCGCTGAAGGTGTACAGCGTCAGCCCCGGGATCGGGTCCGCCCATTTATCCCGCCAGGCGTACATGGGCAGGGAGAGCAGCCGGACGGGGTAGACTTTGCCCAGCCCGGTGGTCATGGTGCGCCCCATCGGATTGGTTCCCATCATCCAGTCGAAACAGAGCAGCGCGCTGTCCCGGTATACCGGGTTTCTGCTGATACGCCACGCCATGATCAGGGTGCTTCCTTTGCGCAGCGGAAGCGCATCGCCCCATGCAAGATATAGAAAATACGGATGACCGGGCGGCCAGTTGACATTGCGGTATGCCAGTTCTTCCTGCGCTTTCCGGAAAAAATTGGCTTTCTTCAGGATCATTCTCTCATAAGCGCGGCTGAGCAGGAAAAACGTTTCCGGTTCTTCAACCAGTTCGCTCAGGAAATAAGCGGCATTCCGCTCCTGGACAAACTGCAAAACCGCCTTGCTGTTCAGCGAATCGATGTATTTCAGGAGTTCCGCGTCGCGGTTATACAAATAAAGGTTGATGGCCGCTTTAAACACTCTTTCCTCCGGCAATTGCTCCGGTTCCCGGTAAAACAGCTTCTCTCCCTTGATGGTGAATGTCGTGGACACGGTATTGGCGGGGTCCATGGCATAATTCCAGGCCCGCGCGGCGGAGGCGTAAAACAGTTCCGCCAGGTCGTCCCGCCCGCATTTCCGATAGACGCGGGCGAGTTTGGCGGCGTAGGCGCAGTATTGAACCGTGCTTTCCCGGGTGGGGAGCGCCAGATAGTACGGCTGGGTGTCCGTGGTCGGATCGGGGTCCAGAGGATGGCTGGTCGCTTCCAGCCAGCAGCCGACGCCGCCCGCGGCGTTCTGCGCGCGCCGCCAGACATCCACGCCCCACGCGGCCTCGTCTACGATATCCGGGATTCCGTTTCCGGATTCCGGAAGGTCCAGCTGGTTGTCCGAAAAGTTTTCCGGGAACAGCAGATACACCGACAAAAGCGCGTCCACCACCTCAAAATGATACGGCCTGCGGTCGAAATCCCCGGCATCCCACCAGCCGCCGTACACATCCGGAAGTTTTTTATCGGTGGCGGTGGCGCGGACCACCTCGAAATGGCGGCGGACGTCGGTTGTTTCCCCTTTGGCGTTTTTGATCTGCCCGCTTTTGCCGCTGTAGTGGCGGTCATTCGGCATGAAGCCGCCCTGGTAGGAGTGGGGATGGTCCGTCGCCATGCTCCATTGCGTGTATTGCGGCTCCTTGGCGATGCCGGAACGCTGGTGGAACAATCCCCGCATCTGCACGTAAAACGCCCGCCCCAGCGCGTTTTCGCCGACGATGAACTCCCAGGAGCGTCCTACGCCGGGAATGTGGATGAAATACCGGCCCGGCAGGGAAAAATTCGAAAAATCCATCTGCATGACGACTTCGCCGTTCAACGGCATCTTCATTTCCCCGTAAGAAACGAACTGCTCCGGCATTCTGGGTTCGATTTTGCCGGTAAAGGCAATCCGGTTGTCATCGGCGGAGCGGATGTGAAATTCACGGCCTTCGAGTTCCGCGGCCTCCAGCGGACCGAGTTCCGCGCCGAGCCATTGCCCGAAATAAGCATATTTCCGTCCGGCATACGGCGCGTATCCCTCCTGGTTGACCTTGATGGAACGGCTGATGGTTTTCAGGTCGTCATAGGCGAGTTCGGCGGATTCGCCAAAGCCGCTGGCAACGGTAAGGACATCGCCGTTTTTCAACGGTTCCGCCAGCTTCATGTAGGCGAAAAAGACGAGGTCGGGGCTGCCGATCGCCTCCGTGCCCGGCTGCGTCAGGCGGGACAGCCGCTGGCAGCCGGCGGCGTTGACCCAGTAGCCGTGTTTCACCCGGGAGGCCTCGCGGCCGTTGACCGACAGGACGAAATGGGCGGGGTTTTGAAAGGCGTCCCGGAGTACCGGCAGGTATTCGGCCATCACGTCCGCCGCGGCAAAGTTGATGAAGAAACGATAGGACCACGATTTCAATTTCTGTTGCTGGACAAGCCGCTCCGCCAGGCTCAGGCGGGTTTTGTAGACCACGGAAACCTGTTCGTCAAAGAATTTCGAATAATGCCCCGCCACCGCCAGATAATCGGCGGTAAAAGGGAAAATGATCAGTTCTCCCCGCGGTGTAACGTGCGGCGCCGGGTCTCTCGGGGTATTCGCCACCGCCCCGGTCGCGCCTTGGAGTTGCAACGAACCAAACAGAACGCTCAAGAATAAGATTACGCCGGATATTTTCATCGTCAGGTCCTGTTTGTCATGTGGATTCATGAATATACAAATAGCATTTCCCGGAACCGCTGTCAATCCGATTTTTAAAATTAAATGGTTCCGTTCTGCGAACCGGATGCTTTTCATCCTGATTAAAAGAACTTCGCGGCGGCACGTTGCCGCACGCGGTCCAGCGCGCGGACAGCGCTGGTCGTCCGCAGGGCGAAATAAGAACTTCCGAATGATATTGAAAAAAATGGATGGAAGATTGGATTTTTTATAAATTCGGCGATATATTAACTCCAACAACCACAGGGAATAGATTTATGTCGGTTAAAAAACCTTTATTTTTCTTGTTGATTGGCGTGATGCTGGCAGGATCGGGCTGCTCTTACACGAACCGGGGTCCTAAAATGATCGCCCTGACCATATCGCCTTCGGATGCTTATGTGATTATCAACGGTACTGAATACCGCAATCCGTCGCCGCAGTTCGTCGAAGTAACAACCTCCCGCACGCTGTTGATCACCGCCTACAAACCGGGTTACCGGGAAAACAACTATGTCGTTGACAATCAGTTAAGCAGTGTTGGAACCATCGACGCGCTGGGGTCCATATTCCTGTTTCCGTTTTTCGGCCTGTTCTCCGAAGGGGCCTGGGAATTGAAAGAAACCAATATCAGGCTTGAACTTGAACCGCTTCCTGAAGTGGACACCGCCGTTTCTGTGAAGAATGCCGAGCCCGCCGTGGCAAAAAGTGAGCCTGTTGCCCAGCCGGAAACAGCCCCGGCGGCCGTTCCCGATAACGCAACGGCCAAACCGGCGGAGCCGCAACAGCCCGTTGTCCAACCGAAAAATGAAATCCAGCCTCCGGTCCTGAAAGTCCCGGAAATAACGCCCCCCGCCGACTCCGGGGCAAAAGCCGGAACGGATGGCGCAACACCCGCGGCCTGATGATCGATCAGCTCAAAAAATCCGTCAAAAGATTCATTCAGGGCAACTATTTGCCTTGTTACATCCTGAATCGTGATCCGTTGGTTGTGATAGCGTTCGACCGTGATTTCACTTCCCGGAAATCCGAATTCCTGAAAAATCTTGCCGGTCGCGGCAAGGTTTATCTTTTCCTTCAACTCGGCTGGCAGCATGAAACCGCCCGAATGGCGGAGCCGTTCGCCGCCGAACTCCTTTCCGTGATGGCGGAAATGCCGGAACTGTCGATCACCGTGCTTGCCAATTCCACGAACGAAGTCGAAATCCTGACCCGGCTCGGCGTTGCCGCCGTACTGTGCCAGCAAAACGCATTTTTGGACGAGCGGCGATACCCGATCCTGCGGCGCGAAAAAAAATACGATGCAATCTATATTGCCCGCATTTCACCCTTTAAGCGCCATCGGCTGGCGGAAAAGGTCGCTTCGCTCCGGTTGATCGGCAGTTATTATGAACAGGAGCGGCCGTATGTTGACGAAGTCTTCGCCGCCTTGAAGCATGCGTCTTACCGGAGGCAGGTTCGCGCGGCAGGCGTCCCGGCGGAAATCGCTCAGGCCAAATGCGGGCTTTGCCTTTCACGTGAGGAAGGGGCGATGTTCGTCAGCGCCGAATATCTGCTATGCGGTATTCCAATCGTCGAAACCGCCGCCCTCGGCGGGCGCAGAACCATTTATCCGCCGTTTGCCTACCGGGAGGTTCCGGAGGATCCGGACGCGGTAGCCGCCGCGGTGGCCGAATACGCGGATTCCAGGCCCGAACCGAAGGCCATTCGTGAAGCCGTCATTCGGAATATGGAGAAAGAACGGGATGTTTTCCGCTCCCTGTTAAACCGGATTCTGGAGAAACACGGCAAGCCGCCTTTCCGCGATCGCTTTCCCCATAAACTCGGGTTGCGTCTTACCCGGACGCCCTGGGCGAACTGGCGCCACGGATTGAAAGCCTGATCCGTCATTCACTCGTCATTTGTTCGTTTCAGCACGAAATCCGTCCGTCAACCGCCCGTCATAGGGGGAGGAGCCGTGCGTTCAGCGCTTCAGCCACCGGCCCAGTTTTCTGATCCATGCGCTTTTGCGCAGTGCCTCATGCAGCCTGCTGCTTTCGATTTTGACGGCCAGAATGTTCATCAGGGTTGTTCGGGAGCGCAATGAAAACCCGCGCTCTTTTGCCTGGCGGCAAATATCCGCATAATAAATATCCGTCGAGGCGTGGACCAATGCCTTGGCGGCATAATATTTTTCCATCCGGTAATATTTTTTCAGGTCAAAAGCCGACGCGAACTGATCAATGCAGCCAAGCACGTTCAGCATCAGCAGGGTAAAACCGCATTTTTCGCAAACCGAACAATTTTCCGCTAATTCGTCGTGCCGGTAGCAAATGTTCAGCCGATGCAGCGCCGGTTCGTAAACGGATAACGCATTCAGTTTTTCCATCCGGCTGAACTTGGTTTCGACCGCGCTGAACTGCAGGTTTTCCGTTGAAAAATAGGGCAGGAGCAATGGATCAAGCGTCGAGGTGTCTTTGTTCTCTCCCAGCAGTAAAGAGTCGAATTTCTCTTTATAATTGTAGCCTCCGGAGGACAGCAGGTAGCGGCGCAGCCCTTTCTGGAACAACAACCCCGCCCCGCAGGTCACAAATGAACAATTTTCAATATGCCCCGACGGCTGAAACCGATGAATGTTGGAATTCATCTTGATGAACGGCAGGCCGATTTCCCGCGGATAATCCGTCAGGTAATTATAACGGGATTCGAATTGCCCGTGAATCTGCGCGAGCTCCTTCGGATCGGCGGAAACGCCGTGAGAGCCGACATTGAAGAAAAATGCATGGGTGATTTTGCGTTCCTCGCTGACGGGATGGGCGAAATTGTTCAAAAACGTGAAAAATGAATCCACTCCACCGGAAAATCCTGTTCCTACCCCATGGCCGTTATAAATTGCCCGGCTGTAAGTCCTGTCCGCTGTCAAATTGATTTTCCGGTATTGAGCGTTGAACGCATTCAGGATCGGAATGATTTCCCGATTCAGGTTCAGCAGCAATTGCTCTGAAACCAGGCCGGAAATATGCAGGTCTTCACCATAAAACATCGCCACCTGCAGCATGCTGAGCATAAAGCTGTCGCATGTCTCGGTATCGGCGAGTTCCGCGTATTCGGGCGCGATTTCATAAAAACATTCATCCTGTCGATTCTGCCGCTTTTTCAAGTCGACTTCTTTTAAATGTGCGCAATTTTCCGGACGTTATCTCCAATTTTCATATGATAGCCGTCCTTCTATAAATTGTACGGATAAAAATCATGATCCCGGGCACGGAGTCGTGCGCATATGGCATGGCGGTAAATCCTTCACGCAATATTTTCCCCGATACCGTTTTCCACATGCGGTTTCAGCAGATGGATGGCTTGGGTCAGGCTGTTCAGCATTTCCTCGCGACGCTCCTGCGTCCGCTTACGGAAGTCGGGTGGCGGGGACAGATAGCGTTCCGTCATTTCCGATAACCCTTCAAAATCGATCCGGTCCGTCGTCCCGGCGCAGGGCAGGCCGTACTCGTCCAGGAAGAATGGGATTTTGCTGCCGCGGGTGATTCCGATGCACGGCACGAGGCGGTTCAACGCCAGAATCATCAGGTGCAGACGGCTGCTGATGACCAGGGAACACCGTCCGACCAGTTCCTGAACTTCCTCCGGTTCCGCAAAATTTGTCAGCAAGACATGCTCGGAGTGCTGTAGTTTTCCCGCCATATTTTTCATCAGGAAATAATCGGTCTTGAGATTCATCGGAATCATGACCGTCAGCAAATCCGGGTGTACCGTATGGAGCCGGTCCAGCCAGTCGCAGAATCTCTGCTGTTCGTAAATCGGATTTTGAGCCGAAATACAGACCGCCAGGCGTTTGTCGGCGGCTTGAAAACGCTTTGCGGCGGAATCGTTCCAGGGCAGGTTGCCGGACTCTATTCCGCCCTGAAGGAGCGCCGAGTCGGCCCCGGATATCGCGTCGGGAAAAGGCCCGCAGCGCCGCAATTCCTTCAATGAACGGGCGTCCCGGAGGACGACCAGGAGGCACCGTTCGAGAGTCCGCCCGATTTTCCGGCGCGCGGCGGCGCAGAGCCGTTCTTCCCAGCGCCGTTTCAGGTCGTAACGGAAAACCTTGCGGACCAGCTCGCATAAAAGCAGCTTTCGGCCGCGAATCTGGAAAAATGACGGGTTCAGGACATCATTCATCCCCACATTCCAGACCACGGTTTTCACCCCCTGCCGCTGCGCTTCCCGCAGCAGCGTGCATCCCATCCGCGGATAGTCCGAAAGCCCGGTGGCTCCCGCCCAGACAAATAAATCCACGCCCTTCAGGCCATGCCGAAGATCGGAAGCCGGGAATTCCTGTTCAAAGCCATACAGGGGCACGGTTTCCACCCCGAATTTCTGTTCGGCGCCCTTGCGGTCACCGGTGGAGACCACCAGTTCGACCGCCGGATTCAGGTCCCTGAAGATGGCAATGACGCTGGCCAGAATGGCTTCGTCACCGATATTGTCGCATCCGAACGGGACGCCCCCGAGCAAAACTTTCATGATTCTTTTCCTTGTGAATAGCCAGCGATCCGCTTCCGCTCCGTCCAGAGCACTCCGACCAGGGCAAAGATCAACATCAACTGATAAAAATTGGAATACTGTTTTAACGACCATTCGATCAATGATTGCGTATAGTTGGCGATAAGCCCGCCGGTACAGCCGATTGCCACCCCCACGCAGACGCTGTTGCGAAGGAATCTGCATAATCGGGCCGCCAGAATCAGATAATAGAAAAACCAGGCCAGCAGAGCCAGCAGCCCGAGCCAGCCGAATTCCGCAGCGACCAACAGGTAAATGGTTTCGACGATGCCGCCGGTCGGCTCTGTTTCCTCCGTGATTTTGGCTTCCGCCCACTGTTCGCGCGCGTAGTCCCGGAACGGCCCCGAATATTCGCTGAAATTATTGGCTCCGACTCCGAAAAAATAATTGTTGGCAATGCGTACCGCCGCCTTGTTGAGGTTGATCCGGGTGGATTTGGATGCCTCCGGCGCATATTGGAAGCGGTGAATGATCCGCGGCAGCGCGTAGGACGTCAGGCTGGCGATAACCATGATTCCGGTAATGGTCAGCAGGATTTTTTTGGGCGTCATCCGGCTGATCAGCACCGAGAGTATCCCCGTCAGCGCCAGCCCCCAGAAATATGCCGCCAGCCCTCCCCGTGAAAAGGAAAAGAGAATCAGCAGCGTGCTCGCCACCATCGCGCCGCAGAGTAATGCCGTCTGTTTGAAGTTCGTTTTTTCGTTGAGCAATATTCCGAGAAGCAGGGCGCCGAACAAGGAAATATAGAGCGTCAAAGAGTTCTGGTGCGGGAAGGTGCTCCGTACCTGATAATGTCCTCCAAGGTACTTCTGGTAAATCCCGTAGCAGACCAGTATTCCCACCGTGGCGCAGATGACATAAACCAGCGGCCAGAGCTCGCGGGTATTTTTCAGATAGTTGTAGGCCGCCAGGAAAAACAGGTACATCCAGGCCATTTTGGCGATTTCAAATCCCCAGGGCAAAATGTATATGGCGTTGACCCCGGAAAGCAGCGCAAAGAAAAAATAAATACCGTATAGCAATCCTCCGGGCGGGCAGAGGCTGACCCGGCATTTTGAATCTAAAATCATGCTGAAAAGCACGATTGCGGCCAATATGTCGGACATGGACAGTGGAAAACCGCGCGCGGTCCCTGTCCATTCGGGGATCGGGGCGATATGAATCAGCCAGCTCCAGCTGGTGAAATAAACCATCAGGGCAAAGCAGATGAAGCGGATCAACGGATTGCTCCTGGCCGCGAAAACCCCGCTTGGAATCACCCCCAGGAAGACCAGCAGGAATATGAATGTCTTCAGCCCGGCCTCCAAATGACGCCTCCCTAGTTTGCGTAATTGATGTAGCCGCTGGGATTGCCGAAAGGACCGGCCATCATGTTGATCGACTGCAGCGACGGCATGATCTTGCGCACAATGATGTTCCATTCGGAGATGCCGTCCGGCGGGATGTAGACGATATCGTTCGGCTGGAGCGGGAAGTCCATGGCTTTGCCTTCCAGAATCTTTTTGATGTCCACAATGTAAATCACCGGGTTCTTCAGCCCGCCGCGGATGATGTTGGCGTTGGCGCTGTGCGTTTCCCGCAGGCCGGCCCCGAAGGTCAGGGCCCCCGTCAGGGTCATTCCTTCCTTGAAGCCCACATAGGTCTGGCGGTTGACCTCGCCCAGCAGCGCCACCGTGCTGTTCATGACCGACGGGATATAGATGTAATCACCGTTCCGCAACGGAATGTTGTGCAGGGGGTCCCCCTCCACGATGGCTTTGCGGAAACTCACCGGCAGCAGTTTGCCGTTGCGGGAGACATAGGCGTTGTCAAGGTCCGCCATTTCGACCGAATCCCCTTGGAACAGTCCCTGTTCAAGTCCCTTGGCCAGGGCGACCGCCTCGATCAGGCGGGTCTGCCCGACCGAAATCGTGTAACAGCCCGGCTGGTTGACGCGGCCGGCGATGGTGAAGTTATAACCGTTGATCCAGTATGGGATCAGCGACACCAGCGGCGAGCGGATGTATTTGGAAAACCGTTCCACCAGCAGGGTTGTCGCATCGACCAGGGACATGCCGCCGATTTTAACCGGCCCGATCAGCGGCAGGGCCACGTATCCGTCCGGCGTCACCACCAGGCGCAGGGCCTCCAGCTCCGGCTGCTCGTATACCGAAAAATTGAACTGGTCCCCCGCCATGATCCGGTAGGGCGCCTGGTCCACTTCGTGCAATCTCCGCAGTTCCGCTTCGAGCTCATCCTCTTTGATCGGTTCGGGCGGCTTGACCGAGTAAACGGTGGGAATCGTAACCGGCCCGAACGGCGTATACGTACAGCCGCAGAGGAACGCGGCGACGGCAAGGATCGACAGGGGGATATATAATTTCATCATCATAGGGACCTGCGGTAAGAATTTATGGAAACATCAAAGAGCAACCCGAAAACGTTCTTGACGTCGGACAACCGGAACTGCCGGAGCATCCGGAATATTTTCAGCTTGGAGCTCTGCTCGTAACGCATGGGGATAATGGTCAGTTCGGCCGACTTGGTGATTTCCATGAACAGTTGCCGGTGCAGTTCGAAATCGAATAATTCCCAGAAAATGATATCGCAGCGCAATGCCGCCTGAAGTTTCTTAATGGAGCCCTTGCCCGGCGGAGAGATGAACGCCAGGTCGTCCAGCTTGAAGTACAGGCATTTGTTTCGGTCCGGCTTCGGGCATTCCTCGGACAATTGATACAGGTAGTCGTTGATCAGGTAGGGGGCCTGCTCTGCGGCCTCGTCTTCGGACACGCTCTTGATGATGACATAGCTCCAGTCGTTTCGGATGGCGATCGAATCATAGAGATCGGCAAACAGCCCCGGGCTGATTTCCCAGGCGGCGTATGGGGCGATCACCGCCATCGCCGGCATCTGCAGGTTTTTCTCCCGCAGGATATCGTCGACATGCGTCACCGCCAGTTGCAGAGCGCCGTAAAAATCGGCCCGGAATTTGTGTTCCAGAACCGGGATGATGGCGAGCGGCTGGACATGCAGCGCCTTGGTCATGTCGGTTTCGGAGCGGGTCGTCAGGTTGAACAGTTCCCGGCCCAGGACGATCAGCGTAGCCAGAAAAACCCCGAAGACAAACCCGATCATGGCAAATGCACCCAATTTACGCGGCAACGAGGAGCTTGCCGGGCGCGCCGGTTCCTGAATGGAGATATCCGAGAAAGAGCGCTCGAGGAAAAGCTCCAGTTCCTTGATGACGACGTCTTCTTTGACCAGAAAACTTTTCTTCTGCCGCAACTGTTCTTCCAGTACCCGCAGGTCCGGCCCCAGGCGGGCCAGGAGTTCGCGGCGGGTGCGGAGCTCGACGAGTTTTTCCGTGAAGTCCTTCAACTCGCTCTGGGCGGAGGCGATTTCCCCGTTCAGGTGAACCTGGTCGCGTTTCAACTGGGTATATTCGAAGTTGGGACCGGTGACCACCTTGGACGGTGTTTCGTCCACGCCCTCCCGGGCTTGATGTTCTTTTTCCAGCTTTTTGACCAGATTTTCCTGTTTCTGCACCCTGGGGTTGGCGTCGGTATAGCGTTCGCGCAGTTCGCTCAGGGTCTGCCGGGCTTCGACCAGGTGCTGGTCGTTTTTGGCGTTGCTTTCGCTGTAGGTGATGATGGTGGTGGGGGCCTCGGCCAGCCGGTTGTCAACCTCGGCCAGCCGTTCCTTGAGGGAAACGATGGAGGTGTTCGCCTGGGATATCCGGTCCTCGGTGAGCATGATCCGTTGATTGTTGTTCGCTTCTTCGCGTTCAATATCCTGCATGCCGTATTCGCTGTACATGCTTTTCAGCTGTTGCTGGGTTTCGGTGATTTCGTTCTGGGTACTTTTCTGGCCGCGGATCCGATTTTCATAGAACCGTTCAAAGTTACCCCGGATCAATTTTTTATAATCCTCGATGAAGACTTCTCCCATTGTGTTGGCGATCCGCGCCGACGTCTCCGGGTCTTCGGAAACTGCCGAGATGATGAAATAGTTGGAGTTTCGTTCGGTCAGGTCCACCGAGGTCATGCCGTAAAGGCTCCGGTAGGAATAGGGCAGGTTCAGCCGCAGGACCGTTTGCTCAAGCACCGAACGGCCGTGCATCATGTTCAGGATCACCTGGCGCTGGATGTTCGTGTAGCCGGACGGCAGGCCGCTGTTGCGGATGTCGCTGAGTTCCTGGCGGATCAGTCCGCAACTGCTGGAATAAACCTTCGGCGTCGTCAGGTAGCGGAACAGAAAAAACATCAGGCAGAATGCCGCGGGCAGCACCGCATAGAAAAGCCAGCTGCGCATGATGGCCAGCACCCAGTTCCGGATGTCGCGCTGGAAAAGATTCGTCAGCAGGATCAATTCGCTTTTGTCCTGATGGCGTCCGGTTTCCTCCGGCTTTTCGACAACCGGTTCCGAAGAACCTTTTTCACTCCATTGCATAATCACTCACTCAAGGCTTGTTTTCTGATGTCCGTTTTCAACAGATTCCGCATCAGGATTCCTTTTAAAATCCTGAAATTGCGCCAACAGGTCGCGTGATACATATAATATTGCTCGTCGATGGAACGCTGGTCCGGAATCCGGTCGTGCTCCAGATATTCCGAATAGGAAAAAATGCCGGGAGCATAGTCGGGAAACTGTTTCAGGATTTCGGCGTTTTCTTCGTTTGCCTCCAGGATATAGCTGCCGACCAGCCGCAGCGATTTGTTCAGTACCAGCGGCAACAGGTGGTAGCGGTCCAGGCTCAGTTTCAGGAAATAACGGCAGGCAAGGCTTTCCGGCGGAGCGATATAGAGCCGCAGGTTCAGTTTTTTCTTGCGTTGCTGGTCCATGAAACACTCGACTTCGATGGTCTTTATTTTCAGGAACGGGCGGATCACCGCAAAGGGAATCGCGTAAAAAACCAGCAGCAGAAACGCGACGACCCGTTGCATGACCGAACACTTCCAGACGCCGTTCTTGACCATTTCCGTAAGCAGCAGTTCATCGATGATGTCGATTTTGACCTCGTTGATCGGATCGACCAGGTAGTTGCGGTAACAGATTTTGTTGATGATTTCCAGGTTGCAGCCGACATAGGAATTGCCGAAAACGATGGAGTCGTGTATCAGCACGTCGTTGTCGATCAGGGAATGGTTGCCGATGATCACGCCGGGGCCGATCCGGCTTCGGTTGCCCAGTTGCACCAGGTTGCCCAGAATCACCGGGGAACTGATTTCCGCGTCCCGGGGAATCTGCACGTTGCGCCCGACGATCAGCGATTGGGAATCCCCGTAGCCCGGCAGGTTGTAATGGCTGCTGAGCTCATAGACCATCCGCATATTCCAGTTGAAATAATCTTTCAGCCCGGTAATACGGGATTCCCGGAGCACGAGGGGGCCGGGCTGAATGTCCTCCGCCTTGACGGGGATGGAATCCATCCGGTTGCGCCCGATGAACATATAACCGCCCAGGTGGTTCAGGCGCCCGAACAGGCTGTCGGCGTCTATGTTCAGGGGAGCCGGTTCGTTTTTGTTATATTCGATAAAATGGAATCCCTTGAAGAGGAAAACACCGCCGTCGCCGCAGAAGTTTTTGTTCTGGGCGATGATATCCCGGAAATTCGTTTTTCCCGAGACGTAAGAATACGAAATGTTGGCGCCGTACTGGGCGCCGTCGCCGATATATTCCCGGTAGGTCGGGTCGTCGATGTTGAAGATCAGGAGAATGTCGCGGATGCCGGATAAAATGCAGAATTCGATGGTGAATTCCAGCAACGGTTTATTGCCGATCGGCAGCATGTACGGCGAACTTCCCGGGAAAAAATGATGCACCCAGTTCAGTTCGTGTTCTTTGCAGTACAAAATCGCTTTCATGGTTTCAATAGGCCCCGCGTCCGGTCAGCACCGCCGGAATTGTTTTGATCAGGATCAGGATATCTTTCCAGAAACTGCCGCTTTTGATATATTCCTTGTCCAGCTGAACCTGTTTGGCGAACGGAATATCGCTCCGCCCCGAAATCTGCCACAGGCAGGTTATGCCGGGCGTGATCTGCAGGCGTTTGCGGTCGTCAAGGGTGTACTGGTCCACTTCGCGGGGAAGCGGGGGGCGCGGACCGACCAGGCTCATGTCTCCCAGCAGCACATTGATTAACTGCGGCAGTTCGTCGATGCTGTACTTGCGGATGAAACGTCCGCAGCGGGTGACCCGCGGGTCTTTTTTCATTTTGAAGATTACTCCGTCGGATGATTCATTGCTTGCGGTCAGCTCTTTGATGCGGGCGTCGGCGTTCACATACATGGAACGGAATTTGTAAAAATTGAAGTGCCTCCCGTTCAAGCCTACCCTGATCTGACGGTAAATCAGCGGCCCCGGCGAATCCAGCTTCAGCCAGATCGCGGTGATGATGAACACCGGCAAGAGCGCCAGCAGCAGCACTGCGCTTCCCGCCACGTCCAGAATGCGTTTGAAGATATAGGCGCTTTTTACGGTAAAGTTCCATATTTTGATTTTAAAGTTCGCATGAGACACTTCCATCCCGTGCTTGCGCCCCATCAGAAACTCGATAAGTTCAATATCCTCTTGCGAGGTCCGGGACTTTTTATCGATCTTTTTGGCCATTACAAAATCCTGAGTTCCGCCAGGGTTATTACTTTGCCGCTTTTATCGCTTCGTCCAGGTCATCGTAGATGTCGAAAATACGATATGCCTTGGTAATATCGAAGATCAGGCGCGACTTCTGGGTCAGCCGGGCCAGCTTGAGCACACCGTTAAACTCGGAGCAGCTTTTCAGGCAGAAGACGATGGCGCCCAGTCCGGTCGAATCCAGGTTTTCCATTTCCGCCAGGTCAAAAACGAAGTGCCGCTGAGAAGTGAATGTATCCAGGAATTTCGAGCGCAGCTCTTCCACATTTTCCGCAGACAGGCGACCTTTGATGGCAATAACGGAAACCCCGTCCTGATCATAGCAGTTCAATTCCATAATGCGATCACTCCTTCTGAATAAACTAAACGATACTTTAATTCGGCAAGAGGCCGGGTCTCTGTACTTTTAACTTAATAGTATACACCATTTTTGTAAAAATCCAAATGCTTAAGCAAGTTTTTCAGATTATATCGCCTGAAACATGCGGCAATATTGAAAACAACCCGATGAGTTCTCATCAAAAACCCGTGCGGAACCGCGTGCGGCGGGCTCCGTCACGCCTGTTTCCGGAGCATGACTTCGTCAATGGCTTTGCGCAGGTTTTCCACCGTAATCGGCTTCAGGATCATTCCGTCCACCAGATTGTTCGATTTCTGGATGACTTCGGTATCGGCGGTGACGGCGATTACCGGCAGGTGGCAGGTGGCGGGATTGTTCTTGATAATCTCGGTCAGGGCGGTTCCGCTCATGCCGGGCATCCAGAGATCGGTCAGGACGAGGTCGAACGCCGGATCTTTTTCGAGAATGACCAGAGCGTCCTTGCCGGAATTGGCGGCCACCGCCCGGATGTCGAGTTTCTGGAGCATGGCCTGCAGCAGTTTCAGGTTCATCAGGACGTCGTCCACGATCAAGGCCCGGAGGCCGCTTTCCGGTTTGCCCGGTTCCGGCTGCGGGATGAGCGGCAGGGTTTCGGTCGCGGCCTCGTCGTCAAACCGGATCTTGTACAGGCGGACGCTGAATACGCTTCCGTATCCGGCCTTCGAGTCCAGCATGATTTCGCCGCCCATCTGCGTGACCATGCGCTGGGTGATGGCGAGCCCGAGGCCGGACCCTTCGTAAACATGGTTCCCGCGGGTAAATCCTTCCTGGACAAAGGGGTCGAATATTTTTTTCGCGTTTTCCGGCAGGATGCCGATCCCGGTGTCGGATACATCGATCCGCAGTGTGCCGGCGGAGCCCCCTTCCTCATCCGGCTCGAAATTGCCGCGGACCGTAATGCCGCCGGACGCCGTGAATTTGACGGCATTGCCGACCAGGTTCAGGATCATCTGCCGCAGGCGCAGGTTATCGATATAGAGCGGGTAGTGGATTCCGGCGCAATCCACCTTCAGGAAGATATTTTTTTCCTGCGCCTTGAGCTTGAAGACGGATACGATTTCGCTGACCAGCAGCCCGACGTCCGTCCGCACGGCGCTCATGCTCATCTGCCCCGCCTCCAGGCGCGACAGGTCCAGCACGTCGTTGATCAGGTTCAACAGGGCGTTGCCGGCGAAGTTGATGGAGCGCAGGTACTCCAGCTGCTCGGCGTGCCCGACGTCGTCGTGCTGAAGCAGTTCGCTGAAGCCGATGACCGCATTGAGCGGAGTACGCAGTTCGTGGCTGACCGTGGCGAGGAAGAAACTCTTGGCGCGGTCGGCGGCCTGGGCCAGCTCCATGGCGCGTTGCAATTCCTGTTTCTGCCGGGTGATTTCAGTGATGTCCACCGCGGAAATCAGGAAATACGTCAATATTTCCTGACGGTCAAACAGCGGCACGACGGTAATCACCTGCTTCTGACCGTTGATATCCTGTTCGGTGGTGGTGACCCCGGTGGTATCCTTCGACGCGGACTTGAGCCACCACTGCGGCGGCTCCTTCTGCTTGTAAATGACTTCATAGTATTTCATGCCGACGATCCGGTCCAGCGGCATTCCGTATTCCCGGGCGGTACTCGGGTTGGCGGTCACGATGTTGTGGTCCAGGTCGATGATGGTCAACGGGATCGTGACGTTGTCCACGATCTGCCGCTGGAGCGAAACACTGTCCTCCAGCCGGTCCGCCTGCCGCCGCCGCTCGCAGGCGATCAGGAACAGGTTCACAGCGCTGTGAAGCGTGTGGATGTCGCCGCCGGAGAACGTTTTGGAGATGTTCACGAAATCGAGCCCGAGGAAGCCGGACAGGTTGTTGTCCGTCCAGATGCCGGAAATGATGAGGGACTTGATGTCCTGATTTTTGAGGATTGCCGCCTGTTCCTCGAAGCCGGGCGGCGGGGCGCTCATGTCGGTGATGATGATGTCGCTCTGGGACAGAAGCGTGTCGTGCCATTTTTCGTGGCCGGCCAGATCGTCGGACACGTCCGATTCCATAACGACTCCGCTGCGCGCCCATTCGTGTTTGCCGGAGAAGCTGATGTTGTTGTCGGCGTCGTACAGGAACACATAGGCGCGGTCGGCACCGGTATAGACGCCGATGGTACGGAGGAGCTCTTCGATCATCAGCGAAAAGTTGTTTTCGATGCTGATGCGGCTGAGCAGTTGGTTGATGATGCGTTCGCTCTCGACGTGGCTGTTCAGTGCGGCGATGGCGTTTTTCTGCTTTTGCTCCAGCTCGTATTGGCGCGAAATATCGATTCCCATGCTCAGCAGCAGCCGCGAACCGTCGGATTGGGTGATGACGTTTTTAACGGTTCGGACGATATATTCCTTGCCGGACGAATTATGAATGCGCACGGTCTCCAGATTGCTGTCGGCGTCAAGCACTTCCAGGTCGGTCAGCGAGGATTTGGTCGGGAACGTTCCTTTTCCGTGGTAAATATCGCGGTCGCAGAAGCCGATGATCCGGTCCTTGGGCAGCCCGAGCATTTCTTCGAATTTATTGTTGCAGACCAGATAGCGGAGTTCGTTGTCCATGTTTTTGACGAAAATGTATCCGGGCAGGTTGTTCATGATCGTTTCGAGCATGACCAGGTTGTCGCGGTAACGGAACTCGCTCTGCCGTGCGTAGGTGACGTCATGGATTACGCCGCAGTACTCCGTCAGGCTGTTGATTTCATTGGTGGATTTTTCCACGCGCATTTCGAAATAGCGCTTCTCGCCGCCCAAGTCCACGGAGTAGGACATGTTGACCACCAGCACTTCGTCGTTGAATACCTTGTTCCATTCGCGCTTGAACGCCGGGACGTCGGCGGGGACCAGCCAGTTTTCCGGGGAGATCATGGTGTCGTTTTCATATGGCCAGAGGTTTTCATCCTCAAGGGTATAGATGAGCTTGCCGGATTTGCTGCAGCGGAAATAGGTGAATTTGCCGATACGGGCGGCGTTGCGCATGAAGACCTCGTTGGCGCGGAGCCGGTCGAGCTTGTCGTATTCATCCGTCACGTCGCGGAACACCAGCACGCCGCCGTTGAGCTTGCCGTCCGAATCCCGGATCGGGGCGGCGCTGTCCGAAATATGATACCGGGTGCCGTCCCGGGCGATCAGGTCGGTGTGGTTGGCGGGGTTGACCACCGAACCGGTCAGCAGAGCTTTACGCAAAGCCGGCGGTACTTTGCTGTTGTCGATGTAACTGACGACGTTGTAGACGGCCTCGATGGGGAGCCCCTCCGCTTCTTCCTGCGTGTAGCCGGTCAGCTTGGAAGCCACGGGGTTGATCAGTGTGATGTTGCCTTCGTTGTCGGTGGTGATCAGGCCGTCGCTGATCGAGCGCAGGGCCAGCCGGAAGCGCTCCGCCAGCCGGAACGTTTCCAGATGCACCATGTGCAAATCGGTGATATCGCTGGAAATCCACATGACCGCCGGCATGCGGAACGGGTTCGATTGCGGCAGCGGCAGGAACTTGGCATGGCGGAGGCGGTCGTGCAGTTTGTAGTCGATCTCGATCTTCCGGCCGGTGGCGAACACCTGCTGGACCGCGTTGATGAACGATTGCCGGATTTCGCTGGGAAACTCATTCAAATCCCGGAACAGGTCCGTCATGTCCGCATCCTTCGGATAATCGGGGACGTAGGAATACAGCACTTCCAGGGATTGATTGACGACGAAAATCCGCATCGGCAGGTTTTCGATGATCATGTTGACCTTGTTCTGAACCGCCCCCTTGAAAAAAATACTCAGGCAGATGAACAGCAGCACGAACAATATGATGATGACAAAAAAGATCAGGTGAACAAGGTGTTGCTCCAGAAAACCGGGCGGGGCGTTGAGCATTTCCAGTTTGAGCGGGGGGCTGTTCTCCTGCAGGCGGACTTCGGGCGGGGCGGCGGCGGGGTTCACCCCCGCCTTTTCCAGTGCGGAATAGTCCAGGATGTAAAGCGGGTCCTCGGCCGGGACCGCCGTAATGGCGGCGGGGTTTTCGCCGTTCAACAGGCGTACGGCGAGCTGTCCGGCGGCCGCGCCCTGGCGGCTGCCGGAAATCATGATTCCGCCGTCGGCCCCCAACTTCAGGTAACACTCCATTTTGCCCAGGATCAACCCCCGGAAGCGCTCCCGGATCGCGGGGATTACGGTATAGCTGTTTTCCGCGTCGGCCTTTACGGAAGAGAGCCAGGAGGCGAACAGAATGACGGAGTCGGGCGGCAGCGCCTGGACCAGATCCAATAATTCCGCGGTGGAATAACTGCCGCCGCTGACGTACTGTATTTTGCTGATTCGTTCTTCCGGAATCCCGTTCCGGCGGAGCCTCTGGCGGAATTGCGGTTCTTCGGACCTGCCGGTGATGATGACCATCCGTTCCGCGCGGGGCGCAATGGTGGAGGCGAGGCGGATGCTGGCGGCCAGATTATCGGGGAGGACGACCCCGGCCAGGTTCAGGTTTCCCGGAATCAGCTCTTTCAGGTCGCCGGCATAGGAGGAGACGAGGAGCGGCACGCCGGGCGGGGCTTTCAGCCTGCCGTCCAGGAACAGGTCCGCGGCCGGGTTGTGGTTCAGCACGATCAGGTCGTAGGGGGTGGCGTTGATTTTAGCCTGGATGGCGTCGATGTCGAATTGGCGCGGCCGGCGGTCCGGCTGAAGATAGACGGCCAATTCATATTCTTCATAGCGGACCTTGACGCCCTGTTCTTTCAGGTAATTTTTGAATCCGCGGCGGAGGCTTTCGGTCCACAGGTCGGAGAAGGAATTGGTGTTGATGAAAAAAATTCGCCTGACTTGTGCGGGATCGGTTGAAATCTGTGCACGAAGCAACGGAGAAATACAAATTAACAGGGCCGCCAGCCCGATTAATTTCTTGAAACCTCCCATAAATACTCTCGCCTCAAATCTCTCCGGAAAACAGGAAAACCATTATTTCCGGTTTACTTTCTATACCCGATAAAATCACTGTGACTTGTTCAAATATACATCAATTCAAGGCGATTTGCAAGTATTATGGGCAATAAAGTATACATGGAAAATAAATAAATTGAATTTTCAGCGGAGTTTGAACGCGGGGCGTCCGTTTCTTTTTGTTCGGGAATGGCGCATGCCGCCGGGGGGCATTGATTTTGTTTTTGAAAAACTTGCACATGGCGTAAATTCCGATTTGCGAAATTCGAAAAAAATGCTATAGTAAGGCGTTTTTGGCAAGATTACCGGCGCGTAGGCCGCAAAAGAGAAAACTCCAGGGGAAAAATGATGAAAGATTTGAAGACGACGTACGGAAACATGGGCGAGATGAGCGCTTCCGAAACGCTGGCGATTTCAGCCAAGGCAAAAGAACTGAAGGCGAAAGGAATCGACGTCTGCGTCATGTCCGCCGGCGAACCCGATTTCGACACGCCGCAGATCATCAAACAGGCTTGCATCGACGCCTTGCTGGCCGGCAAAACCACCTATACCCCGTCCGATGGCATCATCGAGCTTCGCAACGCCATCGTGAAAAAATTCGCCGATGAAAACGGCATCCGGACCACCCCCCAGCAGATCATTGTTTCGCCCGGCGCGAAATTCTCCGATTTCATCGCGATCGCGGCACTCTGCGGTCCCGGGGATGAAGTCATTATCCCGGCTCCGTACTGGGTGAGCTATCCCCAGATGGTCAAGGCTGCGGGCGCGAAATGCGTCTTCATCGAAACCAAACCGGAAAACAACTATGAAATCGATCCGGCCGACCTCGAAGCCGCCGTTACCGACAAGACCCGGATGCTGGTCCTCTGCTCCCCCTCCAACCCGACCGGCTCCGTTTACCGCCGCGAGGCCCTGGAGAAAATCGCCGAAATCGCGGTGCGCCGCAATTTCATGATCCTGTCCGACGAAATTTACGAAAAACTGGTGTACGATGCCGACAAACCGCACATCAGCATCGCGGCCCTGAACCCCCGGATCGCCGAACTCACCGTCACGGTCAACGGCTTCAGCAAAGCCTACGCCATGACCGGCTGGCGCCTGGGCTACCTGACCGCTCCGCTCTGGCTGGCCAAGAAAATCGGCGCGCTGCAGAGTCACCTGACCTCGAACGCAACCACGTTCGCCCAGTACGGCGCGCTGAAAGCCCTGGAAGCCGGCGCCGAAGAATGCGAAAAAATGCGCAAGGTCTTCGCCACCCGCCGCGACCTCATCTGCGACCTGCTGGACAAAGTCCCGGGCACGAAAACCCTGCGCCCCTCCGGCGCGTTCTATGTCATGATCGACATCTCCTCGTTCGGCATCCCGAGCACCGAATTCTGCAACCGCTTCATTGAAGAATCGAGCGTGGCGGCGGTTCCCGGCCTTGGCTTCGGCGCGGAAGGCACGATCCGCCTCTCCTACGCCTGTTCGGAAGAAACCATCCGCAAGGCCGTGGTCCGCTTTGCCGAGTTCTGCGAAAAGCTGTCGAAGGGAAAATAATCCGGAGAAAAATGAAAATATTCTGGCATGTCTTTTGCGGCGTATTGCTCTTGCTGACCCTGGCTTCGTGCCGGACGGGTTGGCAGGAAGTTCCGGAAAAGGCGCGCCGGGAACTTTCACTTCTCCTTCCTGAGCTTCATCGGCTTAACCCGCAATGGGTTAAGCCGCGGATGGAGCTGTTGCCGTCCTCGCCGGGCCGGTTGCGTTTACTGCTCGGCGGGCGCGGTTTGAACGATCTCTCTCCGCTTCGCTCCTACGATTATGAAGAACTGATTCTTGACCGGACCGGTGTTTCGGATTTGAGTTTTTTGAAAGGGTTCGGCATCCGCTCGCTGATGGTGTTCAGCGAGGGCGAAATCAGCCTCCGGGGGCTTTCGCCGGAGAATGGGCTCCATGCCCTGTCGGTCAAATATCTCGGCGTCATGCATTCTCTGCCGCGGCTTTCATTCAAACCGCCGGCCGGGTTGGACCTCCGAACCCTGCGGGTCGAAAACGCCCTCCTTGACAATGCCTCCGGCATTCCGGAATCTCTTGAAACCCTGACCTTTGAGAACTGCCTTGGGCTGACCGACCTGTCGTTTCTGTCCGGCCTGGACCGTCTGGAAACCTTGGAATTCATCAACTGCCTGGACCTTCAAACCGAAAAATTGCCGGAACTGCCGGTAACGGAACTGTCCCTGGCGTTTTCTCCGCTCAGCCACCCGGAAGTTCTGCATTCGCTGGGGAATCTGAAGGCCCTGACCTTGAACGCGCCCGAACGCCTTGATTTTCTGAACGGGCTGAAACTGGAAACCCTGTCGATCAACGGCAATGCCCGTGAACTGGATATCTCTCCGCTGGCCGGACTGCCCCTGCGTAATCTGGAATTGTCCGCGGTAAAAATTTCCGACCTGACCCCGTTGGCGAAGTGCTCCCGGCTGGAAACCCTGAACCTGACGCTGAACAGCATCAGCGATATTGCCCCCTTGCAGGGGCTGCCGCTGGAAGTATTGATGCTGGCGGGGAATAACATCGAATCCCTCGCTCCGCTGGCGAAGTGCTCGCGGTTGAATGCTCTTTACATGACCCAATGCCCGGTGGCGTCGCTGGAGCCGCTGGTCGGCCTGCCGCTGGAAACCTTGAAAATCGAACGCAGTTTGATTTACGACCTGAGCCCCGTCGCCCGGATGTCGCTGCAGGCGTTCTGGCTGATCAACTGCCCGGTCAGTGACGTTTCGCCCCTGCGCGATACGCCGGTCCGCGACCTGATGCTGAACGACTGCGCGATCTTCGACCTGACCCCGCTGACCGGAATGGCCCGGCTGGAAAAAGTGTTCCTGCGGAAACTCCCCGCTCTGCTGAAACCGCTGCCGGAGGGCATCCGGGGCGAAATCGTGATCAAAGAGGATGAAACGAATGCAGGAATTTAAGATTCTGGAGAAAATTTTGCCGATGCTGACCCAGCGGGAAGATATTGCGGTGGGGCCCGGTGACGATTGCGCCGCGATCGACCTGGGCGACGGCGTCTGCCTGTTGGCCGGGATGGACCAGATGGTCTGCGGACTGCATTATTTCCCGGACGTGGCTCCCGCCCGGATCGGTGCGAAATTATTGAAGCGGAACCTGAGCGACGTTGCCGCGATGGGCGGCGAACCCGCCTATGCGCTGTTGTCGCTGGCGTCGCTGGGCGGCCAGGCGGAATGGTTTGAACAGTTCTTTCAGGGATTGGAGGAAGAGGCCCGTCAATGGAATGTTTCCATCTGCGGCGGGGACCTCGCCGGGCTTCCGGCTGGAAAAGTCCGGGAAATCATGTCGTTGACCATTCTCGGACGGATTCGGAAAGAGCGCCTTTGCCTGCGTTGCAATGCCGCGGCCGGCGATTTTCTGTACGCCACCGGCTGTTTCGGCAACTCCCTGACTTCGGAACACCATCTGGATTTCACGCCCCGCCTGGCCGAAGGGCAATTCCTGGCGGGGACTTACACCCGGGCCATGATCGACGTCAGCGACGGATTGCTGGTGGATGCCTCGCGCATGGCGGCGGCTTCGAATATGGCGTTGCGGCTGGACCTTGACACCATTCCGCTGCGCCCCGGGGCCGACCTGTCGGGAGCGCTGGCCGACGGCGAAGATTACGAACTTCTGTTTGCCGTCCGCCCGGAGCTGGCCGGGGAACTGGAAAAAAACTGGCCGTTCAATATCCGGCTGACCCGGCTCGGAACATTTGAAAAGGGCTCGGGCGTCATCGATGTCATGAATAACAATTTGCTCAAACTCAAAAACATCGGATATGAGCACCAATTCAAATAAAGAATTCATCAGCCGTTCCGAAGCGGACACCGAGGCGTTTGCCGCCGATCTCGCCGCCTCCCTGCCGCGCGGCAGCGTATTGGCGTTGAGCGGCGACCTCGGCGCCGGGAAAACGGTGTTTTCGCGCGGTTTCGCGCGCGGGCTTGGGATTCTCGAGCCGGTTTCCAGCCCGACGTACACGATCATCCAGGAATACCCCTGTCCGGGCGGCGGCTGGTTTTTCCACATGGACCTTTACCGGATCAGCGACGCGCGCTCAGCGCTGGATTTCGGCGTGGACGAATATCTGGAAGACCCCGAAGCCTGGAGCATCATCGAATGGGCCGAACGGATTTCGGGCATCCTGCCGCCGCAGACATTGCATCTGCGGATTCAAATCCTTGACGGCGACGCCCGGCGCATTACCGTTGGCTGACACGCCCCCTTTTAACCGCCCGCTTCGCCTCAATGCTGGGGGACGCTGTAGAACTCGCCCCGGCCCTGTTTTTCCGCGAGGATTTTCCCGGCTTGCAGCATCCGGTCCAGATGCGGCTTGATCTGTGCGGCGTCCAGTTCCAACGCCACTTGCAGGTCGGGCAGCGTGGCCGGGCGGCGGCTGATCAGGGCCAGAATGCGGTTGTCGATGTCGGAGAGTTCGATGTCGCGGCGCAGGCTTTTGCTGCGGTAGCGGAACGGCCCCACCGCCTCCACCGGCACCAAAGGCTCAAGCGCTTTGATGAAACGCATGGTGTTTTCCGCGGTTGACGGCTTCACCCAGTCCAGTACGCCGGGACGGTCGAGGGTGTTCAGCTGCACCTTGTCCGGGGCGATCCGGCGGATGATATCGGCGAAGCGCGCGATCGATTCATCCGAATCGTTGACGCCGGGGACGATGAAAAGTTCCAGCCACATCAACGCGGTGCGCTGGCGGGAATATCCGATCAACCCCTCCAGCATATCCTCGAACACAAGGCTGGAAGCCTGCCGGTTGATGACGCTGAATTCCTCCGCCGTGGAAGCGTCCAGCGACGGCACCACCAGGTCCACCCGGGCGATTTCGCGGACGACTTCCGGGTCGCCCAGCAGACAGCCATTCGTCAGCAGGCAGATTTTGTACTGCGGGTAATGGTCTTTGACGAAATCGACGACCTTGCCGAGCCCGGAATTCAAGGTCGGTTCGCCGCCGCCCGAAAAGGTCAGGTAGTCCAGCTCGGGCTGTTTTTTCAACACGTCGTCGAGCTGTTCGATCACGCGGTCCACGGGGACGTATTCGCGCCGTTCGAGGGTCAGGCAGGTGGTGGCTCCGGCCTCGCAGTAAATGCAGTCCAGGGGGCATGTTTTCGGCAGGACCAGGTCCACGCCGAGGGAAACGCCGAGCCGCCGCGAAGCCACCGGGCCGAAAATATATCGTTCATTCATGCTTTTCATAGTTTAAAGTTCCGCTTTTTCTGCTATAATATATGCCATATGTTGTTTTCCGCAATATTGCGCCCGGATACAACCCGGTGCGGCGACGTTTATTAAAGAAACTGCATATGGTGTTAATATACCGTTGAAGCACCGGTAAATCCAATCCGAATAACGAAAGGTTTTATAAAAAATGACGCTCACATGGCAACATATCTACCTGTTGGTTTTCCTGCTGGGGGGAACTCTGTCGCTGGTATTTACTCCCGGCTGCCGGCTTCTGGCCGAAAAATGGGATATCGTGGACCGCCCGAAGAATGAAAAACACAAACAGCACCGCGCCGCCACCCCCTATCTGGGCGGATTGGCCATGTTCGGCGCCTGGATCGTCGCCATCCTGCTGGGCTATCTGCTGGTGATGACGGCCGACCTGACCGGTATTTCGCCGGACATCGCCGCTCACCTCGAGGGGCTCCGGGGAATTTTGCCCCGGCTGGGCGTCATCTGCCTTGGGGCGTTCCTTGCCATGGGACTGGGGCTGTGGGACGATAAATTCGGCATGAAGGCGCAGTTCAAATTCGCCGGGCAATTTCTGGTGGCGGCGCTGGCGGTGTCGTTCGGCGGCGTCAAGGTGACGCTGTTCGTCAACAATCCGGTTTTCGTCTGGTGCATCACCGTATTCTGGTTCATGCTGCTGATGAATGCGACCAACTTTTTCGACAACATGGACGGGCTGGCGGTGGGGACGATCACCATCGCGATGGGGCTTTTTACCGTGACGGCGATCCTGACCAACCAGTATTTTGTGGCGACGCTGTCGTCGCTGACCTGCGGCGTCTGCCTGGGATTCTGGTTTTACAACCATACGCCGGCGTCGATTTTCATGGGGGATTCGGGGAGCCATTTTCTGGGTTACATGGCGGCGGTGATCAGCGCGGGGACGAGTTATTTCTCGCATCAGGAATCGCTGACCCGCTTTCCGATCCTGATTCCGCTGTTCATTCTGGCGATTCCGTTGTTCGACGCGCTGGTGGTGGTGATGATCCGCCTCCGCAACGGCAAACCGATCTACGTGGGCGACCACAACCATATTTCACACCGTTTCGTAAAAATGGGATTGAGCCGCAGGCGCGCCGTCCAGATGGTGCACCTGATGGCGCTGATGCTCGGCTTGAGCGTGCTTCCGCTGCTTTGGGGCGACCTGAAAACCGCCTGCATCATCGTCGTTCAGGCGCTGATTTTCCTGCTGATCATCACCATCATGCAGATCGGCGCGGCGGGTTCGATCAACGAAGAACGCCGGAAGGGTTCAGGACTGCCCCTGAATTCCGTCGATTCCACAGTCCCCGCGGACCCGGACAAGAACTGAATCAGCAATCTTCGCGGCGGCACGTTGCCGCCCGCCCTTATGAATTGCCGTTGATGGCGTTGCGGGCGATCTCGGCGGCGGCGGCGTAATCGAACTTGCCGCTGCCGAGCAGGGGGGCCGCTTTGACGACCGCGATCTTCTTCGGAATCCACAATTCGCTGAACCCTTTTTCGCGGAAATAGCCGACCACCGCCGCCGGGGCGGCGTCCTGCTGTTCGGTCACCAGAACAATCTGTTCGCCCTTGCTGTCCGATTCGATCGCCACCACGCCCTGGCGGACGTCCGGCCAGAGGTTGTTCACCGCTTCCTCGACCGCGCCCAGGGAAATCATTTCGCCGCTGATCTTGGCGAAGCGCTTCGCGCGCCCGATGATGAAGATGAAACCGTCGCCGTCGATATGCGCGATGTCGCCGGTGTCGTACCAGCCGCCGGGAGGCGGCACCAACACGCCGGGGTTGTCCGTCAGGTAATAACCCAGCATGACGTTGTCGCCGCGGATCATCAGCCTGCCGCCCTCCGCTACGCCCTCCACGGGTTCGAGGCGGTATTCCAGCCCCGGTACGGCTCGGCCGACGGAGCCGGTTCTGTTGTACATGGGGGTGTTCAGGCAGACCACGGGGGCGGTTTCGGTGGTGCCGTAACCGCCGTAGAGGCGGACGCCGAACTTTTCCATCCAGATTTCACGGGTCTGCTGACGCAGTTTTTCCGCGCCCACAATGGCGATCCGGAGGTTGAAGAAGTCATACGGATGGGCCGCCCGCGCATAGCCGCTCATAAAGGTGTCCGTCCCGAAAATCACCGACGTATTGGTGTCGTAGCACAGCTCCGAAACAATCCGGTAATGCAGCGGCGACGGATAGAAAAACGTGCGGATCCCCGAAAGCACCGGCAGCAGCGACCCGACGCTCAAGCCGAACGAATGGAACATCGGCAGGCAGTTGAATACCCGGTCGTCGTTGGTGATCGGAACCATGCTCAGGCACTGGACCCGGTTCGCCTGCAGGTTGCGGTGGCTCAGCACCACCGCCTTCGGGCTGCCCTCGGAGCCGGAGGTGAAAAGGATCGTTCCGGGCCCGGACGGGTCCGCTTTCGGCTTGATCTTAAAGAGGTAGCGCAGGACGCCGACGGCCTTGCTGCCGAGCGTGACGTTATGGCGGACGTCTTCCAGATAGATCAGTTTGATGCCGGCTTCCAGCAGGGCTTTTTCGAGGATTTCCAGATTGGCCTGTTCGATGAATGTGCGCGCGGTGATGATGGTCCTGACCTGCGCCGTTTCACAGCTTTTCACCGCCAGCGAGGCCCCGACCGTAAAGTTGATCATCGCCGGAATCAGGTCGTAAGCGTGCATCGAAAAATACGTCACCAGACACGCCAGCGAGCTGGGAAGCATGATCCCCACGGTCTTTTCGCCGTCAACGGAGCGCTTGATCAGCCGCCCCAGCGCGTAGCTGTTGATGATCATGCCGCGGAGGCTCATCGGCTGGCGCCGGATGTCCTCGGCGATCAGCATCCCCCCGCCGTTGATGTGGGCGGAGTTCAACAGCGACTGGAACAGATGGACATTGGTGTTGGTGCTGCTGTAGAGCATATTTACCATGATGTCGTAGATTTTGTCGGAAACCACCTGCCGGTGCTTGCGCAGGGGCACATCCGGCGGCAGTTCGAAACGCTGCGGGGGCAGCATGGTCAGCGTGATTTTCGGGAACCAGCGCGTGCGCAGGCGTTTTTTCAGGTGCGAAAAGGGCGAATATTGGGCGCCCTCGATCCGGACCGGCAGGATCATCGCGCCCGATTTTTCGGCGATCATGCCGGTGCCTTCGTAGACTTTCATCAGCGAACCGGTCACCGTCACCCGGCCTTCCGGGAAAATCATCACTTTGGTATTGCGCCGGATTTCCTTGATCAGCGAGCGCGACGCCAGCGGATTGGTCGGGTCGACCTGATGCGCGTTCACCAGCGACAGCATCGGGCGCATCCACCACTTGCGGGCCATGTGCGTGTTGATGGCGAACGTCACCTTTTCCGGCATGAACGCCGCGATCAGCACTCCGTCCAGCATCGAGGCGTGGTTGGCGATGATCAGCACCCGCCGTCCCGCCTTTTCATAGTTCTCCAGCCCCCGGACGCTGACGCGGTACAGCAGCACCAGGATGAAGCGCACCAGCGAACGGATCAGCGCGTCCGGCAGCAGCCGGCAGATATAGATCGCAATGTAGATATTGAACAGCGCAATCCACAGAAAAACCATCGGAATCGAAGCCCGGAACCAGGACGACAGCAGGGCGACGATCGCGGTTCCGACCGTCATGAATACGGCGTTTATGATGTTGTTGCCGGCGATGATCCGGGCCATTTCCTTCGGTTCGCCCTTCCCTTGCACCAGCGCGTACAGCGGGACCGTGAAAATCCCGCCGAACACCGCCACCATGAACATGTCGAACGACAATTTCCAGAACAGCCATTCCTTCATGTACAACAGCAGCGGCACCGGCATGTACAACAGCAGCGGCACCGGTTCGGCGCTTTCCCGTACCGGCAGCCAGTACGAACTGAGAAACAAACTGAACGTGAAAATCGCCATGCCCAGCGCCCCGAGCGGCAGATAAGTCGTCTGCATCACTCCCCGCAGCAGGCGGTTGCACAACAGCGACCCCGCCCCGATCCCGACCGAAAACACCATCAGAAAAAAAGTGACCGTTTCGCTTTTCGCATTCAGCACGTCCCGGCAGAAGCCCGGCAACTGCGCCAGGTACAGCGCCCCAACCAGCCAGAACGCCGATATTCCGAGGATGCTGCGCCAGACGATTTTCTGCCGCCGGATCATCCGGATAATCGTCACGGTTTCGCTTAAAAAGTTCCAATTGAGCCGGATGTCCGGCGCCACCGCTTCCGCCCTGGGGATGCCGCGGCTGGCCAGATACCCCGCCACCGCCAGGATGAGCAGCAATCCTCCGGTCCACCAATAGCCCGTCCATTGTGTTTCATGCCCGATCAGGATCAACAGGCCCCCGGCGATCGTCCCGAACAGGATGGCGAGATAGGTGCCGGCTTCGATATAGGCGTTGGCCGCCACCAGTTCTTCTTTGTAAAGCTGCTGGGGAAGCAGCGAATATTTCATCGGGCTGAAAAAGGCGGACTGGGCGCCCATCAGGAACAGCAGGGTCAACAGCAGCGGAATATTTTCCAGGTACAAAAACGGCACCGCCAGGACCATCAGGAAAACTTCCCACACTTTAACCAGCCGGACCAGCCACGCGCGGTCGAATTTGTCGGCGAGCTGCCCCGCGATAGCTGAAAAGAAAAAATAGGGCATGATGAAAATCCCCGTCGCCAGCATGGAATAAAAAATCCGTTCCTGCGAGGTTTCGACGATCCGGTACGCGATCAGCAATAATAAAGCGTTTTTCAGACAGTTATCGTTAAACGCTCCCAGAAACTGCGTTACAAACAATGGCCCGAACCGCCGTTTGGTGAAAAGACTGAATCCCATCTTCTTCCTTCCCTTCCTTTTTAAAATTCGAATCAAAAACATTCCGCTCTGCGAGCGGGCAGCGTTCTACCGCCGCATCCTGACTAAAGAACATCGCGGCGGCACGTTGCCGCACGTGGTCCAGCGCGCGGACTGCGCTGGTCGCCCACAGGGCGAAACAACTGAATTCCAAAACGGTTAATTTAACCCGGCGGGCCATATTTTCAAGCCAGAATCACCGTTTCCTGCGGATAAGAGAGTTGGGAATGACGGTTCCGCCCCGCCAGGAACATGAAAATGGAGAACGGCCCCAGGCGCCCCAGGAACATACAGCACATCAGCGCGATTTTCCCGTAAGGCGCGGCCACCTCCGCGTAACCGAGCGACAGGCCGGTCGTGCTCAACGCCGAAACCACCTCGAAGCCGATGTTTTTCAACGGATACGACGACGAAATGGTCGCGCATAAAAAAACCGTACAGACGATAACGATCATCAGAAAAACAATCATGATCGCAAATGCTTTCATCTGATATGCCGCGGAAATTTCGCGCTTGAACACCACCACCCGCCCGTGCCCCCGGACAATGCTCCAGACCGACAGCACCACCACCGCAAACGTGGTGGTTTTCATCCCGCCCCCGGTCGAGTTGGGCGACGCCCCGATCAGCATCAGCATCGTCATGATGAACAGTGTCGAAGACTCCAGATTCTGCATGTCTACGCTGTTGAACCCCGCGCTCCGGGTGATGACGGACTGGAAAAAAGCGTCCGCCCAGCTCAAGGTTTTGTTTTCCCCCAGCCATTCGAGTCCTTTGATCCCGAGCGTGCCCCCGGCGATCAGCAGCAGCGAGGTGATGACGACGATCTTGGTGTTTACCTGAAAATACGTTCCGGGACGGCGGTTCAGGATGTCGTAAATGACGTAGAATCCGAGCCCGCCGCAAATCACCAGCATGGAAATCACCATTTTCAGGTAAACGCTCTGTCCGGTGAAACTGGTCGGGTAAAGGCTGAAGCCCGCGTTGCAGTACGCCGCCACCGCGTGAAAAAAAGCGAAATACGCCGATTCGCCAAGCGAATGCCCCTGCCAGTAAAACCCCGGCAACAGGAGAAGGAATCCGGTGAATTCGATGGCGAACGTATAAAGGACGATGGTTTTGATCAGGACGTTGATCTTGTTGATGGGGAAATCGTCGCTGATCGACGCCAGGACTTTTTTCCCGCCCCAACTGAAGTCCCGGCCCAGGAAAAAGATGATCGACGCCGTCAGCGTCATGATCCCGAGTCCGCCCGCCTGAACCAGAAAGACCACCACCAGTTGCCCCGCCGTATTGAATCCGTCGATGGGCACCGAGGCCATTCCGACCACGCAGACCGATGAAACCGAGGTGAAAAAAGCGTCCAGCCAGGCAAGTCCCCCTTTGTGCGTCACAAAAGGGGCTTTCAGCAGCAGCGCCCCCAGCACAATCATACCGAGGAATGAGAAGATCAGATAAAACTGACTTTGCCTGATAATGCCTGCCGCCATTGTTCAGTCTCCCTTATTCCGGTCCGCGGCTTGTGCGGGCATTCCGGTTGCGCCTGTCCGCTTACGGGCGAGGTGCCCATTCGTCCTTTTGCTTCAGGAGGTTTTTGATCCGGTTTTCTTTCAACGGTTCGTCCGGATAGTTTTCCAGCCCGCGGCGGAGTTTTTTCAGGGAGCTTTCGGGAACGGGAGCGGTTTTGGCCAGTTCGTTCAACCGGGCTTCGAAGACGTTGATTTTGAGATTGTCCAGCTTCCGGTCGGCCTGCTGCTTCGCTTCATGATTTTTGAGCAGATATTCGTTGAATTTGAGCGTCAGCACGGCTTCGATGCTGCCGGGCTCGCGGTTGCTGCCTTCTTCAAGTTCGGTCAGCGCCAGACGGTCCAGGTCCCAGAGGTAGGCGTTTTCGATGAAAACTTCCATCGGCAGCCGCCCGGCTCCGAATTCCGCCTGGCAGAAGCCGTTCAGGAATTGACGGTTGCCGACCAGTTCCTTGATTTTCTGCTGATAATCGTAAGAACCTTCGGCCGGAGCGCGCCGCGCCCGGACGTTGACCGCCTTGTCTACGGCTTCATCGGTCAGGGGATTGCGCGGATACATGAGGTGCAGTGCGGAAATCTCCCGCATGAGCCTGTCGTCGACGCGCCAGTCTTTCAGCAGCAGCGCTTCGGAGTTCAGCTTGTCGGTGCCGACCTTGAACGCTTCGATATAAGCGGCTTTGCCGGCCTGCAGGTCTTCCTGAATCAGGCGGTAGAGGTATTTGCCGACGTACACGTCCAGAAAACGTTCGATCAGGCCCGGACGGGCGGAAAATCCTTTCTGGAGACGTTTCAGCCCGATATGGGCTTTATCAAGCAGGGCGGTGATGACGACCAGATCTTTCTCCGGGAGTTTTCCGGCGTCATATTCGGCCTTGTATGCGTCGCGTGCGGCGGCCAGTTTCACGGCAAGTTCTTCAAAACGGGCGGTATAAGCCGGGGCGGCTTCAAACGCGGAGGTACTCTTCGGGAGGTTCGCCAGAACGTTCAACTGTTCATCCGTCAGACCGGCGGCCGGATATCCGGCGACGGCGGCGGCGGCGGCTTCGACCGCTGCGGGATCGTATTGCATCATCAACCCGTACAGGGCCAGTTCTTCTTTGTAGGATGTGCTTGCAAAATCAAACTTTTTCATGTCGTTTTCGCAGGCCTGCATGGCTTTGACCTTGATCAGCTGGAACGGATACGGATTGGCATCGGGACTTTTGCCTTTTTCCAGCATCAGCATTCCCAGGCGGGCGCGGTCGTATCTGGACCGGACCTGGAAAAATTCATCCTGCGGCAGGGAGCCCGCCTCGTATTTGGTTTTCGCCGTCTGGAAAAGCTGTTTCAGGAACGCTTCGTATTCCTGGTACTTTTCCTTGTATTCGTCGGAGAAAACACCGGAGCCGGACTGGACGGCCGCTGCGTCCGCCTCCGCCACGGCGACTCCCTCGTCTGAGGTACAGCCGGAAAGCACCGACGCCACCAACCCCGAAACGGCGATCACCGGAATCAACATGCTCCGGACCATAAACGATACGATTCCCTGCAACTTCATAAGTATTTTTGTTCCTTCAATCAGTCAATATAAATCGCTGCTGGAAATACCAGCTTTCACGAAAATACGGTTTTCCGGCAAATCATCCGGATACATCCGGAGTAATATAGACGGAGAACAAATGCCTGTCAAATGGATTTTTCGGACAAAAAAGAATAAATCGCACGATCATCCATAAAAGAACGTTCGCGGCGGCACGTTGCCGCACGCGGTCCAGCGCGCGGACAGCGCTGGTCGCCCACAGGGCGAAACAAAGTAATTCCGCTCTGCGAACGGGCAGCGTTTCGCCGCTGCACCCCGCCCGGGCACGGCCCGGAGCGGTACGGATGCTCTGCATCCTGACTTTAATATTTGATCCGCGCGTAAATATGCGGCAGTACGCACGAGAAAAGGTTTTTTTCCTGTTTTTCGGGTTTCCGTATTGTTTTATCGCCGGAATCAAGCTAATTTAATAATGAAATGTTAACAGTAAAGAGATGCAAATGGGTATTAAGAAATGGAGAAGTGCCTGTCAAAATCTGGAAAACGAGGTTGAAAGTCTGATAAAGAAGTTCTCATTGCCGAAGCCGACCGCTCAATTTCTGGTCGCCCGCGGCGTCAAAGAGGACGGTATCAATGATTTTCTCAACCCTAAATTGGCCAGCTTAAGCGACCCTTACCGGTTTCCCGGTATTGACAAGGCGGCAGATCGATTGTGGAACGCGATTCGTAATCGCGAACCGATCCTGATTCACGGCGACTATGACACCGACGGTATCACCGCTACCGCTCTCCTGTCCCTGGTCCTGCGAAAAAACGGCGCGGAGGTTTATTCTTTCATCCCCCATCGTTTTGACGACGGCTACGGGTTCACCCCCGATTCGCTGCACAAGGCGTTCGCCGCCTATGACCGGGATTTCAAGGTGCTGGTGACCGTGGACTGCGGCATTACCAGCAACGACGCCGTGCTGGAAGCGAAGAAGATGGGGATCGACACCATCATCACCGACCATCATGAGACCGCGCAGGAACTGCCCGAGGCGTTCGTCATCATCAACCCCAAAATCCAGCCCGAGCTGGAAGATTTGCAAGTATTGTCCGGCGCCGGGATCGCGTTCAAACTTTCGCATGCGTTCATCAAATACGGGCGCGAGCATAATCTCGGCGGGTTTTCGACGAGGCTTGATGAAGTCCTGGACTATGTGGCGCTGGGGACGGTGGCGGATATCGTGCCGCTGCTCGGCGAGAACCGCATTATGGTCAAATACGGCATCGAAGTCCTGCGCAAGCAGATCCGTCCGGGCATCCGCGCTTTGATCGAGACTTCCCGGCTGCAGGGGGAGCTTTCGCCTTCGGACATCACATTCAAGCTGGCGCCGCGGATCAACGCGGCCGGGCGCGTCGGCGACGCCGGGATCGCGCTCCAGTTGCTTGAATCGGAAAATATCGTTGACGCCTACCGTTACGCCGCGGTACTGGAAAAATACAACTCCATCCGTCAGGAAAAGGAACAGGAAATTTTCCAGGAAGCCAAAGAACAGATCGAGCAGAGCCCCGATCTGCCGAGCCGTTATTCACTGCTGGTCGCGGGCCGGGAATGGCATCAGGGCGTGATCGGGATTGTGGCTTCACGGCTGGCGCGCGACTACAATCGCCCGGCCATCGTATTGACTATTCAGAACGAACATGCATATGGCTCCGGCCGCAGTGTCGGGACCTTGAACCTGATTGAAATCCTGGGCAAGGTTTCGCCGCTGCTGGAACGCTACGGCGGGCATCCGATGGCCGTCGGAATCGGGCTGCTGTCCGAGAAAATCGAGGAGTTCTCCAATACGCTGGAAACGCATGTCCGGAAAATCATGAAGCCGGACGACCTCCTGGAAGTGACCGGATATGACGGCGAAGTCGAACTGGAAGATATCTCCTCCAAATTCTTTGATATGCTCCCGCAGCTGGCTCCGTTCGGGCACAGCAACCCCAAGCCGCTGTACCGGATTACCGGATTGGAAGCCGTCAAGACCATGCCGATCGGGGACCGCCACACCCGTGGCATTCTCCAGAGCCGCCGTGGCGGCAGCATCGATTTCATCGCGTTCAATCATAAACCGAGCGAATTCCAATGCGGCGGGCTGGACCTGCTCTGCACTCCGCAGATCAATGATTATTACCAGACCCGGAAGCCGCAGTTGCAGATTATCGACTTCACGATCACAGGCTGATACCGCCTCATTCCTCCTGAAATGACGGATGAAACCGTCATTGACGGATAAGTGACGGGAGGAATGACGGGCAGCCGTTACAGGACATTTTCTTCCTGAACCATGTTCCGGTATTTGCCGAAGACGGCGTCTTTGCCGATAAAGCCGAGGAATTCGCCGCTCGGTGGTTTGCAGACCGGCAGGGCGTTTACTTTGAACGTGTCCATGAGCGTGAGCGCCTTGGCCAGATCGTCGTCCGGCGTCAGCCGGGCTTTCGGTTCGTCCATGATGTCGTAGGCCAGCAGGCAATTGCAGATTTCGGGATTCAGCATGGCGGTGATGATCTTGTTTTTGTAAACCAGGCCGAGCAGTTTCCGTTTCTCGTTCAATACGGGAAATACATCGTCCGAAGAATGCTCGAAGCGTTTAAGAATCGTTTCGAACGGCGTATCCTGCTTCAACGGCTGGAATCGCCGGCTCAGGCTCAGCCGGACGGCCTGCCGCCGCAGCAGGAGCTGTTCCCGGTTGCCGCCGAGCAGATTATTATCCGCCAGCGCCTTGCGGTAAATGGAGAACGGTTCGAAAAAGTTCGCGGTAAAATGCGACACCGCCGACACGATCATCAACGGCACCAGCAGCATATAACTCCCCGTCACCTCCGCGATCAGGAAGATCCCGGTCAGCGGAGCCCGCATCACGGCGGTGAACACGCCGCACATGCCCACCGCCACAAAGTTGAACTCCTGAAGCGTTGCCAGCCCGCTCAGATTCACCAGCCGGACAAAGGCGAAACCGGTAAAGGCCCCGATGAATATGGACGGCGCGAAAATTCCCCCGTCACCGCCGGAGTCCACCGTCAGCACCGATACCACGACTTTCAACAGGATCGCCGCCGCGATGATCAGCACCAGGATCGCGATGTCGGAGGGAATCCACGCCAGCAGCGGCGCAGCCTCGACCAACTGTTTCGGGTCTCCCGAAAAAACCCTGCCGATATACAGATAACCCTGGCCGCGCAGCGGCGGAAAGATCGCCAGCAGCACGCAAAGGGCAAAGCCGCCGGCAAAAAGCCTTTTCCACGGGGTTTGAAATTTTTCTTTCAGCGTATCCGACAGCAGGTATGCCGATTTGATGACGTATACCCCCACCGCGGCGCAGGCGATGCCGAGCAGGAAATAATAAGGAATGGCGTGGTTGTCCCACGAGGCGTTCAGCACCGGGATGAACTGGTTTTCGCCGATGATCAGGCGCGAAATCACCGAAGCCAGCGCCGACGACATGATCATGGGAATCAGAGCCGAAACACTGAATTCCGGCAGCAGCACTTCGGCGGCAAACAGAACCCCGGCGATCGGGCTGCCGAAAATCGCGGAGATCCCTGCCGCCGCGCCGCAGCCGAGCAGCAGATGGCGCTTTTTCCGGTCGATATTGAACAATCCGCCCATGTTCGAACCGATGGCCGCGCCGGTCAACACGCTCGGCGCTTCCAGTCCCGCCGAGCCGCCCAGCCCTACCGACAACGCGCTGGAAAGCGCGTGGGTGCATGTTTCGCTGAGCGGGATGCCGGTACGCCTGCGGTTCAGGTTCAGGATCAGCGGGCTCAGGCTTTTGGCATAGCGCGGGCCCCCCAGGTAGCGCTGTACCAGATAAGAAAGGAAGATGCCGGCCATCGGCAGGATAAAGAGCAGCGCCAGCCACCAGTATTTGTGGTCCATCGAAGACAGGCTGAGCTTAAGCGACAGTTCATCCAGTCGTTCCACCATGGTATGAAGGAGCACCGCCGCCAGCGCGGTGATCACGCCGATCAGGCTGGCGACCAGGATCAGCAGGCTTTTTTCGCCCCATCGCGCATACCAGAACGCAATCATGCGCAGAAAGATCCGCCGATGGAACCGCCATAACATTTTTTTCATTCCGAAATACCTTAATAAATAACAAAAGTCGGGATGCGGAGCATCCGTACCGTGCAACGTTTCGCCCTCACGGGCACGGCCTGCCGCGATTGTTCTTGAACGGCAAATTCGATGTAATATACCATTGGCAAAGGTATTCTGCAATGGCGGCGGCGGATTTTTTGCCGTTTATCCGGAATATCCGCCGCCCGCCGCGCGAAACGGACGGTAAATGGATTTTACCAGCCTGAAAAGCAAAAATTTGTATTTTATCCGGGTTTCCGGCTTTAAATTTTGAAGTTTTGAACCATATTACTATAATGACAGAAAAATCAACAAGGCGGATATACAGCAGAAGGAGAAATTCATGAAAACGAATCTGAAATGGTTTATGGCCGCGATTCTTGCCGGTGGCCTCGTATCCGGCATCACCGCTCAGGAAAATGCCAAACCGGATATCACCGGTACCGTAAAGGCAAACAAATTGAATGTCAGGGTCAAGCCCGGACAGAACTTCACCAGCATCGGTTCGCTGAACCGCGGTGAATCCGTCACCATCATCAAGAGCCAGGGCAACTGGTATGAGATCAAAGCGCCGCAAAACGCCGCCGTCTGGGTCGGCGCCGACGCCATCGCCGACGGGAAAATCACCAAAAGCACCGAACTTCGCGGCGGCCCCGGCGTCGAACACCAGTCTTATCAGCAGGCCGCGCCCGGACAGGAAGTGAAAGTCCTTGATGCAAGCCGCAAACTGTGGGTCAAAATCGCTCCGCTTCCGAACCTGACCGCCTGGGTCAGCAAATCGTATATTGACGTTCCGGTTGCCGATTTCGGCAAGATTCCGGGCAACCCCGCAGCGCCCGCCAATGCCAACCCGAATGCCAATGCCGGCACCAACCCTGGTACCACCGCCAAGCCGAAGGATAAACCGCCCGTCGATGCGCTTCCGTATGTGGCGGGAACCGCCAAAGCGGTCACGGTATCCGGCGTGCTTCAGCCCGTCGGCGCGGGCGCGGTGGTTACTCACGCCCTCTGCAAGAGCTTTACGGACCTGAACGCCCTGTCGTATCTGATCTCGCAGAAAGTCGACCTGAAAAAGCATGAAGGCCGGGAAGTTGTCCTGAAAGGAACCCAGCGCAATGTCCGCGGCTGGAGCGTTCCGGTGATCGAAGTGGAGAGCGTCACTTCTAAATAAAAATAAATCAGCCTGCGCCTCGGCGCGACGATAAAAAAAACGGCGGAGCGGCTGTATTTCAGTGTCTGCCGTTTTTGCTGGGCGGATTTTGCCGGATGGGTGGAAATATTTCGGGAAAAAGGGCTTGCAATTCGTCGTAAATAGCGGTTTTCCTGCTTTTTCGGAGGAAATCAGGCTTTTCGGCTTGATTTTTTTTATTTTGCGGTTATTTGTTCATCGTGGGCAGTATAGTTTCCAACGTCGTTCGTATCGCTAAAATAATCTAATTCAAAAACATGGAAAAATGAGGAGGACATTATGAAAGAGTTTTTCACGAATCTCTGGACCCTTGTTGTACAAAACCACGTCCTGAATATTGTCTGGGCTCTGGTGATTTTCGTCATCGGATTTTTGATTTCGGTATTTGTATCGAAAAAAATCAACTCATTCCTGAAAAACCGTATTGCCAGTCATAACTTTAAACTGCTTCCCGCGGGCGCTTCGACCCACGCCGACAAAATCGCCGACACCACCGGCAAGCTGGTCTTTTACCTGCTGCTCATCTTTACGCTGCTGTTCTGCTTGACGGCGCTGAATCTCTCGCAGGCGGCCGAGCCGATCCAGAATTTCATGAATCAGTTGACGGAGTACTCGACCAATATTCTCGGCGCGGGGCTGCTGTTGCTCATGGCGTGGATCACGGCGATTGTCCTCCGGGCCTTTTCCATCAAGGCGTTCGACGTTTTCAAGGTCGATGAAAAACTGAAATACCAGACGAAGGACGGCGAAGAACCGAAAAAACTTTCCGGCATGGTCGGCGAGGTCGTCTATTGGGTGACGTTCCTCCTGTTCATCACCCCGATCCTCCGCGCCCTCAAAATTGACGGCATCACCCGCCCGCTGGAACAGATGCTGACCAAGATTCTCGAATACGTTCCGAACCTCGTCGTGGCCGCTCTGGTGCTGGTCGGCGGCCTGTTCATCGCCAAGATCGCCCGCCGCTCGGTGGCCGGGCTGCTCTTCCTCGCCCGGCTGGATGAAATCGGCGAAAAGGCCGGCGCCCAGAACGTATTCGGCGCCAAGAGCCTTTCGCGCCTGATCGGTGTCGTGGCGTATGTGCTGGTGGCCATTCCCGCCATCGTGATCGCGCTGGACGCGCTGAAAATCGAGCCGCTTTCCAATGCGGTCGGCGGATTTTTCAATAAGATTCTCAACGCCACCGGGGATGTCATCGGCGCGGGGCTGCTGCTCCTGGTCCTTTTTATCGTCGGCGGCCTGGTGTCCGGCATGGTGAGCTCCCTGCTGGAGGGGTTCGGCTTCGATAAATTCATGTTCAAGCTCGGCTTCCTGGGCCGTGACGGGGACAAGGTCGGCGGCAAGGTGTCGGCGGCGGCCGGCAAGCTTTGCTTTATCGCGCTCATGTTCATGGGCGTGATCATCGCCTGCGACATGCTGGGCTTTGAGAGCCTGGCGGGACTGGTCACGCAGTTCGCGGTCTTCGGCGGGCACATCATCCTGGGCGTGGTCGTGCTGATCCTCGGCGTGTTCCTGTCCAACCTGGCGGCCGACATGATCCGGAGCCGCGGGGTCTATTCCGACGCCATCGCCCTGCTGGCGCGGATCGTCATCCTGGTATTCACCGGCGCGGTCGCGGTCCAGCACATGGACATCGGCGGGCATGTGGTTACCACGGCGTTTGCGCTGCTGCTGGGAGCGGTCTGCGTGGCGATTGCGCTGGCCTTCGGCCTCGGCGGACGTGATTTCGCCGCCAAGAAGCTCGAAAACTGGGATAAGAAATTCAATTCCTCCAATAAGGAATCCTGATCCGGCATCCGTTCCGGAATATACGCCCGCCGCTGCTTGCCCAAGCCGCCGGCGGGTTTTTCTTTGGTTTTCTGCCGTCTGGCCGAGGCTGAGGGCGGCGGATTCGACGGATTTTCAGGCGGCGAATCCAAAGATAACCTGTTTTTAATCGGGAAAATGATCAACGCGGTTTGATTTTTGCCTATACGCAAGGCATATTATCCGCTGATGATAAATAGTTTTAAAAGATAACAATATGGAGATTCCGATCATGAATTGCGGTCAGCAAGAGATCCCGAAGAAGATGTTGGCGTGGCAGATGTATGGCGCGGGCATGGAAAATTTCGGAGTGAACGATCAACCGGTTGAAATCCCGGTGCCTGAAATCAAAGGCGACGAACTGTTGGTGAAAATTGATGCGATCGGATTGTGTTTTTCGGATGTGAAGCTAATCCGCGCCGGCGAGGAACACCCCCGCGTCATCTCCAAAAACCTGAAAGAAGACCCCGTGATCCCCGGCCATGAAGCCGTCATGACCATCGTGAAAACCGGTTCAAAGGTCGATTCGAAATTCAAACCCGGCCAGCGCTTCATCATTCAGGCCGATATTTACGTGGGCGGCAAGGGATTCGCCTATGGCTACGCCATCAACGGCGGCATGGCCGAATACAGCGTGATCGACCAGCGCGTGCTCAACGGCGACGAAGGCTGCTACCTCCTGCCGCTGGATGCGGATACGCCCGCCGCCATCGCCGCGCTGATGGAGCCCTGGACCTGCGTTCAGGCCGCCTATATGATCGAATACCGCAATAAGCCGAAAACCGGCGGCAGCGTACTGATCGCGGGCGCTCCCGGCAATGGCCTTACTTACGAAGCCGGCGAACTGTTGAAGAATGCCGCTTCCGCCACAATCAAGGTTTTGAACCTGAGCCCCGCCGCCGCGGAAAAACTCTCCGCCGAACTCGGCAAGGCCGTGACGGTGATCAATGCGGTGTCCGAGGGCGAAACGTTTGACGATATTTTCCTTTGCGACATCAGCGACCGCGAGCTCGGCGAAAAGCTCGGCAAGCTCGGTTCGCGCGGCGCCATGATCAGTTTCATCGGGCAGTACTGCGATGAAAAATGGTCGTTCGACGTCGGCAGCATCCACTATGAAGGCTGGTATTATCAGGGCGCGGAAGGCGGCAATCTTTCCGCCGCATACGGACGCAATTTCCGCTCCACGCTGAAACGCGGCGGCACCTGCTGGCTTCCCGGCGGCGCCGGAGCCATGGGACAGATGCACACCCAGATGGCGGTGGAATCCCCGGACGGTCCCTCGCGGATCATCGTCAGCGACATGGACGACGCCCGCATTGAAAACGTCAAGCGCCTGCTGGCCGACACCATCAAGGCCCGCGGCATCGAATTCAAAACCCTGAATCCCGGCAAAATGACCCCGCAGGAATTCGAACAGGCCCTGCACGATTTCGCGCCGGACGGCTATGACGACATCATCATGCTGGTGCCCGTGGTGCCGGTGCTGAACCAGTCTGCCGGATTCCTGAAAAACGACGGGCTGATGAATATTTTCGCCGGGATTCCCGCCGGTAAAGAAGGCGAGCTGAACGTGAAAGGCATTGCGGCCGGCGGCCGCCGTTTTATCGGTTCCAGCGGCAGCAAGACCGCTCACCTGCGGCATACGCTCGAGTTGGCCGAAAGCGGCAAGCTCAAACCGGTAACGGCCCTGGCCGCGATCGGCGGCATGCGCGCCGTGAAAGAAGGGTTGGAGGCGGTGATCGCCGCCCGTTTTCCGGGCAAGGCCGTGATTTTCCCGGGCTGTGAAAATATGCCGCTGACGCCGGTGGCCGACATTGCCACACTGGGTTCGGATATCGCGGGTACGCTGGACGGCGACGGTTTTTATACGCTCAAAACCGAAAAGAAACTGTTGGATAAATATTGCAACTGCAAGTGCAAGTGAACTGATAGCCAATGGGTAAACTTCCGGATATGATGTCGATTTTGAAACGCAGCCTGGTGCTGTGCGCGTTGTGTGCCGTTTTTACGGCGCACGCACAGCTCGGGCTGGTTGGACCGGACGAATTCAAAGACGATTTCAATTTCAAGCAGAATATCACCGACCTCAGCCAGGCCCGGACCGACGAGTGGACCATTGTCGACAAAAACGTGATGCTGATCGGCAATGTTTATGTGCCGTTCGGCCGGTTCATCGTTTACGCGGACAAGGCGATCATCAATACCGAAACCAAGGACCTGGAAGCCACCGGCAATATCCGGTTGTACCGTGTCGTGAAGCGCGAACTCAAAGTGACGATCCGCGACCTGATCCGGATGCGCAACAACGCCAATATCAGCGTCACCATCAAGGGCTATGAGGTCGATCCGCTGGGCAACCAGATGATTGCGGTCGAGGCGATCGAGCGGGGCGACCAGATTACCGCCGAACGGGTCAGCGGCAACCTGGAAACCGGCGCCATGGAGTTTACCGACGTCAACTTGCGTTACCGGACGTTCGGCGCGCGCGCCCCCTATGCCATCCGCAAGTCATCCGGCGAACTGGAAATCCACCAGGCGGAAATCTCCTCCTGCGAATACATGTGCGAGGACAACGAGCATTACCTGATTTATCTTTCCAAGGCGGTACTGAAGCCCTACCTTCAGGATAGTTTCGGCTTTGACGAATACAATCCGATGCCGCGGGACCATAGCATCCTCGGGACCAACGCGGTGATGAAAGTCTACGGTATCCCGGTGTTCTGGCTGCCGTTTTTCTACAAGCCGAAAGACGAAGCGCCCGGTTTCTTCGGGACGCAGTTCGGTTCGTCCAGCGACTTCGGCTACTTCGTCAAAATGTATAAACGCTTTGATATCTGGGATGATCCGTACATCAGCACCAAATTGTTCGTCGATTACTACTCTCGCCGCGGCGTGGGCTACGGCAACGAAACCGAAGTTACCACCGAAGACTCCCACACCTATTTGAAAGGATATTCGATCTACGACCTGCGTCCTTATGAGTCCAGCGATGTCGAAAAAGAACGACTGGAAATTCCTCATTACCGTTATAATTTCGAGCTCACCAACGTTTCACACCTCACTTCCCGGCTGGATTTCCGCGGTTCTTTCAATTTGAGCAGCGACTATTATTTCCGCTATGACTTCGACCGCGCGGCATTCGATGCGAACCCGGAGCCGTCCACCTACGCCGCGCTGGAATATCAGTTCGACCGCTTCTCCACCTCGCTTTACAGCACGGTTCACGTGAATAAATTCTATACCACGGTGGAGCGCCTGCCGGAATGGCGGCTCGATATCCCCCGCCAGGAATTGTTCGGGAACATCTACTACCAGGGCGAAACTTCGATTGCCAACCTCCGCATGAATTGGCGTGAATTCGACAAACCGCGTCCGATCGACCCGAAGACCAAAAAGCCTTATGAGGACAATTCGAATTACCATGCCTTCCGCTTCGATTCGCTGCATATGTTCTACTACCCGATAAAGTTCTCCTGGTTCCACCTGACGCCGCGGGCCGGGTTCCGGATGACCTACTATGACAACAGTTCGAAGGACGGTATTTCAGCCGAAGAACTGGGCTTCATGAGCTATATCGACCGCGAAGACGTGACCTCCGGCGGCGCCGTAAGGCACTATGATTCACGCGGCGGACGCCAGATGCGCTTTGCCTTTGAAGTCGGCTTCGAGGCGAATACCAAAATCTATCAGGCGTGGCAGGATGTGCGTAACGCCTATTTCCAGTTGGACGGCCTGCGCCATGTCATGGAACCTTATGTGAATTACACCTACATCCCCGAGCCGACGGTTGACCGCGACAATCTGTACTTCTTCGACGATGTCGACCGGATTACCCAGCAGAACTTCGCCCGTATCGGGATGCGCCAGCGTCTGCAGACCCGCCGCGGCGATTTCGGCAACGAACAGATCTACAACTGGATGACCCTCGATACGTATTGGGATTATCACTTCCAGAAACAGAGTGGTTTCAACAACGTCGGGGACCTCGTCACCCGGTTCAACTTCAAACCTCAGAGTAATATCGATTTGTACTTCCTGATGTCCATCGACGCCGGGCAGAACAGCGATCACGATACCGAGGCCAAGCGCGGTCAGCGTTATGCGGGGCGCCCGGGGATCGGCGGCAACCTGTTCAATAAATTGGAAACCGGTATCCGCTATACATTGTTCGAGGGATGTACCGTCAACGTCAGTTACAATTATAATGACCCGTACCATTCGCGTCCGGCCTATTCCATGGGCAGTACGTTCTTCGAAGTGGACGGCGGCGGCACGTTTGACCGTTACTATACCGACCGTACGCAGCAGGTCAACTTCGGGATCACCATGCCGCTCTGGCCGGATCATTCTTTCCGGGGCGCGTTTGACGTGGCCTACGATTTCGAGCTTGGCTACATCAAGACCATGCGGGTCCGGCTGATCAAAACCCTGCACTGTTTCGACCTCGCGTTCGAAGCCGGCCAGGAACGGAAACGTAACAGCGACGGCGGCAAGGAAGTGGACTATTCCTTCAGTGTCATGCTTTATCTGAACGGCCTTACCGGGCCGCTGAACCAAATGCAAAATTCCGCATCCCAGCGGGTACGCGGGTATTCCGGAATGGGAGGCTGATTTATGTATATTGTTACCGGCGGCGCCGGTTTGATCGGCAGCGCGTTCATCTGGCGGTTGAATCAGGAAGGAATTTCCGACATCATGGTGGTGGATCATCTCGGATGCGGGGAAAAATGGAAGAATCTGCGCGCCCTGAAGTTTTCCGACTATCTTGAGAAAGACGTTTTTCTGGAACGCCTCCTGAGTCGTTCCCTGCATTGCGGTCCGGTCGAGGCGATCGTCCATCTCGGGGCCTGCTCCTCGACGACCGAGCGTGACGCCACCTATCTGGTCGGCAATAACTTCGAATACAGCAAGAAACTTTGTGATTTCGCGGTTGAGCACCGCACCCGCTTCATGTATGCGTCCAGTTGCGCCACCTACGGGGACGGCGCCCAGGGCTATGACGACAACGAAGCTGAGCTTGAAAAGCTTCGCCCGCTGAATATGTACGGCTATTCCAAGCAGATGTTCGACCTGTGGCTGAAGCGCCACGGGCGGCTGGACCGGGTGACCGGGCTGAAGTTTTCCAACATCTACGGACCCAACGAACTGCACAAGGGCGACATGCGCAGCGTGGTCTGCCGCGCCTACGAACAGATTTCGGCCGATAAGAAAATGCGGCTTTTCAAATCTTACCGTCCGGAATACAAGGACGGCGAACAGCAGCGCGACTTCCTCTATGTGAAAGACGCGGTGGATATGATGATGTTCCTGCTGAATACCGGCAAGGGAACGGGAATCTACAACATCGGCAGCGGCCGGGCGGAAACCTGGAACGCGCTGGCGCTGGCGGCGTTCGACGCGCTGGAGATCAAGCCGGACATCGAGTACATCGACATGCCGGAGTCCCTGCGGGACCGTTACCAGTATTATACCAAGGCGGAAATGACCAAATTGCGGAAACTCGGCTATGACCGGGAACCCATGTCGCTGCATGACGCGGTGGGCGACTGCATCCGCAATTACCGGCTCCACGACAAGTTCCTCGGCGATGAATAAGCACCGGAACATCGCGGAACGGATTCTGGACGGCGCCGTCTCGGGTCTCGCGAAATGGGAAAGCGGTCAGGCGAATATCGACGACTATTTGAGTTTTCACTTATCCGATCCCGAGCTGCGGCGGTCGATTTCCAGCCTTCTGTTTGAGTATTTCCGCCACAAACCGGTGGTGGACCGGCTCCTTGACAGCCTGATTTCGACGCGCTGCCAGCCGGAGCCCCGGCGAATCCTGACGGCGGCCGTGACCCAGATTCTTTATCAGGACGGCATTGCGGCGGAGAGCGCGGTCAATGTGGCGGTGGATTTCGCCAAGCAGCGCTGCCGCCCGGCGGCGGGGTTCATCAATGCCGTACTGCGCAACGTCACCCGTATGGATTTCGCCGTTTTCGCCGCGGAACTGAGCGCTGTCGAGCGTGCCGGGTTCCCCGAGGAACTGCATCGGCACTGGCGCAATATTTTCCCCGAATCCTTTCCGCAGCTCGAAGCCCTGCTGCAACAGCGGGCGATCCTGTCGTTTCGCGCCTGCCGCCGTCCGTTGAGCGAAAGCGAAGTCGAGGAACTGGAAGCGATCCCGGTGCCCTCGGAAGGATTTTATTTTTACCGTACCGAAAACGTGGGGAATCTGATCCAGAGCGAAGCCCTGAAAAGCGGCCGGATCTATATTCAGGACGCCGCCACCGCCCTGGCGCCGACCCTGGCGGTGATTCAGCCCGGAGAACGGGTGGCGGACCTTTGCGCCGCCCCCGGCGGCAAATCGCTGATGCTCCTGGAGCGCCTCAACGGTTCCGGCAAGCTGACCGTGGCGGACCGTTCGGAAAACCGGCAGAAGTTGACCGAACAGAATTTGCGGCTGCGCGGATACGACATCCCGGTGGAAACCGCCTCGGTGCTGGAGCCGCCGTATGAAGACAACGCCTTTGACGCCGTCCTGCTGGATGTGCCGTGCAGCAATACCGGAGTGTTTCACCGCCGCCCGGACGTGCTCTGGTCGTTCAGCGATGAGAAAGTGCGCGAGCTTACCGAATTGCAGATGAGCATCCTCATGGGCAGTGCCCGCCTGGTGCGCCCGGGCGGACGGATCATTTACAGCACGTGCAGTATCGAACCCCGGGAAAACAGCCGTCTGGTACGGCGTTTCATGGCGGAAAAACCAGCTTTCGAGCTTGTCCGCAGTAAACTGCTGATCCCGGATAAACTGCACGACGGCGCTTACGCCGCCGTGCTCCAGCGGAACAGTTGAAGCATTATTATTGCTCGAGCAGAAGGTCCGAACTGATCCCTTCTCCGGTGAACTTCCATGCGCCGTCCTGTAACACCGTGCGTCCGTACAGCGAACGGTAATTGCCGTCCAGCTTGAACGTCGCGTCCGCGGAATCGGGGCCTGTGGCGCAAATCAGGATCGCCGCCTTGCCGCCGTCGTTGTACAGCCGGGCGGCGGTGACTTTGCCTTCGGACAGAATTTCGGCGGGCCGGGCGGACAGGATATACGGTTCGAGTATTTTCAGCATGGCCGCAATATTTTTCATTTTCATCCATTCGGCTTCGAAATTGCCTTTCGGCAGTTTCCAGGACTTCAGGTCTTCGAATTTGTAGAAAATGAACCCTTTCGCTCCGTAAACCGCTTCCAGAAGCACCAGCGAGCGGTATTTTTCCTCACTGGGATTTTGAGGTTCCGGAATGGCTTTTTCCGTACGGAAAACTTCCGTGTTGGACATCTGGGGCACCGCCCATATCGGCAGTCCGGAAAAGCGCGCCTGGGTCATGGCGTAGACCGCGCGGCCGATGTGTTTTTCCGCCAGCGGATAGGGGTCCACGCCGATGATGTCGCAGGTGGGGCCGTACAGCGGCAGGTCTTCGTACTGATAAAGCACGCCGTAGGTCGGATGATTAGGATCGAGCCGGTTGAACAGCCGGCGCATGGCGCTGACGCGTTGGATCTGCGAGGAAGGCTGTTCGTCGTTGATATACCACGCCAGCAGCGCCGGATGGTCTTTCAGGAGTGCCGTCACCTTGCCGATGATGTCATCCTGCCCCTGCGCACCGTGCCATTCCTGCAGCCCGTAGCGGGCGGCGGAGCCGATATCCTTGCAGGAGAAAATGACCTTTATTCCCTTTGCGGCGGCCATGTCCATGACCTGAACGATCTGTTCGGGCGTGGATTTTGCCTTGCCGGTCCGCAGGCTCATGCTGCTGTAGGGGAGCACGGTGTTGAAGCCGCCGTCGCGCAGGGTGTCGAGCATGGCGGCGTCGATCCCGCCGGAGAAAACGCCCACCGGCATGAACGGTTTGCCGTCCACCAGCGTCCGCCCCAGCCGGTCCACGGCGACAAGCGGGCGGTTGCCGGGTTTTATGGTCAACGGGATGGCGGTCGAATACAGAACCTCTTTTCGGGCCGGATTCAGGATCATGAATCCGGCGTCGTATTCGCCGGGCGCAAGGTTGTCCAGCGCGAATTCGGCACGGTCATTCCGCACCGGGGCCCGCAGGGTGAGCGCGGGGTCTTTGAGGTTCAGGCGGACTTCGAGGTCTTGCGCGGATGCGGTCTTGCCGTCATGGCTGACCGCCACTGTGCATTTGCCGTCGCTGACGGTATTGTAGGGATTCAGCAGGTAGAGCGTCCACAAGTTGGTGCCCTGTTCCTGAAGGACGATGTCGTCAAACCAGGCGGTGCCGGTGGCGCCTTTCCAGATGTACAGGGAGATATTCGCTCCGGTGGCGTTTTTCGGCACCCGGACCGTGTCGGAAACGAACTGCCAGTCGCCGGTTCCGGTGACGCCTTTCAGGTAGCGTCCGGTCAGGAAGGCTTTTTTGCCGTCTTCGCCGGTCTTGGAGAATTCCAGCGCGACGGTCGCGCCGCCCCCCTGCGGCGAGGTGGTGACGTCTTCCGTTTTGACCCACGCGCCGAAACGGTAAAACGCGCCGGGCGTCAGGACCGCCGGGGTCGAAATGACGGCGTATTCCTTCGGGTTTGTCCGATGGTACTTCAGGGCATGGGTGGCGCTCCGCCCCGCCCCTTTTTCGATGACGGCGCAGGGGCGCAGGCCCCAGCCCGCGCCGTTGTTTTCAAAGCCGGGGTCTTCGAGCGTAAGCGGTTTGACGCCGTCGGTCTGTTTGTCGAGGCGGGCATAGCCGTTCAAATCGTCCGCCGCGTAAATTCCGGCGGCGCCAAAGAGGAGGAGAGAGAGTAGAAGCCTGATCATATGGGATTCCTGTAGGTTATGGTTATTGAACGATATTGCGGGTGAAATTCTTACAGCCGTAGCGTCCGCTGAGGGTTGGCATGTCGTTCAGCTCGACGTGTCCGTCCAGAAAGCCGATTCCCGCCTGGCCGCCGTGATTCAGAGCGATGCAGTTTATATTAGGGGCGGAGGTCCAGTGGAAATAAAAATTCGGGGTCTTGACGTCGGATTTCCCGGCGTCCGCCAGATAGATAAACGTACTCGGTTTGGAGAAGCGCGGCAGGGCGGCTTTGAAAGCGGTGCCGATGCCCCAGGTGCTTTCGCCGCTCGGAGCGGGCGCCGTCGCGGGCATGCCGTAGGTTCTGAACACGCTGACCTGCTTGTCTTTGGTGACGTTGACGCGGTCCGGGATCATGGTACAGGTCCAACTGCGGGGCGCCAGGCCGTAGTAGGTGTCGCCGGTGTTTGCTATGCCGGGGATGTAGCCTCCGTTGATCAGAATCCGGGCATAGCTCGGGGTTTCATTGAATCCCAGGCACCAGCCGTTGAAGTCGTTCTGGTAAAATTGAAGGGTTCCGAGATTCTGCTTCAGGTTGTTGACGCAGCCGATGGCTCTGGCTTTGTCGCGCGCTTTGTTCAGCGCCGGGAGCAGCATCGCCGCCAGTATGGCTATAATTGCAATCACGACGAGAAGTTCAATAAGTGTGAAATATTTTTTTCCGGGCATTTTTCATTTCCTCCGTTTTATGCGGTTGATCTTATGATTAATTTATCGGCCGGCACCCGGACGATCCTGATGTTGTCCGTCGGCGCCGCAAGTACTTCACCCAGCAGTTTGATCAGTTCGTTGCCCAACTGCTGGTACGGGTATTCCACGGTCGTCAGCAGCGGTTTGTCGAAAGGACAGATGCCGCCGGCTTCCAGATTGTTGTAACTGATCAGCTTGAAATCTTTTCCGGGTTTCAGCCCGGCGTCCAGCAGCACTTCCATGATGCCGAAGGAAACATAGTCGCAGACCGAAAAGATCGCCGGGCGGTCGGGCAATTCCAGGTATCTCCGGCCCAGAATCCGGCCGCATCCCTGTCCGAAGTCCTCGGGCAGCTGGTTGTGGGTCATGTCTTCGGGCAGGGCGATTCCGGGGTGGAAAATCTGCATGACCTGACGGATGGACTTGCGGCGGGACTGATGGGTTTCCGTATCCGCCACGCCCATGATCTGCACTTTTTTGACGCCGAGCGCGGCAAAGTGGTCGGCGGCCTTCCGGAAGCCCCTGAACGGGTCCGGCACGACCTGGTGAAACGGCTTGTCCGACACGGAGGACGAATCGACCATGATGATCTGGCGCGGATAGGAGCAGAGCAGCGGCGTGTTGGTGCTGTTTATGAAATCTTTGTTCAGCATCAGGGCGTCGGTGGATTCCAGCGTCTGGCGGAGGATGGCGAGGTCGTTTTTTTCGATTCCCGAAATCATGGAGAGATGGTATCCGTTCTGCTTCAGCAGATTGCCCAGCGTCTGGTAAAAGAACCCGATCCCCAGGTAATAATCCTTGGTATGGTGTTTGTAGCCCTGATAGGGGTAAAATCCGATGCGCGCCTTCGAATTGCGCCATGAACGGTTCTTGGAGACGAACGTCCCTTTGCCCGGCACCCGGTACAAGACCTGCTGTTCCACCAGTTCATTGATCGCGCGGTTGGCCGTGACCGGGGAAACGCCGTAGCGGTCCGCCAGTTTCCGGGTGGAATCGATCGGGGCGCCGCCGGGAATCTGTTCTTTTTCGATGATTCCGCGCAGCAGGTCCGCCAATTCCGGCACCCGGAGCATTTTTTTCTCGATTGTCTGAACTTTATGCATTTTAAAATGGACCTGTAATACTTCCTGTTACATTATTATGATACAGCCGAATCAGCATAAATCAATACAATACGGTTGAAAAAGATGAAAAATTTTTACCATCCGTAATACTTGCTGTAATACTTATGTTCACGGCAAATGCTACAGCCGGGCGTGAAGAAACAGGGCCGCCCCGCAGACCGCCGCCGTTTCGACCCGCATGATCCAGCGCCCGATGCGGCAGGCGCGGGCTCCGGCATCGGTCAGCCGGGCTTCTTCGTCCGGGCTCAGGCCGCCCTCCGGCCCCACGATCCACCGGAGGTCCGCGGCGTCCGCCGGAAACGGTTCCTGACCGGCTCCCGGCGCGCCGAAAAAAGCCGGCGCGGCGCCGTCCCGGACACGTTCCAGCAGTTCGTTGAAGCGGATGGCGGCGTGAAGCTGCGGCAGAAACGGATTGCGGGATTGTTTGCAGCCCTCCTGCAGGATGGTTTCCCAGCGTTCCGGAGCGCTTTCGCGGGGCGGCAGCGCCACCGAGCGCTCGGTGACGACCGGGGTGATCGACCAGACGCCGACTTCGGCGCACTGGCGCAGCATCTGTTCCATCGGATTGCGGCGTGGTGTAGCGACGAACAGATGCAGTTTGAGCGGCGGTTCGGGCGTGGATATGCGTCCGGTGATTTCCAGCGCGCGCGTGGAGGTGATCAGGGCTTGCGCGGAGACGCCGCGGCCGTCGAGGAGTTCGATCGGATCGCCGGGTTTGCCGCGCAGGGTTTTGAACAGGTGTTTTTCGTCATGGATTTCCAGCCGGACGGCTTGTCCGGTTTCGGGTATGTTCCGGCAGTAAAACGAATGCATAAAGATCCTCAAGCTATGGCGGTTGATGAAACATTCCAAGGGCAGGAACCGGGATGCGGGGCTCTTGCACTTTGTGGTATAATAATACATCAAAGCGGCCGCGCTTCCAATGCGGTAGCGCGAAAATGTGGAGAATTCTCTTTGGGAATTGTTGAAAATTCGCTTTTGGTGTAATATATTTAAGTGATCCGAAATAAAATGAATGGAGAAACCATGTGGCGGTCGAAAAATAAATACCATCTGTTGTGGCAGCGTGGCTTTTTTCTGATGGATTATTTGCGCGAAACGCTTGCGGAGGAGGCGGGTTGCGGTTTCCTGAAAATGTTCGGGGACCTGACCTACCGGCAGAGCAAGGTATTCCGCGCGGTTCTCTACATGATGGACGAGCATCAGGACGGTGTGACCCTGAAAATGCTGTCGAAAAAACTGCGCACCAGTGCCGCCGCGACCTCCGAAATGGTCGACGTGCTGGAGGCGAAGGGCGTTCTGGAGCGGTTTCCGTGCAAGGTGGACCGCCGGGCCGTCAATATAAAAGTTTCCGCCCGGATGTTCGGCGAACTCGTTAAAGTGGATGAGTTTTACGGGGAGCGGGTCCGGCGTCTGACGGCGGTTCTGAGCGAAGCGGAGGTGGACCAGATGGTTTCGTGCTTCGAAAAGCTGTACCGCGAGGCCCAGGAGGTTCAGTTTTGTCGCGACTGACGCGGAAAAACGCCGGGCGTGGGCGCGAAAACTTCCGGAAAAAAATTTCTTGCTTTCTTGCCAATTCGGTTTAACGTGTTATTTTATTGCCTTAGTCATAAATCTAAGGAAGATGAAAGCATGTTTGAAATTGAAACACTCAGGAGTTTTTCCGCGGCGCATCAGTTGCGCGGATACAAAGGCGACTGTTCGGTCCTGCATGGGCATACCTGGCAGGTCAAGGTCGTGCTCCAGGCCACTGAGCTTGACGAGATCGGCATTGCGGTGGATTTCCGCAAATTGAAAGCCGTGATGGATGAAATTCTCACGGAATACGATCACAAGAATATTGCCGAGATCGAGCGTTTCCGTTCCATGAACCCCACCAGCGAAAATATCGCCAAAAGCATTTACCGTGAAGTAGGCGCCAGAATCAACGGCGATACGGTCAAGGTTGCCCGGGTTACAGTGTTCGAATCTCCGGAAACATCGGCAACCTATTACGAATAATAACATCACGCGAAGGAAAATCATCTGATGAGCAAAGACACTTTATTGGTCAACGAAACCTTTCTGAGCATCCAGGGCGAATCCACCTATGCGGGATTGCCCTGTTTCTTCATCCGCCTGGCCGGATGCAACCTGAACTGCAGTTACTGCGACACCGCCTATGCGAAGAAATTTGAAGACGGACAGGAAGTTTCCATTCAGGAGCTCCTGGCTCTGGCGGAAGAAGCGAACAGCAACCTCGTCCTGATCACCGGCGGCGAGCCGATGCTCCAGGAAGGCGTACCGGCGCTCTGCCGCGCCCTGCTGGCTGCCCAATTCCAGGTCCTGTTCGAAACCAACGGCGCGGTGCCGCTGGACGATCTCCCGTGGCGCGTCACCAAAATCATGGACATCAAGCTCCCCTCCAGCGGCGAAGCCGACAAGCTGGTGTTGGACAACCTGGAGCTGCTGAACGAACGCGATGAAATCAAATTCGTCGTCGGCGACCGCGCCGATTTCGATTATGCGCTGAATTTGATCGCCGAGCATGAGCTCCATGAAATCACCGAAAAAATCCTGTTCAGCCCGGTATTCGGCAAGCTTGATCCGAAAGATCTCGCCGCCTGGGTCATCGCCGAACTGCCCCCCGGGCGGATGCAGCTCCAGCTCCACAAATACATCTGGGACCCGGCTGCCAGAGGGGTTTGATTGATGACGGCGGTGAAATCCAAAGCAGTAGTTTTGCTCAGTGGCGGACAGGACTCCGCCACCTGCCTGGCGATTGCCGCCTCCCGCGGTTTCGAGTGTTATGCGCTGAGCGTTAATTACGGCCAGCGCAACATTCCGGAACTGGAAGCCGCCAAACGCGTCGCCGCCATGCTCGGCGCGGCGCGTCATATCGTGATCGACGCCAGCCTCCGCCAGTGGGGCGGCTCGGCGTTGACGGACGATTCCGTCGACGTGCCGCAGGGGGCCTCCACGGAAGGGATTCCGGCGACCTACGTGCCCGCCCGCAATCTGATTTTTCTGTCTTTCGCCACCGCCTGGGCCGAAGTGCTGGGGGCGCGCGATGTTTTTATCGGCGTGAACGCGGTGGATTATTCGGGCTATCCGGATTGCCGGGAAGCGTTTATCGACAGTTTCCGGCAGACCGCCAACCTGGCGACGCGCGCCGCCGACGAAGGCTGGAAAATCCGGATTCACACCCCGCTGCAGACGCTCTCCAAAGCCGAAATCATCCGGCTCGGAGTCGAGCTCGGGGTTGACTACAGCCAGACCGTGACCTGCTACAATCCGGACTCCGCCGGCGCTGCCTGCGGCGTCTGCGCCAGTTGTACGCTGCGCAAACAGGGGTTTGCGGAAGCCGGGGTCGCCGACCCCACCAGATACCGTTGATTTTGAACAGACTCGAGCCTGCCCCGATGCGTGGCTGCCAACCAACAGGAGCGATCTATGATTGACCGAACTACTCTGGACCGGAGAATCGACCAGGCATTGAGCCGTGAACCCGCCGACCTTGTGATCAAAAATATTGACTGGCTCTCCATCCCGACCGGCAAAATCCATCGCGGCGACATCGCCATCTGCGGCGACGCCATTGTCGGCACCGGCGCCGGCTACGAGGGTAAAGTCGAGATCGACGGTACTGGATTGACCGCGGTGCCGGGGTTTGTCGACGCGCACTTCCACCTGGAATCTTCGATGGTCGTTCCGTATGAATTCGAGCGTTGCGTCCTGCCGCACGGCACGACCACCGCGGTCTGCGATCCGCACGAAATGGCCAACGTCTGCGGCGTCCGGGTCCTGGAATATTTTCTGGCCTGCGCCGAAAACATGGTCATGGACCTGCGGGTTAAACTCTGTTCCTGCGTTCCGTCCACAACCATGGAAACGTCCGGCGCGGAGCTGGGCGTGGACGATCTCACGCCTTACAAAAACCACCCGAAAACATTGGGCCTGGCCGAGATGATGAATTACCCGGGCGTCTGGTTTCATGACCCCGGCGTCATGGCCAAGCTGGCGGCGTTCAGCGATCAGGTGATCGACGGGCATGCGCCGCTGATGGGGGGCAAAGAGCTGAACGCCTATATCGCCGCCGGCATCCAAAATTGCCACGAAACCTCGAACCTTGCCGAGGGCGAGGAAAAATTGGACAAGGGAATGCGGGTATTCATCCGCGGCGGCAGTGTGGCGAAAAATCTTCAGGCGCTGGCGCCGCTGATCAATCCGCAGACCGCCCCATTCCTGTCATTCTGCACCGACGACCGCAATCCGCTGGACATCGCCGCCGAGGGGCATATCGATCATATGGTCCGTTCCGCGATCGGCATGGGGATTGCGCCCGAACTGGTCTACCGGGTGGCTTCGCGGTCGGGCGCGGAGGCGTTCGGCCTGAACGACCGCGGGCTGATTGCGCCCGGTTGCAAAGCCGACCTGGTATTGTTGAGCGATTACCGCAAATGCGAAATCCATACCGTCCTGAAAAGCGGCCGCCCGGTCAACAGCGAACTGCTGGCCGCCCGCCCGCCCGCGCCATCGGTTGAATTTGCCCGCCATTCGGTCCGGCGGGCGCCGGTGTCCGCCGCCGACTTCCGGGTCCGCCCGGAGAAGGCCGCCACCCACGTGATCGGATTGATCCCCAACTCGATCATCACCGAACATCTTGAAATGGACCTGCCGCTGGAAAACGGCGAAAAAAAGGCCGTCCCTGCGAACGATATCCTGAAAGTGGCCGTGCTCGAACGGCACGGCAAGAACGGCAATATCGGCCTCGGCTTCGTCAAGGGGTTCGGCATCGAATCCGGGGCGATCGCCAGTTCGATCGGGCATGACAGCCACAACCTTTGCGTGGTCGGAACGTCCGACGAAGACATGGCCGCCGCCGTCAACGCCCTGATCGAATCGGGCGGCGGACAGTGCGCGGTCCGGGACGGCAAGACGGTCGGCATCCTGAAGCTGCCGCTCGCCGGGCTGATGAGCGACGCCCCTCATGAGCAACTGGCCGCCGAGCTGGGCGAACTGCGGCGGACGGTCCGCGAAACCGGGTGCCGCCTGGATGAACCGTTTCTGCAGTTGGCCTTTTTGCCGCTGCCGGTGATCCCGTACCTTAAAATTACCGACCGTGGACTGGTTGACGTGTCGGCTTTTCAAATCATTGGAGTTTGAGTCATGTTTTCCGCCGTTGTGATTCTGATTGCCGCCGGGCTGCTGCTGGTCGTGGGCGTCGCGGCGATCCGCTATGTGCTCCTGGAGCATATCAACCTCGTGTTTACGGTCGGATTCACCGCGCTGGTCTGCATGTTGTGCTGTTTGCCGGTGATGGCGGTACTGGAAAAACCGTCGTTTCCGTGGGCGGCGCATATGATGGTGTTCCTGGCGTTGTTTGCCGCCGGGGCGCTGATGGGCGGCGCGCTTTATTTTCAGGAAGACATCTTCCGCCTGCGCGGGGGCGGCATCATGCGGCAGTTGATTTTTCTGTCCTGCGGGGTGCCGTTTCTGGCGGGGTCGATTTTTTTCTTTGAGGATGCGCCGCCGCCGAAGCTCGTCGGGCTGCTGCTGATTCTGGCGGCGCTGGTCCTGCCTGCCGCCCGGATGCCGGAGAACCGGCAGAGCACGAAACAGGCGCAGATCACGAGGCGTTCGGCGCTGTTCGGGTTCGGACTGGCGGCGCTGGCGCAGTGCGCCTTTCTCTGGCCTTCGTACATGACGTACAGCGAAGTGGTCAGCAACAGCTTCCGGATGTTCTATTTCTGCTCCGGGATATTGGTGACGGTGGTCGTCCTGATCATCCGTCAACGTGAACTGCTGGACAGCCGCAAATGTTTTGTGCCGTCGATGCTGCTGGCGTTTGTGGTGCTGGTGATCTGCGGATTGCTGGTGTTCAACGGGCTTGACGGATTGGCGGCGCACGGGCAGGGGCTGATCGGATTACCGCTGGTGACCGGGAGTTGCGCGACCGGGTTTTACCTGTTCTGCAAATTCGCGCTGAAGGAAAAAGTCCATCCGGTGCAATCCGCCGGATTCATCCTCGGCATTGCGGGGCTGATCGCCATCTGCCTTTGATCCCGGTAAACTCCGTCTTCATTTCATCCCTTCTCATGCCCGCCTTTTCCGGAATCGGGGCACAAAAAAGGTTCAGGGGGCTATCCAAGTTTAGAGGAGTAATTATGAAGAGGAGAAATTGCGTATAGGACTTGGACATCCAAAACTCCTGAACCAAGATTAGTATACATGATATTAAAGAAAAAGAAAAGAGCAAAACGGAAAAAACCCCCGTTTTTGTTCGATTCATACATATTTAATAAGGTAATCCGAATCAATGCGCGGCAAATGTCCGGTGGAATTGTTGGAAATTTCTAAGAGCTTGAGCAACGTGCAGATATAGAAAATCAACACTACGAATGTAATCGTCTTTGGCGGGTTTTTTGACGCCCGATTTTCATGTTTGGGAAAGGGCTTGCGGCAAAGCGGTACAAAGTTCTCCGAACTGCCGGAAAATCGGAAAAACGGGTTTGCATTTTGCCATTATGCCGATATCTTGTTTTTTGAACAAGGGAAAGGAAGTTCTTCATGAACAATGAGCACTATTTCGATCGGCTGAAAGAGTTGAAGTCCAACCTCGCCAAAGTGATCCGCGGCAAGGAAGAGGCGCTGGAGCTGATGGTGTCGGCCATTATCGCCAACGGGAACGTTCTGCTGGAAGACGTGCCCGGAGTGGGAAAAACCACCCTGGCCAAAGCCCTCGCCGCCTCGCTGGACTGTCGCTTCACCCGTATTCAGTTTACGCCGGACCTGTTGCCGGCGGATATTATCGGCAGTTCGGTTTACAGTCCGAAGGACGGTTCGTTCCGGTTCCGCAGCGGCCCGATTTTTACGAATATCCTGCTGGCGGACGAAATCAACCGCGCTTCGCCCCGCACCCAGTCCGCCCTGCTCGAAGCCATGAGCGAACGGCAGGTTTCCGTGGAGGGGCGGACGACTCCCCTCGAGCGCCCCTTTCTGGTGATCGCCACCGAGAACCCGATCGAATACCAGGGGACGTACCAGTTGCCGGAGGCCCAGCTGGACCGTTTTGCCATGCAGCTTTCGCTCGGCTACCCGGACCGTGATTTTGAACTGGAAATGCTGTTTGACCGGTTGACCGGCGACCCGGCGGAGACCCTGAAAGCCGTCTTGAACTGTGAAGAAGTGGTCGAAATCCAGAGCCGGGTGCGGCAGGTCAAGGTGGAGGATTCGGTGGCGGCCTATATGCTCGAGCTGGTGCGCAGCACCCGTTCAGACAAACGGATCGCGCTGGGGGCGAGCCCGCGCGCCTTGCTGCTGCTGTCGCGCTGCGCCCAGGCGTCCGCGTATCAGTCCGGGCGCGGCTTCGTGCTGCCGGAAGATGTGAAAAAAGTGGCGGTGGCGGTGTTGGCTCATCGCCTGACGCTGGATAACAAGAGCCGCTATTCCGGAATAACGTCGCGGCAGGTGGTCGAAGACCTGCTGGCGCAAACCAAGGTTCCGAATTGAAGATACGGTTGTCCGATTCATACCACCGCCGGATGGAGAAATTCCTCGACGGTCCCGACTGGTATCAGCTTCAATCGCTGGAACGGCGAAGGGGTGCTTACCGGGCGCCCTCGCTGGCGCTGCTCGCCTGGGTGGCGGGCTTTATCTGGCGCTCGCTGACGCTGCAGTCGCTGTTGCTGCTGTTGCCGGGCGCGCTGATTTTTCTGTACAGCACGATTTCCATGGAGTCCCCGATCCGGGTGACGACCATTGCGATTTTGATGGTGATGGTGGTCGAGCTCCTGGCGGGCTATATTTTCCGTCCGAAATTGAAGATCGAGCGGAGTTTGCCCGAACGCCTGCGTGTCGGTTCCGAGTTCACCGTGGACTACCGCATCACCAACCGCCGCCGGATTCCGGCCTGGGATATCGAGCTGGACGCGTATATGCTCCGCAAGGGCGTCAAAATTACTGAAACGGCGTTTGTCAACGCCATCGGCGCGGGCAAAACCGTGCGGGCGAGCGCCCGGGGCATCGCCGTCCGCCGGGGCGTGTACCGGATCTTTTCCCCGATTGCCGATTCGCTGTTCCCGCTGGCGATCGCCAAATGGAGCTGTTCGGAAAAAACATTGAAACAGACGGTTCATGTCTATCCGGCGTTTACCGCGCTGAACCATCTGGCGCTGCCCACCGGCGGCAAGTTTCAGAAAAACGGCACGTCAAGGGTGTCGAAAGTCGGCGAATCGGCGGATTTTTACGGTTGCCGGGAGTTTCGCGACGGCGACGACCCGCGGCATATCTACTGGCGGGGCAGCGCCCGGACCGGACAGTTGATCGTCAAGGAATTCCAGAACGAATACCTGACCCGGATCGCGCTGGTGGTGGATACGTATGTGCCGTCGCGCCGCCGCTGGTATTCACTGAAGTCCTCCGCCTATTCCCCGGAACTGGAAGGGGGGCTGTCCCTGGCGGCCGCGATCACCGATTACCTGACCCGGGGCGAATATGTGGTGGATATTTTTGCGGCGGGCGACAAGGTATACCATTTTCAGGCGGGGCGGCACCTGGCCTGCTTCGACAATATCCTCGACATTCTGGCGGGCGTCCATCCGAACTCCGATCCGGCGGTCAGCGAACTGTCCGATTCCGTGATGGATGAAATTTCGGGCATCGGCAGCGCCGTGATCGTGCTGCTGGGCTGGGACGCCGGGCGGGCGCGGATGATCGAGCGTTTCCGCGAGGCGGGCGTCAGCCTGAAGGTCATGATCATCAACGCTCCGCCGAAGGCGCCCGAATACCTGATCCGCCTGCGGACGGAAGACATCGAAACGGGGAATATACGCGATCTATGAAAAAATCTCTGTCGCAAATCGGTTGGTCCGCGCTGGTCATCGCGCCCGCGCTGCTGCTGTTCACGGCGGTCAGCGACCTGCCCCACGTGGCGGTGATCGTGGCGGTCGGCTACCTCTTTTCGGCGTTGCAGCGGAAGCCGCTGGTCTGGAACGACCGCAGTATCATTTACACACTGGTGATCGTGGCGGTTACGGTGGTGCTGGCGGACCTGGTGTTTCCGTTCAATTCGGACCGGTTCGGCTACATCACCATGATCATTCAGCCGCAGTTCTACACGGTCGGGGCGTTTTATCTGGCGGTGGCGCTGACATTTTTCAATACCGGCAGGGCGATGGTCGGGGGGGCGGCGGCGGCGGCGGTGTTTTCGCTGATTGCATCGGCCGACGTTTTTAACCTCAGTGTGGAAAATGTCCGGCTGCCGCTTGTCGACGACCTGATCAACAAGCATTTTTACCGTCTTTATGTATGGGTCATGCTCATTGAGCTGGGCGCGGTGCTGGCGGCGTTCCGCAAGGGCGTGCCGAGAAGGCGGACTGACGGACGCAGCACGGCAGGGCGGAAAATGGTGCTGGCAATGCTCTGGGCAACATTGGCGCTGGCGATTTACGGCGGGTTCAAAACGTACCGCCACTTCGAAAGCGAATTCCGGCGCTGGGAAAACATGCTGATCCGCATGAGCTCCCGCCAGAACTGGCTGAGGCGCAACCAGACGGTGGTGTTCGGCAAGGAAACCAACCTTTACCGGGTCATGAGCCCGGAAGTACAGGCCGACCGCGATCGTATCCTCTTGCGCTCCGTCGGACCCGTTGCGCCGGGTTATATGCGCGGCAGGGTGTACGACGAATACCTGAACGGCATCTGGAAGGAATCCGCCGACAAGCAATCCGCGGCGGTTCCCATGCCCGAGAAAAATTATGAAGGGCTATTGACGTTCAAGAGTTTTTTCATCGGCGGAGAACAGCCCGACTATCCGTACCGCTATCAGATTTATCAGGACCGGAATTTCATCTCGGATGTTTTGCAGGTTCCGGGCCCGATTCGCCGGCTGGACGCCATCGCCTCCCACGGCACGCTTTCCGAGAGCGGCGTCATCGTGCTGGAGGAATGGCAGCGGGACGGCGGCTATACGGTGTTTGCCGACAAGGGCGAGATCGCGGCTTATCCGGCTCCCGTGAGCGGGCTGCCGCCGTATTATCTGCAGGTGTCGCCGTTTCTGCGGCGGGAACTGAACGACGTGCTGGATGCGGTCCCCGGTTTGCGGGAGGCCCATACCGATGCGGAACGCTTCACCGCCCTGCTGGCGTGGTTCGGGGCGAACTTCCAGTATGATCTGGAATGGCGGAGTGAACCGGGGCCGGACCCCCTGATTCATTTCCTGCTGACCGTGCGCAAGGGGCATTGCGAGCTTTATGCCGCCTCGATGGCGATTCTGTTGCGGATGTCGGGGGTACCGACGCGCTACATAACCGGGTTCATCTGCGAGGAGCCGCATCCGTCGGGCAACTATTATGTGGCGCGGGTGGGCAACGCCCATGCCTGGCTGGAAGCCTTTGACCGTGACCGCAGGCAATGGGTCATGCTCGAGCCGACGCCGCCCGGCGAAATCGGCGGCGAACCCGGCGAATGGAATTTTTTCAGCGACTGGCGCGACCGTGTCGGGCAGGGGTGGCGGGAACTGCTGGCGAATCTGCGGCGAGGCCATTTCGCCGACGCGATCGCGGGGGCGTTTGATTTTATCTGGGCGATTATCCGGCTGGTTCTCCTGAACCCGGTCGGGTTGCCGGCGGCTGTCGCCGTTGTCGCAGGATGGTATCTGTACCGTCGTCGGAAACGCCGCCGGGAGACGGTTTCGCGGCGCCTTCCGACCCGGGAAGCAATTGCGCTCGGCAAATTGTACCGCCGGCGCGCGGCCCGCTGGGAAAAACGGCTCAGGCTCCCCCCGGCTCCGGCTCGGACTTCCAGCGAGCTGCTGCAGCAACTCCGTGATTCGGGCGTTTTGAATTCCGATGAATTGCAGGGCGCCGAAGAGTTTATCCGCCAATACCAGCGACTGCGGTTCGGGCACGGGCGCCCCTCGCGCGAGGAACTCAGGGCGCTGGAGCGGCTTTGACGGAAAGCAGGGAAAAGCGGGGTTTTTTCGAGGTTTGGTTTGATAAAGGCGTGTTCGGCATGTATTTTACCGCGTCTAATGGAGATTTTGAATGAAGACACTTAATTTATATGTAACCAAGGCGTTCCTGACTACGTTTCTGATGGCGATCGGGCTTCTGACCTTTGCCATGCTGGGGGCGCGGATGATCGACATCATCGACCATATCGCGCAGGGAATTCCTCTGAAATACTTTTTCCTGTTCGCGCTGTACACCATGCCGGTGGTGCTGACGTTTACGGTGCCGTGGGCGATTCTGGTGTCGGTGATCCTGGTGTTCGGGCGGCTTTCGGCGGACAGCGAGATTACCGCCATGCGGGCTTGCGGGATTTCGATTCTGCAGATTATTTCGCCGATCATGGTGGCGGCGTTCCTGATGACGCTGGTCTGTTTGTACCTGCAGGTGAACCTGGGGCCGAAGCTGCTGGGCGAATCGCGGGTCATGATTTCCGGCGCGGTCATCGAAAATCCCATCGCCATCTTTGAACCCGGACGGCAGGTTCAGTTCGAAAACAACCTCATCTACATCGATGACAAGGTCGAAGGCGACCGGGTCAAAAATATCCAGATTTTTACCATGGACGAGAAAAGCCGGGAGTACGAACAGGACATCACCGCCGCCAACGGCCGCTTTCTGGTGGACAAAGAACGGCAGATTTTGACCGTGGAGCTGTATGACTGCATGATCCGCGACCGCAAATCCAAGCCCGAAACCCGGGCATTCAGCGAAAAAGTGTCGTTTTCATTCAATTACGGGCAGGAATTCAACAAATTCCGCATCGGCATCCGTCCCAAATACATGACCATGCGCGACCTGCTGGCCCGCATCCACATCGACCGGGAGCTCGGGCGTTCGACGATTGACCTGGAGGTGGAGATGAACCAGCGGATCGCCTTTGCGCTGTCGCCGATCGCGTTCATGCTGCTCGGATTGCCGCTGGCGATCCGGACGTCGCGCCGCGAAACTTCGGTCGGGATTTTCCTGAGCGTGGTGTTGGCGGGCTTCTTTTTCCTCTCGATCATTCTTTGCGAATCGCTGACATCGCACCCGGCCCTGATGCCCCAGTACCTGCTGTGGCTGCCGAACCTGATTTATCAGGTCGCGGGGGCGGTCATGATCTACCGGATTGTCAAGCGTTGACGGACGGATTGTGCAAACATTTTAATTCGCAGGGACTTCCGCGCTCCTAGTTGACATTTCCTCCTAAGGATAAAATCCAAATCGGGAGGAAAACGGCATGAGTGACTACAGTTTTTTATGGAAAAGGGAAAACCCCTTTTATTCTCTGCACAAAGATATCTGGGAGCGCTCCCGCGCCGCTTATTCCGGCGGGACCGACTACATTGACCAGGCCCTGATCAAACACATTTCCGAAGTGGACCTGGAGTTCGCCGAACGCCGCCGCCGCGCCTATTACTTTAACTACCCGCGCAAGATCGCCCGTCTGATTACCCAATACGTCCTTGGCGAAGAACCGCGCCGTCGCAACACGGTGCCGGAGCTTGAAGAGGATTTCTCGCGCAGCGGCCTGCGTGTCAACGAAGTCATGCGTCAATTCTCCACCATGCTCAATGTCTATGGCGCGGCCTGGCTGCTGGTGGATATGCCGGGATTTACCGGCGAGCTCGACCCCGAACGCCAGAAACGCGAACGCATCCGCCCCTACGCCCTTACGCTCTCCCCGCTGGCGGTCGTCGACTGGAGTTACGGCGAAGACGGGGCCCTGGCCTGGGCGGTGGTGGCTGAAAACGGAACCTATTCCCCCAATCCCTTCCTTCCTCCCGTCCGTTTCAGCCGCCGCCGCCTCTGGACGCGCGACGAATGGTATCTGTTCGAGCGGGAAAACGACACCGCCCGTATTCTGCTGAAAGAAAGCGCCGTGCATGGGCTCGGGCGGGTGCCGCTGATCCGCGGCATCGAATCCGACGGCTTCGGGATGGATGCGAATCATTAGTTCGAGGACGCGGTCCGGATTTCCGACGCCATCCTGAACAATGAATCCGAGGCGCAGATGAACGCAGTCAAACAGATGTTCGGGCTTCTGGTCATTTCCGAGAGCTTCGCCCGCAACGCCCGTTCCGCCACGGACGGCGCTGCCGAAGCGGGCGGCGGCAAATTCAGCCATGTCCTGGCCCGTTCGGCGGCGATCTGGGAGAGCAATGAGGAAAAAGGCATCAGCCGCTATATTTCCCCCTCCGGCATCGAAACGCAGGCCATCCGTTCGGAGAATCTGCATTTGAAAAAGGAATTGTTCGACGTGATCGGGCTGGCGGTTCAGAAAGAAAGCGCCGCCGAGCAGACCGCCGAATCCAAGGCCTGGGACTATCAGAACGTCAAGCAATTTCTGGTTTCGCGCGCCGACATCCTCGAACAGACCGAACTGCTGGCATGGGAGCTGATTCATTGCTGGGACCGCGGCGTGGAGGTTCCGGAAGTCATTTACAACCGGGATTTTGCCGTTGCCGACCTCAAGGATTCGGTCGAAACGCTCCTGGGCCTGGAACAGCTTGGGATGAGCTCTGAATTTCAACGTGAAATCGCCCGGAGCGGCGTGGTGCTTCTGGAGAAAATCAACCGAATCACACCGTCCGTCCGCCGCAAAATCCTGGAGGAAATCGACCGTGCTTGACGATAAATTCAATGAAAAAGTCACCATCTGCATCCCGACCGACGCCATCGACGGCGTCATGATCTATCGCGATTATGTCGGGCATGCCGTGGTCATGGAAAGCGCTTCCGCGCAGGTGAGCCCCGCCTCCAAAACCGTTTTAAACCGGACTTTTCTGGTCAAAACCCGTTGCGAGCCCTTCCCCGGCGCGATCATTCTTTACCGGGGCGAGGAGCACCACCTGAAAGCCGTGCGAAGCTGCCGTTCCGTCACCGGCGAACTGGAGTGCTACCGATGCACGAGCTGAAGCCGTCGTTCGTCAAGACCGCCGACCAGCTGAAAGCCATCAAACTGTTAAAGAGCCGCGCGAGCAATGTTCTGTTGTTCGGCGGTTCGCGTTCCGGCAAGACTTTCGTGCTGGTTTATGCGATTATCTGCCGGGCGATGCAGGCGCCGGGGAGCCGGCACGTGATCCTGCGCTACCGTTTCAACGCGGTCAAGCAGTCGGTCGGCTATGACACGCTGCCGAAGGTCATGAAACTGGCGTTTCCGGGCTTGCGCTATGAACTGAACCGCAGCGATTGGTTCATCCGGCTGCCGAACGAGTCTGAAATCTGGCTGGGAGGGCTCGACGATCACCAGCGCGTGGACAAAATTCTGGGCAAGGAGTTCGCCACCGTCTATTTCAATGAATGCTCCGAAATCAGTTACTATGCGGTGACGACCGCTATGAGCCGTCTGGCCCAGCGTACGGCTGTGCCGAACAAAGCGTTTTTCGGCCTCTTCTGCACTTTATGAAAAAATCTCCTCAAACAACGACCTGCAACTTGTTG
>ENA-UOOH01000068-UOOH01000068.1-fermentation-metagenome-genome-assembly--contig:-NODE-68-length-113309-cov-5.860800_pt1 | contig 113309 bp, 104 predicted proteins | sample MGYA00245778_ERZ724025 | MGnify/ENA primary metagenome ERZ724025 (study PRJEB28704, sample SAMN03018313) | fermentation metagenome | biome: anthropogenic terrestrial biome; feature: soil... | reverse complement strand
CCAATTTCTGGCTTTCTTAGCTTTTCTGCCGCTTGTGAAAATTAAATGCTCCGGCAGTTTACAAAAGATCATTCTGATCTGGGTTGTCATCCTGAGCACCGGCGAAGGATCTGGAGAAGATTCTTCACTTCGTTCAGAGTGACACATCATCCTAAACAGTTATCTCGGATGCTTATATTACCATGACTAATTCCCCTTGTCAAGATGTCCGGGATGTAAATAAACCTCCAGGCTGCTCACTGGTGGAGACAGGACCCCCGTCAAAGCCACGCAGGTATACAACATATACTTACTGCATACCTTAGCACCTACTGCATCTTGACGATTAAAGGGACTTTGACGTGGTCCTGCCGGCGGAGACAGTCCGAATGGCTTATTTATTTGACTTTTTTATTCGCGAGGCTTCATCAGGGGGAACAGCAGGACGTCGCGGATGGAAGCGGCGTCGGTCAGCAGCATAATCAGCCTGTCGATACCGATTCCCAGGCCGCCGGCCGGAGGCATCCCATATTCCAGAGCGTTGATGTAGTCTTCATCCATCATGTGCGCCTCTTCGTCCCCGGCTCTCCTTTTTTCAACCTGCTTTAAGAAACGCCCCTTTTGATCAATGGGATCGTTTAGTTCGGAAAAAGCGTTGGCCAGCTCCCGACCGTAGATAAACAGCTCAAAGCGGTAGGTCAGGTCGGGATCTTCCACCTTGCGCTTGGCCAGCGGGGAGATCTCAACCGGGTAGTCCATTACAAAAGTTGGTTGAATCAGCTTGGGCTCGACCAACTCTTCAAAAACCTTGTTTAAAATACCGCCCCAGGAATCGGACGAATCCAACTCCAGCCCGATGTCGGCCTGCTTTACCGCCAGGCGCGCCTCTTCAGCCGTTTTAAGGGCGTTGAAATCAAGGCCGGAATAAAGCTTGACGGCTTCCAGCATGGGAATCCTTGTCCACCCCGGAGACAGATCAATGGGCGCACCCTGGTACTCAATTTTTGGGGTCCCCAGCACTTCGGAGGCCAAAAAGGAGATCAGTTCCTCCGTCAGGTCCATCATATCGTTGTAGTCGGCGTAGGCCTGGTACAACTCCAGCATAGTGAATTCGGGGTTGTGCCGGGTGGAAATCCCCTCATTCCGGAAGTTCCGGTTGATCTCGTAAACCTTCTCAAAGCCGCCGACCAAAAGCCTCTTCAAGTAAAGTTCCGGAGCGATCCTCAGGTACAGGCTGATATCCAGGGCATTGTGATGCGTGATGAAGGGCCTGGCCTCGGCGCCGCCGGCAATGGTCTGCATCATCGGCGTTTCGACTTCCAGGAATCCCTTAAGCTCCAGAAAGTTGCGGGTGGCCCGGATAATTTTGCTCCGGGTCTCAAAAACCTCCCGCACTTCCGGGTTGACGATCAGGTCAAGGTAGCGCTGCCGGTAGCGTAAGTCCACGTCTTTTAGGCCGTGCCACTTTTCCGGCAAGGGTCGCAGCGACTTGGCAAGAATAAAAAAGCTCTCAGCAGAAACGGTGATTTCACCCATCCGGGTTTTAAAGACATTCCCCTGAACGCCAATAATATCACCGATATCCAGTTTGCCGAAAAGCTCGTAGGCCTCTTTGCCGACATCATTGGAACGCACGTAAATCTGAATTCTACCGCCGGCATCCTGAATGTGGGCAAATGTTGCCTTGCCCATGCCCCGCCTGGACATGATTCTGCCGGCAACGATCACGGGTTTATGCTCCAGCTCTTCAAAGCTGTCCAAAATATCGCGTGCCGCGTGGGTGCGCTCAAACCGTCCGCCGTAGGGCTCGATACCCCTCTCCCGCATGTCGGTGAGTTTTTCCCGGCGCACCCGCAGCATCTCATTGAGTTCTTCCTCTGTCTGGTGGACCGGCACACCGGCCCCGTCAAGATCCTTGGCTTTATGTTCTGACATCTAATCTGAAACCTTCTTCCTTTACCGCAATATATCTATAATTTGATATTTCAACTGCCCGGCCGGAACACTAACCTCGACAACATTGCCCTTGGTCAACCCCAGGATAGCCCTACCAACCGGGGATTCGTTGGAGATTTTATTAGCTCCCGGATCGGCTTCCACCGAGCCAACAATTGTATATTCAAATTGATCCCCGTACTCAAGATCCTTGAGCAGCACGGTTGAACCTATGGATACCACACTGGTATTAATATTTTCATCGTCTATAATTTTGGCGTTTCGCAGCATTTTTTCCAGCGTCAGAATACGTCCTTCAATAAATGCCTGCTCGTTTTTGGCATCTTCGTATTCAGAGTTCTCACTAATATCACCAAAGCCAATGGCCTGCTTGATCCGCTCGGCAACCTCTCTCCTCTTTACGGTTTTTAGCAGCTCCAGCTCTTCCTCTAGCATTTTAAGGCCATCCACGGTCAGGATTACTTCCTTTTCTCTCATAGCGCACAATCTCCTTATCCCCCATATTAAGCATTACAAAACAATATATGTCTTCAGTCTTTTATTATTCAGGCCTCTTCAAAAAGCCCTATAACTACACTTAAAGCACTGCAAAATCGCAATTTTTTGCAGTGCTTGTATATGCAGCGTAATATGCCCGTACTTCAATGTCCATAAAATCAATTGGTTTTAAACCAGGGAAATTATGGATGGCAGTACGCTTGCCGGCGCCGCTTTTCCTAAACATTATAAGAAGACGGTCCTGCTTTGTCAAGGCTATCCTGCCTCTTGTTTTTATTTATTTATTTTGCCATGACCGGGATGATTCGCCGCCCCGTGGCACGAAATTTAATCTCTTCAATTTCCGGTCCTGTTAAAGCCCTGCCGAAGCTACGGAAGCCGCTTAGCTTAAAACCATGTTTTTTGGCCAGCTGTGAAATTTCCTCCACCTGCCGGACTGTGAGTTCCCTACCAAGAGTATAGCTCTCATAGCGCTGCTCCAAGGCCAGCACCATGGTTTCAGCCATGCAGGCATAGGCCGTTTGAGGGGGAAACCCAAAATTGAGGTTAAACTTCACGTCCCCGGGAACCTCCACCACACCGCCTTCGATAACCAGGACATCATCCCGCACCTCCGCCACCCGCTTCGATACGTCGCGGGGGCGGGCCACATCGCAGACCACAGCACCGCGCTTAAGGTCCTCCGGCTCAATAACCGTGTCCTCGGAACTGGTTACGGTGATGATGATGTCTCCATTTTGCAGAGCCTTCTTGCTATCGGAAGTGACTTTTACGGCCAGGCCGGTGTCGAAAAGGATTTTGGCGGCGAGTTCCTCCAGCTTGCGCTCATTCCGCGCCACCAGGGTTATGCTGCGCGCCTCCCGGGCCAGCACCAGGGCGCAAACTCTTCCGATGGCGCCGGTGGCCCCCATGATTACAACGGAAGACTTCTTCAGATCGTGCCCCATAACCCTGGCCGCCTCTCTGGTCGCTTCAATGGCCGTGGCAACAGTGTAGCTGTTCCCTGTGGTGACCGGTATCTTTAAGCGGCCGGCAACTGTGAGACCGGCATCTCCCACGACCTTGGTGAAGGCGCCCAGCCCCAAAATTTTAGCTCCGAGTTTTTCGGCCACCTGGCCTCCCTGGATGATTTTGTTTAAAACATACGTCTGGGGAAGACTCATCAGCAGCCGCACTGTCAGGGGACAGGCGATAAACCAGCCCTCGGCCTCTTCGTGAGGAGAGCGAATGCCGGTGATGTGGGATACCTTCATGGAAGGAAGCAGAGAAAAGGCCCGTTCAATGAACTGGTCGGGTAAAAATCGGGCAATTTTAAACTTCCTGGCTACGTCGCCGGCGTCCATGGGGTGGATCATAAAGGCAAAATTTTGCAAGAATTGCTTCCTCCCTATCCTTTGATCGCCCGGATTAATTCGATAATTTTTCCGGTTTCAACGTATTTATCTTCCTGGATGGGCGACTCCCCGATCTCAAACCCCACCACATCCTTGTCAAGAACCGCCTCAAAGATTTTAATCCGCTTGTTTGAGCCGATGATGACGACGTGGTCAAAGGAATGGGCCCTGGTGATCAGCTCCATGATTGAATCGAAAAGGTCAACACCGCTCTTCTGCTTAATAAAGTCCCATCGCTCACTTTCTGACATCAAAAAGATAAAGTCTACACCCTCGCTTTCTAAAACCTCCTGAATTTCAGCTTTATTCAGGACCGGAAACCCGATCACCGCGAGCCTGCACCCTTTTCTGATTTCCCCCAGGCTTTCCAGGCGGCAGACAAGGGTCCGGTCCACGCCCAGGCGCGAGGCAACTTCAGTCTGGGGTAGACCCTTTGCCCTGAGGGTAAGGATCTCGCCAATAATGCCGTCAAGTTTACGCCTGCTGATAATTTTCTCACCCAACCTGATTAAATCCAAAGCTTCCCGCCGCCTTTAAAATTATATTCTAATATATTACCAGGTTCCGGCCTAAATATGTGCACAAATTTGTGTACACTACGATCTTAGCAAAAAAAGAAGCCGCTTTTCAAGGGCTTCGGACAATATTTATTTTAAGTTAAAATGTCTTTGATTTCTTCTTTTGATTGCGCCTTGTTGATGGATTCCCTGAGGCGGGCCGAATTCCTTAAGCCCCGGGTATACCAGGCCGCGTGTTTGCGCATTTCCCAAACCGCCACCTTTTCGCCCTTAAAACCGACCAGCAGCTCCAGGTGCCTCAGGGCTGTGGCAATCCTTTCTTCGTACGTGGGGCCGGGAAGAAGTTCGCCGGTTTTTAAGTAATGCACGGTCCGGGTAAAAATCCAGGGATTGCCGAGGGCGGCCCGCCCGATCATGACACCGTCACAGCCCGTCTGCTCGATCATGGCCAGGGCGTCGGGGGGAGCCCAGATGTCGCCGTTGCCAATAACCGGAACTCTAACGGCTCTTTTAACTGCGGCAATAATACCCCAGTCGGCCTTCCCGGCGTAAAACTGGCTTCGGGTGCGACCGTGCACGGTGAGCGCGGCCGCGCCCGCACTGGTCACGAGCCGCGCCAGTTCAACGGCGTTCACATTGTCCTCGCTCCAGCCCTTGCGCATTTTTACGGTCACGGGAACCTTGACCCGGCTGACGACAGAGCTTACAATTTCTGCAGCTTTTTCGGGATCCCGCATCAAGGACGAACCTTCGCCGTTCTTTACGATCTTGGGTGTCGGACAGCCCATATTAAGATCGATTAGGACAGCACCCCGGCTTTCTACGATTTCAGCCGCCCGGGCCATGTATTCACTGTTGGAACCGAAAATTTGCACACTGACCGGGCCCTTTTCTCCTGAGCTGTCCAGCAGGCTGCAGGTTTTGGGGTTTCCATACAAAAGAGCCTGGTCGCTCACCATTTCGGTGCAGACCAGGCCGCAGCCGGCCTCCTTTGCAAGAAGGCGGTAGGCTTTATCGGTAATGCCGGCCATAGGCGCGGCAATCACCGGGTTTTCAAGCTGCACGGGGCCAATTTTCACCGCTGCAGATTCCTTTCGTAAATTAATCTCAGGCCGGTCAGGGTCAGGAAGGAGTCGACCCGCTCAATGGTTGAGCTTTCCTGCGCGATCAACCTGGCCATCCCGCCGGTCGCAATAACTTTAGTTTCTTCACCCAGTTCCTTTTTCATGCGCCTGACAATCTCATCAACCTGTCCCACAAATCCGTAAAAAATGCCTGCCTGCATGCTGCAGACGGTGTTTTTCCCGATTATCCCCGACGGCTTAACCACCTCTACCCGGGGAAGTTTGGCCGCCCGGGCAAATAGCGCCTCCGTTGAAATGCTGATGCCCGGCGCAATGGCCCCGCCCAGGTATTCCCCCCTCTCGCTGATAGCGCAAAAGGTCGTGGCTGTCCCGAAGTCAACAATGATCAGAGGTCCCCCGTAGAGTTCGAAGCCGGCCACGGCATTAACAATGCGGTCGGCGCCGACTTCCCTGGGGTTCTCATACCTGATCGAAAGCCCTGTTTTGATCCCGGGGCCGACCACCATCGGGCTAAGGTCGAAGTACTTCTGGCACATGTTGTCCAGCGTAAAAGTCAGCGGCGGCACCACTGTAGATATAACCACCGCCTTGATCGATTTCATTTCAATGCCGGAGGTGGCAAACAGATCTCTCAGGATAATCCCGTATTCGTCAGAAGTGCGGTTGCGACTTGTGGAAAGCCGCCAGTGCGCCACCAGTCCCTTGCTTCGGTACACACCCAAAACGATATTGGTATTGCCGATATCAAAAACCAGGACCATTGCCGTCCCCACTTTCCGTCTTCGTTCGAAATCTCCATCTTCCTTCGAAACAATTTTAACAGAGGCCTGCCTCCAGCGCAAGAAAAATAATGGGGTCCGGCGGGGTCATGTCAGCGGCGCGGCTTCTTTTGGGAATAATATCGGATCAGGATTTCTGCAATCTCTTTCCGGGTGAATTCCTCGGGGGGTGTCAGGCCGGCTGAAAGCATCTCCCGGACCCTGGTGCCGCTTAAGATGACCTGACTGTCCCTGTCATGGGGGCAGGTTTTCCCACTGGCCATGCTGTCGCAAACCCTGCAATAAAAGGTGTGCTCGAAAAAGAGAGGCGTAATCCCCAGTTCCTCCGGCGCAAACTCCTCAAAGATCAACTGGGCGTCATAGGTGCCGTAGTAATTTCCCACGCCGGCGTGGTCTCTCCCGACGATAAAGTGGGTGGCCCCGTAATTTTTCCGGACAATGGCATGAAAGATCGCCTCCCTGGGGCCTGCGTAGCGCATGGCTGCCGGGAAAGCCGACATAAAGGTCCTGTCCGCCGGATAGTAGTGGGACAGCAGGGTGTTGTAGCACTCTACCCGGACTTCCGCCGGGATGTCATCAGCCTTGGTTTCCCCGACCAGCGGGTTGACAAAGAGCCCGTCGCAAATTTCCAGGGCGCACTTCTGGAGGTACTCGTGAGCCCTGTGAATGGGGTTGCGGGTTTGGAAGGCGACTATCCGCTTCCAGCCCCTTTCCCGGAAGATGCGCCTTGTTTCGGCCGGATCGAGAAACATTTGGGGAAATTGCCGCGCCTTTCTCCTGCTGATCAGGCTGATTTCTCCACCTACCAGGTACCGGCCCCGCCGCATAACCCGGTCTACCCCCGGGTGAGCCTCGTCCGTAGTCCTGTAAACTTTTTCGGCTTCCCGTTCCCTGGAATACTCGAAAATCTCCTCTACCCGGATCATCCCCAGCAGTTCTTTCTCCTCGCTGTAGAGCGCAGCCTCGCGCCCCGGCGCCAGCCGGCCGGCCTCCCGCGGGCCGACACCCAGGACGACGGGGATACTCCAGACCGTGTTGTCTGACAGCCGCATCCGGCTGACAACGCTTTCGTAATCCTCTTTTTTCATAAAGCCCCGGAGCGGGCTGAAGGCGCCGTTTGCAATCAGCTCCAGATCCGAGATTTCCCATTGATCCAGGACCAGGCCGGGCAGGGACCCCGCCCTTGCCAACGCTTCTTCCCGGTCCTGACCGGTCAGCATTTGATTAATCAGTGTTCCTCCGTGCGGTTGGAGACTCAAAACAATTTCACCCCAGTTATCAAAATTTGATCTATTTAGGCCCTGTTTAAGCCCCAGCGCTGCCGGATGGAGCATTCAACCCGGCCAAAAACAAATTTGTCGATAATCAGGCCGATGATAATAATGATTACCATGACGCCCACAACCTGGTTCATATCGTGCAGGTCCCTGCCAAGTGTAAGGATGTAGCCCAAACCATCCTTAGGAGACAACAATTCCCCGGCCATCAAGGCCCTCCAGGCAAAGGACCAGCCCTGTTTCATGCCTGTGATGATGGTGGGGAGGGCTGCGGGAATGACCACCGAGGTATATGCCTTAAACCCCTTTGCGCCCATGGTCCTGGCAACCCTCATGTAAATCGGGGGCACGTTCTTGATGCCTCCAAGGGTAGCCATGCTGATGGAAAAAACCGAGCCGATGGCCACCACAAAAATAATGGAATCTTCACCAATGCCGAACCAGAGAATGGCCAGGGGCAACCAGCAAATGCTTGGCAGGGTCTGAAGACCCAGGAGAAGCGGACTGAGCGTCTCATCCAGGAATCGGCAGGCTACAATTAAGAGTCCCAGCGAAAGCCCTGCAGCCAGTGAAATACTATAGCCCAGGAGAACCCTTTTCATGCTTGCGGCAGTGGCAATAATAAAACTATGATCCTGAAAGCCCTCCACCGCGTTATGAAAGACACCCAGGGGTGAGGGGAAGAGATAATCGGGCCACAGGCCGGTCCTAAATACTCCCTCCCACATTGCTATCAGGACTAAGTAGAAAAGTACTTTTTTTAAGAGTCCAGCCACTGTCATACTCCGACCTGGCAACCTTTTCCACCTCCTCCTTCAGTTCCTTCATGATCTGGTTCACAATCCTGACCAAACCGGCATGCTCGGTTTCCCTGGGTCTGGCAAGATAAACCCTGTACTCCTTCTTGACCCTGCCCGGGTTGGCCGCCATCACGATTACCCTATCCGTAAGCAGGACGGCCTCTTCGACATTATGGGTGACAAAAATGATAGTTTTTTTTGTAGCGCACCAAATCTGCTGGAGTTCAGTATGAAGGATGCTCCGGGTCTGGCTGTCCAGGGCTGCAAAGGGTTCATCCATCAGCAAAATATCGGAATCCATGGCCAGCGCCCTGGACAGGGCCACCCGCTGGCGCATACCACCTGATAATTCATGGATGAAGTGAGAGGCAAAGCGGGTCAGATGGACCATTTTGAGATAATGCATGGCCTTTTCCCGCCTTTCTTTTTTGGGGACTCCGGCAATCTTCATCCCGTATTCTACATTATCGACAACCTTTAGCCAGGGAAACAGGGCCGGTTCCTGGAACATCACAATCCGGTCCGGCCCGGCCCCCATAATTTCCCGCCCTTCTTTGTAAACTTTACCGCTGCTGGCCTGCTCCAAACCGGCAATAATGTTTAGAACGGTCGTCTTACCACAGCCGGACGGGCCTACCAGCGAGACAAACTCCCCTCTGGCGACGGTCAAATTGACGTTTTCCAGGGCCTTTGTATTTCCGCTAGGCGTGCTAAAAATTTTTCCCGCACCTTTGAGTTTTAACATCTGCCACTCCCCTTTGCGTAAGGCCTTTCTTTTTTACATAGCTTCCGGCAGTGGGCCGGTACTACTGCAACGTCTGCAGGCCTTTTTCCTGGAGCACCTGGTTTAAAACACCAAAATTAACCAGATTGCTGATCTCGGGCTGCTCCTTGAGATAACCGTACTTAACAGAAAGTTCTACAAAATCTTCAATAGATGCAGCCTCCGGGTCGTAGGTGATCACAAGCCGCTCAAAGGAGCTGTTCAGAACATCTTCCGGCAGTTTTTTCCGGGTCAGCTTCTCAATCCGGCCGTTAATAGCCGCTTTCCCGCCCTCTTTGTCGGCGTTGATGCGGTTTGTCAGTTCAACATGGGCTTCCAGCCATTTCTTAACCAGATCAGGCTGCTCACGGAGGAATTTGCTGCCGGCAATGACAAGAGCGGTGGTGTACTTGCCGTCCCGCCAAACCTCACCGGCATCCAGAACAATTTGGGCCCCGGCTTGCTTGACTATTGTGGAACCCCACGGTTCAGGAACAAGAGCGGCATCGACTTCTCCCTTGGCCATCAACGTCAGAATATCCGGGTTCGCCACCGGAAGAACATTCACAGTCCCGCCCTTGGAACTATCGCTCAGGTTGGCCTGGGCCAGCAGGTGCCTCAAGGAAATATCCTGGGTGTTGCCCAACTGCGGGATGGCCACCCTTTTGCCGTCAAGGTCTCGGACGCTCTGAATGTTTAAACCTTTCCGGGCCACCAGTACGGCTCCCGCGTCGGACGCCCCGGCAATAATACACAATTCTCCCCTGGATTTGACAAAGCCGTTGATGGCCGGAACCGGACCAATATAGCCCAGGTCAATCTCCCCGGCCAACAGGGCCTCTATCTCCGAGGGGCCCGCATTGAATGTATGTTCCTCAATTGCCACCCCATCCCCCAGCGCCTTTTGAAACGTTCCGTCGCTGAGTCCGACCAGGACCTGGGCGTGGGTCATGTTTGGAAAATACCCGACTTTGATGACCTTGCCTGCCGCATCTTCCGCCTTTTTGTCTGTGCATCCAGTCAGCATCCCAATCATGGCTGTAACTACAAGGATCATGACGGTGAGCCAACAGATACTGCTTTTTCTCATTCTTTCATCTCCCCGTTTTACTTTTTATTGCTGATGTCAATAAATATCAGGATCAATATCAATGATAATCACAATGACATTTTTAATTCGATTCGGCACTCTTAAATCATAGACTTTTGAAACTAAAGATTAGATTGGACCAGGTTGCATATATATGGTGGCAGTTCCGTTAAATAATAACATAAGTAAAATTTACTAATTAGATTGCAATATACTTCACCCCTTTAGCAGGTAGTACCGTTACATACTACGTACACTGCATTTAAAGTGTACCTTAACTAGATCTGGGAATAATAGTTAACAAAAGAGATAAACACCGGACATCTTGCCCGGTGTTTATCTTAGCAGTTGATAATTTATGGATAATACTATGTCCTAATGGTAAAATAAGCCCGTCTCGCTCACTTTGTAGCGAAGGATCTGGGAAAGATTCTTCGCTACCGCTCAGAATGACAGGGTTGGGTAAATATACAGCATATTGTTTGCATTTAAAACAAATGCTACATCTCGACGTTAAAGGAACTTTAACGCGGCCCCGACCGGTCGGCTTTTATTCGTTAGCGGCTGTCGTTCAGGCCGTAGGCATTGAGTCTCCTGCCGACTGCCCTGGCTAGAGCCGCGGCAGCAGCAGCCTTGACCAGGTCCAGGACCACAAAGGGGGTAAACCCGATAGCCAACAGCTGTCCCACCGAGATGGTTTTGCCCAGGTAAAAGGTCAGAATAACGTAAAGGTAGGGAAGCCCAATCAGGTAGTACACGGCAACCCCTGCCGCCATCGCCAGAAAATAAGCGGCAAAGCCACCCTGCTTCCGGTTTTTGAGCAGCAGCCCGATTACCAGAGCACACCCCGCAAAACCGGGCAGAAAGCCAAAGGTGGGTTGAAGCACATAGGCCGGCCCGCCAAAGGGGGGCGCAGCAAAGACGGGAACACCCGCCAGCCCCAGTAAGATATAAACTACGATGCTCATTGCACCCAGCCGGGCCCCCAGAAGGCCTCCGGCCAGCATGGCCATAAAGGGCATCAGGCTAAAGGGGACTATGCCCCCACCATAACGCACGAGCATGGCCGCCACGACATTCAAGGCGGCAAATACGGCAACCAGAGTAATATCACGGGCGGAAAACTTGTTCATCTCACACAACTCCTTTCGGTACCGGGTACTTAAGTTATTAAGTTATAACTCAGACAACCATGCCGCGGGAGCGGCACCATCAGAAGGATGAAAAGTATATTTTTTTGCGTAAACCAATATTATGGAGGCGGTTTACAATGAGGGCAGAAAAAGGCCTACGTCAGGCGAAGGGAAACCTCTCCTGAAACAAGCCTCTGCAGGCTCCCATCTGGGAGGCGCAAAAGCAGCGCGCCGTCGCTGTCGACAGTCTCGGCCCAGCCGTCCCAGGATTTGTCCAGCGTGTGAATTCGCACCGGACAGTTCAGAGATACGGACATTTGTTTCCAGGTGGCCAGGACCGACTCGAAACCCTGCTCCATCCAGACCCCGTACCAGCGTTCAAATGACTCCAGAGAAGCTTGCAAAAGCCTAACCCTGGGTACGGCTCTGCCCGATTCCAGCTTCAGCGAGGTGGCTTTGTCCTGCAGCTCTTCGGGAAAATCTCCGTGATCCTGGTTGGCGTTGATGCCCATGCCGATCACCAGGTGGCCAATCCGGTCCACCTCCGCGCTCAGCTCGGCCAGGATACCGCAAATCTTCCTGCCGCGCACCAGGAGGTCGTTGGGCCATTTGATGCCCGCCTCGACCCCGGTTTCCGACCGGATTGCAGAAGCCAGGGACACCGCCGCAAGCATGGTAAGCTGGGAGGCCCGGGAGGGGTTTACAGGGGGATACAGCAACAGGGAAAAACAGATGCCTTTATACCGGGGGGTGTGCCACTGCCTCCCCAGACGCCCCTTACCGCCTGTCTGCTCCTCAGCCACCACCAGTAGGCCTTCCTTCGCGCCTTTGCTCGCCCGTTCCTTGGCCACTTCGTTAGTGGAGGCGGTCTCAGCGCTATAATCAATTTCCCGGCCCATTACGCGGGTTGATAGCCCGTCCCGGATTTCCGCCGGCAAAAGCCGGTCCGGAATGCCGGTCAGCCTGTAGCCGGTCCGGGGGCGGGCGTCAATAACATACCCCTCTTCCCTCAGGGTCTGGATGTGCTTCCACACGGCAGTCCGGGTTACATTAAGGCTTTTGCAAATATCTTCTCCGGAAAGGTATTCGGGCCTGTTGTGTTTCAGCAGCCTTAGAATAGCCTCTTTCAGGTCAGGCTCACCTCATTCATATTGAATATTAAGCAGAGCAATGGAACTGTTCCGCAGCCACTCTGGTCCGCTTCAGGCAACTTTTCAACAAAGCCCTGTTCCCATTGTACTCCAATTAAAAAGCATTAGTCAACTTAAAATTATAATATGGTTGACATCTCGCGATACTACCGCTCCTACCTAAATACGTTTTGTCTCCTTCAGGTCCAGGCTGATATCTAGGGACCTCACCGAGTGCGTAAGCGCTCCCACCGAAATCAGGTCGACCCCCGCAGCTGCTACGCGCCGGATGCTTTCCTCCCCGATCCCGCCGGAAGCCTCCACCAGTGCGCGGCCGGCCACCAGGTCTACGGCCTCCCGCATAGCCTGCGGGTCCATATTATCCAGCATGATGATGTCGGCCCCGGCTTTCAGAGCTTCTCTGACCCCTGCCAGTTCCTCCACCTCCACCTCGATCCTGGCGGTATGGGGACTTCCCAACCTCGCCGCAAGGACAGCCTTTTTGATCCCCCCGGCCATCTTGATATGGTTATCCTTGATCAACACGGCATCGTACAGGCCGAAGCGGTGGTTGTGACCACCCCCCACCCTGACCGCGTATTTTTCGATCATTCGCAGGCCCGGGGTGGTCTTGCGGGTGTCGACAATCCGGGCTTTTTCCCCTGAAACCATTTCAACCAGCCGGGCCGTCCTGGTGGCGATGCCGGACAGGTGCTGCAGGAAGTTAAGCGCAAGCCGCTCGCCTGTCAAAACAGCCCGGGCTTTGCCGGTAATCTCAGCCAGGACCAGGCCCCGTTCCACACGGTCACCGTCCCGGGCTATAGCTCGGAATTCGACGGAAGGGTCGAGACGCCGGAAAACCATTTCCGCCAGGGGCAGACCGGCTACCACACCGGCTTCTTTGGCCAGAATATAGCCGGTTGAGACGGTGCCCGCCGGAACGGTGCTGTTGGTGGTTAGGTCACCGGCGCCGAGATCCTCACAAAGGCAACGGTCGATCAATTTCTGTAGTTCGAGTTCGTTCAGATCCACACGTTTCTCTCCTTTAAAGGTTGTACTTATGTTTCAAAAACTGTACTGTAAATTCTTCCAGCGAAATTTTAAGTGGGTCGAAACCGTCAACAAGGGCTTGGGCGTATTCCCGATCAAAGATGTAAATGCCTTCACCTACATCCTGCGAGATCCCTTTCCGGACATTAAGGTAGCGGGCAAAGCCCTCCACCAGGTTCTCTTCTACCCAGCCTTCCCAGGTATAAGGGACATCCTCCCTAAACTTTTCCATCAATTTTTCGTCTTTCTTGAGCTTGCCCGCCAAATATTTAAAAGAGATGTCACCCGTAAAAGTGCGGAAAAAGGGATGGCTCATTTCGTGGAACGGTGTAGCCCAAATTTTTTCCGGCGTGGCATTCCACTGGATGGTCGTCAGAGAGTCCTTGTCCCGGTAAAAGCCGGAGACCCCGTAAATCCGCATATTGAGCAGCAGTTCGATTGCCTCTGGTTTTTCCTTTAACGTAATCCCGGTTTCCTTTTCCATGAAACCGATGATTTCAAAGTCCTTATCCACCAGGGCGGTTGTCATCTGCGCCTTTCGCTCCAAATACGGCCGGATCTGCTGGTAGTGGGGCAGTGCATAATTGGAACCGTACCAGGCATAAAAATCGACAAGGGTATTTCTGTTTTTCCCGAAAAAGCGGTCGTCCCGGATAAACGCAATCACCTCGTCCAGGCTGGCCGCCTGCTTTCCATTCTGAATCAACTGCTCGGACATGGGCTGGTGGTGGTAGTCGGCCATAATCTCACGAAGCTGCGCGCGGCGGCGCTCGTCCCAGCTGTTGTAGGTACTGTACAGCCAGCTGTAGTGCGCGGCGTAATCTTCATCGGCTGCTGCCAGATCGCGCAGGGCGCTCCACAATTTGGGGTCTTTGACGTTAGCCCGGTATATTTCTTCCGAAGACTCAAACAGGAAGATACAAAAATCCTCCGGTTTTATAACCAGGGATCTTTCCGCTTTTTGAACCGTATGCCAGAGTGAACAGCCGGCCACAAAAAACAGGACCAGCACAAAATAACAGAGATAAGATCCCGCTGACTTAAATCTTCTTGTTTTCAACCCAATTCACCCGCTCTCCGGCGCAAGCTCCGTTTTACCCCCAGGACCCCGTCAAGGTTGGATCCACAGCATATGTTTTAATCTGCCCAGAGAATAAAAAACCTTGCTTGCATCCCGGCTAAATGTGGGTGCGAATTCATTCGCACAAATTCACCTGGTTCCGCGCAATTCGGCCGCTAAAGCGGTATCCAATAACTTAGGTACCGGGTACCCAAGTTATTGAGTTATGTAAATATTTCCGACGCCAGTATACTGCTGGTATTCATCTATTGTCAATGTTAGGCGTTGTGAAGTTATGAAAGCTTAGCCGGCCTAGATTAAGCCCGAGCTTAAGGAGCCCAACGGCAGGCCGGCTCATCGACCGTAGTAAAATAGGAAAGTTCACTTTTCCCCGGGGGGTTCTTGTAGTTTTGTCCAGCAAGCCGGCCGGATTGCTGGATGAGCTGGATAAAAGTGGATCTTGTTATTTGACAGGCATTCCATTATATTAAAGATAGTTACAATCACTTTCTTATTATTTCATTAATGGCAGCAATGCCATTTTTTTCTTTTCACACGTTTTTAGCTACCGGTTGAGGGATTGAGATACTGCGCAACCTCCAGGAGATCCAGGATATTGACCACATTATCCCCGTTCACGTCAGCCTTCCTGGATGCAGGATCAACTACAGGACCAAGCCTGGAGGATATCCATAGAGGATCCAGAATATCGACCTGATCGTCGCCGTTGAGATCACCTAACTTGACGGTGGTAAAGCTAAAGGTATAGGTATTTTCAAAGTAATTACAACTTGCATCCTTCACAGCGCTTTTGGGGATTGTAACGGTATAGCAAGTACCGTAAGCCAGATCGACAGGAGGGACGATCTTAAGTTTGTCAGCACTGATCTTGGAGGTTATACCGTTTACGGGTACTTGTCCGGCTTTTAATGAAATATTGCGAAAGTTAGGTCCTGTTTCTACATATTCCTTAAATGTAATAATAATCTCTTTATTTACTGCAATAGCTGCACTATCTTTTATCGGGTCCGTACTCAACACCGACGGTGGAGTTGTATCCACATAACCTCAACCACCCTCGGCTATACCTCCTGTCAACCCAGTAATGATTGCCAGACAAAAGAAGAAGGAAAAACCGGCTAACCAAATTCTACGCGATGCATGAAAGATCATCTCACTACCTCCATTCAACACTTTTCATAAAAGTATTAGTTTTTTACGGGGCAAATTCCTTTATTTTCTGCCGCTATGTTAAAAAAACATATAGCTCTGCAATTACGACAGAGAAAAAAACACACCAATTGAAACCGGCATCTCAGAATAACGGCGCTGCTTTCTTCGCAGCGCCGTTACATCAAAGACAACATAATCTTTTGCTTTTGCTTATTTGTTCAAATACCGTGAAACCATGGCGCAGGCTTCCGAGCGCGTAGCGCTGTTTTGGGGCCTGAACGTATTGTCGGGATAACCGCTGACCAGCCCCTCCTGGACCGCGTCAAAAACAGAGCCTCTGGCCCAGAGAGCGATCTCCCGGTCATCTGCAAATTCTGTTTTTGGGTCGGCGTCCGCTTGTGCCGCCGCCTCCCGATGCATTCCCCGCACTAGGATCACTGCTAACTGCTCCCTGGTAATCTTCTCGTTGGGGAGAAATTCGCGGGTTTCCGTGCCTGTCACCAGGCCGGCGCCGGCCGCAGCCTCAACATACCCGTAGTACCAGTCGCCTGGCTTGACGTCTACAAAAGTAGGCTCCGGGGGCTTCACCTCTCCAAGGCCTGCGGCCTTGACGATGAGTTTTGTAAACTCAGCCCTGGTGATGCTGTTTTCCGGGCTAAAGATGCCGCCGGGATACCCCTTGATCATGTCTTTTTGGCAGAGTTCCTGAATTAAAGCAGCTGCCCAGTGGGAAGACGGCAGGTCGGAAAACGTGCAACCGCCCCCATCATCAGACTTATCCGCGCCGGGCGCCGGCGGTACAGGGGACGGGACGGATGCTGCTTTCGTGGTAAAACTCCAGCTTATAGCACGGTTTTTCTCGCTCCCGCTTTTAAGCCCTACCGTACCGGCCGGGATATAGACGGTGTAGGTAGTTCCGTTCTTGAAATTATTATGGGTCAGGATCAGGTTTTTACCGTTTATGGCTGCCTTTACGCCTTCAACTTTTTTGCCGGCGCTGTCATTAATGTACACCTTGTCCAGTTCCAGTGCCCTTATTTCCTTTTCAAAGGACAGCTGCACCACGGCGGCAGGATCCACATCTTTCATGTCCCTGGCGGGCTCGTATGCTGCAACTGCGAAACTTGTTGCTGAGGAAGAACCTCCTCCTCCACCACCGCCACTTCACGGTGAGCCGCAGTCGTTGTTATCTCCTCCGCTGTCTCCGCTTCCATTGCTGGACTTTGTTTCAAAGATCCAACCGGCGCCCTCGTTCAGGAGGTCGGTTTCGCCTTTAACGGCGCCGCCGGGAATGCTGACCCTGTAAACTGTGCCGGCTTTTAGTACGGGGTGGCTTATTTCCAGGACCCGCCCGGACAGCTTCGCACTCACGCCGGTCAATTCCTTACCGTCATTATCGATCTTGACTCCAGTTAAATCGTGAGCTGTTACATCCATATTAAAGGTCGCGCTGATTTGCGCGTCCGTTGCTACGCCGACAGCGTTGGCAGCCGGCTTGTAAATTTCTATTTCCGGCCTGCCTGTTGCGCCGGTGGATACCTTGAAGGCCGCCTCCGCGCCGGTAACGTTTGCCGTAGCATAAACCATGTAGTCCCCGGGTTCCAGAGTTTCTGCCGGAATGGTCCAGGCAAAGGCTCCCTTCGCGTCGGTAGTCGGCTGTTTAAAGGCAACCGGCTTGCTGCCCAGGTATAGGGCCAGGCCTATGGCCACATCCGGCACAGGGTTTTGAACTTCGTTGTTCTCCAATAATGCGCCTGAAACCTCAACGGCCCGGGCCGGGCTATAAATCAACCTGTCGGTCTGGATCGTTAAAATGTAGCCCTCAGGCGTCGTTTCTTCCTTCAGAGTGAAGCTTGTCTCAGCGCGCGCCACGTTTGCTGTCGCGGCAATCGTATAAGTGCCCGGCTCCAGGGCGCTTGTGGAAAACTGCCACAGATACTGGCCGGCGTACCCCGTAATGGTCTGCCCGAAAGCCACTGCCGCGCCGTCTTTCAGCAAAACCAGCCCTATGGAAACATCACTTACAGGAGTTTCAGCGCCTTCCAGCAGGGCGCCCGTTACACTGACGGTTTCACTCCTGTCATAGGACTGCTTGTCAGTGTCAACCGTTAAGGTAAAACCACCGTTTGCCGCCATCAGGTTATCATTTGCATTACCGGCCAGCCCTGCGACAATCAGAGCCGCTATAAACAGCAGGAGAAAACCAATTCTTTTAACATCCATTCGAGCTCTAATCACCTTCCTTTCAAGATGCTGAAGATAAGAATGGCGCTGTGTATGAAACAGCGCCATTCCACCGGTGAATCTACTCGTTTGTTGTGTACTTAATCAGACGGGAGAACATGGCGCAGGCCTCGGCCCTGGTTGCGTTATTCTTCGGGGCAAAGCTGTGGTCCGGATAACCGTCCACGATTCCTTCCCTGAATTCAATAACGATATAGCCCCTGGCCCAGGAAGCGATGTTCTGGTCATCGGTAAAGGTTGTCTTTTCGTTCGCCAGGGAAGCAGCTTCGCTTTCCTTGCCCATGGCACGGGCAATCAACGCTGCAATTTCCTCCCGGGTAATTTTCTGGTTCGGACGGAATTCACCCGTCTCGTAACCCTTCACCAGACCGGCATCAACCGCCGCCTCAACGTAACCGTAATACCAATCACCCGGCTTGACATCTTTGAATTTAGGATTGTCAGGATCGGCTTCCTTGATTCCTTCGACCTTGACCAGGATCTTGGTCATCTCCGCCCTTGTGATGTTGGCATCCGGCTTGAAGTTGCCGTCGGGATACCCGTTGATGTGATTTTTCAGGCAGAGTTCCTCGATCATGCTGGATGCCCAGTGCGAATCGGTGACATCATCAAAGGTGCATTCTTCTACTTCCTTCATGGCGGTGGTGAACTCCCAACTGAGCGCTGTGTTCACTTCACTGGAGTTCTTCACGCCCACTGTTTTTTGAGGAATTACGACCTTGTAGGTGACACCGCCTACAAACTCATCATGGGCAATGGTCAAAACTTTGCCGCTGATGCTCGCCTTGACGCCGCTTACATTTTTGCCCTTGCTGTCCTCAATGTAAATGTTGCCAAGGTTAACAGCTTTGAGATCCAAATTAAAGGTGGCCCTTACATTGGCATCGGTTTCAACATCCTTGGCGCCTTTAGCGGGTTCATATTTATCAATGCCAAGGTAGACGCTGTCGCCGCCGGCAACCCCGCCGCCGCCGCCTCTGGATCTGGTTGCAAAGCTCCAGCTAGCTTCGTCATTCAGGAGGCCGGTCTCGCCTTCCACGCTGCCCGCTGGAATGGTAACTTTGTAGGTTGTTCTGTAACTGAAGGCAGGATGGCTCAGCTTCAAGACCCGGCCGTCCAATGTAACACTCACGCCGGTCAGGGCCGTGCCGTCCTTTTCGATTTTGACTCCTTCTAAATCAACTGCAGTTACATCCATGTTGAAGGTCGCGCTAACCTCTGCACCAATCTGGATATTCCTGGCATCACGCGCCGGCTTGTAAGTTTCTACTTCCGGTTTGCCTGTTGCTTCAGTGGCTACTTTAAAGCTCGCTTCAGCTCTTGCAGCATTCACCGTTGCGTAGAGCCTGTAATCTCCCAGCTCCAGGGTCTCTGCCGGAATGGTCCAGGCAAAAGCTCCGTTCGCGTCCGTGGTCGGCTGGCTAAAGGCAACCGGCTCGCTGCCCAGGTACAGGGCCAGGCCAACGGCCACATGAGGCACAGGGCTTTGAGCTTCGTTGTTCTCCAGTAATGTGCCCGAAACCTCAACGGCCTGGGTCAGCTGATAGATCGCCTTGTCGGTCTGAACCGTTAAGATATAGGGGCCCACCGGTGTATCGTCGTCTTTAGTGGTGAACTTCCAGCTGAATTCGTCGTTGCCAACCCCGTCCGTGCTTTCAACCGCGCCTGCCGGCACTGTCACGGTGTATTCAGTGAGATAGGCAAATTCGGGGTGACCCACGGTCAGCACAAGACCATCCAAAGTCGCCGCCACGCCTTCCATTGCTACGCCTTCAACTTCGATTTTAACGCCGCTTAAATCTGCTGCGGTAACGTCTCTGTCAAAGGTGGCTTTTACTTGGGCGTCAAGCTCCACGCCGGTGGCGCCGTCTGCAGGCTCATAAGTGGCTGCCGGCTTATCGCCTTCGCCGCCGGTAGAGTCTTTTGTGGTGAAGCTCCAACTAAATTCGTCGTTGTCGATTCCGGCTTCGGTCTGCACTGCGCCTGCCGGCACTGTCACGGTGTATTCAGTGAGATAGGCAAATTCGGGGTGACCCACGGTCAGCACAAGACCATCCAAAGTCGCCGCCACGCCTTCCATTGCTACGCCTTCAACTTCGATTTTAACGCCGCTTAAATCTGCTGCGGTAACGTCTCTGTCAAAGGTGGCTTTTACTTGGGCGTTAAGCTCCACGCCGGTGGCGCCGTCTGCAGGCTCGTAGGTGGCTGCCGGCTTATCGCCTTCTTTTAATTCTCTTGTAGTGAAGCTCCAGCTGAATTCGTCGTTATCTACTCCGGCTTCACTCTGTACTGCGCCTGCCGGCACGGTGACAGTGTATTCTTTGAGAAAGGCAAACTCTGAATGGCCCACGGTCAGCACCCGACCGTCCAGGGTCGCCGCCACACCTTCCATTGCTGCGCCGCCCACTTCGATTTTAACGCCGCTTAAATCTGCTGCGGTAACGTCTCTGTCGAAGGTGGCTTTTACTTGGGCGTCAAGCTCCACGCCGGTGGCGCCGTCTGCAGGCTCGTAGGTGGCTGCCGGCTTGTGCTTAATTAGGCCGACCTTATCCAGGATCTCCTCTAAATCAGCTTTTTCCTGGGGGCTTAACTGGCCTAATACCTCCTGAAAATTAGATACCGTTAAACCGCATGCGTTTAGCTGATCACGGTCAAGAAGTCCGCCACTTTTAGTAACAATACCCTGTAATATCGCATCATATTGAGCAGCAACTTCTGGTGTAAACTCCAAACCAGGTTCATACTCAATTTGCGCTATTTCCATCACGATGGCCATTAAATCGTTAAAGCTGATACCTTTTGCAGCTAATTCATTTTCGGTCTCAACTCGAATTGAATCGTTAATCCTTAAGAAAAGGTTGTTCAAATAATTCAAGTTATTTGTCTTTACTGCATCCAGGAATCCCGCATAACCGGTTAATCCATGGCTGTAAGCATTGTTTACAATGTACTTAAACCCCTGGTTCAAGGGAGTTTTAACTACTTTCTCGTCCATCTTATATTTGTTTTTAAGACATTTTGCCTCACTAGAACTTAAGGCAGACGGGTTGTCGTTAATACCCAACCACATGGCGTCAATCATTTTTTCAAAAATTGCCACGCTTTTTTCGCAGTCAGCTGAATCCATTTTCTTTACAATTCCCAGGAAGGACCCTGCGTCTTCAATAGCCTGGCCGTAGCCATCAGCCGCAAAGACGCCGCCTATTGCGGTAAATGCAAAGATTACGGCAAGCGATGCGATTAGCCAGAATCTCTTCGGCTTGACTCTCATCTTCTATCACTCTCCCTCTCTATATAGTGAAGTGAAGTATTTCCGATGGTGAACCCAGCGTGATCCACCCGTCATCAGTATTTAGCCAGGTAAATATCTGAACACTGTACGTTCCGGGCTCTATAGGAGCCGTGAAGGTAAATTCAAGATTTACTCCCTCGACGGCTGCTGTAACCGGCTCACCGATGCTCAAATAAAATATATCCCCTCTTGAAGAGGTCACCTGGCAAATACCCTGCACCTGCTGTGAAGTTGTTTCCAAGTTTGCAACAGTCGCAGAAACAGTACGGGTTGCACCGGATTCGGAAACACTCACACCCGTCAACTTCAGGGAGTAATTTGAAACACCAAAGGATTTTGTTACGGTAACTGGATCCCCGGCTTCCGGCGTTGCTGTTACTTCAACAGCGTATTCACCGAAAACAGGCAGATCCGTGGCTTCTGGTTGGTACGTCTCGTTAAAGCTTGTTCCCTGTGCCGGTGTGTAATTAGCCACTACCTTACCAGTGCAGATGTCCTTAATTGTAACTTCCCAATCAACTGATTCATTAGCGGCACCCTCTATGCCAAGCGGCCGTGTGAAGTTGACATCTTCTACCCTGGACAACTCAACCGTTACTTCCAGTCCCGGACTCATACTACCTGATTCAGTTGTGAAGCTCTTGACAATGCCGTACCCGGTCTCAGCAGAGTTGACGGCGTAGGCTTTGAAGTAGTAGGTGGTGTCTTCTTCAAGCTCTTGTAAGTTGAAATCAAAGATACCGCTGTGGTTGTCCGTTCCAACACTTTGTTTTGTGGCCGGCTCTTCTGTCGTTCCCCAGTAAAAACCGTATTCGGTGATGTCCGCGCCGCCGTTTGCGGTAATGTTACCTTTTAAGGCTGCGCTGTCGACAGTGATGTCCGCCGCGTCGTTTGTCAGTACGGTGGGCGCATCAATGACCGGCTGCGTTTTGTTGGTCTTGAAGCTCTTTACTTCCCCTGCGCCTGTGTCGACCGAGTTGGTTGCGTAGGCTTTGAAGTAATAGGTGGTGTCTTCAGCAAGCCCTTCTAAGTTGAAATCAAAGGCGCCGCTGTGGTTATCCGTCCCAACACTTTGCTTTGTGGTCGGGTTCACCGTCGTTCCCCAGTAAAAACCGTATTCGGTGATGTCCGCGCCGCCGTTTGCGGTAATGTTACCTTTTAAGGCTGCGCTGTCGACCGTGATCCCGCCCGCATCAATTGTCTGCACGGCGGGAGCGCTTATGATCTGGCAGTCTTTCAATAACGCCTGGCTAATCTGTGTGGTTAGAGGTATATCCACATCATCACCATCGCGCAAAGACAACTTTGGCAGGCTAAAGCCTGTTGGACCATTACCCACTACGGTAAATGTTATCGTTACAACCTGGCCCGATGATGCAGGATTCATTCCAGTAAAGTTGGCTATTGCAAACTCAACAGAACCGTCTGAAAATGACGGAAACCAGGTCCAATCAGCCAAATAGTTACCTTTTTGATAACCCTGGTACTCTAAAACAGCAGGGTTATATGCCAAACCCAGATTAAGACCGTTTACTGACTGGTCCTGGGGAAGTCCTTCAATCGTTACCGTAACCGGCAGAATACAGTTCGTTACCTGCCCTGGTTCCACCTTGCAAACCGTTTCGGCATCAGCAAAGGTAGTGCCAACAAAACAAAATACCATCAGAAAACTGAAAAGAATCAGTAGTGCTAACCTCGGCCTTGCGGCTAATGCATTACCTGTTTTATTCATCAACAACCCTCCCAAAACTCTAAAATATCAACCGTGTCGTTAGACGCAATTTCTTTCTCGATCACTCCTTTTAATCCATATTCATGAAAAGCCTTGTCATTCAAGAAAGACGAATTTGCTTGATTGCCCCAACCAACTATTCCATGCTAAGAGAAACAAAAAAGGTTACACCCCTAATGAGAATAGTTCCACGCCATTGTGAAGACCATTAAGTCGTCAAAATCTACCTTGTTGTTCGGGTTTATCACCAAGTTTGGGTATTTACCCTGGTACGGGGCAATATCACACCGGTTAAAGGGGGAATTTGCTATTCCAGGCACAACCTGATCCCACCCGGCGTCACCGGCCTTGTGTTCCCAGGCCGAAACAAAAATCATCAGGTCATCAAAATCAACTGTGCCGTCCTTGTTAAAATCACCAATTATTGAAGCTACTTCGTTGATGGTAACATTTGAGGATAATGGGGTGGCGGCAACAACCGAATTAAGGTTATTGGGCTTTAGGCTGGAGGTTGTTACGTTTAAATAGGCTGAGCCGGTGTCGATTGCCTTGAAGTTAATGGTCAGAACTTTTCCCGAACTGCTCGAGTTTAAGCCCTGGAGACCGGCGCCAACAATTCCATAGGTGTTGGCCCAGTTTATGGATGTTGTTTTGTCGCTGCCGGAAAGCGCCGGGACGAGGCTTTGCCCCAAGAAGTTACCGATTTTATAGTCCATAACCTGCAGCTTTGCATTATCAAACTCAAGCTTAAAGTCCATCGCTTCGACATTTGTTGTATTACCGTTGATCGTAATGTCGACATCAAACTGCTGGTTAAGAGTTACAGTCGGCGGCGTCACGGGACCAACGGTCGTCGCTGCGCTTGCGCACACAGGAATCATTATACAAAATGCAAAAAGCAGTCCAATTAGCAGGAAGGATTTTCTCCTCATATTCATACTCCTTCTTTTCCGGACTTAATTTTACAAAAGTTTTTTCTTGATTACCCTTCTCTCCAACAATTCTTAATCTGAAACCTAAAAAGGTTTCTAAAACATTTGAAGCAGTAAAACAATCCTTCATACTTCTAAATATTAAAACCCCTACCAAAGAAACCGGCTACAATCACTCTCATAACACATCAATAGATCATCTAGTTTTTATTGATATTCTTGTGGACTTTAAGCAAGTCAAGGATATTGACGTTGTTGTCCTTATTGATATCGGCAGGATTTCCCGGGCTAACCGGCCCCAATCTGTTAGAAATCCACAGAATATCTAACAGATTAATAGTGCCGCTGTTGTCGACGTCACCAATGTATAGTGTAACGTTTGGAAGCGTGGTCAGCGCGCCGTCGACCACATTGGCTGAACGAGTCACCTTCTTCCAGCTTGCGCCGGGGTTGTCAAACTCTACAGTGCAACTGCCCGAGGCAAGTCCTGTAACTTCATAATACCCGCTTGAATTTGTCGTTGCGTTAAAGGTTTCCCCGCCCTGGGTCACTTTTACCGTGGTGCCCTGGTGGTTGGGCTCGGGGTCCTCCGGGTAAATCTTTTCTAAAAATACATTTCCCTTAATGCCCGTGGGAGGCGTCATTGTGATGACCAGGTCTACCCGTCTCTTTTCGCTGAAACCATCCTTCCAGTACACCGTTGCAGGGTTTGTTTGAGCGGTGTAGGTTTGGCTGCCGACGACTACCTTGAAGGTTACAATTTTATTGGTGCAATTCTGACCTTCAACACAGTTTACAACAAGATATGTCTCGGCGTCGTTCAGGGGTAGTCCATACTCACCTACCGTATAATACTTCCCGAGGTCGCTCTTCAACAGCTCACCCCTGGGCTCATCGTAGCCTGCGATCCAGCCCTGGATGGCGTCCCAAGCCACCGGATTTCCATTGGTATCATTTACGGTGCCTCCGTACCTGGGGGCAGGAAGCGGCTCTGCCATGGCTGCCCCGGCTGAAACCAGAAATACTAAGGCAGAGCACAATAACACGAGGATTATTCTTTTTGCATTCAAACCTTCCAATCTTATCATCCGGGGTTAACCTCCATTATAAAGCCTTAGATCGCGCTTAATAAACGGGCAATCATGGCTGCCGCCTCAGCGCGGGTAACTTCTTTTTGAGGCATAAAACTGCCGTCCGGGTAACCGTTTACCAGGGCCTTTTGGGCAGCAATGCCAACCCCTTCCAGACCCCATTCCGGAATCTGCGCCAGGTCGGTAAAGTTTGGCTCCGGCGGCTGTTGTTCGCCAAGCGCCTTCGTAACGACCCTGCTTAAGATCGTGGCCAACTCAACCCTTGTAACCTGCTTGGCGGGCCGGAAAGTCATTTTGCCGTCGGCTTCCGGGTAGCCCTTCAGAAGGCCGGCCTTAATTGCAGCATCTACCTGGCTTTGGGCCCATGAGGGAACCTCCCCTGCGTCACTGAACCCGCCCAGCGTCTCCTCGTTGACCGCATTCAGGGAAAGGGCTCGAACAAGAATGGCCGCGCATTCGGTGCGTGTAATCAAGTTGTCCGGGCGGAAGGTATTGTCTTCATAGCCGCTGATAATTTTACCGTCAACGAGCTCTTGAATAATCTGGGCTGCCCAATGCCCATCCAGGTCGGTGAGTCCCGTTGTTGGCCCGGTTGGTTCGGTCGGTTCATTTGGTTTAGTCGGCTCGGTCGGCTCGGTCGACCCGTTTTTAATTGTGTAAGTGAATACCGCATCATGACTATAAACGCTATCCTTATACGCCACAGCTTTTAACTTGGTGTCTGAATTGATCTTAATCGGGCTGCTATAATTGATGCGCGTAGCGCTTTCTTTCGGGCTGCTGCCGTCGGTGGTGTAATAAATCACGGCGCCTTTGGTGCCCGTTGTCAGCGTTACATCTTTACCAGCATCGTAACTGCCGGCAGGCGGACTGGCAGTCGGTGGGATTACCGCAACTGAACTCGAACCGGATCCGCTGGAACCGGAACCGCCGGTGCCCGATCCGCTGCTCTTTAAATCTACGGTGATTAAAACATCAACAATGTTAGCGGCTTCTTGATACAATACCGCCTCAGCAGGCTGGACCGCGTATTCCTTACCGGACACCACAACCACAAAATTTATGGGTGTATTCACGTCGGCCTTACTTAAGGCTTCTATGGCAGCTCTAAATTTGCCGCCAATGATCTCGTATGGATAAGGCGCACCCTGTCCAACTGATAATATAATCTGGCCGGATTGGAGCGCTTTGCCATCTGTATCCACTACTGAACCGGACAGCAGCATCGGAACCATCGGATCTCCCGACGTATCAGACGTATCTTCCGCCATTACGGGCACGGCCAGGACAAAGGTAAGCAGGAAAGCAATTAGCAAGCTTGATACAAAACCCCTACGTAATTTAAACACAGTTAAATCTTCCTCCTTGCGAGATAAACATAGTCGAATCAAGGAGCCACTTGTTCATCAACATTCTCCATCAAACGGGCAACCATCATAGCAGCTTCCGCGCGGGTCACTTCTGATTCCGGTCGGAAACTACCGTCCGGGTACCCTTTGATCAGTTCCTTATGGGCTGCCAGGTTTACTCCCTCCATTGCCCAGGCGGGAATTTGGTCCTGATCTGTAAAATCCTTCGCCTGTGCCTGCCGGTCACCGGTTTTCAGGGTCAGGGCGCGGCCTAAAATAACAGCCAGCTCGGTCCTCGTAATATTATCAGCCGGCTGGATTGCACTGGAACCATCCTCCCCCGGATAGCCCTTCAACAAGCCTGCCTCCAAGGCCGATGCTACCGCACCCTTGGCCCAGACTGGAAGATCCGGTGCGTCGCTGTAACCAGCCAGCATTGCGATGTTACCCGGGGGCAAGGCCATTGCACGTGCTAGAATTGCAGAAATCTCAGCGCGGGTTATCGGATGATCCGGCCTGAAAGTGTAATCCTCGTAGCCGCTAATGATCCCCTTATCCACCAACTGAACTACGGTAGCGAAAGCCCAGTGCTCCTGTAAATCCCAGAATGGCGCCGGTTCTGCAGACATGACCAGTTTTACTTCACGCTTTTCCCCGCTTTTCCAGATAACGCTCCCATTTTCAATTGTTGCCGGGTGTTCCTTGCCGTCAACAAGAACCCTGAAAATGATCTCCTTGCCGTCCAGCTCCTGGTTACTACTGTACACGAGCAACCTTTGCACATAAGGTTCCTCTTCCGGTTTTCCAAATTCCCCCCCGCTAAAAGCAAGAGCACCGCACAACTCACTGCCTGCGTAAGCTCTCAAGACGCCCTGATCGACCGCTGTTCCGTCTTCTGCAGCAACAGAACCGTAGTAGATCGCAGGGAACGGGACAGGTGTCACCGGTACGGACACTTCATCCTGAGCACAGGCAAAATTTCCGGTAACCAGCATTAACATAATTACTACAAGAGTCAGGGTACCCCTGACACTTAACTTTTGCATACAGTTTGTACTACCTTTCATAAAAGCTTTAAGTAGATTTACCTGCGCGAGCAAAGCCCGCGCAGGTAACATGTTATTCTTGTTGTTAATTCACAACTAAATCTAAGGAGTTGTGTTTTCTTCAGTCAAGGGGGCTCACGGGAGCAATAATCTCGATTTGTCCCTGTGCCGCCAGCGTTCCCGGCTTGGTCAGGTAAATCCAGTAGCCGTCACCGTTGAACGCCATGTAAAGCGGGTCGGCAGCCCATGATGGCAGTGTCTGGTTACTCACTGAAGCGGAGCTGAAGCCTGCCAGGTTAGCCCGAAGGTTGGGGTCGCCCCAGAATGCAATTTCAGCCGCGCTAATTGCGGAATCAAGGCCAGGTCCGCCCGGGTTCAGGAGCAGGTCGCAACCGCCGCAGAGCGTGGCTACCATGCGGTACAGCCGGTCGCCCTGGAAGAGCAGGTCTTCACAAATCGGCGAGCATCCATCTTCGCCATCGCCTGGGATCAGGCAACTGCAGCAGTCATCACAGCATGCGTCGTACTCGAACCATTCGTTATCAAAGGACGTCGGTAACAGGTTGTTTACATTTTCATCAAACGACGGGCCGATAAAGTTCCAACCGCTTTCCAGGTAACGGTCTACCATCCCAACCGGGTCGGCCGCACGGTCGAAGATGTAGGTGGCGTACCACGGCTTCTCAGTGCCGCAGTTCGTACATTTATCTTCACACCAGTTTTGTTTCGTCTTCACATAGTAGGCGTACAGAGGGGTAAGCTCATCGTTAACAGGGTTCGGGATCTTCCATACGTTGTCTTCATAGACCAGGATATCCGAGTAGAACTTGTTGTCATTCATCAGGGACTTCAAGTTGCCGTCCCCGGCCAGTGTCTTAGGTGTGGAAAGAATTTGCCAGCTATCGGGCTGGAGCACGCGCACCATGTCTACCGGTGTAGCGTACGGTCCGATTAACCACTGGTCCTTGACACCCCTTGCCTCGTCGACAAGCTTGACGATGAAGGACTTGTCGCAAGCGTTACGGTCGGTGTAAACATAGAAGACCGACTTATTGTTGTCTTCACCGTGGTTGGGGTGAGTCAGAATGTCGCCGCTTACAAAATCGCCAATCGCTTCAAACTCAAGAATGCTGCCATCTTCCAGGATTAGGTCGGTGTCCCAGGTCGCCCAGTCGATGGGATTGTAATCTGAGTCAACCAGTTCAACCCTCAGGTCGCCCTGGATTGGGTAGTGAACCGAAACCTTGATCGGCCAGCCGGCGCGGGGGGCAACTTCATAGTCGCAGGCGTCATTGGTAACCAGGTACTTGACGTCAAACATGCATTCTTGTTGATTTACTTCCACGCAGCAATCGCCGGCGCCTCTTCTCTCACCGGGGTTGCCGAATATGGACGCGTATTCAAGAGTAGTCTTGCCGGTCTTGGTGGGCACAAATTGTACGGTAACACTTGACTCACCCGGTAAGATCTCGGCATAAATCACTTTCTGGTCGTTCAGATAAAAGTCACCGGCTTTGGTTTTAAGCGGGTCATCGCAAACATACGCCCTCAGTTCAACCTTGAGTGGCGGTCTGTTGGCGCCACAGGGGTCAGCGTTCTTAGTAACGTTGCAATACTTGTCAACCAAAGTGATAGTTACGTCATATTCATAACCTAAATCGATCTGCGACAACATCTCGGTTGCCTTGATAGTCCAGGGCTCACCGGCCACAATACTAAACTCCTGGTCATTTGCCTTCAACCAGGCGTGCGGCAATGTCGTGTACTCCTGTCCGTTTGGCAGGTACAGTGTGTATTCGCCGCGGAGTATGTGCTGGTTGGTGAGTTTGAGGGCATTCGCGTAATCTTCTATGGCTTCCGCAGGTGGTGCTTTCAGCCAGCTAGAGTTCTTGTATTCAATCGGGATGTCCAGATTCTGGTCCGCGACTTCGATGGTCCGGGCCGTCACCACATAGGGTCCACCCGATACGCAGGTCGGCAGTTTAACATTGGCGTCAAATTTACCATCCGCACCTACGTGCGCGATAAAGGAAGCAATGACCGTATCGCCGGGACAGCCGTTGAAGCAGAGCGGGTAACCCAGGCAGTCCACATTCTGTACGGCTTCAGATTGGTAATAGGCGTAATCGTAATTGGTTACGGATTCATCACTACAGGGAACATCTGAAACTGTTGCCTTCCTGACTTCAACGATTACCGGCCATGAAGTATGTTTCCACGGTTTTTGCAAGCAAGACGCATCAACCTCGGTGCTCCAGACACTACCAGTAACATTCAAGGTACCGCCCGCAATGAGACAACCGGTCAAATTATCAACAACTACCTTGCCAACGGTCTCAACAACGTTAAGCGTGGCGCAGGGGATGTTGAAAGCGCATTGTGCATTGGTATGGCTAATGCAAACAGTGTAGGCTCCGGGGTTCCTTGGCGTCTTGACCTGGAGACCCTGGATTTCGACTTCTGTTATGATGCCGTCACCGTTCACAGGGATAAACTGCCTCTCGATGGTGAAATACACCCTATCTACTACTGTTTTATCAGTGCTGCAATCTACCGGCGACTCATAAATCTCCGGGAAAACAGGAACAAAGTATTTCTCGCCGTCAACCGTCACCACGGCCCGCACCTCGGGACCAAGATCGATTACGGTACCATTACAGTCCGTTATCGTATCCCCGGACTTGACCAGGTTATCGTTTTCCAGGCCAAAGGCTGTGAAGTCCACAACCAGCTTATTCTTGGCCTGGGTGTCACAATCCGCGCTGTCCGGTGGGTACTGATCGGTGAACATAAAGAGCGGTGCGGCAAGGCTGTCAATCTTGATATTCAGGTCGTAGGTGTGTTCAGCCTTTACGTAGCTCGACCCGGTTTCCTCAACAAATACTTTAGAGGCGGCCAGCGCTGTTCCGGCAAACACAAAGCAACAAAGAGCAACCACGGCGATCAGCACCGTTGCCTTATGCCACTTGAAACTGCATCTTGACACTAAAAATTCCCTCCTTTGGAACTAATCTAATTTCTAAGTTAACTTATTGTTAACTAAGGTGAAGCCCTAACGTTCTGTTTCCGCTCACCCCTTTCCTACCTTAGTTAATTAATCACTTAAATGGGGACGGACATCACCCCTTTCAAGATTCTGTGGAAGCAAGATCAACAACCCAAACCGGGGAAAAGAAAAAGATCCCCAGTTATGACTCTCTTTCTTAGACCCAATTGCAAAGTAAAAAGTTCCCTGTATGCAAACATTTCTACCGATTATGGTCAACTTTGTTAGATTATTTTTAATCCACTTCGACATTAAGGGGAATGAATCCTTCTCCAAATGCTTGTAAATTATTTTAGAGGATTTAAGCTTCGGCAGATATTTCTGAGAATTGTTTGTGACCAGGCAAGTTAATTATTACCCAACGCGGTTATACTTGTCAATATCAGATGCTGTAAACTCCCGCTTCTTCGGGATCAACGGCCTGGTTATAGCGGTAAAGAGTTGAGCCAGGTGCGGGATTACCTGCTCTAAGTGCTAAATTGCTGCAAAATGTATAATGTTGTTATTAGATCAAATATCTAACTGGATCCTCAGGTGATTTATGTAGATTGCACCCGAAAACAAGCTGTCAGGTGCGAGCAACCTTGGTCCGGCAAAGCACATACCTAAAGTATATTCACCTGGGGCGCGGATGATTACGGCCGCCGCAGGCGGCTTCATCAATCATGAAGATCCGCCTTTCGCCCGAGGTGGGCGGGGTCCGTAAAACTGGTAGTAGTTGCACTGGATCCGGCCGTTGTACAGCTTTCTTTTTTTGTCGGCCCGCCTCCCGAACAGGCGCTCAAAGTTCGGGTGGGCGGTGAGCACATAGTAAGACCAGGTGTCCAGTTCCCGGAAGACTGCTCCCATCTCCCGGTAGAGTCTCTCCACCTGGGACCTGTCCCCCATCCGCTCTCCATAGGGTGGATTGCAGACCAGGTAGCCGTACTTTTGTGCCGAGCGCAGTTCCGAGACGGGCAGCTTCTGAAAAAACGCGTTTTCCGCCACTCCCGCCTGGCGGGCATGGCAGCGCGCCAGGCCGAGGACCTCACCGTTGATATCGGAGCCCAGGACCCGGACAGGCCGGCTGCGCTGAACGAGGTCGGCGGCTTCTTCCCTGGCCCTTGCCCACAGGACCTCCGGGACAACGGGCCAGTTTTCCGCGGCGAAGGTCCGCTTTAAGCCCGGGGCCAGGTTCAGGCCAATCAGCGCCGCCTCGATAGGGAGCGTGCCTGATCCGCAAAGAGGGTCTATTAAAGGGCGATCCGGACACCAGCGGCTCAGCAGGACCATGGCCGCAGCCAGGGTCTCTTTGAGGGGGGCGGGACCGCCCAACCTGCGGTAGCCCCGCTTGTGCAGCCCCGCCCCGCTGGTGTCCAGGGTGAGGGTGGCCAGGTCATTGAGCAGGGCCACCTCGATGGTATAGCGGGGGCCGGTCTCCTCAAACCACTCCCGCCTGTATACCTGCTTCATTTTTTCCACCACCGCCTTCTTGACGATGGCCTGGCAGTCCGGCACGCTGTGAAGCTGAGATTTGACTGATTTGCCCTCTACGGGGAAGGCGGCGTCTTCCGGAAGCCAGTCCGGCCAGGGCAGGGCCTTGGTCTGCTGAAAGAGTTCCGCAAAGCTTTTGGCCTTGAACTCCCCCAGCTTGACCAGGACCCGGTCGGCCGCGCGCAGCCACAGGTTGGCCCGGCAGATGGCGGCCTCGTCCCCCGCAAAGGTGACACGCGCGTTTTCCACCATCATATCTTCGTAGCCCAGTTCTTTTACTTCCCGCGCCACCACAGCCTCCAGGCCGAAGGTTGCTGTGGCAATCAGTTGGATTTTGCTCATTGGGGTTAGCTCCTTTTGTGACTACAGGGGATATGTTCTACTATACCTCAACATTGGTGCAACTGCCTGTCATGCTGCAAAAAAAAAATTATTTGAAACCTGCACATCTGTTATTTGATTGGCCTTATTCAGCTCGTTTTTGAATAGGGTTAACTCTTTGGGGACGGGTTATGCACAACGGGAAAGGGACGGGCATGTACCCGTCCCCGGAACCTTAACGTCTGAAAATGATGTGCTTCTGCCAGCGCCGGTGGGTGTCGGGGTAGTCGACTCGATAGTGCCCGCCGCGGCTTTCCCTGCGGGCCAGGGCTGATTCGGCCACCAGTTCGCCGACCTGGAGCATGTTTTTGACCTCCATCTGCTCTGCGCCGTCGACCCGGTGCTGGAATAGATAGCCCCGCCGGTCAAAGAAATTAAGCGCTTCCTTGAGCCCGCTGCCACTGCGGACCGGGCCTACTTTGTCCCCCATCAGCACCTCCAACTCCCGCCGCAGGGCCGCAAAGTCGAGCTGCACCGGCTCCAGGAGCCAGTCGCAGGCAAATTCCAGGCGGCGCAGTTGGTAGTCTTTCAGAAACTTCCTGGTCTGGTCCACGATCCGGCCGCCGAACACCAGCCCGTCCAGCAGGGAGTTGCTGGCCAGCCGGTTGGCGCCGTGCACACCCGGGCAGGAGACCTCGCCGCAGGCATAGAGCCCCCGGATGCTGGTTTCTCCCACCAGGTTGGTCTTCACCCCGCCCATCATGTAGTGCGCCGCCGGAGCCACCGGAATCGGGTCGACGGTGATATCGAGCTCATATGTAGCGCAGGTCCTGGTGATGTTCGGGAACCGGAGCTTGACCACCTCGGGGTCGAGGTGGGTCAGGTCCAGGTAGACTTTGTTTGAATTGTTTTTAGCCATTTCCTTTAAGATCGCCCGTACCACGATATCCCTGGGCGCCAGTTCGGCCAAGTCATGGTAGCGCGGCATAAACCGCTGCCCCTGGATATTGCGCAGGTAGGCCCCTTCTCCACGAGCCGCTTCGGAGATTAAAAAGCGCGGGGCGCCGGGCAGATTCAGCACCGTGGGGTGGAACTGGATGAATTCCATGTCCATGACTTCCGCCCCGGCGCGAAAGGCAATAGCGATTCCGTCCCCGGTGGCTATCTCCGGGTTGGTGTTATGCTCAAAAAGACGCCCCAGGCCCCCTGTGGCCAGGACCACCACCTTGCCGCGAAAGACCCGGAAGGCCTGTTTGTCCCGATCATAGGCCAGTACGCCGAAGCAGGTGTTTTCCCGCACCAGCAGGTCCACCACGTAATGGTTTTCCAGCACTTTTATTTTATCGTCCTCCTGGACGCGCTCAGTAAGTACCCGCTGGATCTCCGCCCCGGTGGCGTCACCACTGGCATGCAGGATCCGCCGCCGGCTGTGGGCCCCCTCCCGGGTCAGGCACAGGCCCTGGTTGTCGCAGTCAAAAATGGCGCCCAGTCCGATCAGTTCCCGGACCCGGTCGGGCCCTTCGCTGACCAGGGCGGCCACCGCCTCCGAGTCACACAGGCCGGCCCCGGCCACCAGGGTGTCCTCCCGGTGCAGCAGGGGCGAATCGGTATCCCCCAGGGCAGCTGCGATCCCCCCCTGGGCCTTGTCGGTGCCGGTATCCATCATGGTTTGCTTGGTCAGGACGGTCACCGAACCGCCGGCCCCGGATGCCGCCAGGGCAGTATACAACCCGGCGATACCGCTACCCAGAACGATATATTCATCTTCTTCCTGGGGCAGCTCCCGGGTGTCGAAATTCAACATATAATTATCAGGCAAAGGAAACCCTCCTCATTACGTAACCGCCAGCATCCTTTCCAGGCAGCGTTTGGCCCGCTCCCTGGTTTCCTCCGGAACGGTCACACCGGGCTCAAGGCTTACCAGCGCGCGGTGGACCTTTTCCAGAGTCGTCATCTTCATGTTAGGGCAGATCAGCCCGTCGGAAGCCAGGTAAAATTTCTTGTCCGGGCATTGCTTATGGAGCTGGTGCAAAATGCCCATCTCGGTGGCAACAATAAACTCGTGGGCCTTGCTTTCTGCGGCAAAGCGGATCATCCCGGTGGTGCTGGAAACGGAATCGGCCAGTTCGACAACCTCGGGGCGGCACTCGGGGTGGACCAGCACCAGAGCCCGCGGATGCTCCGCCCTGGCTTTAAGAATGTCTTCCCCGGTCAGGCGGTTATGGGTACCGCAGTAACCTTCCCAGTAGAACATTTCCCGCCCGGTCTGGGAAGCAATATAGCGCCCCAGGTTTTTATCCGGCACAAAAAGGATTGGCCTGTCCTCCGGCAGGGACTCCACGACCTGTACGGCATTGGCCGAGGTGCAGGCAATATCGCTTTCGGCCTTCACTTCTGCCGAAGTATTGACATAGCATACAACGGTGGCGCCTGAAAGCTCCTGCTTTTTTCTCCGCAGCTCCGCAGCGGTGATCATGTCGGCCATGGGGCAGCCGGCGTTTTTTTCCGGCAGGAGCACAACTTTTTCCGGGGAAAGGATGAAAGCGCTCTCCGCCATAAAGTGGACGCCGCAAAAAACTATCACTTCGGCGCCGCTGCCGGCGGCCTGCCGGGCAAGACCCAGAGAGTCGCCCACATAATCAGCGATTTCCTGGATCTCGGGCGGTTGGTAGACATGAGCCAGGATCACGGCATTGCGTTCTTTCTTTAGTTTCCTGATTTCAGCGAAAAACTCCTGTTCCCTTGCTTGCCCTGACATGTATATTTTCAACCCTTTCTAATTTCGGGGTAATCTTTACCTTATGATTTTATCGCCTGGGATTTTATATATTTTAATAATTTATAAATGTAATTATACTGTACGAACCTGTAAAAAGAGGCAGGCTCATACAGTACCCCGACAAACTTCCTTACTATTCTAACTATCTTCCTTCTTCTTTGTCAAGGATTAGTTCTTTCAGAACGAGTTTCGTTTAGCCCTGGTCCCCGTGTACTTCGCCCCGCCTCAACTCACTGATTTTGTTTGAGCCGTCGACCATCACGATGGTGGGACTGAAGGTGCGAGCCTCGCGGCTGTCCAGCAGGGCGTAGGCGATGATGATCACGGTGTCCCCTGGCTGGACCAGGCGGGCTGCCGCGCCGTTTAGACAGATCATTCCGGAGTCCCGTTCACCCTTGATTACATAGGTTTCAAAACGGCTGCCGTTGTTGTTGTTGACCACCTGGATCTTCTCGTTGGGAAGGATCCCCGCAGCCTCCAACAGCGCCTCGTCAATTGTGATGCTTCCCATGTAATTGAGGTTGGCCTCGGTTACAGTGGCGCGGTGGATTTTTGATTTGAACATGGTCAAAAACAACTTCTATCCCTCCAAAATAACATTGTCGATCAGACGCGTCCGGCCGAAGCTAACGGCCAGAGCCAGAAGCGCCGGCCCCTGGAACCGCTCTAAGGGCTCCAGGCCGGGGTAGCTGTAAATTTCTACGTAATCTATCCGGGCCAGGGGCTCGGCGCGAATCATGTCCTCAACCAGACGGCGTATTTTAGGCGCGTCCCTCTCCCCCGCCCGGACGGCCTCCGCCGCCTTGTCCAGGCTCCTGGAAAGGACCAGGGCGGCCCGGCGCTGGTCCGGTTCCAGGTAGACGTTGCGGGAACTAAGGGCCAGTCCGCCCGTTTCCCGCACGATGGGCACCGTCACAACCTCCAGGTCCATGTTCAGGTCGGCCGCCATTCTCTGAATGACCAGCGCCTGCTGGGCGTCCTTCTGGCCGAAGAAGGCAAGGTCCGGTCGAACAATATTAAAAAGCTTGGTCACTACTGTGGCCACCCCGCGAAAGTGGCCTGGCCGGGAAGCGCCACACAGATTCTCTGTAATCCGCTCCACATCGACGTAGGTGCAGTAGCCTGCCGGGTACATTTCTTCCACAGGGGGGTTGAAAATGGCGTCCACTCCCACCCCCGCCGCAAGGCGGGCGTCACGCTCCAGGTCCCGGGGATAACGCGCCAGGTCCTCGTTGGGACCGAACTGGGTGGGGTTGACAAAAATGCTCGTAATAACGGCGCCGCAACGCTCCCGGGCCCGGCGCATCAGCTCCAGGTGACCCTCGTGCAGGTAGCCCATGGTCGGCACAAGACCAACCGTGCGACCGTCAAGCCGGACCTGCCGGACAAACTCGCGGATTTCAGCTATGGTGTGTAAGATTTTCATAAAAACCCCCCAAAATAAGGTCGTAGATTATAAAGCTCAGCTGCATCTAATATAGCTTGGACAGCACTTCGTCAGACATTTTGAAACTGTGCTCGGGACCGGGGAAGGAGCGCTCCCTGACTTCATCGATATACTGCTTAAAGGCGCCCGCCACCTGCCCGTGCAGGTTGACGTACTGTTTAACGAACTTGGGGGTAAAGCGCGGGTAGAGCCCCAGGAGGTCGTTCACCACCAGGACCTGGCCGTCGCAGTGCGAGCCGGCCCCGATGCCGATGGTCGCAACCTGGAGCTTTTCGGTAATGAGTTTGGCCAGGGGCGTGGGCACGCACTCCAGGACGATGCCGAACACACCCGCCTCTTCCAACGCCTGAGCATCTTCGATCATTTTTTTAGCGGCTGCCGCATCCTTGCCCTGCACCTTGAAGCCACCCAACTGGTTGATGGACTGCGGGGTGAGACCCAGGTGGCCCATCACCGGGATGCCGGCATTGACAATAGCCCGGACAGCTTCGGCAACCTCCCGGCCCCCTTCCAGCTTGACCGCCTGGGCGCCCGTTTCCTTAAGGAACCGCCCGGCGTTACGCACGGCCTCTTCTATGGAAACCTCGTAGGACAGGAAAGGCATGTCCGCCACGACCATTGCCCGGCTGACACCGCGGCAAACAGCCTTGACGTGGTGAATCATGTCATCCATGGTCACCGGGAGGGTGGAGTCATACCCGAGAACGACGTTGCCCAAGGAATCGCCTACCAGGATCATGTCAATACCCGCATCGTCCATAATCTTAGCCATGGAATAGTCATAGGCGGTGAGCATTGTGATGGGCCTTCCCCCTGCCTTCAGCTCCCGGATGGTTGCGGTGGTTACTTTGTCGCTGCTCAAATCAATCTGCCTCCCTTAGCTTTTTAGATTCCTTAACTTATCCATTTCTCAGGCAATGTATAAGATATCTTACGGGGCAGAGCTGCAGGCCAGGGTCTTTAAGAATTCACCCCGGGCCATGCCGCCGCGGGTCTCAAATTTATCTAACGGCTTAAATATTGACTCCAGATCTTGGGCCTGGGCCGGGCTGATGCTGCCTTTTTCCAACGCTACCCGGACGGTGTAAAGGCTGAGTTTGCGGTAAAGGTCGAGTTCCAGGGGTCCCACCTCTTTTAAAACGTCAAGGTGTCCTGCCAGGGTCGGGCCATCTCCCCTGGACACGGGGCCGGTGAGCGCCGGGGCAGGACCCACCTGGCTGATATTCCGGATGGTACCCCGGATCAGGGGAAACAGCGCCTTAAACGCCTCCTCCCTGGACAAGCCAAAACGGCCGTAGAGCCCGGTGGCTAAATGGATCAGGGAAACCAGACAGTTGGAGGCGATGCAGGCGGCAGCGTGATACAGCGCCTTATCGCTTGCGTCAATGGAAAAGCTCCTGCCGCCAAGGTCTTTTACGATCTGTTCCGCCAGCGGCAAAGCCCCGGGGTCGCCCTCCAGGGCAAAATAGGAGCCGGGGAGGTTTTCCATAGCCATGCCCACATCGGCAAAGGACTGGAGGGGATGCAGCGAAGCGGCCAGCGCGCCGCAGGAACGGGCTGCCCCAACCTCTTCAGCGGAGTGCGCCCCGCTGGTGTGAAAAACCACCTGTCCCGGCAGGAATCCCCCGCCGTCGGCAATCTCTCGGGCAACCCGGGAAATCACCCGGTCGGGAGTGGTAATGAAAACAACGTCGGCCCCTGCGGTTACCTCCCCGGGCCGGACGGTGGCGGGCACACTCAGTTCGTCCGCCACGCGCCTGGCCGAGAGAAGGCTCCTGCTGGCAATTCCGGCTACGGGGTAGCCCTGACGGCTTAACAGAAGCGCCAGAGCCGAACCAACCTTGCCGGCACCCACAACGGCAATTCTGGGTTTACCCAAGGAAAATCCCTCCCCAATTTAAACTCTTTCCGCTCCAAAAACAAAAACCTCTCAGGAAAACCCGAAAGGTGTTACAACCAAACCTCCCGTCTCGGTCCATCCCGGCTCCAAGCGGTACCTTGTTTGTTGTTCTTTTAACCATTCACATCCAGCCACGGTGTAGTTCAAATGATACCACCCGTTGCGTTTATATTTTACCACAGCACCGGTGCCGCGGCAATCAATTATGACAAAATATTTTGATTCATCCCCACAACTTATAACATCGGTTGGACGAAGCAAGAGATATGGCAATTAAGCGAAGGAGCGGTCTGTTTTTTAAAAGAAGTCTAAACAAGGTAATCAATGTGCGCCTCAGGAAAATAGGCTTTCACAAGCGCGTTAAAATGCTCCTTTATTTCCCTGATTAACTCTTTGGGATAGACGTACTTGCCGTAGCCGAACTGACCAAATTTAAAGGTCCTGGCTGCCTCGTCCAGGTCCAGTCGCGTGTTCGGAAAAATCTCCAGGATGGCGCCTTTGGCCCTTTTGGTAAACCGGTGGGTGATCAGCTCAAAGGTAAGATCGGGAACAGCGCCGGACAGTTCTGCCGCGGCCGCTTTAAAAAGCTCCCGGTAGCTTTCCTGCCACCCCTCTTTCAAGATGATGGGAGCAACCAAAAAACCCAGGGGGTAGCCGGCTGCCGCCACTTTTTTTGCTGCGGCCAGCCTTTCCGCCAGCGGAGGGGTGGCATGCTCGTGCCGTCTGATCAGCTCCGGGGTATTAATGCTGAAGCGAAACCGGGTGTGCCCGTTATGAGGCACACTCAGCAGGGTCTCAACATCGGTAAACTTGGTAACAAACCGGAATCGTCCATACTCCTGCCCCGCGAAGAACCGGACGGCGCTTTCCAGGCTTCCGGTGTAGGGTTCTGTGGGGATGGGGTCTGAAGTAGCGGCCCCTTCAAAAACGGTTATCTCGGGCTTCCTCTTTTCGATGTAGCCGCCGGCAGCTTCCAGAATTTCCTCGGTATTGACGTAAATGCGGACGTAGGGCTTGCGGCCCAGGTTGGTCAACAGGTAGCAATACTCACACTTACCGGGGCAGGAGGTGGCCAGGGGCAGCTGAAAATGGGCCGACGGCCTGCAGGTTTCAAAGCTTTTGGTGCGCCGCACCCCCACCACGAGGGTCCTTTTGGCCTCAGCATAACCTTCTGCCCGGGTTTTGCCGGGAATCGAGGTGACCCGGTTGTGGGAAGTCGTATGACCGATTTCCACACCCTGGGCCCTGAAATAACGCAGCAGCTTTTCCCCCAGGGGATAGCTCAGTGCGTCCTTTTCAAAAATGACCCTTTTGGGCTCAAATACCATGTCTTAAATCCCCCGTGTTTTTGATCTATTATTCTCCCGGAGGACAATAAAAAAACACGGGCTGTTCCTTTGCCAACCTGCGAGCTATTTCCGCCGCTGTGCCACCACCGGGGATAACGCGGTCGGGCGCCAGTTCAGCCAGAGGCGCCATCACGAAGGCACGCTCGGCCATCCGGGGATGGGGAACGGTTAAGTTGGCTGACTGAAGCTTTTCCTCACCGAAGAGAAGCAGATCCAGGTCCAGGGTCCGCGGTCCCCAGCGCACGGTACGGACCCGGCCAAGCCTGGCTTCAATGTCCAGGAGGAGCGCCAGCAGCCCTTCCGGGCTGAGGGTAGTTTCAATTTCGGCCACCGTATTTAAAAACCAGTCCTGCCCGGTGACACCCTGCGGTTCGGTCAGGTAAAGGGAGGCGACCTTTTTAACGCGCACGGCCGGGGTCGCACCCAGGAGTTCCAGGGCCTTTTTTAAAAAGTCTTCCTTATTTCCCAGGTTGCTGCCCAATCCGATATAGGCGGTTGTCGCCAACTTAAATCCCCCTTACGCGTGCAGCTAACCGGTCGCTGTGCCCTCATTTGCCGCACTCCACAGCCTGAGCCTTCGCTGCATTTTTCTATCAACTGATGCACAGTTATCGTTTGTACAGGTATTATCGCTTGCCCTGCCGTTTATAAGTACGTTTTAGCACGTTTGATTTCCACGGCCATCCAGGTAAAGCGCCCTGGAACCGGCGCCTGGGGTTTTTTGACCCTAACCCGCACCCCGGCTACCGGAAGGGCCTCCAGTACGGAAGCAGCAATGGCCTCCGCCACCGACTCGATCAGGCGGTAGGGGCGGCCTCTCACAACGGACTCCGCCAGTTCAAAGACTTGGGCGTAGTCGACGGTGCGGCCCGGGTCGTCCGACTCCCCGGCCGGGCGCAAGTCCAGCTCAAGTTCCAGATCCACGATAAAGCGCTGTCCCAGGACCTGCTCCTCCGGCCGGACCCCGTGGTAGCCGTAAAACTCCATCCCTTCAAGGATAATTTTATCCATCCCCGGAACTCCTCCTTACGTTGCAACAAGGGCCGCCGCTCTCATCCGAACAGCCTGGTCACACCTTACAATCTAGTCCCACGTCCCACAATGGCATCGGTCATCCTGGCTACCCGGGCCATTTCCTTGACATCGTGCACCCGCACGAAATCCGCGCCGTTGACGATGCCGGCGGCCACGGTAGCCGCGGTACCCTCCAACCGCTGGTCTACCGGCAGGTCCAGAACCTTGCCGATGGTGGACTTGCGGGACGTGCCGATTAGAACCGGCAGACCGAGGCAACGCAGATCCTTCAGCCGCCGCAGCACCTCGAGATTGTGTTCCGGCTTCTTGCCGAAGCCGAAGCCGGGGTCAATGATGATTTTTTGCCGGGCAACCCCGGCCTGTACTGCAAGACGGATACTTTCCCGGAAATACTCCACTATGTCCCCGATTAGATCCTGGTAGTGGGTTCCTTCCTGGTTGTGCATCAAGATCAGGGGCGCGCCGTATTCCGCTGCAACCCCGGCCATGGCGGGGTCGCTCAGCAGCGCCCGCTGGTCGTTGATTATGTGGGCGCCGGCCTCCAGTGCCTGCCTGGCCACCGCAGACTTGGTGGTGTCGACGGAAACGGGGACACCTATTTCGTTGACCAGCCTTTTCAAGACCGGGATAACCCGGGCCAGTTCTTCCGCTTCTGCCACCGGGCTGTGCCCGGGTCTGGTGGATTCCCCGCCCAGGTCGATGATGTCGGCCCCGTCCGCCACCAAACGGCAGGCCCTTTCCACCGCCGGACCGGGGTCGCAGTAACGGCCCCCGTCCGAGAAAGAGTCCGGGGTTACGTTGAGGATGCCCATCACATAGGTTCTAACCCCCAGGGCAAGTGTTCTCCCCCGGCAGTCCAGGCTATAGGGGCGATATCCTTCCTGGCCGGCCAGCGCCTCCCGGATCCGGCCGGCCAGCGCAGGCAGGCCGAAGGGCTGGGCGTCCAGCTTGGCCAGAAAGGCTTCATACTGCCGCAGGGTGCCCATCAGCAGCACCCTTGACTCGGGCACGGAGCAGTCCACCACCCCCCTGGACACGGCGGCTTCCCCTCCCTTGCCAAGCATTTCCTGTTTAAGGATGTTGGCCTGCCTGGGCAGGACCCCCTCCAGCATGATCAACCGGTGGACCGCTTTGGGAGCCATATAGCGGCAGCCGGGCCGGTCCGCACCCACGAAGGCCATGGCCCGCATGGCCTCATCCCTGTTTTCGACCATCACGCTGTAGACCCTGATTGCCATCGATATCCTCCCCATGTAAATTATTCCTTCTATTATTATAGGTCCCGGGCAACTTCCGGATCAGAAAAGGCCGATAACTTTGCCGGTGGCTGTATCCACGTCGATTCTCCGGTAGGCCGGGTCGGACCCTGTTCCGGGCATCAGGCTGACGGCGCCCGTCACCGGACAGAGGAACCCGGCCCCGGCAAAGACCAGAATATCCCGCACCGGCAGCACCCAGCCCCGGGGAACACCTTTTAAGGCAGGATCGTGGCTCAGGCTCAGGTGAGTCTTGACCATCATGGTGGCAAAACCGGCCATGGCCGGGTCGGATTCCAGCCGCGCGGCCTTGGCCGCGGCCTCCGGTGTCCAGGATACGCCTTTAGCTCCGTAGATCTCCCTGGCTATGAGCTCGACCCTCTGCCGCAGCGGTAACTCCGGGTCGTAGAGATAATTGAAGTCAACCCTGTCGTTACAGGCGTCGATTACGGCGTCCGCAAGTTCCAGGGCGCCCTCGCCGCCTTTCAGCCAATGCTCGGAAAGGGCACAGCGAGCGCCGGCCTGCTCAGAATAGCGGCGCACCATGGCAATCTCTTCCCGGGTGTCCGGATAAAAAGCGTTGATGCAGACCACCGGGTTAATCCCGGACTTTTTAACAATGTTAATGTGGTGCTGCAGGTTGGCGACACCTTTTTCCAGAAGCCCCAAGTTTTCCTTTTCGTATGCGGCGGGCAGTGGCCGTCCGGCCGCAACCACGGGACCACCACCGTGCATTTTCAAGGCCCTGATGGAGGTTGTGATAACCGACACATTGGGGACAAGACCGCTCAAGCGGCATTTTACGTTCCAAAATTTTTCAAAGCCGATGTCGGAGCCAAAGCCGCTCTCGGTGACATTGTAGTCAAACATTTTCAGGGCAATGCGGTCGGCAATAATGGAGGACTGGCCGATGGCGATGTTGGCGAAGGGACCTGCGTGCACCAGTACGGGCTGGTACTCGACGGTGCTGAGCAGGGTCGGATTAATAGCGTTTCTCATAAAGGCCGTCATGGCGCCGGCCACCTCCAGGTCCGAGGTAGTGACCGGACAGCCCTTTCGATCATAGGCCACAATGATTTTACCAATCCTCTCCCGCAGGTCCTTCAAATCCGTGGCAACGGCAAGGATGGCCATCAACTCGGAGCTCACCGCAATGTCAAACCTGGAATCCATCATATAGCCATTCATTCTTCCGCCGATCCCCATAATAATCTTTCGCAGCCCCTGGGCGCAAAAATCAATGACCCAGCCCATTTCAACGGCGGTGGGGTCGATGTTCAGCCGCTTCAGACCGCGTGCGGCCAGCTCGGCGTCGTCGTAATTGCGCTCATGCTGCATCCGGGCATTAAGCGCCACCATGGCCAGGTTGTGGGCGTTCATGATATCATTGATGTCCCCGGTAAGCCCCAGGGAAAACTCGGTCATGGGGATGGCCAGAGCGTTGCCGCCGCCGGCAGCGGTCCCCTTGACGTTCATGGTGGGTCCGCTGGAAGGCTGGCGAATTGCCGCCCCGGCATTCAGGCCTCTTTTGCCGAGCCCTTCCACCAGACCCAGGGTTGTTGTCGTCTTTCCCTCGCCCAGCGGTGTAGGCGTGATTGCAGTAACATTGATGTACTTGCCGTCGGGTCTGTCTTTCAGGCGGTCGATGATTTTGATAAAATCCAGCTTGCAGATCCTGCCGTAGGGGATAACCTCGTCACTTTGCAGATTAAGTCTCTCCTGCCACTCCGCTGCTCCCGGCATGTTCTGCTCAGCCAGTTCTGCGATTTGATAATCCTTCATTTGGGTAGGGTCGTAAGCCATCTAAGAAATCCTCTCCTCACCTTAACGGAAAAATGTAAGAAGGGCGGAAGATCCGCCCTTTATTCGTAAATCCACCGGTCGGTGTCCCGATTGTACTCGATCAGCTCCTCTTCCCTGAAGAAAATGGAAATTTCCCTCCGGGCGCTGTCCGGGGAATCGGAGCCGTGAATGACATTACGGCCGATATCGATGCCGAAGCTCCCCCTGATTGTGCCGGGCGTAGCTTTCAGCGGGTCTGTGGCCCCCATCATCTCCCGTGCGGCGGCGACGGCGTTCTTACCTTCAATGACCATGGCCACCACGGGACCGGAAGTGATAAAACCAACCAGCGGCTCAAAAAAGGGTTTGCCGACATGCTCACCGTAATGTTTTTCCGCCAACTCCCGGCTAATCCTCAGCATCTTCAGCGCAATAATTTTAAAGCCTCTCTTTTCAAAACGGGTGATAATTTCCCCGATCAGGCCGCGCTGGACACCGTCGGGTTTGACCATGAGATATGTACGCTCCATCTGTTGAATGCCCCCTCTATTCATATTGAAAGTTAAAACGTATACACAAGTTCACAGGATCAGTATGCACCAAACACGCCTAATTAATCCCAATATAAGGTACGGCAAAAACAACCCGCAGCTTTCTACGCCGCGGGTGTCACAAGGTCTAGTCTATCCTGTCCTTACGCTCTTCCTCGCCGGCCAACTTCATCAGTTCAGCAAATTCACCAGCTTCAATGGTCTCCTTTTCAAAAAGCGTCTTTGCCACCAGGTGCAGCGTTTCCAGATGCTGCTCAAGGAGTTCTTTGGCCTTATCATAGGAGCGGTCGATGGTTTCGCGCACTTCCACATCGATGGCGCTCGCCACCTCTTCGCTGTAATTGCGGTCCCTGGCCAGGTCCCTGCCGAGGAAAGGCGTATCTGTCTTTCGCCCGAAAGTCATCGGGCCCAGGCCGCTCATACCGAATTCCATGACCATTTTGCGGACGATGTCCGTAGAGCGCTCCAGGTCATTCTGCGCCCCGGTGCTGATTTCCTTCAGCACCACTGCCTCGGCTACCCGCCCGCCCAGGAGCATGGTGACCTGGTCGAGAAGCTGGGATTTGGTCGCATAGTAGCGGTCCTCTTTGGGCAGGAGAAGGGTATAACCGCCCGCCCTGCCCCTGGGTATAATTGAAACTTTATGAACCGGGTCGGTATTGGGCAGCAGGTACCCCACCACGGCGTGCCCGGATTCGTGATAGCAAACCAGCCATTTTTCCTCCTCGCTGATGACCTTCGACTTCTTCTCCGGCCCGGCAATCACACGCTCAATGGAGCTTTCCAGGTCCGCCATGGTAACTTTCTTCCGGTTTTGGCGGGCTGCCAGGAGCGCCGCCTCGTTGGTCAGGTTGGCCAGGTCGGCGCCGGTAAAACCGGGGGTGCGCCGGGCCAATACTTCAAGGTTGACCTCCTCTTCCAAAGGCTTGCCGCGAACGTGAACCTTGAGGATTTCCTTTCGCCCGTTTACGTCCGGGGCATCGACCGCCACCTGGCGGTCAAAGCGGCCCGGTCTGAGCAGCGCAGGGTCCAGGATGTCCGGACGGTTTGTGGCCGCCAGAATAATAATGCCCTCGTTGGGCGCAAAGCCGTCCATTTCAACCAGAAGCTGGTTCAGGGTCTGCTCGCGCTCGTCGTGGCCCCCCCCCAGGCCGGCGCCCCGCTGCCGCCCCACGGCGTCAATTTCATCCACAAAAACGATACAAGGGGCATTCTTTTTGGCCTGCTCAAACAGATCGCGCACACGGGAAGCCCCCACGCCCACAAACATCTCAACAAAATCGGAGCCGCTGATGCTGAAGAAGGGAACCCCGGCCTCGCCGGCCACAGCCCGGGCCAGGAGAGTCTTGCCCGTGCCGGGCGCCCCGAAAAGAAGCACCCCCTTGGGAATTTTGGCACCCAACTCCTGAAATTTTTTCGGGTTCTTCAGGAACTCGACAATCTCCTCAAGCTCCTCCTTGACCTCATCCGCCCCCGCCACGTCGGCAAAGGTAATTTTCTTCTTCTCGTCACTATGCAGACGGGCACGGCTCTTGCCGAAGGACATGACCCGATTCCCCCCGCCCTGGGTCTGCTGCATCAGAAAGAAGAAAAGGATTACAAAAAGAAGGATCGGCAGCAGTGTTGTAAAAAGGCTGGTCCACCATCCGGGCTGCGGGGGCAGCTCGCTGTTCCACTCTACTTTCTTTTCTTTTAAAAGGCTGTAGAGAGCGGTGTCGGTGGCAGGCCCTTTTGTTTCAAAACGGGTTCCATCGGTTCTCTCACCCGTAATAATATTCGTCAGGCTCTCCGACTGGATCACAACTCTACTAATCTGTCCCTGGTTTAGGTCCTCGTAAAATTTGTTGTACGTCACCGGCAGGGTGACCGTTTTATTACCTGGAGTGGTGTATCTAATCAAGGCAATTATAGCCAATACAATTAGCAGATAGATGCTTAGGTTTTTTAAAACCTTGTTCAACCAGGTCACTCCTCTCAAGCCGATATTAAGAACCCATAATGGGCATTTTACCACATTTCTACAGCCGTTTCAACGAAAAGATAGGCATACGATAAGATAAGTCAGGTCAAAAGACTTAAAACTATTATGGTCTCAATTGGACTGCAAAATTCAAGCAGGCAAATCTTTTGCAGCAGGGCTACCGGCCGGCGATTATTCAGAGATCCAGTTTCAAATGCAGCACTCGTTTAGTATTATCTTTAATCTTAAACCCTTCCCCCGCCCTCACCCCGCCGGCCCAGATGATCTCTCCGGGCGTGCTGACAAGGGGAATCCTGTCTCTTTCTTCGCGAGCAATCTTCTGCTTGATTAGAAAATCCTTTAGTTTTGTACTGGAAACTTGGCCGAAAGGGTGAAACAAATCCCCGTCAAGCCTCCGGCGTACAAATATCTTCGACGGTAATCTATCAAAATCCAACAGGACTTCTTCCGGGGACAGCGACCGGGGATCAGCTACTGCTTCACGGGGCGCCACAACCGCATGAAGCGTGCGCCCGAGTTCCGGAATAAAGGTGGTGCCAGGCACGTTTAAGGGATAGATGTAGTATGGCACTTCTGACTCCCCCTGCCCGTCGATAAATTCGATCGTTTGATAGGTTCGAATGGCAATGATCTTTCCGGGCAGGACAGCCCGCGCACCGGTAGTGTCACGCCCGACCAGCTCCATCAATACCTCCGTATGGAGATAAGACAGGTTTCGCTTGCTTTTGGCCAGGCTCTGCCAGGCATGGCGCAGGACCCGGCGCCGGATCGCCACCGGGAGACCGCTAACATGCTCCAACCGCAGGGCAATTCTTTCCGCATTTCTCTCTAAAAGAGACTCCCGGAAAGCCTTTGCCGCCTCTGCTTCAAGAAAGCCGTCCTCCTCCCTGCAGATCTCACCGAGCCTGAGCAGGGCCGGGACAAGGCCGGGGTTATAATCCCTTTCCAATACAGGCACCAGGTTCAGCCGGACCCGGTTCCGAAGGTACACCGTCTTTAAATTGGATGAGTCCTGGCGGAAAGGCAGGTCCATTTCCCCGCAGAAGCGCTCAATTTCAAAGCGTCTGACGGTGAGCAGGGGTCTGATATACAGGTTTTCCCGGACCGGAACAATGCCTTTTAAGCCCGAGGCGCCGGCGCCCCTCAAGAAATTGATCAGGATGGTTTCGGCCTGGTCGTCGGCCTGGTGGGCCAGGGCTATGTTTTGCGCCCCCACCTCACCGGCTGTATCAAGTAAAAACCGGTAGCGCACTTCGCGTGCGGCTACCTGCTTGGACAAGCGTTCCTTTTTCCGGTAAGCTGTAACGTCTACCGATTTAATTGTGAAAGGCAAACCGTAGCGCCCGGCCATGCCGGCCACAAACCGGGCGTCTTCATCTGACTCGGCCCCGCGAAAAAGATGATTTAAATGGGCTACGTGCAGGGATATCCCCAACTCATCTTTTAGAAGGTTTAAAATGTGCAGCATTGCCACCGAATCCGGCCCGCCGGAAACGGCTGCAACAACTTTGACGCCACGCTCCACCATCCTGTGGCGAATCATGTAGGCGCGAACCTTGTGGAGCAATTCCATGTGTTTTCACCCGTTTGAACGGGAGATGTTTAATCCAAGCATTCCCCCGCGGAAAGTATACCCTTCCTTTTAAAACTTAAAACCTTGTATTCAACACCACTGAAAAATTTTCCTGCTCACCCGGTAAACTAAGTAAATAAACCACCTAAAACTTTTTATACTTTAAAATTTTTAATGTTTCCCTGGAAAGGAAAACCAAGAAATGCATAGAAGTTATATTAAAGCAGGAAAGGAGGTGAAAAAGATGAATCGCAATAGATTGATCATTGTAGCAACGATTGTTGCAGTATTTCTAGCATTTTCCGCTACATCCGCGTGGGCTCAAACGTATGGGGACTCATGCTGCCCGGATGGTTCAAAGGCATACGTTAATCCAATCCAGGTATACGTTTACAGCAAAGATACCAATAAGCAAATAAAAGGGGCAGCGGTTACAATATCAGGCCCGGGTAAATACAAAGTAACAGATTATACAGGCCGTAAAGGAACGACAACTATATTTACAGGCGCAAACTTGCCGGGAACGTACGATATCGGTGTAACAATGGAAGGTTACGAGACGGCTTCGAGTTCAGTTACCTTTACAGTCAGCGAATATGCTTGCCAACCGCAGATTATTTCAATTGGTTTGGAAAAACCAAAGCCTTGTGAGCGGTCACTGCAGGTCTGTGTTTACGATGAATACACCAACAGCCCCATTCAGGGCGCATCTGTAACACTGAGTGGACCGTCTTCATACTCGGCCAGCGGTTCTACCTCTGCAAGCGGCTGCACAAACGTGTTTACTGGGAATTTCGCATCCGGTACGTATACGGCCTTTGCATCCGCCAGCAGCTATTATTCCGGCAGTAATTCAGTGACTTTCGTTGAAAACCAATGCGGCGATCTTGTTGTTAAAATCTACTTGAGGTGTGAGCGTTCCCTGCAGGTCTGCGTGTACGATCAAACGACAGGCAAACCAATTAAAGGCGCATCCGTATCGATGAGCGGACCGTCTTCATACTCGGCCGGTGGCTCTACCTCTGCAAGCGGCTGCACAAACGTGTTTACTGGGAATTTAGCGTCCGGCACGTATACCGCCTTTGCATCTGCCAGCGGCTATAACCCGGGAAGCGCTACCGCTTCTTTCGGTGTAAGTGATTGCGGGTTGATGAAAATTAGCATCAACTTGAAGCTCAAATGCGAGCGATCCCTGAAGGTGTGTGCTTTTGACGAAGAGACCGGCAACCCAATCGAGGGAGCCCAAATATCGTTGAGCGGACCGCCTCCTTATCTGCCCGGAGGGATTACGAAAGAAGATGGTTGTACCAACGTGTTCACGGGGAATTTTGCATCCGGCACGTATACCGCCTTTGCATCCGCCGTCGGCTATGAGCCGGGAAGTGCTACCGGTTCTTTCGGTCAAGATGATTGCGGGTTGCTGGAAATTCGTATCAACTTGAAGCGCCAGTGTGAACGTTCACTACAAATTTATGTATACAACGTCACAAATAATTTACCAATTCCGGGTGCTTTAGTATCGGTTAACGGGCCCGTCACTTATAACACGCCTACCGACAACAGCGGAATGGTTCTAATGGACAGCAACCTTCCCAATGGGGTCTACAACATCCGCGTTTCAGCGAATAATTTTAAACCGGGCACAGGTTCGATAACGCTTGACAGCGATAGCTGCGGGTTATACGAAGTCGGAATTAGCCTTGATGAATACTCACAAGATCCATGCGAATGCAAGAATACATTCCAGATTTATGTTTACGATGAAACCAGTAACGCTCCAATACGGGGAACCTATGTCCGGATTACGGGGCCGAGCGGCTACTCCGTAGATGATTACACCGGCAGAAAAGGGCAAACCGGGATCATCACCGGGGCTAATCTCTCCGGCACTTACACTGTAAGCGCCACCATTAACGGATATGAGCCGCAAGAAATGTCCATCTTTATAGACAAAACCAACTGCGGAGATCAAACAGTAAAAATTTGGCTAAAAAGAGTTTGAGGATATACCATAAGCATTGAAGTAATCGGCCGGGCCAGCAAGCCTGGCTTTTCCTTTTTAGGAAGGCTTTTAATTATATTAATCTTTTAACTAACTTGGGAGGAAAAACCAGGCTATTAATTGAATAGGTCTTCATAGAAATTAACACCGGAACGAAAGGAGGTGAAAAATGAATGCGTGGGAAAAAACTGTTTTCATTAATAATAGCAGCATTCGCACTCCTATTATTAATGACGCCCGTGCTAGCCATCGCCGCAAGCGGGGACCCCTGTTGCCCTGACGGCTCAAAAGCGTATATTAATCCTTACCAAGTTTATGTATACGATGATACCAATCAACCCGTAAAAGGGGCCCTGGTCACCGTCACCGGCCCCTGCAAATACAAAGTCACGGATTATACCGGGAAAAAAGGAAAGACCACTGTGTACACAGGAGCAAACCTTCCGGGCACGTACAAGATAACCGTGGAAAAGGAAGGTTATGAGCAGGCCGAAGAATCCCTTACGTTTACAACTAGCGAATACTCATGTGAGGCCCTAGTTATTCCTATTGGCCTGAAGTTAAAGCCATGTGAGCGCTCGATCAAGGTTTACGTCTATGATACAGATACCAACAGCCCAATTAATGAGGCGACTGTAACCCTTAACGGCCCTTCTTTTCAGGACAGTGATCTAACCGATTTGTCAGGTTGGACTAAGGTCTTTGACGATCTGAAGATCGGCGCCTACACCGCAAGCGCCACGGCTGACGGCTACGACGGCCCGGGAAGCGGAACAGCGACCTTCGAGGTTAATAATTGCGGACAGGTCATAATTAGAATTGGCCTGAAGGCCAGCACATGCGAGCGTTCGATCAAGGTTTACGTCTACGATGTAGACACCAACAGCCCAATTAATGAGGCGACTGTAACCCTTAACGGCCCTTCTTTTCAGGACAGTGATCTAACCGATTTGTCAGGTTGGACTAAGGTCTTTGACGATCTGAAGATCGGCGCCTACACCGCAAGCGCCACGGCTGACGGCTACGACGGCCCAGGAAGCGGAACAGCGACCTTCGAGGTTAATAATTGCGGACAGGTCGTAATTAGAATTGGCTTGAGCGTCTCATGTGAACGGTCATTACAAGTCTATGTGTTCAACTCAGCGACAAACAAACCGGTACCAAATGCAGCGATAAACATTAGCGGGCCAAATTCCTTCAATAAATTAGGTGTTACCGATGCCGGCGGGAAATATATTCTTAATGACAAACTCAATAACGGCACCTATACAGCCAAAATTACCGCAAAGGATTTTGCAAAAGGTACGGGGTCAGTAACGTTTACCAAAGGTGTCTGTGGTCAACTAGTTATCAATATCGGTTTAAAAGACTGCTGTAGTGACTGTCAATGTAAAAACACTTTTCAAGCTTACGTTTACGACACAGATAATAACCCTATTAACGGAGCAAGTGTAACAATATCAGGGCCCGGCTCATACAAGGTAGCTGATTATACCGGCAAAAAAGGCACCACAGGTATTCTAAGCGGGGCCAATCTTCCCGGCACATATGTTATCACAGCCAATAAGAGCGGCTATGCGTCCGGAGAGGAATCCTTCATTATCACTGACAAAAACTGCGGTGCACATTTAATTAAGATTCAGCTCCAAAACCTTTAAAAGTCTAAAACCTCCGTAACGCAAGTTAGATAAAGGCCTGGCTGCAAAAGCCCGGCCTTTCTTTCCCCCAATTTAGTTATTCAAACTTGGCTTACAATATATTTAATAACGCTTTACATTTTAACCTGCCTTACCTTCCCTTGTTTCTCCAGCCGGGCCACCAGGACGGTCATGTCATCCGGCGGCCGGTCGGCCCCTTTAGACCCGGTCAGGGCCAACTTTAAAAGGAGCTCCGCCATTTGCTGCGGGGGCATCTCGGCCACGTCCGGCAGGACTCTGGACAGCCATTCCTCTTGGTCTTCCGCTGCCGTTTGGGCGTCCAGCAAGCCGTCGGTAACCATGACCAGCACGTCCCCGAGCTCCAGCTCCCTGCTCAGCGAGGCCACCTCAATATCGTCCAGAATACCCACCGGCAGGGAGTTGACCCTGACCTGGCTGACCTGACCGTCGCGCATGATAAACGTCGGCACGGCCCCAATTTTAACAAAGTTCGCCTGGGCGGTATAAAGGTTGACCACTGCCAGGTCCACCGTGGCAAAGCTCTCTCCCGGCGAGCGAAGGACCAGGATCGAGTTAACGGTCTTGATAGCCAGGTCCTGTCCAAACCCTGACTCCAGCAGGTGGCGCAAGAGGGAGATGGTGGTGCCGCTCTCCAGGGCAGCCCGCGGCCCGCTCCCCATCCCGTCACTCAACGCCAGGGCAAAGTGCCCCCCTTTTAAATGAAAGAAGGCGTAGCTGTCCCCGGTGACCAGGCTGCCGTTCTTGCCCATCCACGCTATTCCCAGGGAAAGGTGATAATTCAGCTCCGGGTAAAACCGGAGGCGGCAGCTTGGATCACCCTCTTTTGCTGTGCACAGAGTTACGGCCGGGTTCAGGCGCTCTTCCAGCAGGGATGACAGGGCCGGTGCAATTACCTTCCGGCACTTCAGCACCCCCCCGCAGGGAGGATGACCTAAGAAAACTTCGCTCCCTCCATTTTCACGGCGAATAACCGACAGGCACTCCACCTGGACACCCGCCTCCCTGAGTTTCTTGCGCAGGGTCGGCCCCAGATCCCCGGCTTCCAGCTCATATTCCAGTTCGCCGGGCAGGGAGGTCATAACCTCGGAGATCCCTTTCAGCTGTTCCGAAACAATCCCCCTGCTTTCCAGCAGGCGCTGGGACCAGTAGCGATTAAGGTTATAGGACTCGTAAAGGCAGTTTATGGTAATGGATAGTTCCTTGGTTCGGGAGCAACGCCTTTTGAGCTCACGGGAAAAATTGTCCGGGGTGATCCTTCCATAAATTTCAACCAGAGCCAGTAAATCGATCATGCCCTGGTATGTCTTGTAAAAGTCCTTTTCCCAGCAGGTGTGATAAAATGTGCACCCACTGCAGACTTTTTCCCCGATCTGGTTAAGCAGTTTTTGCAGGCTTTGCTCTTCGCGGCTTTGGCCCGCAGTGGAGGACACCTGTTCAAAGGTACGGGACAGCTCAAGGAAAACCCGTGCCCAGTTACCGATTCGCTCTTCAAAGATATCTTTGAAAGGAGATCCTGGAGACTCGGGCTCTCCGTCTTTTTCAGCTTGTATTCCCAGGTATGCTTTGAGCTTCTTGGTGTAAGGTGAGGGGACCGCCAGAAAGATGAGGGCGGCTGCTCCCGTCTCGGCGAGAACCGCGAGCAAGTTGCTGTATTCGGTGACGTAAACAGAAAGGATGATATTGCCCAGGAAAAACCCGGTGATCGCTCCGGCCTTGCCGTAGCTCCTGCAGACGCCCGCCAGGAGCCCGGCAAAGGAGTAAGCCCCCACCACGGCCGGGGCCACAGTGTAGGCCAGGCCGGGGATAATCCCCACCACTGCGCCGGCGGCGGCCCCGGCCCCGGCCCCGCCGATAAAGGCCGAAAGCAGGATGGTGAACCCGCTTAAAACCCCCTTCAGGCCGACCATTTCAAATTTTAGGTCACCGGTCCCGGCGATGATCCCGCCAAAAATAAGTAATACACAGAAAATCTCTTCTCCGGCCAGAGATTTTGTACCCGCGGCCTTTCTTTTGAGGGAGGTCAGGCCGTACATAGCAATGCCGGTGAGCAGCGCTGCAAAAACAGCTTCAAATAAAAACGTGAAATACGTATAGGAAGAGGATACGGTCAGGGCAGCCAGAGAAGTTTTTACAATAATCGTTACTGCAAAAACGAGGCCGGGCAGGACCAGCCAGGGTCTTTTAAGATCTGGCGGCAGCAACCCGGCTAAAAACCAGGTCCCGGCTACCACCAGGGCAGAACCGGTCAGGGGCAGCCCTTTGCTGACAGTAGCAAGACCCAAAATAACACCCGGGACGGAAAGCAACCCGGCGCGGCCGAAGGACCATACAGCAGCCACCACAAAGGAAGCTCCAAAGGGCATTAACTCGCCCAGCAAAACCGCCCGCCCGAGGAAAAACCCCGCGAAGCCGATGGCCAGCGCTTCCGGTGTTAAGACCGGCCTGATCCCGGCTCTCAAACGGCGCGGTCCCTTTCTGACGTCTTTTGTCCCGTCCGCAGCCCGGTGTTTCTTTTTGTCATTTCCGGCCCTGTGGTACGGGTAGACTTCGATCTCTTCAAACAACCGCTCCCACCCCTTATTACTATCAATATTAATATTATAGTACAAGTGGCAGGAAATTTTTGTCATTTCAGGTGATCTATATTTACTTTATTTCGACTTCTTCCTGTATAAGTCCCATCAATATATCGCTTTCGCTGACAACAAGACGGCCCAAATCGAGCCCCTCCAAGACGGCCAGGGCAATCCTAACCCCCACCAGGATGATATCCGCCCTTTCAGGCTGCAGCCCCGGCACCCGCCTGCGATCTACCAGGTCCAGCGCCGCCAGCATGTTTAAGATCTGCTTGATCTTTTCAGTGGTTAAAGAGTAACCGTGCACCCGGCACGGGTCATAATCAACCAATCCCTGATCAATGGCGGCCAGGGTGGTAATGGTCCCGCCCACTCCAACCAGGCTCTTAACCTGTGACCGCCTCACCTGCTCCAAGGCCGGCCCGACCATCTCAATCAGCTTATCCCGGCCGTCGCTCCCGTACATCCGTACGGCGCCGGCCTTTACACTGGCCAGGTGCAGACGCCCCGCCTGGCTCCAGATCAATTCCGTGCTGCCACCCCCGATATCCACAACCACTGTTTGGTCAGGTTCGATGGGCAGGCCCGAGACCACACCCCGGTAGGTCAGACGCGCTTCCTCCTCGCCGCTTAAAACCCGTACCGGCAGCCCTGTCCCCAGCTTGACCAGCGACAAAAATTCTCCCTGGTTGGAAGCATCCCGCACGGCACTGGTGGCCCCGGCAACCACGCGCTGCGCTCCCAGGCTTAGGGCCTCCCGGTAGAAGCGGCCTACAGCCTCTGCGGTCCGCTCCATTGCGGACCTTAGCAGTACACCGCCCCGGATTCCCTCACCCAGGCGTGTACCTGCCAGCTTTCTGGTCAGTACCTCCCACCCCGCCCCTGTCTTTTTGACAACCAGAAGCCGGGTTGAATTGGTCCCTATATCAATGGCCGCCGTTACTTCCATGTTAAACCTCCGCCCAAAACAAAAACAATTCCCCTTCAAGAGAATTGCTTCTTAATGTATACTTCACTTATTCGATTTTCTTGCCCGAACTACGACCGCCTCGTTTAGAATCGGTACTCTTCTTCAGAACCTGCTGGCGCTCCTCACTTTCTTTCATGAACTTGGCCAGCCTGTCTTCAAAAGAAACCTGGAATCTCTTGGGCTTTGAACGCGTCGAGGGGCTGGCCTGTTTGATCGATAACCCTATTTTGCCCTTTGGATCTACCGAAATAACCTTAATGTTTACCTTGTCGCCGACCTTTAAAAAATCGTGGACATCTTTGACGTAAACTTCGGCAATTTCTGATATGTGCACCAATCCGGTCACACCGCCGGGCAATTCAATAAATGCACCGAAATTGGTAATCCCGGTAACCACGCCCTCCAGGACGCTCCCCAGCTCAATCGGCATAACTAAAAAAATCCTCCCTCAAATCTGCGGAAAAGCCTAGTGTAATTATATGCGACAAGAACAGGGGTGTCAAGAAACATCTAGCTCCAACGCGGACAAATTAGTCGGCTACAAAGGCTTCTTTCGCAGGGGGCGTAACACCCCTTAATTGGGTCCCTTCGGGCACAGCCACCACTCTGGTTTCACCCGGCTTAACCAGACCCAGCTTCTCCCGGGCAGTTTTTTCAATGTAGGCATCACTTTGAACCAACTGAAGATCACTGCGCAGGGTGTCGTTCTTTTGCTTCATCTGCTCGACTTCCCGTTGAATCCTCTGGACATCCTGCTGCATAATCGACAGCCTGCTAAACTGGCTGCACACCGACACAACAAGGTAAACCAGAAGGAGCACCGCGATCAGGCCGGGAAGCCCGCTTTTGGAGAGTTTGAAAGACCTTCGCGGCTCCGTGCGCTTCCAGGACATTTTCTCTTCCCGCAGAGGCATATATAGCTCCTGCTCTTTTCTCAGCGGCTGGCTCACGCCTTATCCTCCTCTTCCTCTTGGGTTCCAAAGATACCTAGATTTTGGCCCGGAATAATAATCACTACTTCGTAGCCTTTGGTCCTGGCGCGACTGTACAGGGTGGACACTGTACTGGCAACCAGGCCAAGCTGCTTAGCAATGTAGTCGGTAGAGTAGCCCATTTCCTTCATAGTTACAACCTGGCGTTCCCGAAAGCTGAGCCTCTCCACACCTCTTATTTCAATTTTCACAATCCCCACGCCCCGGCCCGGCAATTCCCTTGTCCACAAAATAAGTACAAAGTAACTACATACATTCTACATTAATTAATAAATCCCTCTTTTACCATAATTTTTTTTAAAAAAGTTACGCGATGGGAGAGCTTGCTCTCCCGCCGCGCAATCCACGCCACTTACTTTAAGCTTTTTCCAGGGCTAATTTAAAGATTACCTGTTTTTCAATAAGTTATTGTCTAGTTGATGATCACCTTGTCGTGAATTTCCAGGCACTGCCGTCAATGCCCTCGAAACGAACACCCGTGAGCTCATCCTCCAGATAATTCTGCTTGATGGTCACTTCAAAGGTACTGTTCCTAACCAGGGGCTCCTCCAACGTGATCAGGAGCGTGTCTTGATCCAGCTCCACCTTGTTGATCTCAACGCTTTCCCTGTCCGTTCTATTATAAATTTCTATGGCGCTAAGCAGGTCCTTCCCCGCTACCACCTGAATTTCCCTGTTAAATCTGGCTTCCAGGACCTCCGTCCCGGGGCCGTTGATGTTTGATGCCCCGTTTCTTGGCGTTAACTGCAGGATTTCAAGGGCGCTGTCCGTCGAGCTGAATTCCCAGTCTCCTGCGGCAATCCCTCTAAAAGTCTGCCCTGATTCCCTGTCCTCGATAATGCCCCGCGCGATTGTAACCCTGTACGTCATGTCGCTTTCCAACGATTGATCAAGATCAATTCTCAATTCTTTCCCGCTGAAGGATACCCTGTCAATCTCCACATCTTCTTTGTCAGTTAGATTCCTTACCCGGATCCCGTCCCTGACGCTTTCATTATCCTCTACCGCCCTGACCTCCAGGTTGAACCGGGCGACCAATCTGCTGGTGGACGGATCCACGCCGTCGCTACCGTCGGCAGGTTCCAATCTCACATATTCCAGGGTGTCCCGGGATTGGTCTTCTTCGCTGTCACCGGGCGACTGTGAAAGTAAGATTCGATACAAGACAACCGACAACTCCGCCCGTGTTACCGGCTTATTGGGCTGAAAAACATTACCGGGGTATCCGATCATGAACTGGTGTTTAAACATCCCACCCACGTAAGGTCTTGCGTAAAACGGAATTTCGCTCAGGTCCTGGAAGGAAGACTGGCCGTCCTCATCCACACCCATCGCCCTGGCTGCCCAAACCGCTACCTCGTACCGCTTTGCCGGCACCCATCCTTTCAGACTAGCGGCTTCGTCCTCCGTCAAGATTCCCTCGTCCACGGAGTAATTGAGGCATTCCTCCATCCAGGCAGGAACGTCACCGCTCCACGAGCGCTCCGAATCGATACTTCCGCTGAAACCGGACGCCTTGGAAATCATCATGATAGCCTCAAATTTGGTGACGGGAACATTCGGCCTGAAGGTCAGGTCAGGGTAGCCCGCCAGGATGCCCTGCGCGCACATCCACTGGATCGGCTGCTCCGCCCAGTGAGACCCTACATCGGCCAGTTGAACGGCCTTCCAATTGCCATTGGCCTTGAACTTTACTTTCTCTTTTCCTTTGCCTTTGCCGGGGTCGGCGTAGGCTGAAGCCGCCAGCGCCAATACCAGGCTGACTACCAAAGCGAAAACCAACAGACTTCTTCTTTTAATGAGTCGCACCTCCCAAAAGCGTTAGTAAATTAAATTCCAACCAGCGACCGCAAAAAACCTCCCTCCTTTCCGCGCTGCCGCTTCTACTATTAAGATACGAAAGCATGGAAAAATTTAAGGGGTGGAATCTCTGGTAATATTAAACAGCTACCCGGCGTCTACCCTGAACCTTATTCGCACAAATGTTACATTGGGCACAAACAAGTTCGGCGCTAACGCACCGTGTTCGGTTGTAGGTTCGAATTTATTCGAACACGTGTCAGCACCGACGGCATGAATTCCCAGGTGGCAGCGCCTGAAGTTTGTGAGCCCGGATTATGGGCATACTATAATTAGTTGACAACTTGGAGTTTGGGTTTGGTTAGGATTATTATTTAAAGGGTTATGGGTTATTTAGATTATGGAATTGAGGGATATCATTTGAGCGATACGCGTAAAAGAATACTTGTCTTAATTTTACTTCTCCTAATTTCACTTGTCGCAACGGTACTTTCCGCCTTTTATTTGCGCCAGGAAACAAAGACCGAAGCCCCCCACCCCGGGGAATTGATTCGTCTGCATGTCGTGGCAAACAGCGACAGCGCCTCCGACCAGGACCTGAAGCGAAAAGTAAGAGACGAAATCGTCCGAAGCGTGGCTCCTGAGTTTCTCGCAACAGATAAGATTGCCTCGGCCAGAAATATTGCGCGGGACAATCTGGAACGCATCCAGGAAATTGCCAATCATGAAATCCGGGCAGATGGCAAGGATTATTCGGTACATGTTGAACTGGCTTGCTTTCCATTCCCCACCAAACATTACGGGCCTTTTATACTCCCGGCCGGTGACTACGAGGCCGTACGGGTGGTGATTGGTGAAGGCGGAGGCGCCAACTGGTGGTGCGTCCTCTTCCCACCTCTCTGTTTTGTAGATATGACAAGAAGTGCGACCGTTTTGGACCCGCCACTTAACAGTGGTACAGTTACCAGCACAGCGCAGTCTTCCAACGCGCCTTCCGGCGGGGAACCAGGTTCCAGCCCCACCCCCATCCTGCGCCCGCCCCTCGAAACGGACGAGGTCCTTCATGGACCTGAGCCGGAAACAAGTATCCAGGTGGTATTTTCTTTCCGGATCCTGGAGTTTTTACGGAGCTTAAAAGCATAGCCAAAACTGATCACTAGCTTCTGATTTTAGGTATAACCATTCAGCCACATTAAAAGAGCCCGGTCACTCTTATTCGGGAAACCGGGTTTTCTCTGTTCATTCCTTTAATCTGCCTGTAATCACAAAATTTATTAGTTTAACTTTAACTATTTTTCCAAATAACGGTCACATTACCTCTTTTGTGGCCATAGGTTGGAAATAAAGATTTACTAATGACCAAGGAGGCCGTTTTATGTTGCAGAGAAACCCTTTTCTGACAAGGCCGTTAACTCCCGGCAGCCAGGAAAATACCCCAAAAGAGCAGCCCGGCATTGAAGCAGCAGTGGAGCCGGTAACCCCGGATTATCAGGCAGCAGGGTTTTACCCGACTTATCGTCTCGCCCGGGCCTATGTGGTCCGGCAAAAGTACGGGCCCCTTTTTAGCCCGGCGGAAGCGCTGGAAAAGGGAACAATTTTTCCTGACCTTTACAGCCCTTATCCGTTTTAAATGAAAGAGGTGAAATAAATGGACGAAAGATTATCCATGCTGAAAGAAATCCAATCGCTTGAGTTCTTCGCGATTGAACTAAATCTGTTCCTGGACACGCACCCTGGGGATCGGGCCGCGCTCCGGGACTTTTACTCCGTGCGCGACAAACTCCTGGTGGCCAAGAAGCGCTACGAGGAAATTTACGGACCGTTGATGGTTTTTGGTCATACACCTGTTAAATGCCCCTGGCCCTGGATTGAAGGCCCGTGGCCGTGGGAAATTGAATACGAATAGAAAGGATTCTCACCATGTGGATTTACGAAAAAAAGCTAGAATACCCGGTCCGGGTTTATAAAAATGATCTCGGCATGGCCAAATTCCTGATGGCCCAGTACGGCGGGCCGGACAGCGAGCTTTCTGCTTCGGTGCGCTATTTAACCCAGCGCTATACCATGCCGACAGACAAAACCAAAGGGCTGCTGACGGATATCGGTACAGAGGAGATGGCCCACTGGGAAATCATTGCTACCATGATTTATAAGCTGGTCAAGGGCGTTTCGGTTAAGCAGTTGAGAGAGGCCGGCCTGGGAGCGCATTTTGCCCAGCACGATCGGGCCGTTTACCCGGCGGACGCAGCCGGGGTACCCTGGACGGCTGCCTATATCCAGGCCACGGGAGACCCCATCACGGATCTCCACGAGGACATGGCCGCCGAGCAAAAGGCCAGGACCACCTACGAGCACCTGATCCAGCTCACCGACGACCCCGGCATTAAAGACACTTTAAGATTTTTAAGGGAGAGGGAAGTAGTGCACTTCCAGCGCTTTGGAGAAGCGCTGAACGATATCCAGGAGCTGATGGACTCTAAGAAGCTTTACAGCACATAGTCAATAGGGACTGTTCTTGAAGGGGCCAATCGGAAGTTTTGCGCGTGAGGGTGTCAAGAGAACCGTTCCCCTGTACCACATTGTCTCCCTGATACTCAACTTCAAATATCTCTAAAGATAACCCTCTGCCGCAAATTGTGACAGAGGGTTATCTTTCCAAAAATGTGCTGTCTTGATATCCGTTGATATGGCCGTAGAGCGCTGCCGGCTCTATAAAAACTTCCATTAGTCCGCCGCAGGCAATCCCTTCCATAGCGGCCGTTTCCGCATCCAGGCTCACCTTGTAAACGTGAGGCAACATTTCATTCATAACGTTGAGGGCTTCCCGACAGACTTCAGATTCTCCGCAGCCGCCCCCGATGGTCCCGAGGACGCGGCCATCCTTGAAAACCAGCATCCTGGCGCCTACCTTGCGAGGGGTTGATCCTCTGGTTTTTACAATAGTTGCCAAAGCTGCCTGCTTGCCGTTGCAGCCTACTTTAACGGCTTGCTGAAGGGCTTCCAGATCAACGGCTGAGGGCATTTCATAGATCTGCCCCAGATAAGCCTGCTGAGCAGCGTCCGGTGAGGCGGCTTTGTTGCCCCGGCAGACCTTGATTAATTGAGCAGCTATACTGACCGCTATCTCCTCGGGTGTCTGCGCGCTAATATCGAGCCCGATAGGCATGTGCACCGAGTTAATTCTTTCCAGTGGAAAACCTTCGGCGATCAATTGCTGCCTGACCATCCGGACCCTCTGCCTGCTGCCGATCATACCAAGGTAGGCCAGCGGATATTTGATAGCCCGCCGCAAACAGTCCAGGTCATGCCGGTGGCCCCGGGTTACGATGACTACGCAGCTCCGGGCGCCTAAACTTATCAGTTCCTCCAATTCAGTAAAACTGCCGTAAATCCCCCTGTCCGCCTCCGGAAAACGGGCGGATGAAACAAAGTCAGGACGGTCATCCACGACCGTCACCTTGTAACCCAGTAGATGCCCTATCTTTACCAGAGGCAGGGCAATATGTCCGCCGCCCAGGATGAGCAGTTCATAAGGCAGGAGGTACGGATCAATCATAATCGTTGCTTTCTGCTCCGGAGTGGCCGGGTTGGTTATCCCAGCCACTTCAAAGGTCCCTTTGGCCAGACAGATCTGCGCCAATTCCCACGCCCTGTCTTCCAGCCAAGGTAGCTCTAACGCTCCCTGTCCGCCGGTGCGGGTAAAGAGCTTTTTCCGGCCGATGACCTTCCCGGAAAGGCCTTCCTGAGCAATGACAGTCACAATCGCCTGCTCCTGCCGGTCACTCAAATTCCTCATTTTTCCCGCCTCCTGTAACGCTATCCGAAAACACCCTAAGCTAAGTTGCCGACACCTTTCCCATAGGTACAGTTGGGGTACCTGCACTGGGAGCACACCCGGCACAGGCCACCGTGGGCCAGGGCTGCGATATCTTTCCGGGTGACCCGCTCACCGGCAAAAAACCTGGGCAACAGCAGGTCAACGATGGTTATTTTATAAAACATGCTGCAGGCTGGAATACCTAAAACCGGTATGTTGCCCAGGTAAGCCAGCATAAACATGGCCCCCGGCAGGGCCGGGGCGCCGTATTTTTCAACGACCGCCCCGGAAAGGCTGATGGCAGATGGCGTAACGTCATCCGGGTCCACTGACATGCCTCCCGTCACCAGGATCATGCCGGCCCCTTCGGCCACCATTTTTCTTATTTCGGCAGCAATGGTTTCCGGGTCGTCAGGGGCGTACACCAGCCGCAGTATTGATGAACCATATTGTTCAACTTTCTCGGCGATAACCGGGCCGAAACCATCTCGGATGCGCTTCTTATAGACCTCATTACCGGTGATGATTACACCGACCCGGTAGGTTTGAAAGGGAACCACCTTGACCACCCAGCCGGCCTGTCGGCCGATATCTTCGATCACAGTGAGTGTCACTTCCGGCACCACCGGGGGAATAACTTTTGTTTCTCCCAGCCTATCTCCTCTTTGAACCACCGTATTGTTGGGAAGGGTGGCGAGAATCACATTCGGGATTTCGTTGACGGCTTCCAGGGCGGGCAAGTTTATTTTCAACAATCCACTGCACGTAGCAGCAAGAACCACGCGGCTTTTCCTTGGCCCCGAACAGGTCACGCCGGAACCTGCAACGGCATTACCAATACGAATGTCGGCTTCGTCCTCGTGGATCTCACCGGACTCGAGGTCATGAATGTAGCCATTATTCTTCCCCAGCTTGAGCAGTTTAGGGATGTCTTCCTCTCTGCTTGCGTGCCCTTTTTTAAAGGGAGGCACTTTGAATTCACCCTTCACTACCTTGGTTAGATCGTGGCTGAGGACCTTACCGACCGCCTCTTCAACCCTGCTTGTCTGGAACCTCAACACTACCCCTCCCTGCAAGTCCGTTAACAAACACAGCCTTTTGACAACTATAATTAGATTAATACCTGGACCTCAAATACCTTCCCTTGAAAACTGCAGTCCCCAGGGTTAACACCGACTGTCTTAAAGCCTTGAAAACCTCGGTCAGAATGTCAGCAAGGAACTTTCACCCCAATAATTAATAAGTCGCAGGACCGTCTCCTTTTAAGGCTTTGAAAACCTTTTCCTCAGTCAGGGGGATATCGTAAAACCGCAAGCCCGTAGCGTTATAAACCGCATTGGAGATAGCCCCTGCCGTGGGCACCAGCCCTGCCTCACCTACACCCTTGGCGCCGAAAGGACCGCTCGGTTCATTGGCTTCGATCAGGATCGCTTCAATTTCCGGAACATCTTCCGCAGTGAGGAGCATGTACTTGTGCAGACTGTTGTGCAACTGCCTGCCCTTGGCGTCGTAGCGGATTTCCTCAGTGACAGCGTAACCTACGCCCTGCAGGACACCGCCCTCGATTTGACCTTCTACAATAATCGGGTTGATGGCCTTGCCCACATCATGGGCTGCAACAACCTTAATTACCTTGACCTGGCCGGTTTCCGTATCCACTTCAACCTCGGCAAAATGGGCATGCCACGGTGGAGCATTTTCGGGAACGATCCGGCCGACCCCGATAAATTGTTTGTTGCGCAGGTGGGCGTGGTAAGCCAGTTCCTGCAGAGTCACACTCTTTCTTTCTTCACCGCTTTGACATACGCCGGTTCCCGCGCAGTCCCCAACCAGTTCCTGACCGGTAATGTAGATCAGGGAATCCTTGATCTCCAACCTTTCCGGCGAAACCTTCAGGAAATCACCGGCATATTCCAGGAGTTGCTTACGGGCGTCCTTGGCCGCCGCCACCACGGCGGTGCCGGCAGCGTAACAGGTCCGGCTGGCGTGACTGCCGATGTCAAAGGGAGTGCTCAGGGTGTCGCCGAAGGTTAGACTTACTTCTTCAAGTTTTACACCAAGCACCTCGGCGGCTAACTGCGGCAGCGCAGTGCTGGTTCCGGTGCCGATGTCGGGAACCCCGGAGGCCAGGTGAATAGAACCGTCCTGTTGAACGGTGACAATGGCGTTATCATAGTCCACACAGAAAGGCCAGGAATTGCTGCAGTGGGTACCTACACCGACACCAATCCCCCGTAATTTTTTGGCGCCGGGCTGGTTCAGCCTGCCGCGCCGCTCCCAACCGATGCTCTTGGCCCCCTTCTCGATGCACTCTGCCAACCCTGTTGAATTGCAAGGATAGGGGAGACACCAGGGGTCGCCGACCTTCATAATATTTTTCAAGCGCAACTCCAGCGGATCCATCCCCAGTTCTTCCGCGAGCATATCCACCACCGACTCAATGGGAAACATAGCCTGGGGGTTCCCAAAACCGCGCATGGCCCCGGCGGGGGTTGTATTAGTATAAACGCTGTGGCCGAAATAAGACTGGTTGGGAATCCGGTAAACGGAAAGTCCCATTGCTCCCAGTACACCCGGTGTTTCAGTGCTGAAGCTGCAGTAAGCACCCCCATTTAAAGCCGCCCTCAAATCCAGGGCATGGAAAGTACCGTCCTTTTTAGCCCCCAGCTTGACGGTAACATAGCCGCCGTGCCGGGTATCGGAAGCAATAAAGTCCTCTTTCCTGGAATAGACAATCTTGACCGGTTTCCCGGCCTGCATGGCCAACGCCACGGCAATGGGTTCGGCCTTGGCGCTCAAGCCGATCCTCACACCGAAGCCGCCGCCCACATAGGGGGGATTCAAAACCCGGATCTTGCTGTTGGGTACTCCAAATATTTTGGCAATAATCATCCGGGTGGGGTGAGGTGTCTGGGTGGTCGACCAGACCGTAATTTTTCCGTCAACCCCTACCTGCGCCACAGCTGCCTGGGTCTCCATCTGGACCTGCTTCACAATCGGCAGCAAAAAACGCTTTTCAATAATGACATCGCACTCTTCGAAGCCCTTTTTCAAATCCCCCACGGGGATCTTGATGATTTCCCCGGGGATATTCTTACCTTCGCCACAGTCGGCATGAATAACCGGCGCTTCCGGCTTCATCGCCTCCAGCGGGTCAAACACGGTCGGCAACTCCTCATACTCCACCTTGATCAACTGCAGGGCCTCTTCAGCTATCTCTTCGCTGACAGCCGCCACAGCCGCCACCTCGTCTCCCACATAACGCACCACGTTGTCAAAAATATACTGGTCCAGGACGGGCTTTAAGGCCGGCACGGTAAAGGTCATAGTTGCAGAGGTGTTGAATATTTCCCTCGGGGTGTTCCGGTAGGTTGTCACGGCTTTGACCCCGGGCAGTTTCTCGGCTTCAGTGGTGTCAATGTTTACTATTTTGGCATGGGCATACGGACTGCGCAGCACCTTACCGTACAGCATACCGGGCAACGTGAAATCGGTTGAAAACATGGCTGTACCTGTGGCCTTCTCGGCGGCATCCAGCCTTCTAACACTATGCCCCACGACATTATACTTTTTCATCCCGGTACCTCCTCTACTTGCCCTCTTTGATTTGTTTCGCAGCAGCTGAAACCGCTTCTTCTATTTTAACGTACCCCGTACAGCGACAGATGTTTCCGGAGATGGCTTCCCGGATCTCCTCCCGGGTGGGCTGCTCGTTTTGATCAAGCAGGGCCTTGGCCGACATAATCATCCCCGGCGTACAGAAACCGCACTGAATGGCTCCCAGATCCATAAAGCTTTCCTGCAGCGGATGATATTTACCCGGGCCGCCGATTCCTTCAACGGTTTCCACCACGGCCCCCTCCGCTTTCATTGCGGGAACTATGCAGGAAGTGACAGCCTCCCCGTTCATGATCACCGTGCAGGCTCCGCACTCGCCCTGGCCGCAGCCTTTTTTGACTCCAATCAGGTTCAGTTTGTCTCTGAGCACATCCACCAGCATATCGGAAGGCTCTACCATCACTTTTGTTGTTTCCCCGTTAAGCGTAAATGTCAGTATTTTGGCGCTCATGGTTTGCCTCCTTTTTTATTGTTTGCAGTTGCCTTTGGCCTGCGCGACGGCAGCCTCCAGTGCTCTCCTGACCAGGACCGGCAACACCTCCAGGCGGTATTCCCGGGAACCCCTAAGCGCGCTGGACCTGGGATTGGCCTGGGAAGTGGCCGCCTGGGCGGCTTTCTCGATCACCTCAAGGTTTGCTTCTGCTCCCTTTAAGATCGCTTCAGCCTCGGCAGCGCGTACCGGTCCCGTCCCCACCGGAGCCATTGCGATCCGGGCCCACTCAAACCGCTCACCCGACAGAGATACCGCCACCGCTACATTAAGCATGGGCAAGGCCAAAGCTTTCCGCTGCTCCAGTCGTTCATAGGCGGAGCCCTGATTTTTCAATGCTGCCGGGAATCGAATCCCTGTTACTATCTGGGCAGTGCTGTCCAGAGTGGATTTCCCAACGCCGGCATAAAGTTTTTCCACTGGGATATACTCCTTCCCCGTGGGCGACACGATTTCAGCCTCAGCACCCAGGGCTACCAGGGCTACGGCTGCATCAGCCGCGGGCTGAGCATTGACCACGTTGCCAACCACCGTGGCACAGTTGCGGATCTGCAGGGAACCCACCGACCTGGAAGCTTGAGCCAGGACAGAAGCTTTTTCCTGGATGATTTCGGACTTGGCGACCCGGTTATGGGTTACAGCGGCCCCGATCCGAATTACGCCATCCTCCATTGTGATTTTCTTTAGCCCGGGAATCCTGGTTATATCAACCAGCACCCCTGCTTCTTTTTTGCCATCTGCAAGGTCCAGGAGCAGATCAGTGCCACCCGCAATTATCCTGGCCTGCCCCTTGTTGTCCTGCAAATAAGACAGGGCCTGCTCGACTGTTTCCGGAATCAGGTAGTCTTGCAGCATAATAATACCTCCTTTAGATGAGAATTCATTTGGCCCGTGCTTCGTTAACACGTCCCCCACCCCCTAGGGGAAGCACCGGGACGGTTCTCTTACTTCCTCTTGCTTCCGGTTCTTTTTCTCTTCTCTTGCTTTTTACCGTTTTACCGGGACTGATCGCCTGGCGAGAGGTAGCTCTGCATAGCTTTCGCGGCCGTGCGGCCGGCGCCCATAGCCAGGATGACAGTGGCGGCTCCGGTCACAATGTCCCCACCGGCGTAAACACCGGGTTTTGAAGTGGCTCCGGTGGCCGGCTCGGCCACAATATTGCCTTTTTTATTAACATTTAAACCACTGGTAGTCCTCGGAACAAGCGGGTTCGGACCCTGGCCGATGGCCACCACCACCGTGTCCACATCCATTACAAACTCGGTCCCGGGGATGGGAACCGGACTGCGGCGACCGGAGGAGTCGGGCTCGCCGAGTTCATAGCGCAGGCATTCCATACCTGTGACCCAATAGTTGTCATCATAGATGATCCGCGTGGGACTGGTCAGAAAAGCAAATTTAACGCCTTCCTCGGCGGCGTGCTCGACTTCTTCGTGGCGCGCCGGAAGCTCATTCGCGGACCGCCGGTAGACAATCCAGGATTCCTCCGCCCCCAGGCGCAGGGCGGTACGGGCTGAGTCCATAGCCACGTTGCCGCCCCCCAGCACGGCAACCTTTTTGCCAACCCGGATGGGAGTGTCATTTTCAGGATAACGGTAGGCCTTCATCAAGTTGGTGCGGGTCAGAAATTCGTTGGCCGAATAAACACCACAGGCGTTTTCACCGGGTATTTTCATGAAGTAGGGCAGGCCCGCCCCGGTACCGATGAAAACGGCGTTAAAGCCGGCGCCGTTGAGAAGTTCGTCAACTGTGGTGAATTTACCGACCACCGCGTTGACCTTGATCTCAACACCCAGCTTTTTCAGGTTCTCAACTTCGGCCTGCACTACTTGCTTGGGCAGCCGGAATTCGGGTATACCGTACATCAGGACACCACCGGCCACATGCAGGGCTTCAAATACAGTTACCTTGTGTCCGGCTTTGGCCAGGTCGGCGGCGCAGGTGAGACCGGCCGGCCCCGATCCGACAATGGCCACCTTCTTGCCGGTGGGCGGAGCAACCTTTTGCGCCAACCCGCCACTGGCCAGTTCCCAGTCGGCACAGAAGCGCTCAATGCGGCCGATGGCGACAGGTTCGTGCTTTTTCCCCAGTGTGCAGAATTTTTCACACTGACTCTCCTGGGGGCAGACCCGCCCGCAAATTGCAGGCATTGCGTTTGTTTCTTTGATCTTTTGAATCGCCCCGCCAAAATCTCCTTGGGCAGCCAGCTTAATAAAGGCAGGAATATCCACTTCAACGGGACAACCCTGCCGGCAGGGTGCGTTTTTACAGTCAAGGCAACGTTTTGCCTCGGCTATAACGGTATCTTCCTGGTAACCCAGGGCCACTTCGTCAAAATTTTTGGACCGCTGGCAGGGGTCCTGGGCCGGCATAGGGTTTTTCTTGGAAACGATAGTTTTTTTGGGCTGCATCTTCCCTGCCATTATTTTCCACCACCCCTTCCACAACAGCATTTGTGCTCAGGCTCATTCAGGTAGCGCTCCAGGGCCAGCTGTTCCATAGGCTTATAGATGACAGAGCGCCGGGCCATCTCTTCAAAATCAACCAGGTGGCCGTCAAACTCCGGGCCGTCGACACAGGCAAACTTTGTTTCGCCGCCGACCGTGACCCGGCAGCAGCCGCACATACCCGTCCCATCAACCATGATCGAGTTGAGGCTGACCATGGTTTTCAGGCCGTATTCCCTGGTCAGATTAGTGACCGCCCGCATCATCGGCAGCGGGCCGATGGCGATGCATAAGCCCAAGCCTTTCTTTTCCTCAATAGCTTCCTTAAGCAAATCGGTGACAAAGCCATGGCGTCCGTAAGAACCATCATCGGTGGCAACCCGCAGCTCAGTGCAGGCAGCACGCATCCGGTCTTCCCAGAAAAGGATTTCCTTGTTGCGGGCGCCAATAATTCCGATTACCTCATTACCGGCCTCCTTCATGGCACGGGCAATGGGATAAATGGGGGCAACACCGACACCGCCGCCGACGCAGACTACGCTCCCGTAATCCTTAATGTGGGTCGGGAGTCCCAGCGGCCCCACAAAATCCTCTATCCCGTCTCCTTCTTCCAAAGTCCCCAGTTGTTTGGTGGTTTTACCAACCTCCTGGAAGACGCAGGTAATGGTCCCTTTCTCCCTGTCGAAATCTGCAATGGTGAGCGGGATCCGCTCGCCCCCCTCCTCAACGCGGAGGATGATGAACTGGCCGGCCTTGGCCTTTCCGGCCACCAGCGGAGCCTGGATTTCAATCAGGCTGAGCGTTGGCGCCAGGACTTCTTTTTTAATGATCCTGTACATAAAAACCTTACCTCCCTTTGTTGACTATCTTTAAAAGCAAAGACAGTGCCAAGTGTTAGCGAATATTCGAAAAAAAAGATTTCCATGGCGAGAGACCTACTGAATACTGAATTTTCCTTTCTGTTAGAAAACTTAGCCTGGAGTTCAATTAAGATTTAAACGGTAGCCGGCGCGGTAATTGTCAACAAAAAAACGGCCGGTCGCCGAAAACCCGGCAACCGGCCGTCAGATACTTTCTATCTATCTGCCCTTTTCATTTTGCAGGTAGCGCAAAACCCTGGGGCTAACGTTCAGCATTTTTGCGGCTTCAGTCCGATTATTGCCTGTTTTAATCAGGATTTCTTCGATAACCCGCCTGACCGCCCAATTGACCTCTTGATCCATTGCTTCCGTAAGCTCCGTCAGGTCAATGGTCCCCTTGCTTAGGATTACCTTGAGCAGCCTCCGGCTCCAGTCCCGGACCACATCGTTAATGTTGGTCTTCGTACCCATGTGCTCTGCCAGAAATTCTTCCTCATCGTGGAGAACAACATGTCTGGGCAGGCACTCCGGACCCAGCAGGTCGCTGCTCCTGAGGGCGATGGCGCGGGCCACCACATTGGACAGTTCCCTGACATTGCCCGGCCAGGAATAGCTCTGAAGCAGATCCATGGCCTGGTTATTAAACCGGACCAGTAACTGCTTCTCCTCTTCCGGCAGATTTTTTTCTATAAAGTAGTTGAGCAGGGGTACAATATCCATGCGCCTTTCGCGCAAGGGCGGAAGCTGCAGATTGACCACGTCAAGGCGGTAAAGCAGGTCCTCCCGAAAGAGTTTGTCTCTTGTAGCGTCCCGCAGGTTCTTGTTGGTGGCAGTCAGCACCCGGACATCGGCTTTAAGTGGTTTTTCACCACCAACCCTGTAAAACTCGCCGCTTTCTAAAACACGCAGTAACTTTACCTGGATGGATGGCGAGGCCTCACCGATCTCATCAAGAAAAAGGGTTCCCTTGTTAGCCAGTTCAAAAATACCGTGCCGGACGCCCTGGGAACCGGTAAAGGCCCCTTTTTCGTGTCCGAAAAGCTCGCTTTCCAGGAGCGATTCGGTGAGCGCCCCGCAGTTAATGGTTATAAAGGGATTACCGAAACGGGGACTGTTGGCATGGATAAATCTGGCCAGGACCTCTTTTCCAGTCCCTGTCTCGCCTTCAAGTAAGACGGAAATCTTGCGGGTCGCTACTTTTTTACACAGAAGCAATAGTTCTTTTAAAGGGCTGTCATCAGCCATGATGATGTTGAATTCGGAAGCCAGCTTGTGCAGCTCATCGCGGATAAACCACTGTTTGTTATAAATAGACTGCAGAGCCCGCTCCAGCAGCGTGTCCAGTTCCTCCAGTTCATCAAAAGGCTTGTCGATATAATCAAAAGCGCCTAGCTTCATGGCCTCTACGGCGGATTTGATCGTGCTGTACCCGGTCATAATGATTACCTCGCAGCCAGGGCTGCTGTCCCTGATTTCCTTCAGCAGGGTAATCCCATCGGTATCGGGCAGTTTCAAATCAACCAGAGCCAGGTCAAAGGATTTTTCGCACAGCAAAGCTCTGGCCTCAAAACCCGAATTAGCCACCGCCACCGGGAATTCTTTTTCCTCAAAGTAATACTGAAAAAAGGTACCGACTTCAATCTCATCATCAATTACCAGGACTTCCGGCCTCTTCACTGCTGTCACCCCAATCTTACTAATAATACTGTTACAGCGGAATAATCAAGGAGAAGCTGCTGCCTCTGCCAACCTCGCTGGAAACCTCGATCCTGCCCCCGTGAGTTTGGGCAATCCCCAGGCTGACGGAAAGCCCCAACCCTGTTCCCCTGGTTTTCTCCTTGTTTGTAAAAAAGGGGTTAAAAACCTGGTCAATGATGCTCTCCGGGATTCCCCTTCCGTTATCCGCTACCTTAACCTCGACCACCGCGCAGCCCGCTTCTTCATCCTCCCGCATGTCGGTGCTGATTTCAATCCCGCCATCAGCCAAACCCTCTAAAGCATCCCTGGCATTAAGCAAAAAGTTGATAATGACCTGCTCCAACTGTTGCTTGTTGCCCATAAAAAGGGGGACCCGGGGGTTAAGGTTCTTATTTATAGTTATCTTGTTCTTTTCGATTTGATAGGAAACCAGGTATAAACTACTCTCCACCACATCGTTGATGGACACCTGAGCAAAGGCATAGCTGTCCTGTCTGGAAAAGGTAAGCAGGTTTTGGATAATGCGCTTGCTCCTCTGCCCGCAGGATTTAATATCCTGCAGCAGTTTCAAGTACTTATCGTCCGGTGATCTACTTCTTAAAATCAAGCTGGAGTTGCCGATGATGGCGGTGAGGGGACTGTTCAGTTCGTGAGCAACCCCTGCGGCCATCTCACCTATCGCTGCAAGCTTGGCCGATTGAAACAACTGAGACTCCATCCTTCTTTTGCTGGTAACATCATTGACGTATACAGCCATGCCATAAAGCTCGTTTTTTTCATTGTAGAGCGGGTAAGCTGAGATGTTATAAATGTTTTTGGTGCTGGTCTGGGTGAACTCTTCGACACAGGCACTGCCCGTCTGAAAAGCTTCCACGGCAGGACATAGCTGGCGCTGACCCTCGCAGCAGGCAATGGTTTCATAGCATTTAAAGCCCTCGCCAATCTTTTTTACAGGCTCCTGGTTATTGGAGCGCAGTACGTTGTAGGAGAGGTCTATGAGAAAGAGCCTGCCCGGAACCGCCTTGAAGGTTTCCTCCCACTCCCTCTTGCTTTTTGTAACCTCAGCAAATAGACGCGTATTATTGATACAGACAGCCAGCTGGTCCGCCAACTGCTGGACAAAAATAAAATCATTTTCCGAATAAACGTAGGTCATTTTACTCCCAAAATTAAGAGCGCCGATAACTTCGTTGTTTACCAGGAGCGGCGCCATAATTGCCGACTTGATGCCTATTTCGCGGAGGTTGTCGTCTTCCTGGTATTTATCGGCATCGTTCCAGATATCCTGCCTTAAAAAGCACCGCTTGTCCAAAACAGCCTTCCAGGGGGCCGACTTATGGCTGTCCAGGATCCAGCCGACACCCAGAATTTTATTTTCCTTGGGTACTCCGGACTTGATAATGAGCTGGTCCTTTTCAAGCAAACAAAAACTGAGCAGGTCATACGGCAGAACACTGCGCAGAGGCGCTGCAACCTCGTCGATAATATCATCATAGGACATCTCTACGTTAATTCTTTTAGCGATCTGCTGGATAATGGCCATACGTGTATTCTGCCTGGTCAATTCCTCGATAATATCTTCACAAGCAGACACCATATGTTCCCCCTCCTCAAAAGGAAAATTAAGATAATTCTGTATAAATATAATTTATTGAAAAGTCTCCAATCATTAATCATTTTATTCTTTTTATGTGTTTTGCACAACCGCAAAAAGGCAAATCACCGTTATCCCAATGGCAACGGTGGATAAAACTCAATTTCATAGCTTCCCCCGGGTTCCCCTTTTGAGCACGCGGTAATTAGAACAGCGAACTTACTCCTCTTTTCGTTTCTTCCAAAAGACCAGGCGGCTCAGCCTGGCTCTTGCTCGCGTAAGGCCGCCCTCAATCCTTTTGCCCGCCAGGTTGTACCAGGCAGCTTTAAACTTCCTGCCTGCCTTTTTTAAAAGGCCGCTGAAAAACTCCAGGGGGAAGAATCCAACCAGGATAACCAGGCGAAAAGGGAAAAGAACCGCCGTCCGGATCATCCCCATGGCCCTGATCAAGAGGCGCCAGGTCTTCTGAATGACCTGGAATTTGAATCTGAGAACACGGCTCACGCGGCCGCTGAAAAGCCGGTAATAAAAGAAAGCCCCCAGGAAGAGTCCCACAAAGACATATAGCCGCACCTCACCCCAGTTCCCCCGGAGCAGCACCAGGAAGATCATTGCCGTTGTCACGAGCCAAAATACGATATCCCCCAAGGTAGTTCCCAATTTTTTAAACCTGAAAGCCTTCCTGACCTCACGGTAATAATTATAAAAAAAGCCGGCGGTCAGGCCGGCCGCTACGGTGGCCGCAAACGCTCGGAATTGGTCTAACAACGATTCCATTTCAGCGCCTCCCCTGCTTAAAAAAGCGCCTGTGAGCGCTTTTCTTTGGGTGCTGCTACTTGAGGATCCTGCTTAACAGTCCTTTCGCTTTAGCCTTGCCTTTATCTTTGCTTTCGTGGTACTGAAAGGAACTAAAGTACCCTTCCGCGGCAAGGTTTCCCTGCTCTAAATTGAGGTTAGTGATATGCAGACCCTCTCCTTTTAAAACAAGCATGCCCAGATTGGTTTCCAGCGTTATCTCGGACTCGTCAAAGCTGTCGACGTGCAGGACTCCCTCCAAAACCAGCTGCTTGCGCCCGCTGACAGAAATGTTGTGCCTTAGGCGTTCATCCACGTCCACCACCCCTTTTCACAAGGGTTTTCCTCCAAGCTGAAGGATGCCCGCTTTAATAAACCAGGTTCATTTCATCCTATGCTCCGTCCTTGTATTTATGCCAAAAAAAGAAGGCCTTTGGGGGCCCCCTTTTGATTATGGTTATTGGGACTGAATATCGCTACTTCTTATTTCCACCGTTTTTGTATTTCAATATCTTGATGATAAAGCTGGATGATCTCTTCCGGGGACTTACCCTGCTCCGCCAGAAGCCGGGCCCCCCACTGACACATGCCCACTCCGTGCCCAAACCCCTTCCCGGTTATGACCAACTGTCCGCCTTCCACCCGGATCCCCGACAGAAGCATGGAGCGGACTTTTTCACTGCCCAGCGCCAGCCGCAGGGAGGGGCCGCCCACGGTCTGGTTCCCAATCCTAATTTGCTCGGCCCGGCCCGAGGGCCCCTTCTTTTCGATAGAAACCGAGGTGATAGAGCCGGGGTCCTTCCCGGTAACTTTCTGCACAGCCGCCCTGACCTGAGCCAGTGGTATTCTGGCCTCCCAGGCCTTGTTCTGAGGAGCGGTTATGGACAGGCAGCCGTCCTGGGTCCCCGCCTTGAGGTAGGGTGTAGGCTCTTTGGTATAGGCCAGACCTTCCTCTGCAGTGGCGGAAACCCCCCCGTCACAGGCGGAGAACCAGGCGTGAATATAGTTGTTGTTATGGAGCACGACCTCACCCCGGGTCATCTCCACCGCCTGGCGGACATTATCGTTAATCTTGGTCGGTTCATAGGCCTGAAATTCTTCTACACTGGTGGAAGCATCGGTTCCCCGAAGCTTTTTGACCCGGCCCGCCTGGATGTTTTCCATTGTATAGGTACGGGCCAGGATGGCCTGGGCGGCCAGCGCGTTAACCGGCCATTTGGTGTCCATCTCTGCGGCAACCACACCCTGAATATACTCTTCCATCTTGATGTTTTTCTTTTGACCTGTCTGGCTGAGATAAAGGGAAATGGTCGGTTCCTCGATCTGGGGGGCCTGGGGCGCCGGCTTGGGTGCAGGCGCCTGCCTCCCACAGCCGACGGTCAAAAGAGACAGCACCATTAATAGCAAAACGATTTTCGACAGTGGATGCCGGAACATAAAAACCCCTCCCGCCTTTTTTATTTATTCTGAGCTGGAGGGGTGTGTTTTATGTAGTTTCCTCGACAACCTTATACATCTCGGCAGCTAGTTTAGCCGGTACGTTCTCCTGAACGGAAACGATTTCGATCTTCAGCGTCCTGTTACCAAAATGAATAGACAGGGTATCTCCAGGCTTAATCTCGGTACCTGCTTTAGCAACCCGCCCGTTCACCTCCACCCGGCCGCGGTCACACACTTCCTTGGCCAGAGTCCGCCGCTTGATCACGCGGGAAGTTTTAAGAAATTTGTCAAGGCGCAAGTCTGCCGCCACCATCCTTTAGCTTTTTAAAAAGAAATCAGACTATGGCAGCCTGATTTATCTTCCCCGGATAAATTATTTGACTACCGCATCTCTGAGCGCTTTACCGGCCTTGAAAACAGGAACCCGGGCCGCAGCGATATCGATTTCTTCCCCGGTCTGCGGGTTTCTCCCCTTACGGGCTGCTCTTTCTCTGATTTCAAATGTCCCGAATCCAACCAGCTGGACCTTGTCGCTCTTGGATAAGGCCTCGCCGATGGTTTCCAGAACTGCGGTTACAGCTTTTTCAGCATCTTTTTTGGTCAGTTCTGTTTTTTCGGCAACGTTCGAAATCAATTCCGCCTTATTCATTTGACCCCTCCTAAAAAGAAATGATGATACCAGTTCCCATACTATTCGCGATATTTCTCTCAGTTCCTCCCGCTAAGAAAATGATTCCTGGGTTTTTTATCGTTTTTCCCGGATCTTTTCTAGTTTTTTTGCCTCCTCCCACCACTTATCCAGTTCGGCAAGAGTGCACTGCAGTAAATCCCGGTTGGCAAGCCGGGCCATTTCTTCGACATGAGCGAAGCGTTTGATGAATTTTGTCGATGTACCGGTCAGAGCCGTTTCCGGCTCAACGCCGAGCAGCCTGGCCAGGTTTACTACTGAAAAGAGGAGATCGCCCAATTCCTCTTCAATTTTTATAAGTTCGCCTCCGGCGGCCACTGATTCAAGCTCGTCCAGTTCTTCATGGACCTTGTCCATGGCCCCACTGTAGTCCGGCCAGTCAAAGCCGACGCCTGCAGCCTTTTTCTGAAGCCTGAAGGCACGCATTAACGCTGGTACGGACATGGAAACGTCGGCCAGGAGACCTTTTGGAGTGTAACCCCCCTTTTCTTCTGCCTTAATCTTAGCCCAATTCAAGTTCACTTCGCGGCTGTCCCTGACAGTGACAGAACCAAATACATGGGGGTGCCGGCGGGTTAATTTTTCGCTAATTCCGGCCACTACGTCGTTTATGTCAAAAGATCGACTTTCCGAGGCAATTTGAGCGTGGAATACCACCTGTAGTAGTAAGTCTCCCAATTCTTCACATACTTTATACATATCCCCCTCGTTCAGCGCCTCTAAAACTTCATAAGCTTCTTCTAAAAGATAGGGCCTTAAGGTGCGGTGGTCCTGCTCGCGGTCCCAGGGACACCCGTTCTCACCGCGCAGCCGGGATATAATCTTTACCAGCGGGTCAAGGGGATAGCAGCAAATGCCGTTGCTTTTATCGGTTTCAGGCAGATACAGGCTGGTCAAGTGGTCAACCCAGTCCAACCGGTCGATTTCAAACAGCGGATGCGTCTCAACCCTCTCTTCGCCCGGTACGCCGGCCGCCCTCAGAACCGTAACGGGGTGTTCGGGGGGATAAAGCTCGAGCAGCGACAGCTTCACATCCGAGGCCACCAGACGGCTGTAAACCTGTGTAATGACGGCCGGGCGGGTGGGCAGCGGCGGCCTCTCTTCAAGCAAAAGGCCGTCCAAAACCTGCAGACCCGAACCTGGGTCCAGCCGGAGCGCCGAGAAAACGGCATCCAAGAAACTCACCGCCGGCAGCAGTTTCACCTGCAGGCCTTCCTGCTCCGCCCTTTCCAGAATCAGGCGTACCGACTCCTCAGCAACTAGAGGGTGTCCCGGAACAGCATACAGCACGGGCTGACGCCGGGCCTCCCCGAGAACCGCCTCCGCGATGCGCGCGTAGACTTCCTGGAAGTTGGGCGCCTGCTCGTAAATAGCATCGAAGGTAGAAAAGGCAATCTCCTCCCGGCAAAGCCATTCCACGACGGGGTGCTTCCCCGTGCGAAGCAAGGTGCAGGGGGAAGATTTTAAGGCCTCCCAGGCACCCAGGGTGAGATCGCCGGGCGCTCCGGCACCCAGCCCGGCAATGGTGATTCTGGCTGTAACAGGCATCTTTTAAAACCCCTCTTTCAATTTGGAAACGATTAAGTCCAGGCCTAGCCTGCAGCGCGGACAGATCAAAAATTTAAGTGGCCCTTATGAGGCCACCTTTGCTTACTGCTCCATTTGTTTGGCAAGAAAACCAGCCGCAGTCTCGGCCAACTTTAGCTCCATTTCACCCATTTTAACATCGGGCTCCCTGGAAGCCAAGATCACAGCCCCGATTGGGTCCCCCTCCGCAATGATCGGGGCAATCACTTCTGAAGAATAATTGCACTCCCCATCCTCAATGATCATACACTCTTTGCAGAAGGGATCCTCAACCGGGCTGTTAATGACCACGGCCTTGCGTTCTTCCATAACTTTTTCAATGGCAGGCCCGATTGGCTTATTTAAAAACTCCTTTTTGGGCGCGCCGGAAACGGCGACAATGGTGTCCCGGTCAGCAATGCAGGCGATATGACCCAGAGCTTCGTATAAGGAATCAGCATATTCTTTGGCAAAATCCCCCAGCTCACCGATTGGTGAGTACTTCTTGAGGATAACCTCACCTTCTCTGTCTACAAAAATTTCAAGGGGATCACCTTCACGGATTCTAAGTGTTCTCCTAATTTCCTTGGGGATGACAACCCTTCCCAGATCATCAATACGGCGGACGATGCCCGTTGCTTTCATTGATTTCCCTTCCCTCCTTTTCGGCTTATTTCAGGGTCTATGATAGTATATATCAGGAGGGAGCCAGTTATTCATTTTTTACCAATCGCCTTAAAAACTTTTCAGATTTCAACTTCTTTCTTATTCGTTAGAGGAATTTCCTTCTTTTCCTTCATCAAGCTTATTGACAATGTTGGAATTGCTTTTGGCTTCCATCATAAACTGGTTGAACCGGGTCTCTTTGGCTTGATTGGTCAATTGCTCAGTCAGCTGCTGCTGAACCTGCTCGAAGGGCTCCGTACCGGCCGCAATTATTTTCTCACGCTTGATGACATGGTAGCCATACTCCGTTTTGACCGGAGCCGGCGTAAATTCACCGTCTTTCAGCACCTGCGCCGCCTGTGAAAACGCCTCTACGGCCTCACCCTCAGCGAAAGTAAAGAGCCCGCCATTCGGCCGGGTACCGCTGTCCTCGGATTTTTCCGTGGCTAGTTCGGCAAAATCCTTCCCCTGCTTGAGCTGGGCAATTGCATCCTCAGCCATTATTTTGGCCTCGGCGTCGGTGTGCTGGACAGGGTAGCCTTTATCTCCTTCGTCAACGAAGAACAGGATGTGACGGACCTGCAGCTGCTCGGGTTGGGCCATCATTTCTTTGTTCTCCTCGTAATACTTCCGAACTTCCTCCTCAGATGCAACCGGTACCTCCCGAGTCAGTTTATCCTGCAAGTTCAGGATGTACGCCGCATCCTCCTCGCTCACCTTGATCTGGGACAAAAACTTCTGGTATTCCTCCTCGGAAGGAAACCGCTCTTTAAACGGCTTGATTGTTTCCTGGATCTGTTCCGCCGTCAGACTGCCCAGTTTTTTTCCTTCCTGAAGCATCAGCTTATTATTAATCATCTGCTCCAGGACATCTTTGCGCAGGGATTCCATTAAATCCGTTCCCCTGTCCCCGCTAAAGTCCACCCCTTGTTTCTCATAGTTGGCCTTCATTTCGTCAACACTCTGGGTCAGTTCATCACTGAATATTTTTTCACCATTTACCGTGGCAACAACTTCCTTACCGATTCCCAGGCTGCCGCAGCCGGCTGCAAAAGATACTGCAAGCAGCGCCAGAGCCAGAAGTATGAGCTTAATTGTATATTTCAAAAAAAAACCCCCTTCAAGAACATAAGAGTATTATATCTCAACTCTATGACCGGTGACAACCTCCTGTGATATTTTGACGGGAGCCTCGGCCCCTTTTTCTTGCCCGGCCCCAAGGATATCCAAAAAGCCTTCCAGTTGGGCCAGAAGAGAACGGCTATCTCCACAGCTGTCTTCACGACCATTTCCCGCCAGGCGTAGTTTTATTTCAAAGTCTTCTTCGGCAGCATTGAACTTTATCCTATTCGGATACCGGCTTGAGGCAGCCACCAGGTCGTTTCCGGTGAGGGGGTGGCCGGGGCCAATGATTAGGCGGAACTGCCCGGGTAAAAGGCTGATTGTTTTAATCTTCAACCTCCCGGCCAGAACTCTGACTTTGGCTACAGCCAGCAGGTTCAACACCGGCTCGGGCAGATCCCCGAAGCGATCCACCAGTTCCTCTTCCATTTCACCCAGGTCGGGCAGCGAAGCCAGGCCGGCGATACGCTTATAAATCTCTACCTTTTGGTTGGTGTCGGGAATGTAGGTGTCGGGAATAAAAGCTTCCACCGGAAGCTCAATGCTGGTTTCCACCTGCTGGGACCCCTGCTCACCCCTGGCCTCCAGGATGGCTTCCTCCAGGAGACGGCTGTACAAATCAAAGCCGACTGCCGCAATGTGCCCGTGCTGCTCCGCACCCAGGATGTTCCCGGCCCCCCGGATTTCCAGATCACGCATAGCGATTTTAAAACCCGAGCCCAGTTCCGTAAACTCACGGATAGCTGCCAGCCGTTTTTCCGCAGCCTCGCCCAGCACTTTGTCCTTTTGAAAAGTAAAGTAGGCATAAGCAAGGCGGTTGGATCGGCCGACCCTGCCCCTGAGCTGGTAAAGCTGAGCCAGCCCCATCATCCCGGCCTCCTTGACGATCAGGGTGTTGACATTGGGTATATCCAGTCCGTTTTCAATAATGGTCGTACAGACCAGCACGTCGTATTCCCGGTTCATGAAGTCCAGCATCACCTGCTCCAGCGCATCTTCCCGAACCTGGCCGTGCGCCACCGCGATTCTGGCTTCGGGGACCAGACTCTGCAGCCATAACGCGACCCGGTCCAGATCCATGATCCGGTTGTAAACGAAAAAAACCTGCCCGCCCCGGCCTAGTTCCCGGCGGATCGCCTCCTGGATCAGGATCGGGTCTTCCTCAAGGACGTAGGTCTGGACAGGGTAGCGGTCCTCCGGCGGTGTTTCCAGGATACTGCTGTCCCGCATGCCCACCAGGGACATGTGCAGCGTGCGCGGGATGGGTGTGGCGGTAAGAGTCAGGACATCCACGTTTTTGCGCAGGAGCTTCAGCCGCTCCTTGTGGGCTACCCCGAAGCGCTGTTCCTCGTCTACGATTAAAAGCCCCAGGTCCTTGAAACGTACGTCCTCCTGAATTAGGCGGTGGGTGCCGATAAGTATGTCTACGGTCCCCCGCTCAAGCTCCTGAAGCACTTTACGCTGCTCCCTGGGGGTCCGGAAACGGCTTAAGACCTCTACATTAACCGGATAACCGGCCAGCCTTTCCCGGAAGGTATTGTAGTGCTGCTGGGCCAGAATGGTTGTGGGCGCCAGCAAGGCCACCTGCTTCCCGTCTACCACCGCTTTAAAGGCCGCCCTCAGGGCCACCTCTGTTTTTCCGTAGCCCACATCCCCGCACAGCAGCCGGTCCATGGGCCTGGGCCGCTCCATATCAGATTTAATCTCATCGATGGCGCGAAGCTGGTCGGGTGTTTCTTCAAAGGGGAAAGCAGCTTCAAACTCCTGCTGCCAGACGGTGTCCTTGCCGAAGGCGTTGCCGGTCATCGTCTCCCTGGCGGCGTAAAGGGCAAGCAGCTCCTGGGCCATTTCCCGGACCGCCTCGCGAACCCTTCCTTTGGCCCTGGCCCATTCCCCTCCTCCAAGCCGGGACAGCCGCGGCGCTTCGCCCTCGCCGCCCAGGTATTTCTGAATCAGGCCCACCTGGTCAACCGGTACGTAGAGCTTATCTTCCCCTGCAAACTTCAGCAGGAGGTACTCCTTCCGAATCCCTTCAAGGGTCAGGGGAGCCACCCCAAGGTAGCGGCCGATGCCGTGATTGACATGGACAACGTAATCGCCCACTTTGATCTCCACAAAGGGGGCCAGGCGGTCCGTCCGCTTCCATTCCCGCCGGGGTCTTTTGCGCTGACCGTATAAATCCGGTTCGGCAATCAACACTAGCTTGCAGCCGGGCAGCTCAAAACCGCCCCCCAGGCTGCCCGTGGTGATCACCACGTTTCCGGCACGGACGTGCCCTTCTAGAGCCCCCGTATAAAACGCGTCCACCTGTTCATCTTTTAAAGCGGAAAGAAGCTGCCGGCCCCGCTGGTAACTGTTGACAAGGAGAACAACCGCAAAGCCGGCCCGGCGCCAGTGGTGAATCTCTTCTGAAAGCATTTTCAGGTTGCCCAGGAAATTATGCATTGTTTTTCCGGAAAAATGCACCTTGTTTTGGGCTCGGGCAAGCTGCGGCTGCCGCGGCAATAAAGAGCTGTAGATGCCACGCCGCCTGGAAAGGGCCGCCTCAATCCGGTCCCATCCCAGACAGGCCGCAAACTGGGAGGGGAGAACGCTCCCCTGGCCCAGCAACCCGGCGTACGTCTCCGCGCGCTCCCGTTGAACAGAATCGGCTATTTCTTTGATCCGGGCCGGGTCATCTACAAAAACAGGGGCCCCGGCCGGGAGGTAGTCCATCAGGGTAACCACTTCGCTATAGAAATAAGGAAGGTATTGTTCGATACCGGCAAAACAGCTGTCGGCGCCCTCCAGAACCTCTCCAAATTTTTCACGGAGCTGCTGGACGGCTTTGGCGTCTTTGGACCGAGCTAGTTTGCGCCCCTGTTCCTTGTATTCCTTTGCCATTAACCTGCGAGCGGCTTCCCAGGCGTCCGGGCTGACGGCCAGTTCCCTGGCGGGATAGATGACCAGGTTCGCAGCTTTTTCTTCCGACCGCTGGGTGGAAGCGTTAAAACGGCGAATGGAGTCCACCTCGTCGTCGAAAAACTCCAGGCGGGTCGGCCTATGAGCGGTCATGGGAAAAACATCCAGGATGCCGCCCCGAAGGGCGTACTGCCCCCTTGCCTCAACCAGATCAACCCGCTCGTAGCCCAGGTCCAACAACCGGCCGAGTAGTTCCTTTAGGTCCACCCTGCCGCCTACATCCAGACTGATTACCCCCGAACGGAAAACCTCCGGGGGAACAAGCCGCCTCAGGAGGGCCTCAACCGGGGCCACCACGACCACCCGCTCGCCCCTGGACAGGCCTTCCAGCACCTGTAGACGCTGGGACACCACCTCTTTGCTCTGAGCCAGAACCTGATAGGGCAGGAGCTGTAGAACCGGGAACTGCCGCACCGCAGCGCCGGGCAAGAGTTCCATCAGTTCCTCCACCATGGTTCCGGCCTCCCGCTCTCCCGGTGTCACGATCAACAGCGGCAGTGGGGACACCTCTTCGGCCAGGCCGGCCAAGAGGTAGCTGCGCTGGGAACCGGAAAGACCGGTAACCACCTGGTATGGATAATTGTTTTCCAGTCCCCGGGCCAGGCTTTGAAACTCGGCTGCAGACTGGAGTGGTTTCAAAATGCCGCGCATGAGTGCCCCCTCCGTTTATCCATCACAAAAAGAGCTTTAGCTGCGCCTGGCCAAAGCTCGAATTTTACTATTTTGTTAAATCTAAGTGGTTTCAATGCAGAACCGGACCGCTGATAAAAGTGCTTTCCGGCCCTCCGTATAGCGTTTCCCGGCAGTCATCGCAGAGGGTCTCTAAGATAACATCTGCCGCACTGCCATTCACTTTTATTATATTCCGCAGCTCTGACCCCGTCAAGTTTGGCGCGCCTTCCGAGAGTCCGTCCGGGAGTACGATTTCTTTAACCAGGCTGTCACAACATTCACAGATGTACAGCAGCTTCAAAGTACCGTCCAGGTTTCTTAAAACCTAAACAAATATGCTTATTTAGATTGCCTCCGTGTCCCACTTTCACTGCCAGGCTAAAGTGTGCACATCATCGGAAGTAACTGCCAAGAAACCTTTTCCCTTTCATATGTATTTACTAATACTCATATGTATGATTTATTTACTCAATACCCATCACCGTTAACCACCTTGTTATTACCTGATCATGACACAGGTGTCCTATTCAGCGGATCATTACGACATGGTTCCAGGCGGCGTGGACCAGGTACGCGACTGCCAGGGCCAGTGCAAGAGCGCCGTACGCCTGCAGGACAAAAACCGTGATAAACCCAAAGACGGAATGGCTGGCCACTGCCGACAGACCTGCGTAAAAACCGTTACGGCGGCCTGAAATAAGCTCCCAGGCTCCTTCCACCACCCCAAAAAACAAGTGGGTAAAAAATATATCTACAGAAAAAAGCACCGCCGGCGCCGTCTTGGCCACCTCTTCCACCAGAGGTGCCAGGTGGACCGGCACAGCGCCGGGTAGGCGGCCCAAACCCTTATTTAACTGCCAGGCCAGGCCCGCTGCTGCGAGCCCAAGCAGGAGGGGCTTCAGCGCTGAACCCGGAGCATCAGCAAAAGAGTAGAAAAAATCACCTTCTATTGTAAAGATTCATAGCCTGCTCCACGCCGTGGCGCACTGTGCAGCGCGCCGCCTCCGCCGCCAACTCCAGAGCCTCATCCATTTCTCTGGCCTGATCATCCCGGATGCGGCTCAAAACATAATCAACAGTTTCAAAACCTTGTCCGACTGGCCTCCCGATGCCGACCCGGATCCTGGTAAAGTTTTCCTCGCCCAGGGTCTGAATTATGGAGATCATTCCCCTGTGCCCTCCGGCGCTGCCTCCCGGGCGGATGCGCAGCCGACCGGAAGGAAGGTCCATGTCGTCGTAAATGACAATCAGGTCCGCGGCAGAAAGCTTGTGCCAGTTAAGCAGCGCGACCACTGCCTCCCCACTTAAATTCATAAAAGTCTGAGGCTTTATAAGTACAACCTTTTCCCCGTTCACCTGCCCCTGGCCGACAAGGGCTTTAAACATTTTCTTTCCCACGGCCACACCCAGGCTTTTTGCCAGCCGGTCAATCACCATAAAGCCCGCGTTATGCCTGGTTCCGGCGTATTCCCTACCCGGATTGCCGAGGCCTGCAATCAATTTCATTAAAGGCACCTCCGCTTTTACTCTCCCCTATTTTAATACGCTTGGATTCTGGAGAAAAGAGTTTTTAGCGTTGGTGCTAGGAAATGCCCCGCAACAGTGCGGCGACAGGGGATGGTTCTTTGTCGCGTTGAGTTGTCGGGGCCATTTCGAAGAATCCTTAAGAAGTAGCTTCCGTCTCTGTTTCCTCTACTTTGTCCTCCGACTCCTCTTCGACCGGGGTCACCTCTTCGACCTCCTGCCTTTCCGCAACCACCGTCACAACCGGGACCTCCAGGTCATCAAGAATTTTTACTCCATCGGGTAGTTCGAGGTCCGCCACAGTTAAAACATCTCCAATTTCAAGGCCTGAAATATCGACAGTGATGGACTCTGGAATCCTGTCTGCCAGGCACTCCACTTCAACCCGGCGCATCAGCGGTGTCAGGACCCCGCCTGCGATCAGCCCGCGGGGTGTTCCTTCCAGCAGGACGGGAACATTGGCGTGCACCTTGTCTTTCATTGATACCTGGTGATAATCAATGTGGACCAGGTTACGTCGCAGCGGATCCCGTTGGATGGCCTTGACCAGCACCTTATACTTATTGGTTTTTCCGTTTTCATCAATTTTCATACTGATCAGAGCATTTGATCCGGCCTCGTTAAGGATTTTTCTCATTTCAGCAGCACTCACCGCGATAGCAATACTGCCCACGTTTTTCCCATAAACAACGGCCGGAACCATCCCTTTTTCCCTCAAGCTACGTCTGTTACTTTTGGTTTTATCCACTCTCGCCTGTACATTTAATTCATGTTCCATTGAACTTACAACCCCTTTCGTCCTATTATTGCCTTTATTTGTCATAACTATCCTGCCCGGGGAATATGGATTAGCAAAGAATCTTTATGGATTGCGGGGAGGCTTTTAAAAATGCGGAAAAGCAAGCGGTTTGAAGCCATGCCGGTAATCAGCCTGGAAGAAGGCCAGCAAATTGGTATCGTCAAGGGGCTCATCGTGGACCCGGTCGAAAGAAAAGTGGCTGCGCTGATCATCGAGCAAAAAGGATGGTTTAAGGAGCAAAGGTTTATCCCTTACCATAAAATTAAAAGTGTGGGCAGCGACGCCATCACCATAGAAAAATCAACCGGTGTGGAAAGGGCGGCCGGCCTACCGGACATCGTCAAACTGTTAAGAGAGAAGGTCGTTATCCTCGGAGCCAAAATCATGGCCGACAACGGAACCGTTCTGGGCTTTGTCGACGAATACTACGTTAACCTCTCGACAGGGACAATTGCCGGCCTGGAATTCTCCGGCAACCTGCTCAACGGCATGATCAAAGGGCGCGCCTTCATTGACATCGCCTACGTGCGCACACTGGGGAAAGAAGTTGTGGTCGTTACCAGCGCCTGCCTCGACAATATTTTTAAGCTGGAGGGGGGGCTGCAGGAAACCGTCAAGAACCTCCGGGAAAGCACCGGCCATTTCTGGGAAAATACACTGCAAAAAACCAAGGGCCTGGGGTCCACGATTAACCGGTCCTTGGAAAAGGTTATGAAAGATAAGAAGAGCAGCGGTGACCCAGATGAGGAAACCGATCCCAGTACGGCCGATGAGTTCAAGGACGGGGAACCAAAGGATCCCTTAAAGGAAGCCTTAATCCTGGACTCGACGGACGAGCAGGCCGCCCCGCAACAAGAAGAGTCGCCGCAAGCAATTGTCCCCTCCCCCCTGGATAAGCAGGCGGAAGAGCGCAAAGACCCCCTCCCGCCGGTGTAGATTGCCACAGGACTGGCAAACATATGCTTTTCAAATACAACTTATTTTAACATAAGACAACAAAAAAGACAAAAGACTTAAACTGCTGTCAACAGGCGCTCGTTTTCAAGGCGCCTGTTGACAGTTAACCTTTAAGATAACGCGTTTTCACGGGTAAATTCTTATTTTCTCCAGCTCAAAATTTGTGGCGGCTTCCTATCCACAGAGGCCGTTGATCCTTCCGGGTAACCCAGGATAACGGGGGCTACCAGTTGGTATTCCTCCGGCACACCCAGTTCTTTTTTTACCCCGGGGGTATTGCCGATGCCACGGGCGAAGCCAATCCAGGAACTGCCAATGCCCCTGTCCCAGGCCGCCAGCATAAGGTTTAAGGCAGCCATGCTGCAGTCGTTAACATAAGTATCCAACGTTTTGGGACTGTAGATCATGACCAAGGCCGGCGCGCCGTGAAATATATCCAAGTCCGGATTGCCCAGCATGCTGCGGTATTTCTCAAGATGCGGCAGCTTATCTAATCTCTCCAGGACGAAGGTCTTGGCCCGCCCGGACAGATTTTTCAGGTACTCCCTGTCTTCAAGCACCACAAAGGCCCAGGGCTGGTTGTTCACTGCACTGGGCGCCCATACAGCCAACTCGATCAGTTCCCGGATGGTCTGCTCCGGAAGCTTTTCATCCTTGTATTTGCGTACACTCCTCCTGGTCCGGATCGCTTTATTAACTTCCATTTTAGCACCTCCTTTAAATGGTATTGTTAAGTAATGGGAACGTCGGAAAGATGCTTGCCGGGTCTTACGTACGCACCGGCAACAGCCCGGCCAGCACATCCGGGACTTCGGCCCGGTCCCGCAAAACGAAGGCTCCCTGCCGCTTCAATTGATTGTACCTTTGCGCCGCCTCGCCGCCGGTAAAGTCGCGCTCCTCAATTTCCTGCTCCTCCACCAGCAGCACAGGTTTCCCCCATTCACAAGCCTGGGAAGCCGCCTCCAGGTTTTTGAGATTGCCCCGGCCAAAGGGGATACTGACCAACACGCAGGCATCGGCTCCTCGAAGCATCTCTAAATTTTCCTTGTGACTGCGGTCTGATATATCGCTGAAAGGATCCTCTTCCGTCATCCTTAGTTCCAAAAAACTTGCCGTTTCCCAGTCAATATCCCCCGCGTTCAGAACCCCTGCGGAGACCTCGTAGCCGAGGCCCGCCAACAGCCCCAGCACGGCTGCGCCGGCCCCGCCTCCGCAGATGACATGAATCCGGCCCTTTCCGGCGGTCTCCTGTCCGCCCTGGGTTAGCAAGAATACCGTGGGTCGGCCGGTAACCGGGTGCTTTTTGATCAGGACACGGGTCCCGTAGACTTCTTTAATGTTGTCGGCGGTTAGCACTTCTTCCGGCTTCCCCACCTGGTAGGCCTGTCCCCTTTGCATTAAAACCATCCGGTCACAATATTGCGCAGCCAGGTTTAAATCATGAAAAACGGCTAGAATGGTCAGGCCGCTCTCCTTGTTCATACGCTGCAGAAGACTCAAGATTTCCACCTGCTGGTTAATATCAAGGTGAGAAGTAGGCTCGTCCAGGAGGATTAACTCCGGTTCCTGGGCGAGGGCCTTGGCAATGATCACCCTCTGCCGCTCGCCTCCGCTGAGGGCGGTGATCAGCCGGCCGGCCAGGTGACGGGTATTGGTCAGGTCCATGGATCGGCCGGCTATTTCAAAGTCCTTTTCACCCTCCACCTGAAAGCGCCCGAGGTGGGGAGACCGGCCCATCATTATAATTTCTTCAACGGTAAATGGAAAATTGACGGCTGTTTCCTGCGGCACCACGGCCATTTTCCTGGCCGCTTCCCGGGAACCCAGGCTGTAAAGGCTCTCTCCCTCCAGCAGGACCGTCCCCCGGACAGGCTTCAGGGCACGGCTGATACACCTTAAGAGCGTCGACTTGCCCGAGCCGTTGGGCCCGATAATTCCCGCAAAACTTCCCTGGCTGATCGCTAAGGTCATGCCGTCAATAACCTTGACCGCACCGTAGGTGCACTCAACACCCAGAACGTTTAAATAAAAAGGCATGACCAATCCTCCTGCCCCCATCGAAACCTGCCTTATTATAACTCAAAAAGAACCTGTTGCTCAAAAGCCCGGCTCCTTCTTTTTCCTGAGTAGGTAGATAAAAAAGGGCCCGCCGCAAAGCGCCGTAATGACGCCCACAGGTATTTCCTCGGGAGCCGCCGCCACCCGGGCCAGGGCGTCCGCCGCGACCAGAAAAATAGCCCCCGCAAGAGCCGCCGAGGGAAGCAGCACACGGTGGTCCGGCCCGACAACAAGCCGCACGGCATGGGGAATAATCAGACCCACAAAACCGATTACCCCGCTCACGGCCACCGCGGCTGCGGCTGTCAGGGTGGCTGCCATCAGCATCACCTGCTTCAACCGCTCAACGTCAATTCCCAGGTGTTGGGCCGGCTCATCCCCCAGCAGCATGGCATTTAAATTTCGTACATTCAAGAGCATGATGGCCAGACCAATCACAATGTAAGGCGCTAAAACAGCAACGTGATCCCAACCGCGACCGGCCAACCCACCCATCAGCCAGAAAACTACCTGGTGGATATTTTGCCCGCCCGTGATCATAAGATAGGAGGTCACAGCCGATAAAAAGGAACCCACGGCAATGCCGGCCAGGATCAGGGTTGACACCTGCACCCGGCCTCCCACCCTGGCCAGGTTGTACACCGAGAAGGCAGTTACCACGGCGCCTGCAAAGGCAATCAGAGGCAGTGCAAAAACGCCCAGGACATGGGCTCCAAGGCCAAATAACATGGCGACGGTAGCCCCCAGGGCGGCCCCCGAGGAGATCCCCAGGATATAAGGGTCCGCCAGGGAGTTCTGCAGGAGACCCTGGAGGACCACCCCGGACGACGCCAGCCCGGCCCCCACCAGAACGGCCAGGATGACTCGCGCCAGCCTCATTTGAAAGATTATGGTTTCATGGCTCTGCGGCCAATCCCCGCGCGGGACGATGGATCCCACCCAGGGCACTTTTCGCAGCAGCATTGCCAATACGTCCACTGGGCTGATCTGGGCCGGACCGATGGTCGAGCAGATGATAACCAGCAGTCCCAGCACGAGAAACAGTGTGCCGGTAATCATTCTCCAGCGCCAAACCCGGCTCTGAGGCTTCAAAAAGGCAGCCCTCCTTGCGTGCTCCCGCGCTAACCTGTGCCATTATTCCTTGCTTACCTGACTTAGCTTAACTTAGCTTCGTGGCCTATCCTAAAAATAAATTTTTAGCGGCATGGATTTCTATTCAAACAATTCGGGGTGAAGGTACTTCGCAACCCGCTCCAGACCTTCAACAACCCGTGGCCCGGCGCGGACCAGCAGGTTTTGATCCTCTATGTAGCCGATCCGGTTTTGCTGAATTGCGGCAACCTTTTCCCAGCCCTTGCGCGCCTTGAGCTGTTCTACCGTTTGGGTGGACTCGCCGTGGTGGGAGAAAATAATCACCTGGGGGTTCCTGGCGAGCACCATCTCGGGGCTGTAGGTCACCCAGTCCAGGTCCACATCCCCGGCGATGTTTTTACCGCCGGCCGTTACAATAAGGCTGTTTAAAAAACTTCTGGCACCGCCCGTGGTCAGAGGCTCCGGCCAGACTTCAAAGAAAACGGTGGGCTTTTGCTCCTCGGAAAGGCCGCTCACCCGGTCGGCAACTGTATCTATCCGCTGCTGCATGCTCTGGACCAGGCTTTCCGCCGCTTCGTCGGCGCCTGTGATCCGCCCGACAAGCCGTATTTTTTCCAGCGTCTGGGGCAGACTTAGTGCTTCCAGAGCGACTACCGTCAGCCCGGCTTCCTCAAATTGGCGGATGAATTCCTCCTGGATGACCCCGGCCAACACCAAATCGGGCTGGGCGACCACAATTAATTCCGCGTTAGGGGTAGCAAACCCACCAACTTTGGGCTTCGCCCCGGCCTCAGCGGGGTAGTCGCAAAACTCGGTCACCCCTACCACCCGGTCACCCAGCCCAAGAGCAAATAAGATTTCCGTTTGGGTCGGAACCAGGGAGACAATCCGGTTGGGCGCCTGCCTTACGGTCACCTGCCTGCCCAGGTCATCGGTCACGGTGAAGGGAAAGTCAGAACCGCTTACGCCTGTCGAAACCTGCCCGCAGCCCTGGAGTAAAAACGCCATTGACATAATCAGCAGAACACCCATAGCTGTACCCACAAAGGCCCGGCTCATTTTTCGGGTCATCCTAAGGCACTCCTTTTCACGCATTCTTTAAGCTTATGTGAAGCTTCTTCACGAAACCCGCCTTTTCCTACCATCAACCCGAATTCTTTTGCCACTTCAGGTACCTTTCCAGAGCCCGCCTCAGGGCCTTGCGCACGCCAAGCGCCAGCAGGTAGCCGGGGAGCGTCCCCGGGCCGGCATAGGGCTGCAACGGCGGTAGATCAGGCGCCGCAATGACCATCGCGTCTGTGTTTGTCCCGGTTGCATAGGCGCCTGTGTACGGACAAAGAATACGCATTTCACGCAGCGTCCGGGCTTTTGCCTCAGTAGCCGTCTGTACCGCGTTTACCACGGCCCCAGGAGACAGGGCATGCGAAAAAAAGGCCATGATATTGATAGTCCCCGGCGGGCTGACGACGCCTTCCATCCCGCAGCAGGGCGTGAGACCGGCTACGCAGGCATTATTGACGCCGGCCGTAACAATCACGGTCACGCTGCGGCCCTGCTGCGACAGGCGGACCCAGCAAGCGTCGCCAACCCGGGCCGCTGTCATCAGTCCCGCCCAGTCTGCACCGGCTGCACTGCCGTATTCCCGAAAACCTGCCGCCAGGAAGGCAGCCATTTCTTCCTCCGGCCGATCTTCATCGTAATCTTTATCCACCTGCCGGTTAATAAAATAACGCCTCGTGCCCAGGCCGCCCCCGATTACTCCGGAACAAACTGTAAGCCAGGGCTTTTTTGAGGCTGCAAAAATATAATCTGCCTCCAGAACGGCGCCCAGTCCCCCTCCCAGGTCCAGCCACCGCCCGGGCTCGGGGTCGAGGTACTCGACAACAGTCCTACCGCTGGATACCATCACTCACACAACCTTTATCGCTGTTAGTAGAAGCTAAAACCAGGCAACCTGCCTCAGAGCGAAACAATCGTTGAGCCTTTTGGATTCAACAAGCCCAAAGGCAATGATTCGCACCAAATTTTTCATGTAACTCGCATGTAAAATATAAAGAGTAAGCCCGAAAGCCACTCTTTGACTATTGAATCAATTTAAGGCCTCCGGCGGGGAAAGATCCCGCCGCGGATGGACCGGATGTCGGATACGCTGAAGAACGTCTCAGGCGCCACCTGATTCATGATTTTCACCAAATCACCCAGGTGCTTCCTCCTGGTGGTAACAATCAGCACGTCCCGAGGTCCGGAACGGCCCTCTCCGGGGATTTTTGTGACCCCAAAGCTACCCTCCCGGAGTTGGACAGCCAGTTCTTCACAGCGTGGCTTCACCGGGAAAACATGAACAACAACATAACCAAGGGCCATTTTCTCTTCAATATAAACTCCGACAAGGTTACCGGTGGCGAACCCTCCGGCATAGGCTATGACCTTGATGGGGTCCGTTAAACCGCCATACAAAACCGATCCCAGGGCGACCACAAAAATGCTAACCTCAATGAAACCAATCGCGGCCGCAGGCAGGGCATAGCCGCGTGTCAGCAGGAGAAGGCGGAAAACGTCGAGGGACACATCGGCAACCCGTGCAAAAAAGATAAAGAAATAACCATAAACCGGGTTTGAAACGAGTGTTTCCAGCATTATAGCCTCCGTAAAAAATCATACCACACCGTATTTTTTGAGGCCTTCCAGGATTCCAGAAGCGTAATAGGATTTAGAAAAGTACACTTCCCTGTTTTTAAGTTTAAGCGCTTTTTTTAACTCCGGTCGGGCATTGCCGACTACTATTCCCTTGAATCCTTTAATGAACATGGACAGGTCTTTCCCGCTGTCGCCGCAGACGAAAGTTTGTTCCTTTTCAACAAGGCACCGTTCCCGGACGTAACACAGGGCCAGCCCCTTGCCTGCACTTGCGGGAACCAAATCAATGGCTTCTGCTGAAACGGGCACTACTTTAACCGGTAACCCCTCTTTATCCACAATCTGCTGCAGCCTTTTCAAAGTGATTTGATAGGCTGTTCTATCGACACTGAAGGATAGCCGGAACCTTGGGCGCATTTCCCGCACCTGCAGCCCTTCCAAGCCCAGAGCAGCAGTTCGGGTTTTTCCGGCGTCCCATGTTGACTGCATTCTCTGCTCCCACCTCTGGTCCAGTCCAAAGCGAGGCGCAACATAAATTTCTGTTCCCAGGTCTGTAATCAGCACGTCAGGGTAAAGAAGGTTTTCCTTTGTGATCAGTTGCCAGGCGGAAGCAAAGATCCTGCCTGTGATATACACCAGCAGAAAATTATTTCTATTTTTTATCATGTGGCGATTAAAGTCATAAACCGCTGTACGGCTTCCCACCAGGGTTCCGTCCAGGTCTGTCGCTATAATAGATTTCGGCTTTTTACCATGGGCATGTTTGACCATCCGCTCACCTCACTGTTAGCGTTTTAACGCGTTTACCTGAAAAATGTACGAAGAGAGGAGAAACTGTCAGGGCCGCGGCGCATCCTAGTCAAAAAGTTTACTCACGGAAAGATCCTCGTGGATGCGAATGATGGCCTCGCCAAGGAGGGGCGCAACTGAAAGAACCTTGATCTTATCAATCATTTTTTCTTTGGAAACCGGGATGGTGTTGGTTACAATCACTTCTTTGATGGGCGCTTCATCCAACCGCTTGACGGCCGGACCTGACATGACAGGATGGGTGCAGGCCACGTAAATCTCATTGGCCCCCCACTGCTTTAAGGCCTCGGCTCCCTTGATGATGGTTCCGGCCGTGTCAATAATATCGTCGATCATAACCACGTTCTTGCCCTGAATGCCGCCGATAATGCTGGATACCTCGGCAACATTAGGCTCCGGGCGGCGCTTGTCAATAACGGCGATGGTGGCACCGATACGCTCGGCCAGGTCTCTGGCCCGGGTGACCCCGCCCAGGTCGGGCGATACCACCACGACATTTTCCAGCCCAATTTGCAGGATATATTCGGCCAGGATGGGTACCCCCGGCAGGTGGTCCACCGGTATATCAAAAAAGCCCTGAATTTGTCCGGCATGAAGGTCCATACAGAGAACGCGCCGAGCGCCGCTTGCGACGAGGATGTTGGCGACCAACTTGGCGGTAATCGGGTCCCGCGCTCTAGTTTTACGATCCTGCCTGGCATACCCGTAATAAGGCAAGACAGCGGTGATCCGCCTGGCAGAAGCACGGCGCACAGCGTCAATCATGATTAGGAGCTCAATAAGATTTTCGTTAATGGGCGAGCATGTGGGCTGAATAATATAGACGTCGGCTCCCCTGACGCTCTCATTGATTTTCACATTAATTTCTCCGTCACAAAAACGTGAGCTTTTGGCATCCCCAACAGGAACGCCCAGGTATTGGGCGATTTCCTCCGCCAGTTCTGCGTTTGCGTTCCCTGTAAAAATCTTCAGCCTTTTATAGCGCGATGACATTTCCTGACTACCTCCAAATTTCTTGTCCACAATTATTTTTTTTCTTTCTTCCGCGCAGCCCAGCCCGGCAAAACATTTTGGTTGGCTCTTTCCACGGCCAGCGCGTCGGACGGCACATTCCTGGTAATGGTTGAGCCGGCCCCGGTGACCGCCCTGGCCCCAATCTCAACCGGTGCGACCAAATTAGTATTGCTTCCGATAAAAGCTTCATCGCCAATGTAGGTGGGCGACTTCTTGTAACCGTCGTAGTTACAGGTGATGGTGCCCGCCCCAATATTTACTTTTTCGCCCAGGGTGGCGTCCCCTACGTAGCTGAGATGGGGTACCTTGCTTCCAGCACCGAGCAGCGATTTTTTAATTTCTACAAAGTCACCAACTTTTACACCGTTTCCTAGCCTGGTTTCCGGACGCAAATAGGAAAAAGGTCCAATGTTACAATTATCCCCGATCAGGCTGTCCAGAACAATGGAGTTCTGAACGGTTACACCGCTGCCAACAGTAGTGTTGGACAGGCGCGAACCGGGACCGATGACGCAGTCCTCGCCGATAACCGTGCTTCCCTCAATCAAGGTAAAGGGGTGAATAATGGTGTCCCGCCCCACCCGGACCTTCCGACCCACAAAGGTAGACGCGGGGTCTACCACAGTAACCCCGGATTTCATTAAATCCCTCAGCAACCGACGGCGCATGATTTGTTCCACTTCAGCCAACTGGACCCGGTCATTAATCCCGGTTACTTCAGTGGAATCTTTCAAAAGCACAGCGCCAACTGCCCTGCCTTCCTTGACATACATTTCAATGATATCGGTCAGGTAGTACTCTCCCTGGACATTAATCGGAGCAACTAGTGAGAGGGCTTCAAAAAGGCCCGCCACCTCGAAGCAGTAGATACCGGTATTTATTTCCCGGATCCGCTTTTCTTCCGGTGAAGCGTCTTTTTGCTCAACGATTTTGCAGACCCCGCCCTGCTGCCCCCGCACGACTCTGCCGTAGCCTGTCGGATCCACCATTTCGGCCGTCAGTACGGTAGCTGCCGCACCCGAGGACCGGTGGCTCCGGACCAATCCGGCTAGTGTATCGGCTTCAATCAAAGGTGTGTCGCCGCCAAGAACGAGGAGCTGACCGGGAAGATTTTGCAGAAATGGACCGGCCTGCAGCAGCGCGTGGGCCGTTCCCAGTTGCTCGGACTGGAGGGCAATCTGCGCCAGGCCTGCCACCTGCCGGGCAACCTGGTCCGAGCCATGGCCCACCACAACCACTGGCTGATCCACACCGGCGGCTGTCACGGCGTCCAGCACGTAGGACAGCATTGGGCTGCCGCACAGGTTATGCAGTACCTTGGGAAGCTTTGATTTCATCCGGGTTCCTTTGCCTGCAGCGAGAATTACCGCCGCCAGATTCATCCGGCGACCTCCTTTTTCAATTAAAAATTCGTGTTACAGGATTCTCCTAAAAAAATATGGTGTACAACTTGAATTCACATTATTAGCTTATTCAACAAAAAGTTTTAATCTCCTTTGTCCGGGAAACAAAAAGAGAGCTTATCGCTCTCTTTCAAAGTTTATATTAATCTAGATGGCCATGGAATAGGCCTGCAAGACCGCCGATTGAATCAATTCCCGGGCGGACGTATTAATGGGATGCGCAATATCACGAAACTCCCCATCCGGTGTTTTTCTGCTTGGCATGGCCACAAACAAACCGTTTTGCCCCTCTACCACCTTGACATCGTGAATCACAAAAGAATCATCTAGAGTTACCGAAACAATCGCCTTCATCTTTCCTTCTGCCAATACTTTGCGTACTCTCACGTCGGTAACTATCACGAAAATCACCACCTTCCCCTGTCTGTTACCGCCTTAATTAGTTAGTTTCTGCATCAGCTGGCAAATTCCTTCTTATTTCCAAGTTTTTTAGAAATTATTTCCTTCAAATCTGACGCCTGTAGACCCGATAAATCCTGTTCTTTTCTAACGCCCCCAACCTCTGAATAATCCGGTTCATCATCACATTGTTTTCTGCCACGAGGGAAAACTCGATAGTTATTACACCCAGGCGCAGGGCCCTGCGGAAGCACTCCAGGATTAAGGCCGCTTCCAGTCCCTGAAAGCGGTATTGGGGAAGCACCGCCAGGACAGCAAGGCGGGCGTTGACCTGTTCGGGCAAGCCCCAAAAGGGCCTCCTGCCGGCAGGGCAAAGAGTCAGGCACAGGCCGGCCGGTTGTCCGTTAATTTCAGCGACCAGGACCAGGCGGGGGTCGAAATGGCCGATCAGCTTTTTCCAGATAGCCGCTCCCTCCGTCGGGGAGAGGGGAGTAAAACCCCAAATCCCGTCCATGGAGCCGTTGTGAATTTCGGCAAGCATCTCTCCCTCGCTGAAAAGGTCACCGGGATTGAAGCTGCGCATTTTGAATTGCCGGTTCCTGGCGCAGCGTTCCGCCACCAGGACCAATTTTTTGGGCCAGGGTTTACGCAGGTCGTAATGGTAGGCATATAAATCAATTTCTGCACCCATTGGGCATTGCTCCAGCAACGTCTGGTAATAGGAAGGGTTGTAGGGCATACCCGGATTGTGGTAGCCTGCGAAACCACCCACCAGCAGCCCCAATCGCTCGTGGGGACTAAGGTCCACCGGACCGAGCATTTTTTCAACGCCCCTTTCACTCAGCCAACAGGCGGCCCGGTTCAAAAGAGCTGCGGCTATTCCAGGCTCGTTTACCGACTCAAAATAGCCAAAGAAACCTATTTTATCGCGGGAGAGGGAGACATGAACGGCGGCGGCAACCCGCCCCACGGCACGGCGTTCTTTCACCGCCAGGAAGGGCTGGGCCTCCACTCTTTCGAAGAGGCGATCGTACTGCAGGTGATTTGATTCAAGAACAGGAAATGTGGGCGCCTTGTATCTATCCCGGTAGATTATCCCGGGAAAAGCATTAAACACCTTCATCTCATTTTGAGAAGACACTTCAATGACTTCAAGGGTCATGATCCACCCCCGGCTTTTTTTACAGGTTATTGCCGAATGGCATGACCTGTGTCACTTGCATAAAAAAAACCGGGCTGTTTTCCCCGGTAAGCTCAGCTTTCGCCTATCTGCCCAGATCTATGTTCTTTTTGGCTAATTCCAGGTCCCCGGGCTTATCAACATCAACCCCCACCTCCGGATACTTCGACACCACCACGACCCCGTCAATCATGCCGAGCAGCTGTGAAACCTTTCTCTCAGCCTCCGCCAGGGTGAGCGAGCGCAGCAGGAATTTGACAACGAAACCGATGCCCAAAAGACGGCAAAGGCCCAGTGGACTCTTGCGCAATTGGATTATTTTTTGTCCATTTTCAACACACTTTTTATAAACATCGGGGTTTAACAAAAACAGGTTACCCCCGGTAAAAACGCCATCTTTCAGACCCACGTAGGTGCGCCGGGTAGAAGAATACTTTTTTTCGACTTCGGACTTAGAAATGATCGGATAGTAAAGGTCCCCGGACATATCTCCGCACAAATCCAGAAAATTGTCGACGGCCCGGGGTGTAAGCATAGGAATATCCGAAGTCACCAGAAGAACCCTCCGCTCCCCGGCTAGAAGCCTCAACCCCGCCTCTATGTTCTCCATGATCCCGCCGGCGGATTCCACAACTGATACCCGCCCTCCCGCCAGCAGCGGGGCCAGATCCGCAGAGGGGCCGACGACCAGCACCCGCCTGACCCGGCCGGCCTTCAAAAGCGCCTCGACAACATACTCTACCATAATCTTTGGGCCTACCGGTATTAAAGCCTCAAAGCGGGCGGCGCTGCATTCCTTAAGCGGGCCGTCGTTACTGCTCCCGGCCAAAACAACGGCATCTACCATTAAGCCTCTTCCTCCCTGAGGGCATTTAATAGACTCTGCTCCGCATTTTCAATGTGTTCGGTGGCCAGGGCATGGGCCAATTCGACATTCCGGTCGGAAATCGCTTCGACGATCTTTTTATGCTCATCAAGCGCAATTTTGGTCCGGCCCGGTTGGGATAGAGATGTCATCCTGAAACGATGAATCTGTTCCTGAAGGTGGGTAATAATCTGAACCAGGCGCTGGTTGCGGGATGCCTGGTAAACCAGGGTGTGAAAAGAGGAATCCTCCTCAACAACGGCGTCGATGTCATCCTCGTAGCTGACATTAATTTTGAGGAGCGACAGCTCCAGCTGATCCATCTCTTCGCTGGTGATCCGCTCTGCCGCCAGCGCGGCGGCAAGCCCCTCCAGCGCCGCCCTTACCTCAAAAACATCCACAATATCCTTTACGGAAATACCGGCCACGTAGGCTCCCTTGCGAGGAACCATCACCACAAAGCCTTCCAGTTCGAGCTTACGGATTGCCTCTCGTACCGGAGTCCGGCTGACCCCCATTTCTTCCGCCAACTGGATTTCCATTAGGCGTTCTCCGGGTTTGAGCCGGCCCAGGATGATAGCTTCCCGGAGGGACTCAAAGACCATCTCCCGCAAGGGTTTGTAATTATCCAGCTTAATCGGCACCAGTCTGGGGTGCTCCATATCTGTCCCTCCCCTATTTTGTAGCTTATAGCACAGGATCCTCTATTATCTTAATACCATTTGCGAGCGACCGCAAGAATGCTCTTCTTTTATAGAACGGGATTCCAGGTCTGCGTAACCAGAACCTGCTGCCCGCCGGATTTTTGATAGCGCTCTGCCACTGTACGGGCGGCTTTCAGCTCCGGGGTCAGCCCGAAAACTGTGGGACCGCTACCGCTCATAAGCGCGCCCAGAGCCCCTGCCTCCACAAGCATTTCCTTAATAACCGCAAGCTCCGGGTGCATTTCAAAGGTGACCGGCTCCAGTGCATTGGACAGGTGAAGGGCAATGCCGCAGGGGTCTTTAGCTGTGATGACTTCCACCATAGCCCTGTAATCCGGTTTTTTTTCGGCCCTAATGGGCCGGTACGCACGATAAACCGAGGCCGTGGAAACACCAAAGGGCGGTTTGACCAGGACCAATCCCAGTGGCGGGCAAGGTTGCAGCCTTTGTAGCTTTTCACCTCTGCCCCTGGCAAGGGCCGTTCCCCCCATCAGGCAGAACGGTACATCGGAGCCAAGCTTCTCTCCAAGCAGCATCAGCTCCGGCAGCGTGAGCCCAAGTCCCCAAATTTTATTTAAGCCAACCAGTGTAGCCGCTGCGTCCGCCGACCCGCCACCCAGTCCGGCGGCTACCGGAATGGCTTTTTCCAGGTAGATCTCAACCCCGGTCCGGACCCCACCGTGAGTGCGGATACACTTGGCCGCCCGGTAGACCAGGTTATCCTCTCCACTTGGGACGTCTCCGCCATCTACCAGAATAGTAATCCCTTCAGAAACAGGGGTGAATTCCAGGCGGTCGTGCAGTTCGATGCTTTGCATCACCATTTCCACTTCGTGGTACCCATCCGGCCTTTTTTCAAGCACATCCAGGGTCAAGTTGATTTTTGCCCGGGCCAGGACTGTAACTGTTACGGCAACCACCGCCTTTCCAGTTATTATTTTGCCACCAGGAACAAAAAACCCTCTATAAAAAGAAAAGTGAGGGATTATTTATTTCCCTTCACCTACCTTTCTTTTCAATAAGTACCTTCTCTTTCAGATCCCGGCATCCTTTTATGAGCCGGGCCGGCGCCAAAATTGTTCCGGATAAATTCCTGCGGCCAGAAGACCGGCCACTGCCGCCAGGGCATCATGGAGATCAATCAGGTCCGGCGAGTCGCTGCAGCCTGCATTCGCGATTATCTTGGCGCCACAGCCGGAGGCGACCAGTACCTTCCCCTCCCGGATAAATACGGCCATACCGCCCACCCCTAGATGCCGCCTGACCACAACGTTATCGGAAGCAGTGCTATAATAAATCACGATCCCGTCTTCCTGCCTGGAGCTATTTTTGACCTGTCGTCCGTCGGCGTTGACCACCCTGTACCCGGCCCGCAGAGCCACATCTAAAGCCATCTCCTTCAAACCGGACAGCTGTGTCAGAAAATGTTCCCCATTGACATTGGGAAGCGACGCCGATTCTTTCACTGTCTTTTCAACCTCGGCAGAAAAGCTTTCGCCGGACTTATACCGGCCGGGCCAAAGCACTGGCAGCTCCCCCGATCTTCGTAATTTGACTTGTTAAAAATATTATTAACCTAATTAAGGTAAAACATACAAATATTAAAAAGGATTTTTTAAGGGCATTCTCATAGGATAAAGGGGGGGTCATTAGATTTTTATCTGCCGAAGGAGGGCGACATGGCAGGGACAACGACACGCACATACGGCAGCCACCTTTCAATTAACCTTTCGACCCGGCGACTCTCTTATTTTGAGGGAAACCGGCCTGTTCATACTTATTCAGTGGGTGTAGGAAAACCTTCGACACCGACACCCACGGGCAATTTTACTGTTATCGTAAAAATTATGCATCCCGGAGGCGCTCTTGGGACACGCTGGATGGGTATATCCGTCCCGAATGGTAACTACGGCATCCACGGGACCAATAATCCTCCCTCTATCGGCGGCTATGTCTCCAACGGATGCATCCGCATGTACAATCACGACGTCGAAGAGCTCTTTCCCAGGGTAGCTATCGGTACACCCGTAGAAATTGTTTCCGGAAGAACTGAAGCTGCCCAACAAACAAAGACTAATCCAAAACTGGAGAAGATCCCGGCCGGCTCTCAAGGCGGCTCGCGTAAACACACCGTACAGGCCGGTGAAAGCCTGTGGCAAATTGCCGGGAAGTATAAAATTACGCTTGATTCAATAATCCAGGCAAACCACCTGAGCAACCCAAACGTAATCTATCCCGGCCAGACCATCGTGATCCCGGAAGCAGCCTCGCAGGGGTAAGAAAAACTTAGGAAAGCATTTGAAAAGGTAAAGACAGGTAAACCCCTTTTCTTTATGAAAAACGGCAGTGCATGAGCAAAAAAACCACCTATCCTCAATCGGGATACTTGATTGAACGAAAGGTGCAACGGCATAAAACAGCTTGGGGCGCTCTGCCAGCCAGGCGACTTTCTCTAAATAACCGTCCGGAAATAATCTTACCGGCATCCCAATTTTTGATATTGCCACCAATACGCCTTTTTAATTTACCTTCAACATATAAACTACCCCAGTAACCAATTTTCCAGGTGTTTCTTGATTTTGTTGGAAGTCTGATTATCCAGTTCACCAGATAGGTACAAAGGTAGTAATTTTATCGTATCTTCGTGCTCCAGCAAATCTCCCTTATGTATTTCCGACATAATAAATTACCCCCTGCCGTCAATCCCAATGCTCAAGACCCAGCCATTTTTCTCTTAACAGGTTCAATTATAAGTACGGACTTTTCCCGGTTACAAATGGGAAGGGTCTTTAAATATGTTATATTCTGTAGATACATATAACATTTGGTAGTACAATGGTATTTAAAGAATGGATGAGCAGAACAAAGTAGATTCATTAAGAATAAAATTTTTGTTCTTGTGACAGATAATGGTCTTGTTAAGATGTTAAGCTGACATTTAGGATGTTGCCTTAAATTGAAGGAGCGGTTGCTTTGCACGCTTACATAAATATGAAAATAGATCCATCTTCACCCGCCCTCCCTATTCAATATAATTATTTAGTTCAATCGGCTATATACGCGGCGCTCCCCCTGTCCCTGGTCAATAACCTGCTCACTAAAAACCGCATCCGGCTGGGAAACTCCGTTTTAGAAGTAAATGAGGTTCGCTTTGATGAGCAAAAAGTACAGGGCGATGTTTTAATCGCACGCACTCTTTCGCCGACTTTCCTACGTGAGTGCGGATGACGAGAAGGAAATATGGTTTGTGTAAGTAGCAACTTGAGGGATTGAGGAACTAGAACAGTAATCGCTAACCTTTTGAATTATTATTTGTCAACTAATAGGGCCCATATGTCTAATATTCAAATGAAATCGAAGAATAGTGTTATTTCAAAAAGGGGGGCACTTTTATTGATACCGGGGAGCAAGAAGGGCAGCACCCTGCTGGTAAGTCCCCTGGGTCTGTCCAAAGGACTACTTTACTCTGCCCTGTGCCACATCCAGCCGCACCACCTCTTTGTTATAACCTCTGCAAGCGCAGTTGATTCATTCGATGAGATCGCCCAAAAGGCCGGCTGGTCGGGGGAAAGCACAATCCGGCACATGCAGGACCCACACAGCGGCTTCAGCGAAGCGGAGTCGTTAGCGGGGGCTGCGCTGCCGACCATCCTGCAGGTCGATCAAGTGGTGGTCAACATCACCGGCGGCACCACGGCCATGCAACACATCGTGCAGCAAATTGCCGCGCTTGTCAAGGAACTGGGCCGCCCGGTGTGGCGCGTGGCCCTGGTGGACCGGCGTTCACCGCAAGAGCAGAGAGACAACCCCTTTGTGACAGGGGAGTTGATCTGGCTGGACGGGGAAAAGGAGAGTAATAACATATGAAAAATCTAATTGTGTTTCAATGCCGGACCATAACACCTATGTTTATGGCCGGCGCAGACAACCGGACGCCTGAACTTAGAGCGCCGTCATTTAAAGGAGTCATGCGCTTCTGGTGGCGGGTGGTTCAGGCTGAAAGCAACCTGGATAAGCTTAGAAAGCAAGAGGCGATGATCTTCGGCGGCGCAGGTGAAGGAAAAGGAAAAAGCAGCTTTAAAATCAGGGTAGATTTTCAGGAAACACTTAAGACTATCAATTACCAACCCCTACCGCATCATACCGGAAGCTCAGATTGCTTTTGCGTACAAGAGCTTGACAACCGCAGGTGTTCCAAAGGATGGCGACAACAGGCACTTGCAAACATGGATTTTTCCGTAAGCTTAGGCTATGACTATTTACCGGATGGTTTTACCGGTAAACAACTTGAGTGTTTGTTTATCCTTATGTCTATACTCGGCGGGGTGGGTAAACGAAGCCGCCGGGGTTTCGGCAGCTTTCAAGTAAGGCCTGTAAATGATTGCAATTCAAAAGAAGCAATCAATTTAAATTACATTCGAAGCTTATTGGATGTTTTGGCGCCCGGTAAATATCATACATCTGGAACAACAATAGTTCTCACCGGCGCCTGTACTGCCGATTATCCCTACTTAAAAGAGATTGTCATAGGCAGGCAGTACGGGTCGGTCAATAGTTTGCTAGAGAGAATCGGGCGGGCTTCCCATGAACACTCCGGCGACCACCTCGGGTTTGCCCGCAGCAAGCTGCGGCTGGCCTCACCAATATATGTTTCGGTGATTACTGATGACAGTTTAAGCTACCGGCCGATTATTACCACGTTGAACACAGCATTCGAAAGACCTAGGCCGGGCGCTGTCAATACACAACAAGCTTTTAAGGTGGCGATTTTATGAAATACCTATTTCTTTTCAGCGTAACTCCTGTACAGGCCTTTATCAGTCAGGCCAGGAAAACACAGGATCTTTATGCCGGCAGCTTTATTCTATCACACCTGTGCCGGACAGCGGCGGAAAGGGTCGAACAGAAATATAAAGCGCGTGTCATTTTTCCGAAACTCACCAATGAGGCCATAATCAACCGTTTTCTAGCGGTAGTGGACGATAGCAACAGGGAAAATAACCGGGCCATGGGCCTGGATATAGAAAAAAGTGTACAGGAAGAGTTTAGGCGAATGGCCGAAACTCTTCTGAGCAAGATGGAAATATCCGGACCGCCGGGCTTTTCAGAACGCCTTTTAAAGCAGATAAATAATTACTGGCATTGTTACTGGTTGTTTGAAGAATACCCCGACAAACAATTTGCAACGGCATATAAAAAGGCTGAGCAAGCTTTCGGGACTATTAAAAACACAAGAAAATTCATGCAGTTTGAGCAGGAGCCGGCGCGAAAATGTTCCGTCACCGGTGAGCATAATGTTCTTTTTTATAGAACAGGGCAGAAGCAGGGCTTCGTTCCCGATTTTGCAACGGCTCTTTCCGATAAAATACCCTTAAAGTACCTCGACAGCAAAGAAAAGCTGGGCGGCATAACCTTTGTCAAGCGGTGTGCCGGGAAATATTTCGAATCTGAAAGAAACTATATTAAAGACTTCCCATCTACCGCGGATATTGCCCTAATGGACTTATTGGAAAAATGCCGGGGGAAAATTCCTGAAACAGGAGTAAGCACGGTTGCATTGTTTGACAAGTACAACGGCAAGCATATACCTCAAAGCCTTGCCGACGGTACAAAGGAAAATACTGAAAAAGTTTATATGTACCTTAAAAGCAATAAGGTCGAATTAACACCGTATTATGCGATGGTTCTTTTTGATGGAGATTATATGGGTAAGTGGTTGGCGGGAAACTTTATAAACGGAGAAACCCTGGAAGACTTCCAGGGGTATTTGAGCAATTGTCTGGGACAATTCGCCGGCACAGCTGGAAGAGATATTGTAATTCCTCCCAAGGGAAGGACTGTATATGCCGGAGGGGATGATTTTCTCGGTTTTATTAACATAAACCACCTGTTCGAAACGCTGAAAGAACTGCGCAGCAAGTTTGAACAGATAGACCTGAGTAAATATACAAACCGCAAGCTCACCTTCTCCGCCGGAGTGGTAGTCGCCCACTGGAAAGCTCCTTTGAGTGAAGTGCTGGGTTGGGCTAGAAGGATGGAGAACGAAGCGAAAAACATAGATGGAGACAAAGACGCCTTTGCCTTGGCTGTTTTAAAGCATTCCGGAGAAATTCACAAGACTATTTACAAGTGGCGTTACGACGGTGCTTGGACGGTAGATCTCCTTGAAGACCTTATAAACAAAATTAAGGGAGCCGCAGAAGAACAAACCAGCGGCGGCAATGCTTCCCAGGGACAGGAGTTTTCCAATAACTTCATTAAAACAATAAACCTGGTATTTCAAAAGCTAATGGATGAGGGCGGAAATCTATGTGAAGACAGCTTAATCAAGTCTGAAATTAAAAGGTTATTGCATAGGTCCTGCCTGCTCAGGAAAAAGCCCGGCGAAACATTCAAGGAATTTGAACTAAGAAAAAAATTGGCCGTGCATAGTTTACGGGAAAGGCTTGAAAAGCTTCATATATACAGTAATAATTTTCAAGATTTCCTTTCAGCCTTGAGTATTGCCGACTTTTTGGCGAGGGAGATGAAAGAATGATTATTCGCATAAAAGCCCTGGATACCCTCTTCTTCCGGGACGGTAGGCCCTTTTTCAGTGGCGAAGACAATGTAGCCTCAGGCATTTTCCCCCCGCTTCCAAGCGTGGCTTACGGAGCTTTAAGGAGCGCGTATTTTTCCGGTGATTTAGAGAGCTTGAAGCTGGCAAACTGTCCCGGTGACCCGACGGGATCGCTGCGCATAAAGGGGCTGTACTTGCAGGTGGGAGAAGATATTTGCTTTCCCCTACCCGCCGATTGTATCAAGCTCAAAGAAGAAAAGGATAATAAAGCTTTATTACTCCAGATGAGAAAAGCTCCTGGCGCCTCCTCCTGCCCGGCTCCGATGGTCCTGGCGCCGCCTGTGGAAAAAGAAGTAAAGGCAGTGGTAGAGGGCATATTGGACCACAATACAATTAATGAATATTTAAACCTTCAGAGTAAGGAATTTTACTATTACCGGTTGACCGATTATATCCTTCCGGAACCTAAAACCGGTATTGGCCGGAACAAAAAAACCGGGACGGCAGAAGACCATATGCTTTACCGGGTGAACATGCAGCGGTTGGAAGCTAGAATGCAAAAAGGTATTGAAAGTATGGAGGTGTCCATACTCGTGGAATTTTCAGGTCTGGATTTGCCTGACAAAGGCTTATTAAAGTTGGGCGGTGAAGGCAAAGCCGTTTATTATGAAGCACTCACAAAGGATGAGGCGGAAGACTTGTCCTTTGCAGCGCCAGCATTCAAAGGTAAAAGGTTTAAGCTGTATTTTGTCACACCAACTGTTTTTGCGGGTGGCTGGCTCCCCCTATGGTTAGACAAAGACACATTAACTGGAGAGTATCGCGGTATTAAGCTAAAACTACTGGCAGCCGCAGTAGGCAAGTATATCCATGTAGGTGGTTTTGACATGAATAAAGGTTGGCCAAAGACTATGCGCAGGGCAGTACCCGCCGGCAGTGTGTATTATCTGGAAATAATCAGCGGTGATATGGCTGAAGTAATAAAAGCATTTCACCGGGTAAATCTGTCGGATTATGACTCCTATGCTGCTCAGGGTTTTGGCCTTACCCTCGTAGGAGGTATCGATAATGATTAGGGTTATAACCACTGTTGGCACATCTTTATTTAGCAACTACCTGGATGCTAATAAAGATATCGAAATTCACTACAAAAATATAAAAGAAAAGCCTTTTAAAGAATATCACAATTTGCAGGCCAGGATTAAGCAGGTAAAGGCAAGGGTAACTCCTTGGGCCGCTAATAATATTGAAGCTTCGGCGGAAATAAAAAGCCTGTGGAAAATCTATGAATTTCTGAAGCAGCCCCTGGACGTTTACCTTATAGCTACCGATACAGTCGTTTCCGCGCTGGCAGCAGAAATAATCAAAGCAAGGTTTGACGGGGAACCGGACTTTACCGTGCATTTTAAAGATGCAGACATTATCACCGGCCTACAGGTAAAAGATTATCAACTTTTTGTACGGGAGGGACTGCCCAACCTTGTCTACCGGATTGGGGAAATTACTGCTAATCATTATGGTGAGGCAATATTTAATATTGCCGGTGGTTATAAGGGAGTAATACCTTACATGACCGTTATGGCCCTCGTGAACAACTGGAGCATCTACTACATTTTCGAGGAGTCTCAAACGGTTATAGAAATTCCCAGGGCGCCTATTAAAATTGACTATGATGTATTTGAAAAATATTCGCGGGAAGTTAACATGCTGGAAGAAGGCATTGAAAAATACAACCATATTAGATCAAAAAGCTTCCTGGAATTCACCAAGTTGGAGAAAATGGGTCTGGTTGAGGCAATAGACGACATAGCCTTTTTAAGCCCCCTAGGTGTAATATTTCATGAAAAGTACAGGCAGAGGTTTTTCGATTTTTATTGCAATGATGAAGTGTGGGAAGAGATACAGAACCAGAAAGACATACAGCGTATAATTACTGAAAAGTTTGCAAATAAAGCTGCTCGGGAAAATAAAACCGAGACTAAAGGTATGCATATGGTTTTCGATGATGGCGACAATCAAAACAGAATTTATTATTTCAAACACGGGGGCAGCATCTATATTTACAAAACATTTCAAAATGAAGAAGCTGCCAGGAAGTTTATTGATTCTACGTTAAACAAAGAAGAAGTTATGAAAAAGGCTAAAAAAAGAAAGTGGGGGTTAAAAGATGTATAAATTAGCGAGACCGTTGTTTTTTATCTGCGAAACATCGCTTCATGCAGGCAGCGGTAATGACCTGGGCATAGTGGATCTGCCCGTGCAAAGAGAAAGACACACCGGGTTTCCCAAAGTGGAAGGTTCCGGCATAAAGGGTTGCATTCGCGAGGTTTTCGAAGAAATGGTGCCGGCCATAGCCGCAGGCAAAAAGGATTTTAAATTCACCGGTAACTCGATTAGTAAAGATGAATTGACAAAAGCCATTAATCTGGTCTTCGGCCCGGAAAAGGGCGGTGATCATGCGGGCGCACTGGGCTTTACCGATGCCAGGCTATTGCTTTTTCCGGTGAAATCCATGAAGGGGGTTTTTGCCTGGGTCACCTGTCCCAGGGTACTGGAGCGTTTCAAAAGGGACATGCTTCTTTGCGGGATAGATCATAAATTAGAAATGCCTTTAGAAAACTCAACTCCCCGGGACAGTGATTTATTTGTTAAAGACAATAAGGTTGTTTTGGAGGAGTACACTTTTGAAATCAATAATAAGAATGAGGAATGCTGCACTAATATGGCCGATTGGCTTTCTAAAAATGTAATACCCTCCGGTGATACGCATAAATACTGGAGAGAAAAAATGACCCGCGATATGGTGGTAATATCCGATGACGACTTCCGGGACTTTGTAAGCCTGTCCACCGAAGTGGTCACCAGAACAAAAATCGACAGCAGTACTGGAACCGTAGCCAAAGGGCAGCTATTTACTGAGGAGTACCTGCCGCCGGAGACCGTGCTATATTCTCTGGCTCTGGCCACCCCACTGTTCAGCAACGATAAAGGAATATTTAAGACCGGAAAAAACGGTGTTAAAACAGACAAACCCGAAGAGGAAGAAGTACTAGAATTTCTTACCGGTAACTTGCCCCAGGTCATCCAAATCGGAGGAAACGCCACTATTGGTAAAGGCCTTGCATGGGTAAATATGCACGTTGAATTGTCCCAAGGAGGTGCAAAAAATGAGTGAAAATACCGTGCTAAGAGGAATTGAACAGCGCCGTGCCGTTTTTGCTTACCGGAATGTTGAGGAGGCCATCGAAAAACTAGGTGGCAATGAAAGCAAGGATTCTGTCAGGTACAAAGGTTACGCGAAAAAGATTCCGGCTCTGATTAAAACAAATGGACTTGGGGCTACTTATGCTTTTATCAAATCAAAGGACAATACGGCGGCTTATGCTTTAATATACAGCCAGACCGGTGAATGGCTGCGGGAGTGCTACGGTGACACCTTTACCCGGGAAGAAGACCTGGTGAAGTGCTTAATCTCCCTTCCATCAGTGGAATACCGGACCGCCACAGTAGAAGTTCTCGCGCTGTTCAACTGGCTCCGCCGTTTTGCTGAAGGACTGATTGAAGGGGTGGTGGAAGATGAGAATTAAAGGGAAAATAAAAAAGCTGACTGATAGGGGTTTTGGATTTATAGCATACAATGAAAACGATATTTATAAAGATATATTCTTTCATATTTCAGATGTCGCCCCTGGCGACAAGCAGCGCCTGGCCGAAGGCATAGAGGTGGAGTTTGAGCCTGGAACCGGTAGAAACGGGCGCCCGGCAGCCAAAAGTGTAGCGGTATGTAGTTTTAGTAGAAGCGGAGCGATTCACCCACCTGCTTCCGGACCTGTGAGTACTACTACGGAAAGTGCTAATTCCAACTACTGTTTGCCTGCTGATACCCTAAAGATCTTCGACCCTTTTGCTATAGACAACATCTCCTTGTTTCTAAATAAGGCAGCCTATTTTACTGGAAGTAAGTTTGATTATAGATTGAGTAGGGACGACAGGGATAAGCGGATTGACCCCGGTAGGTATAACGGCGTGCCTTTTAAACAAATAATTGCCCGCCGGAAGAAAGCCATCCGGGAAATGGGTTTGACAAGCGAATCGCTAAGGTTGTCCGTAGACTGGCGCCTGGTAGTCGGGTTGGGAGGCGCCTCCGTTTACGAAGCATCAATGACCCTACATCATATCTATGGCGTGCCCTATTTACCCGGCAGCGCAATCAAAGGATTGGCCAGGAACCGGGTGATTGTCGAACTATTTAATAATGTTGAGGGAGATAGGGAAAAAGACGCCCTGGGTGACTCCGGTTTTTGCCATATTTTTGGCAGCCCAGAGAATAGCGTTACCGGAGCATACCGGGGTGCAGTGAGGTTTTTCGATGCTTTTCCTGTTTCCAACCCAACAATTTCTCTTGATGTAATGAATCCTCATTACGGGCCTTATTACGCTGGGGACAAGCCACCGGCTGATTATCATAACCCGGTGCCGGTATGCTTTTTGACGGTAGAAGATGCAAGTTTTGATATTTGCATCGGCATTAATGAATCAGACAACACTGCTATTGAAAGTGGAGTTTTTGTCGGCAAGACCCCTCTTGAGGTAGCCGCCGAATGGGTCGAAAGGGCGCTTACAGAACACGGCATTGGGGCCAAGACATCCGTAGGCTATGGTTTGTTTCAAGCAAAGGGAGCCGGTTGATTATCGAGAACAGGATTTAAAACTATGTTTCTTCGGAAGCGGTACATGCTCTGTGGTAAAAGTGAAAAATTATATAAACTTTATAGGTGATTGTATGGAAAACCGTGAAATCAACGTCAGCGGCACCCTGGTATGGTACTATTACATCTGTCCCCGTGAGGTCTGGCTGATTGGGCACCAGATCACTCCCGACCAGGACAACGCCAATGTGTCCCTCGGCCGGTTTATCCAGAATTATTCTTATCCAAGGGAACGCAAAGAACTTGCCGTCGGCCACAGCAAGATGGATGTGTTCAAAATTGCCGGAGGGGAACTAATCATAGGCGAGGTTAAAAAAACTTCTAAGTACCGCCGGAGCGCGCGCATGCAACTGGCCTTCTATCTCGATGAACTCAAACAGCGTGGCGTAAACGCCAAGGGAGAACTGCGTTTCCCGCGTGAAAAACAGCGCGAGGAAGTTTTACTGGATGAAGAAACGGAAAAAGCGCTGGATGGGACTAAACGGGAAATATTACGCATATTATACCTCCCCCAACCCCCTCATCCCGTAAAAATAAAGTTCTGTAAAAACTGCGCTTATGCTGAATTTTGCTGGTCATAGGGGGGATTAAATTGAAGAAGACTTTGTACATTTTTACAAACGGAGAGCTGATTAGAAAAGATAATACCCTTTATTTCGAAGGCGCTGATTTTAGAAAATTTATTCCTGTGGAAGACACCGGTGAGATTATGATTTTCGGCGAGGTCACCTTTAATAAAAAGCTTTTGGATTTCCTGTCCCAAAGAGAAATTGTACTGCACTTTTTTAATTACTACGGCTACTATATGGGCACCTTTTACCCCAGGGAACACCTGAATTCCGGTTACATGACCTTGAGGCAGGCCGAGCATTATCTTGATGATGAGAAACGGCTCACCTTAGCCCGGGAAATAGTGCAGGGGGCAGCTAGAAATATCCGTCAGGTGCTGAAATATTATCAAAGCCGCGAAAAAAATACCTCCGAAACTGTTCAGTCGGTGGAAAAACTAACAGAAATAATTAATGAATGTTCAGATATTGCATCTTTGATGGGCGTCGAAGGGAATATTCGGGATCATTACTATAAAGCTTTTGACAATATAATTGAAAATCCGGATTTTATTTTTCAGGTCCGCAGCAGGCGACCTCCGAAAAATTATCTTAACACGCTCATTAGTTTTGGGAACTCGCTGCTTTATACTATTTGTCTCAGTGAGATTTACAAGACCCATTTAGACCCGCGTATTGGCTATCTTCATGCTACTAATTTTCGCAGATTCACCTTGAATCTCGACCTTGCGGAAATATTTAAGCCAATCATTATTGACCGTATCATTTTTACTCTGATAGGCAAAAAAATGGTTACAAAACAGGACTTTGATCAGGATACACAGGGAATTATGCTAAAAGAAAAAGCAAGGAAATCCTTCGTCGAAGAACTGGATAATAAACTCAAGACCACTATAAATCACAGAGAAATCGGACGACAGGTTTCTTACCGCAGGCTGATCCGTCTGGAGCTTTATAAAATAGAAAAACACCTGATGGGTGAAAAGGAATACAATGCCTTCGTTGCCCGTTGGTAAATCTGAAAGTGGTGTTTGTAGTGTTTATCATTTTAGTATATGATGTTAATCAAAAGAGAGTAAGCAAAGTATTAAAAAAGTGTCGTCAATACCTCCACTGGGTACAAAACTCGGTCCTCGAAGGAGAGATTTCTGATGCAAATGTTAAAAAGTTGAAAATGGAACTGGAGCGAATCATAAAAAAAGATGAGGACTCAGTAATATTTTATAATTTGCGGACGACTAAATATTCCTCCAGAGAAATCATGGGACTGGAAAAAGGCGGGCAAGAAAATATTATTTAGAATCTTAATATTTTTTGTCGTCGACCTATGATAAGGTAAAATCACCCGTCGACAGACGACAATTTTAATTGGTGCACCCCTTGATAAATGAGCAAACTTAAAAACCTAGTTTTCCGAGAACCTAAAGAGATAAAATAAAAAGGCTTTTTTTTCGGGCCTTTTGACGGGTTTTTAGCCTACCTATGAGGAATTGAAACCCCGTCAACAACGCCAATCAGATTTACATTGATGCCGTTTTTAGCCTACCTATGAGGAATTGAAACAAGGAGCCCGCGACGAATTCCGTCAAGGACGCCGGGTTTTTAGCCTACCTATGAGGAATTGAAACTCCAAAAGACGGGTTGTCAGCGGCATACCTTTATGCGTTTTTAGCCTACCTATGAGGAATTGAAACCTCTTTTTGGTTAGGTAGCTGGAAGAATCTCCTGCCAGTTTTTAGCCTACCTATGAGGAATTGAAACGCTTATTGCAATATTATAATGTTTTTAAGGAGATGAGTTTTTAGCCTACCTATGAGGAATTGAAACATTTGTAGCTGTATTCAATTTTGACCGCCAATTCTTCGTTTTTAGCCTACCTATGAGGAATTGAAACTTGTTAGATACACGTATAACCATCTCTCCTTCATCGTTTTTAGCCTACCTATGAGGAATTGAAACTAAACATAGTGACTACTATCTTAAGTTTGTTGCCTGGTTTTTAGCCTACCTATGAGGAATTGAAACTAACTTTTCTAATCCCGCTAGGGAAAGGGTCTTTCCCAGTTTTTAGCCTACCTATGAGGAATTGAAACTCCAAGGATTCCCCTTTGTGTTCGCCCATGTCGGAGGTTTTTAGCCTACCTATGAGGAATTGAAACGAGCGATGAGATACTGCTCCTGGCTGTTGGTCCCGCGTTTTTAGCCTACCTATGAGGAATTGAAACATGGTGAAGTCTGGTTTGTGTGGGCACCGGGGGAGACGTTTTTAGCCTACCTATGAGGAATTGAAACAGATTAACCCGTCCCTTGCAAGCCGTCTTGAATTTTGTTTTTAGCCTACCTATGAGGAATTGAAACTCGTCGTGGATGTATGCTACGGGGGTAGGTTTCAGCGTTTTTAGCCTACCTATGAGGAATTGAAACTGTAGATGAAATCTTCCAATTGAGCAAGATGTTTGGTTTTTAGCCTACCTATGAGGAATTGAAACTCCCTCGAGGGACCAGGTCCGGTCCTCGTCCGGAAGTTTTTAGCCTACCTATGAGGAATTGAAACATTTTCTGCTTCAAGTCGTCGATGATGACCGCGTCCGGTTTTTAGCCTACCTATGAGGAATTGAAACACGTGCCGGCCATGGAGGCTGTTATTCTAGCCAGGCCGTTTTTAGCCTACCTATGAGGAATTGAAACGAGTGGAAATACGCTTAGGAATAGGCGTATTTTTTAGTTTTTAGCCTACCTATGAGGAATTGAAACTAGCGTAAGCTTTAATATGGCTCCTCTTTGCCGGCCGTTTTTAGCCTACCTATGAGGAATTGAAACACACACAAACAGGCGTTTGCGAAGCTTACCTGTTTGGTTTTTAGCCTACCTATGAGGAATTGAAACAACTACATATCAAACATTCACAACAAACACCCAACTCGTTTTTAGCCTACCTATGAGGAATTGAAACTCTGTTCTGCTCAGTCGTATCAGGATGTCGATGTGTCGTTTTTAGCCTACCTATGAGGAATTGAAACAGGATATCCGCGATAATAATTCCAGTCTTGGTTAGCTCGTTTTTAGCCTACCTATGAGGAATTGAAACTAAATATCAATATCTTCATCTGTTATACTGTCTAATAGTTTTTAGCCTACCTATGAGGAATTGAAACGGAAACAGCATGATAATGTCCTTCGTGATATCCGCAGTTTTTAGCCTACCTATGAGGAATTGAAACTGAGAAGAGTCAATGACCGTCTGGGCAGGCTCACCGAGTTTTTAGCCTACCTATGAGGAATTGAAACCCGCATCTGCTTGTGTTTTTTGTTCTTCGAGTTTAGTTTTTAGCCTACCTATGAGGAATTGAAACAACCTAACATCCTGTCCATAATACTGCACATATAGGTTTTTAGCCTACCTATGAGGAATTGAAACTGCTGATTTTTTCCCAATATGTGTCACAGCGCTACAGTTTTTAGCCTACCTATGAGGAATTGAAACCTGAGTTTTCCGGCACTATCCCGGAAAATACGGTCGTTTTTAGCCTACCTATGAGGAATTGAAACCGGATACAATCATGGACGCTCACGATGAACCTAAACGTTTTTAGCCTACCTATGAGGAATTGAAACCGACTTGACATAAAGCCACCAACCCTACGGTATTCAAAGTTTTCTATTTAGCCCCTTAACCTAATTGGACATCACAAGCCTTAAATAATAAAATTAAG